>Ga0308172_1000537_pt1 | contig 45184 bp, 34 predicted proteins | sample PhyGR2_FD_202134 | JGI IMG/M metagenome (GOLD analysis project Ga0308172, IMG submission 202134) | Phyllosphere microbial communities from UC Gill Tract Community Farm, Albany, California, United States - DLSLSG.R2 | ecosystem: Host-associated > Plants > Phyllosphere > Unclassified | place: USA... | reverse complement strand
TTGTTGGGTAGAAAGCATCCTGATGTCTGTTAAAGACTAATTTAAGATACGAAAAAAGGAGCAGAAAACTGTTATTTCCCACTCCTTTTTTTTGCCCAATCTAAAACGGGACTTTTTCAGTGCCCTCGCATAATATTGCCCCTTTTTTTTGCCAGATCAAAAGGTTATTAACTATGCACATAGTAAGCTATATAACACGCACATTCCACCGCTTATCCTGAGCCGAATATCTACGATCTCCTAGCAAATATCTCGTCGCGAATAATTAACTTTGCACTATGAGTGAAGAAAAATCATTAAATTTTATCGAGGAAATTGTCGAAGAGGATCTTCGTACAGGAAAGCATGGCGGACGTGTATTGACACGTTTCCCTCCTGAGCCAAATGGTTACCTCCACATTGGTCACGCCAAATCCATCTGCTTGAACTTTGGATTAGCACAGCAGTATAATGGCAAGACTAATCTACGTTTTGATGACACTAACCCTGTCACTGAGGATACTGAGTATGTTGAAAGCATCAAGAAAGATATTCAATGGCTTGGATTCCAGTGGGCAGAGGAATTATATACTTCAGATTATTTTGAGACATTATACAGTTATGCCGTTGAGCTAATAAAAAAAGGTCTAGCATACGTTGACGATAGCACAGCTGAAGAAATCGCTGCCGCGAAAGGTACCCCTACAGAACCGGGAGTTCCGACGCCTTACCGCGGCAGGTCTGTTGAAGAGAATCTTGCTTTATTTGCAGAAATGCGTGCCGGTAAATACAAAGACGGCGAAAAAGTACTCCGGGCAAAGATAGATTTAGCTAGCCCGAATATGCATATGCGCGACCCTTTGTTGTACCGCATCAAACACGCTCATCACCATAGAACTGGCGATCAATGGTGTATCTATCCCATGTATGACTTTGCACATGGACAATCCGATTCTATCGAGAAAATTACACATTCGATCTGTACATTGGAATTTATCCCACACCGCCCACTTTATGATTGGTGTATTGAAAAATTGGAGATTTTCCCTTCTAAGCAATACGAATTTGCCCGTTTGAATATGACCTATACCGTCATGAGTAAACGCAAATTGCTGCAATTAGTTAATGACAAATTTGTTGAAAGCTGGGACGATCCACGTATGCCTACGATCTCAGGATTGCGAAGAAGAGGCTATACACCTGCGAGTATCCGTAACTTCTGTGAGAAAATCGGTGTTCAAAAGCGTGAAAATATGATCGATGTCAGTCTTCTGGAATTCTGTATTCGAGAGGATCTCAACAAAACAGCATGGCGCAGAATGGCTGTATTAGATCCAATTAAATTAGTCATCACTAACTATCCTGATGGCCAGGTAGAAGAACTTATCGGTGAAAACAATCCAGAAGTTGAAGGTGGTGAAGGCGCGCGGTCCATTCCATTTTCAAAAGAACTTTGGATAGAACGCGATGATTTTATGGAAGACGCTCCAAAAAAATTCTTCCGTTTAGCTCCAGGACTTTCTGTGCGTTTAAAACACGCATATATCGTAACCTGTCACGATTTTGTGAAAGATGAAAATGGAAAAGTAACGGAAGTGCATTGTACATATGTTCCAAATTCTAAATCAGGAGAAGATACTTCTGGGTTGAAAGTGAAAGGAACAATTCATTGGATCTCCGTGCCGCATGCGAAAGAAGCCGAAGTGAGATTGTACGACAGATTGTTCAATGATGAAAACCCTGCTGCTGCAGAAGATTTCAAAGCATCGATTAACCCTGAAAGCTTGCATATTATTGAACGCGCTTATATTGAACCGGATCTAACACATGCAACTCCGGGAAAAGGTTATCAATTTATACGACTGGGATATTTTACATTAGATACACATTCTACCCCTTCCCAATTAGTCTTTAACCGTACGGTTACACTGAAAGATTCCTGGGGCAAAGAGGTAAAGAAAAATGCATAAAAGATTTATTCTTAACTAAAAGAGGTCGGAAGTGATTCCGACCTCTTTTAGTTTATGGTATGTCCTTTTACTAAATCTGCAGCCAGCTTTGACATTTTCCTTCCCCAAAAAGCATATATAAACACAGTCATCCTCTTCACAGCATTTCTGATAAATTTAGGCAACGCTATCAAACCTGAGATCATCCTAAATTTTTGCTTTTTCTCCAACATGCAATATAGCCTTCGAAAATTCAGGCTTTACTCAAGACTGACAAACAAAATTCCCCCAGAGTCAAAAACAGATACAGATGTGCTTTTTTTTGACAATAATTTATAAAGGTACGTCATGTACACTACTCAAAGCATTATATCATTCATTTTTCAACTTGATTATCGTCACTCTTTTGCCTTGATTTTAGCAATAGTTTTACGTCAAATAAATACCCTTAATGATATGAAAAAGTTATTTTTAATCGCATTGACACTCACTTTAGGAGCACTAAGTTTACAAGCACAAACAATCCCTAATCAACGTTGGCAAATGAGACTCAGAGGAGTGGCAGTCATGCCAAACGAATCGGCTACTATTAATACGATAGGCGGAGACGTGGACATCAACACAAAGTTTATTCCTGAACTGGACTTCACCTATTTTTTCACAAAAAACATTGCGGCGGAATTGATTCTTGGAACGACAAAACATAATGTGCATACAACAGGCTCAGATTTAACTGCGATTGGTGGAAGTTCATCCAGCAATGTCGATCTAGGCAGTGTTTGGCTTCTTCCTCCTACGCTTACAGCTCAATATCACTTCTTCCCCGATGGAGCTATAAAACCTTATGTGGGCGCAGGGATAAATTACACGATATTCTATAGTGCTAACGCTGGATCAACTGTAAAGAATGTGAAATACGACAATGCTTTTGGCTTCGCTACCCAACTCGGGATTGACTTTAAGCTATCAGACAAATATTTTGTGAATTTAGATGCTAAATATATTCTTTTAAAGACAGATGTTAATGTGGATGCATCCAACTTGGCTCCCAACTTATCCATACCGGCAAAAGTTGATATCAATCCTTTTCTCCTTGGCTTTGGAGTCGGCATGAAATTCTAATCATTTGGCTCATTTCCCTATCCTATATGTATCGAGGCCGCTTTCAGTATATGAAAACGGCCTCATCTGGTTCCTTAGCTCAAGCATATTCATCCAGTTACCATTTAGGCAAACCCAATACATTGGCTTCGTTTGTTACAAACATTACTCTAGACCATACCAGTTTTGATATTGACGCCTTAAGCCCTCGACACGCGCTAATCGTTTATCCTCTTTCGCATCCGATAAAATTTTACGGTAGCGATCTACCGAGTCCAATCCAACCTGAATATCATTCCATTCGAAGCTTAAATTTTTCTTATCCACTACGAGTTGATGCAAATATTCCATATTTTCAGCTACATAATTTAGATTTCGATCCATCATATTATTGGCGAGCTGAGGTTGTCCAGAACGATATAGACTATCAATAATATCAGCATAGTTGACTGCATCTGACATAGCATACACGCGCGCAGGTAATTGATCATATGCTTTTTTAGCAACTTCTCCTGCTTGTTTTATTTGGCCATTAGCCAACAACAGACGCGCTGCTTTTCCAAAAATATCTCTTGCATACATGCTTGAAAAGCGGAATGAATCCGTATCAACATATCGAGCGTTTTTTATATTGCCCCAATTATACGTGTGCATAATGTTATGATATAAAGCTTCAATGTTCACTAGTCCGGCTTGCTCAATTTGCTTTTCTGTTGACGCACCTGTAGCTGCGACCGGCATCAGTCTAGACGTGAAACCTTCATTAACAAGATATTTATCTAATCCTAATTTAAGATCACTTGGCAACATATTTGAAAAATAGACGGGCCTGTTCCATTTGTTATTTTCAAGCACCGATAAGATTGTTAAATCTGCCCTTGTTAGGTGGTCATTTGGTATCTCCCATTCCATAATTGATACAATAGCTTCCTGCAAATAAGATGGAACTGCATTTTTCTTGACGACCTCCGCTTTATTAACGTCCAGTTTGACTTTTCTTGAGGGGAAATAATTTTCCCTCTCACCGGAATTCAACTGAACTTTATAATCGGGATCATCTGACGTCACAAATTGTAATAACTGACCTGCATCAACAGCTTTGTCGAGTTGCCTATCCACAAAGGGGATATAATCACGGACACCTTTTTTTGTCTTTTCTGCCGGAATTGTCACGGGGAGGCCTGCTGCTCGATAAGTCGGCTGCCTGGCCTGTTGCATATACCAATCACCGGTAAGATAACTTAAGACGACCACCCGTACATCGGGACGCACACCTTCTACTTCTTGTAAGTATCACACCGGAAATGTATCATGATCGCCATACGTAAATAGGATTGCATTTGGAGCACAGGCCTCAAGATAATTACGCGCCAAGTCCCTTGCCATCGATTTCTCCGATCGATCATGATCGTCCCAGTTTTGATGAACCAAAATAATGGGGCCGCCCAGCAACGCAAAAGATAAACCAGTCGCCAAAGCATAACGTGTTCGTACAAAACGTTTGAAAAAACGAACCAATGCGATCAGCCCCAATCCAATCCAGATTGCAAAGGCGTAGAAAGAGCCCACATAAGCATAATCCCGCTCCCGAGGTTGCATGGGCGTTTGATTTAGGTAAACAACAATCGCTATTCCGGTAAATACAAACAGCAGGGTTACGACCAAAGTATAAGGCTTGTTGTTTCGATACAACCATACCGCACCAGCTATTCCCAAAAGCAGCGGCAGAAAGAAATAGGTATTTCGGCTCGGATCATGTGCCTGCGATTGCGGTAGTTTATCTTGCGCACCTAGTCGCCAGTTATCGAATGCTTTGACCCCCGACAGCCAGTTGCCATCGCTATAGGTCCCATACCCTTGTCGATCATTCTGTCTACCGACAAAATTCCATAAGAAATAGCGCGTATACATATCGCCAAGCTGAAAATTGAAAAAGAATTTAAAATTGTCGGAGAATTGTGGTTGCTCTCCCTCTTTCAAATTGAGGTAACTTCTATAATAGGCTTGATGGTTTCCATCTTGGCTGTAGATACGCGGGAAAAAGGTTTCCTTATCAAATTGATATTTGTCTATCTGTGTAAAGGGTACATACGCCGATTGATCTTTCCGATAGCCTGTCTTACTCTTTACACCAACCACTTGCGAATCATAATACGGGCCTTTGAGCAATGGCTCCCGGACATATTGTTCCCGGCTCAAATATCCCAAAAAAGAAAATACATTATCCGGCGCATTATTATTCAAGGATGGATTTGCTTTTCCCCGGATCATGACCATGGTGTAGGAACTGTATCCAAATAAAACAAAACAAAAAACTAACAAAGCGGTGTTGAGCGTGTATTTGCGCTTTGTATACGAATAATACAAACCGCAAACTATCAATCCTACCAGCAATGAGCACGAGAAGAAAATTCCGGAACCAAATCCCATTCCAAGTGAGTTTACAAATACAAGGTCAACTTTAGCAGCCAGGCCAACCAACCATTGAATAATACCCCACAAAACGGCTCCCAGGATCAGTACACCTACTACAAACGCTTTTAAGGTACCTTTCGCACTCACCTGAGTTGCTTTTCTGAAATAGACCACCATCGCTATCGCTGGGATAGCCAAAAGATTCAATAAATGGACTCCAATAGAAAGCCCCATAACAAAACCGATAAATACCAGCCAACGATCACTACCTTCTTCATCAGCACGAGCTTCCCATTTTAATATCCCCCAAAACACAACTGCTGTACACAAGGACGACATCGCATAAACTTCGGATTCTACGGCCGAATACCAAAATGAATCGCTGAAACTAAATGCCATTGCACCAACAATTCCTGCGCCGAAGATCTGCAAGCAGTTGGATAAAGGTGCGTATTTGTCTTCGCGGAGTATCTTCTTGGCAATTGCTGTTATCGTCCAAAATAAAAATGTAACCGTAAGCCCGCTGCAAATTGCCGATCCGATATTCATCCAATAGGCGATTTTACCTGCATTACCCAAAGCCAAGTTTGAAAATACATTCTGAATCAGAAGAAACAATGGTGCCCCAGGTTGGTGTGCTACTTCCAGCTTGTAAGCACAGGCAATGAATTCACCACAATCCCACCAGCTTACCGTCTTTTCCACGGTAGCAATGTATACACATGTGGCAATGAGTCCGCAAGCAAAACCCAGTAGAGAATTTATTCTGTTGTACGTCATAAGGTCAATTGGTCTTCTATTAAAATCCTTTTTAGGACTTTAAGTTAAAAAGTTATCCTGATTCCAATATGTTAATTAACACTATTTAACACAAGTACCTGACAATAAACACACTGACACTTGCACGCACGCAAATGACTCCGTTACCAACACGACGACTCGGCTATAAGGTCAATTATAGGATATCTTAACAATGAAAAAGGGAGCTTATCAGCTCCCTTTCGCGGGTATTTTTATGAGTTAGGCTAGTTTTTCTACAATTTTCTTTGTTGGACCCGGATTACTCATCGTATAGAAATGTAAAACCGGAGCACCAAACTTGATCAGCTCCTGACATTGTTGTACTAACCACTCTTCTCCGACTTGTCTGACGTCGGCATTCGTTTTACATTCCGAAACAGCATCGCTCAGTTCTTCTGGAATATCGAGATGAAATATTCGTGGTAAGGTCACGAGCTGCTTTTTAGTTGTCAGTGGCTTTAATCCTGGAATAATAGGCACATGTATTCCATTATCTCTACATTTAGTAACAAATTCCTTATATTTTTCGACATTAAAGAACATTTGAGTTACAATAAATTCCGCCCCCATATCGACTTTTTGTTTCAGATATTTAAAGTCAGTATTAAAATTTGGCGATTCAAAGTGTTTTTCGGGGTAACCTGCTACACCGATGCAAAAATCAGTCTTTTCCGATGTGACAATATCCTCATGCAGATACTTTCCTTTATTCATATCAGCAACCTGTTCCAATAGGTCTGTTGCAAAAGCATGTCCACCATCCGTCGGAATAAAATCAGCATCGCCCTTACGTGCATCTCCGCGCAATACTAAGACATTATCTATACCCAGGAAGTTCAAATCGATCAGTGCATTTTCGGTTTCCTCCTTAGTAAAACCACCACATATCAAATGGGGCACAGCATCAACTTTATATTTATTCATGATTGCTGCACATATCGCCACTGTCCCAGGACGTTTGCGATAGGAAACGCGTTCCAGTAATCCACTTGCATGCTCTTTATAGATATAATCTTCCCGGTGGTAAGTTACGTCGATAAAAGGAGGTTTAAACTCCATCAGTTCATCCATGGTTTTAAAAATACTTTGGATGCCCTGCCCTTTCGCCGGTGGCAATAGCTCAAAAGAAAATAATGTTTTTCCTTTGGCATTCTGGATATGATCGATAATCTTCATTAAAAAACTGTTTTTTAGTTTGGTTGGCTTATATCGAAACGCACACGTCGAGGAATCGTTTATCTTCATGTAACTTATCTTTCCCACATGGAGTAGGGTAGAATTTAGCACCTTGAACAATACAGGTTGCTAAGGCTTCAACGGGTCTATTCCCTCGGCCTTTCTCTATAAGCGTTGCTAATATCGTTTTAAAAAATCAAAAGACAAAAATATTTTTTCGAAAAGACTAAAATGGCACCGAAAATAGGGCAATAAGACCTTTGGGCTCTGCTTACACGCAACAAAAGAAATGTATGCACCACCAAAAAATGTTAAAAAAACAGGCGAAAGTAAGGATCGAGAATCATTGGCTAAAGATGCGCTGCCAGGGAATTCCGTAGATTTTTGAGATAAAATGTGATTAATAAAAGTCCTGTTACGTGGTATTCCTCTTTCGATGCATATTTAAAGCCATCAAATAAATAGCGATAGGCGATCAATGCATCTTGTTCATTGTAAAACAACTCTTTCCAAGATTCCGGCACATCTGTCCACGCCTTGAGCACAATACCGTTCTCAGCATAAATAATTGGCGATTCAACACCATCCATTCGATAATCGTGATGTGTACCAGAACTTGATATATGTTGAAAGTAAGCGATGGAATAATCAACAAAATTCAATGCCCTCGCCTTGACCTCCTTTTCACTTTCTGCTCTTACGGGAGCATTCCGCCACAAATTCACTTGACTGTCAAATTTGCTTGGCGTCTCGCGTATAGGGGTTTTATCTAAGGCAAAGTTAAGATAAAGTCTTTCGGTAGTAGGTACACGCGCTGAGTTAAACTGTGAAAAATCACCTCTTAGCTGAATAAAATCTTTTTTTACCTTAACAATATCCAATGCGATGCTACCTTTTTTCTCGTCGGTCAACTCTAATCTGTCACCATTGAATCTATACTTTCCGAAGAGTAATATATCGTCGAGCGCCAAGACAAAGCGGTCTTTATTATGGAGTGAGAGAAAGGACCGATATAAAGTAGGATCATTCCCATAGGTATTTGCCTCCACATTCTGGGGAGATTCTCTCTTAAGTTTATGATATTGCTCATTCGAATAGCCCAATATCATCTGATAATTACCTTCAGGAAACTCCTTTTTCTTTCCAAAGAAAGCACAAGAAGACAGTGAAAATAGGAATAGCAGGAGTAATAACGATTTCAAAATCAATTAATAATTATGGCAAAATAATATATGCCAATATAATAAATTACTGCGATAGTCTATGAAAGGCTATTCATTTATATAAGCCTAAGGATATACTTATTCTTTATACAGATCCACTAAGCCTTCTGGCAATTCAACTTCAATAATCTCCTCTTCGCCATCAATACCTAAGATCAAATCGTCCGAAAGTGGGAACATCAGCTCCTTGCCATCCATATCTACGGTAGCAACAAATTGTTGTGGAAACTCCTGAACATCTGTTATTCTCCCCAGTTCACCATGGTTTTCATCAATTACTAAAAAACCGATTAAATCCGTATATCTAAAATCATCTGGATCACGCTCCGGCATTTTATCATTGGAAAGATATAGCTTTTTACGTACAAGTATTTGAGCCTTATCAATATGATCCACATCCTCGAATGTCACATAAGCGGTACTGTTCTTTTGAAATTTGATGGCGTCAACAAAATAAGGAACAAGCTTTTTGTTCACTTCCACGAAGACGACATCCATATCCAAACTCTCGTATTCTTCGAATTCAAAAAATAGCTGTACTTCTCCTTTAAGCCCTCTTGTTTTGCTGATATAACCGATGTAAAAGCTTTGATCAATAGTCATATTTTCGTATTTAGCAATTAGATGTAAGACATGATAATGGCAAACTATAGCCTATAGGCTGTTTCAAAAAAAGCCGGCTCAAGGTTGAGTCGGCTTTCTCGAATACTTTATGAAAGAATTAACCTTCAGTTTCTTCTGATGCAGGAGCTTCAGTCTCTTCAGCAGGAGTTTCTTCCGCTACAGGAGCATTTTTAGCAGCTACAGCAGCAGCTTTTTCTTCTTTTTTCTTAGCTTCAGCAGCTAAAGCAGCATTTCTAGCATCAGCTTTAGTTTGTGCTAAACCATCTTTTTTACCAGAGATTCTTGCATCATTAGCTTCAGTCCAGGCTGCAAATTTAGCTTCAGCAGCAGCTTCATCAAAAGCACCTTTTTTCACACCACCTTGCAAGTGTTTTTTGTAAAGAACACCTTTGTAAGAAAGGATAGCGCGAGCTGTGTCAGTCGGTTGAGCACCTTTGTTCATCCAGTCCAAAGCTTTTTCAAAATCCAAAACGATCGTTGCTGGATTAGTGTTTGGGTTGTAAGAACCAATACGTTCAATGAATTTACCGTCACGTGGAGCGCGAGAATCCGCTACGACTACGTGGTAAAAAGGACGTCCTTTTTTACCGTGTCTTTGCAATCTGATTTTAGTTGCCATTTTTTAATTTATTTTATGTATTCAACATATCCCCCGAGCTTCATACTAGAGGGGATGCAAAGATAGTTATTTTTTTCTATTCATAAACATAATTTTATAAACTTCGCTGAAAATGACATCCTTAACACCTTGAACACCCCTTTTAGAACAGATCTCATTGCACCAGCTCTGCCGTCAACACCTAAAGTAATGTGTACAGCTGTTGGCTTCGCCCGAAGGCAACACCTACTCATATTACGACACCAGTATATATCATAAAACAACAATTTGGTTAATAAATAAGAATCAAATTAAGTCTGCTTTCTCAATTAAAATAATCTTCCCCATTTTTGCCAATTCACTTTTTACTTTCTACCTTCATTCTATGAAATCCGTTGCGCCATTAAAAATACTAAAAGCTTCAGCCGGTTCGGGGAAAACCTTTAGCTTGACTTTACATTATCTCACCCTTCTCCTATCCAACGAGAATAGCTACAAGGAAATTTTGGCGGTGACATTCACCAATAAGGCAACTGCCGAAATGAAGGAACGTATCCTATCGGTACTCCATGGCCTGGCAACAGGCCATCCTAGCCCTAAAATTGAAGATTTCAGAAAGTTATTACTGGCACAACAGCCAGGTTGGACTTCACATCTTGTGCAGGAGAAAGCTCACCGTGTTTATCGCCGTATCTTACATGATTATAGTCATTTTACGATAAGTACAATTGATGGTTTCTCCCAAAAGGTCATCCGCGCGTTTACATATGAACTTAATCTTGATGCGGCTTACAAGATTGAAATGAATGTCAATAAAGTGAAAAATGAGCTGACAGTTATGCTCAATCAATTACTGGATGAGCGCCCCGATCTACTCGATTGGATTATAACTTATGCTGAAAAGAAGATAGCAAAAAATGAAAATTGGAACTACCGTCAGCAATTAATGAGTTTGGCGAGCCTTATTTTTTCTGAAAATTTCCAGGAATTTGATAGTTATATCAACTCGGCAAACCCCAAGGAGGTTTTTAATCTCCTTAATCTGGAGATTGAACAGAAGATAAGCGCATTTACCGAAGCGCTATCCATGACAATTGAAGCGTTTAGTGAGACATTCAAAAAATTCAACCTCACTGAAAGTGACCTGAAGGGTAAATCGCGCAATAAGATAATCTCAGCTAGCAAAACCAGTAAAAAGACGGAAAAACTCAGCGCTTCTGAAATTGCCAAGATAATAGAAAAATACCTTCTGTTAATCGACAATGAAGATGCTTTTACGGATAGTGACAAAAATATACGTCATGATCTTATGGCTGCGTTCAGCCCTATCTGGGCGTCCTTCCAAAAGTTACACGACAACCTATCTGCTTACATTGCCTATCAAGCCGTACAGAATAACCTCTATTACCTGCGTTTACTCAAAGAAATGAGCGATTTACTGACACAGTGGCGACGCGACAATGGTGCCCAGTTAATTTCCGATTCTCAGATTCTGTTAAACAAACTCGGACTTGATGAAAATAGCGACCCAACATTTATCTGGGAGAAAATCGGCAATCGCTTTAACTACTTTTTGTTTGACGAATTTCAGGATACTTCGCGCATTCAATGGAAAAACTATAGTCCGCTACTGATCAATGCATTGGCAGATGCCAAAGGTACTGTCAGCGAACACCTGATTGTAGGTGATGTTAAACAAAGCATCTATCGCTGGCGGAATGGCGATTGGCGAATTTTACTCCAACAGGTAGAACAACAAATTGTCCATGCCTTTCACTTGGACAACGATAGCAAAACAACCTTTATCGAAAACGGAAGTCTCGATACCAATTTTAGAAGTCTTCCAAATATTATTCATTTAAACAATTACCTATTTAACAGTATTCCAAAACATTTGCAACAGGTATTAAATGAAAAAGTATCCGAAAGCCTGGATGAAGAAGGCAAACAGTGGTGGGCTTCCTCAGGCAATGATAGCATGCTTGTCAAAGCGTATGAAAACAGCCAACAGGAGGTGCCTGAACATAAAAAAGGAAAACTTGACCAATTAGGTTCCATTGAGATCTCCTACATTCCCGTTGCTGATGGACGCTACAGACGAAATCAGGTTATCGAAGAATCACTTGTAAATTTATGCCAAAAAATAAGCGGATGGCTACTCGACGAACGCTATCAACCCCAACAGATCGGTATTTTAGTGCGTAGTAATTCGCAAGCCAAGTTGGTTATCCAGAAACTCATGGATTTCAAAAAACAGCAACAGCTCACGTTTGAAGTCATATCAGGAGATGCGCTGTCGCTAGCCAGCAATGATGCCGTTTTACTACTGATCGAAACGCTGAAAGCATTAGTCTATAATTCGGAGAAACATACCATTCATAAAGCAAAGATAGTCTATCTCTATCAGCATATACAGAATAATACGACCGTTGATCAGAATGCATGGTTAAAATTTGCCACAAATGACATCCATGAGCTTAAAGATTTTCTACCTCAAGCCTTAATTGACTCTTGGGAAATGGCACAGAAACAGCCATTGGTCCACTTGATTGAAAAGCTTATCGAAATCTACGGTTTCACAACCACGGACAATATTCACCTCCCTTACCTGCTCGCATTCAAAGATATGATCTCAACGTTTTCCACGAATGGCGAACGTGGCATTATACAATTCTTAGAGTTCTGGGAAGAAGATGGCAACCGGGCTGTACTCCCTTCCAATGGAGAAATCAATGCGATTGAGGTAACGACGATACACAAATCAAAAGGGCTGGCTTATGACGTGGTCATGATTCCATTTTGTTCATGGGATCTCGACGGCATGATCAACGGCGATTTTTGGATTGAAACATCCGAAACTCCATTTGCCCAATTGGGAAAAATTCCAATCAAATACACATCTACCGTCGGCAAATCTATATTTTTCAAACAATATTTTGAAGAGATGCTATTCAACTACATGGACGCCCTTAATACGTTCTATGTGGCAACAACCCGCGCCGTTGAACACCTTTATATTACTGCTCCGTGCTTTAAAGAATCCGTCGACAAAAAGACAGGAGAGATTACAGGCTATGATAAGAAAGACGAATACATCAGCGATGTGCTCTTCCAAGTCTTAGAGACTCCAGAATCCCCGTTTAAACTCGAAAATAAAGTCTTATATATTGATCAGATAATCCAAAAAAGAAAAGCGAAGTTTCGAAATGACCGTATTATTTCGTTAAGCCATTATCCCATTTCCAAAGAACTGGAAATGGCTTTAGAAAAAGCGAGTACGCGCAGTATCAATGATATTCTGATGTTGGAAAAAGCGGCACAGTATGGCATATTGGCACATGATATTATGGCTCAGATTTCAAACGAAGAAGACATCCATAAACTGGTTGGCCAACTGATCCAGGAAGGTATCCTTTCCAAGGAGGAGCAGCCCTTCCTCATGCAGGAGATCAATCAAATCTGGAAGCATCCCATCATTAATAAATGGCTTACCGGAAACTATAAGATCTGGAATGAGGCCAGTATCATTACCGCCAAGGGCGAAACCATTCGGCCGGATAAAGTCTTCACTTCCAAAGAGGAAACAATCGTACTCGATTTCAAGTTTACGCAGACAGATTATATCGGACATCAGTATCAAGTCGATAACTACAAAAAAAATCTAGAGAATCTAGGCTACAACAATGTTAGGGCCTTTCTCTATTATGCAAAATCAAATCAATTAATTGAAGTAAAATAATAGCACGATGCAGACAGCCTTTCTAAAATTAGTAGCAACAGATATTCAAAAACGTTTTGGAAACGATCTGAGTGAGATTGCCATCGTCTTTAATAATAAACGCCCGATTACCTATCTCAAAAAACATCTTTCTGAAGTATATGGACAGGCGATCTGGTCTCCTCAGTTTTTTACGATTCAGGAATTTTTTAGACGTTCGACCGATGATACCGAAGCCAGTCCTTTGGCACAATTTTTCCACCTTTTTAATATCCATAATGAGTTATTGGTGATTGAAGGAAAACAACCAGAAACGTTGGAAGAGTTTTACCCAATTGCCGAAATAATACTGAGTGACTTCGGCCAGCTCGATTATGATCTTGTGCCTATTGAGCAGATCTATCTAGAACTTTATGACAACACCAAAATCGACATTGTTTTTCAACATCTAACCCAAGAACAGCAAGGATTTATACGTCAATTTTGGCAGTCTTTTTCCATTGCTGGACATAGTCGCGTACAAGAGCGCTTTCTACAACTTTGGAAAAGACTACCTGTATTGTATAATCGATTTAAAGAAAAGCTTAAAGCAGAAGGACAAACCAACTATCCAACCATTTACCGCGATTTAGCTGAAGGCAAGGCTACGCATCAGCAATTTGCATCATCCTACCAACATATCCTTTTTGTCGGTTTCAATGCATTAAACAAAGTCGAAGCAAAATTATTCAGACAATGGCAGGAGGAAGGCCGCGCCCTATTTTACTTTGATGCCGATGCCTATTATCTGGAAGACACCATGCAGGAGGCCGGGCTATTTATTCGTCGAAATATTTTCCAAACAGGCTTGGTCAACGCCCTCGGCGATAGCCCGAATATTATTGGCAATAGAACTTCAACCGTAAATCTATATGCTAGCACCGGGAAGATCAGCCAAACAAAATTACTGCATGATATCCTCGAACAGCACAAGAATATGGAGGAGACGTCCGCTATTCTTCTAGCAGATGAAAATTTACTTGTCCCTTTACTGCAAAGTTTACCAGATGTAAAACCTAATATCACTACGGGCTACCCCTTGACGCAGTCTCCTATTTATGGCATACTGGATCTATGGATGGAGGTACATTTGGAGATATCACAGTTTAAAAGACGGAAACTTCCCTATCAAATCATAGAGACCTTCATAAATCATCCCCTGAGTATGGTTTCCTTGGCAGATAAACTTCAGATTCAGAAAGAGATTGCCGACAAACAACTCTTCGAGATCACATTGGAAGAGCTTCATTTCAAAAGCTCCTTACCACAATTTTTTGTACCTATCGAAAATTCAGCTCATTTGGTACCAGCGCTCATCCTGCTCGTCGATGATTTGTTACATAGTATCTCATCTCAAGAGCGCATCCGCCAAATTGACAACAATCTCCTAATCGAAACAAAAAAAATCCTGAACCAGCTTTTACTAGGCTTTGAAACTGTTGCCCCGTTAAGTATCAGCTTCCAGATCGGTTTGATAAAAAAAGCCATTGCTCCCATAAATTCTGCCATAGAAGGGAACCCACTCGAAGGCATACAAATCATGGGGCTCTTGGAAAGCCGCTGTTTAAATTTTGACAACATCTATATCCTGGGAGCTAATGAGGGTATTCTACCCAAAACATCCAATTCACCGACCTTTATACCCAATAGTCTGAGGAGCGCGTACGGTCTTCCTATATTGGAAAATCAGAATGCCCTATCGGCCTATTTGTTTTATCGTCATTTTCAATACAGTAAGGGAATACATATTTTCTACAATGGTTTAGTTGACGAAAGCTCCACTGGTGAAGAAAGCCGGTTTATCAAACAGTTAGAATTTGAAAGCAAATTTCAGTTTGACCGAAAAGTTCAACAACAGCCCATCCAATTTGCAGATAAAGCGCAAGAGATTGTTATCCAAAAGCGGGGCGAAATATGGAAAAAAATGTACGAGGACTTTATCGTTAACCAGAAAAAGATATCGGCGACCGCACTGACGACATACCTCCAATCTCCATTACAGTTTTTCCTAAAACATATTGCCAACATTAAAGAGCCACCTTCACTCTCTCAGGAATTTGAAATGAATAAGCTCGGAACAGTCATCCATAATGTCATGGAGGATATATTTTTACCCTTCAAAGGGAAACAGGAGTTTACATCAACACATATGCTACGCGGGCAGATAGACCGTATCGAAGCATATGTGACCCGAGAAATAGGCATTCAATATCAGATTGAATTAAAAGAAGAAAAGGACTTAAATAGCTTGCAGCGGATCATGCTGAAAATTGCCTCCGAGTATGTCAAAATGTATCTCGAATATGACATCAATAACTATAAGTCATTTCGGATTATTGAACTTGAAAACGACACCGATTATATCTTACCATTCCCACTTCAAATCAATGGAGAGCAACATCAAGTCTCACTGTACGGTATTATTGACCGTGTAGACGAGGTAGTAACACACGACGACCGTATTATCAGTAGAATTGTCGATTACAAAACGGGCGGAGATTCGATTCTATTCAAAGAAATCGATCAGGTATTTGCTCCCAACACCGAAAATAAAGCCATGGTGCAGACGCTATTTTATGCCTATGTATTTGAACAGAAAACAGGGAGAAAACAACTTGAACCTCATCTCTACGTTGCGCGGAAAATGCGGGAAGAGGGAACCTTATTCAGTGGTAAAGAGGGAATATTGACCGATGAATTTCTCGCATTCCAAAAAGAGAATTTTATCAGATTCTTACGCGATATCCTACAAGAAATCTTTAATCCGGATGTTCCATTTCGGCATAATCCGGACACAATAGTTTATCCAAGCGATCCCTATACCTTATTTTATCGAGAAGCAAGCAAATGGGCCGAAGCAGAAGAATAAAAGGAACTACGGTTTGACAGGAGAGGTCAAAATAAACTTTTGTAATCAATACGTTAATATAGAAAGGGGACATTTGGTGTCCCTTTTCTATATTAACGTGCTTTTCTTTTTATTGCATTATTAGCGCGACGTTTCGCTGTATTGATTTTATAGTTGAACCAATGCCCTTTGAAGATCTTTCGCATCGTATTATCAAAATGTCTTGTGATAAACAAGTTGCGCGCACCCTTCAATTTCTCGCTGATTGAATTTGCTAAAGCCCTAACGGAAATTGAATACCCTTCAGTTTCATATTGAATATAATGCCACCATCCTGCGGGCATATACAAAGTCTCTCCAGGGTGAATAACTGCCTCGTAGCCATCCAAATACTTAATCCCAGGATATTCCTCTACATTACTGTATTTTGGATTAGCAATACTATGAAAATTGTATGGCAATTTGTACATCAAATCAGATTGATCATTTGGGAAAAGCCAAATACGCTTTAACCCCTGAAATTGAGAGATAAACACATGTGACATATCAATATCGAAATGATTACGGGTACTCGAACCTTCACCACCAAAGAACATAAATGGCAACCATTGCAATACCTTGCCACCTGTGACATCGTTATAAATAACGTCATGCTTCAGTTCAGGACGAATTTTAAGCAGATTGAACAAAAACAATCGTAACTCCGTAGGTTCTTTTGTAATCAGGTCCAAATATTCTGCAAATGTCATATGGCCAACAGGAGCGCTCGCAGCACGGTCCATCGATTCCTCCTCTTTTCCGTAGACATCTATTTTTATATCTCCTGCAATTTCTTTAAAGTAATCATAACTCCATTTCTTCCACGCTGGACTTTCTGCACTTATAAAATCTGATATAATGACAGGAAAACCTGGTTTCAGATAATTTTTTAGGAAGTCCTCTGATCGAATGCCCGAAATTTTATCAACTTGCTTTAACTTCACGACTGATTAATTTTGCTTAATTACAAACATAAAAAAATATTTCTACCAAATTTCAAAAATACCACCTATGCGTTATTTTACATAGAATGAATTATATCAAGCAATTTAATAGAAATATACTTAAAATCTCAATGACCTTCGTCATTTTATTATATTTTAACACCTCCGATCCAGCTAAACATCAGTCCATAGCTCAATAGACCAACATAAGGAAGCTTGTGTTTACCGATCTTATGCCCCAAAAGCCCTTAGCTTGCCAAGCTCTCTACAGATAACAAAAAAAAGGGTCTTAAGAACCCTTTTCCGTATTTACCTTTTGCTAGGCTATTATTTATTTACCTTTTTGATGTATTCTTCAACAGCCATAGTCATACTAGGAGCTTTTGGCGTTGGAGCAGGAATATCTAAAATCAATCCATGATCTAAAAGTGCCTGTTGAGTAGAAGCGCCGAACGCTGCAATCCTTGTATTATTCTGTTTAAAATCTGGGAAGTTATCATATAAAGACTGTACACTGGAAGGACTAAAGAACACGATAACATCGTAAAAAACATCCTTTAGGTCAGTCAAATCGCTTACAACAGTTCTAAAAAGCACAGCTGGTGTAAACTTATAGCCGTTTTGCTGTAACCAGTTCCTGGTCTCCTCATTCGCTACATCCGAACATGGAAATAGGAAATTCTCACTTTTGTGTTTTTTCAACACGTCTTCAAGGTCTTTCGCGGTCTGTTTACCAAAGAAAATCTTTCGTTTCCTATATTGAATATACTTTTGAAGATAAAGCGCAATGGTCTCCGAAATGCAGAAATACTTCATCTCTGCAGACACTTCAAATCGCATCTCTTCGCAAACTCTAAAATAATGATCTACAGCATTTCTACTTGTAAATATTACGGCAGAATAATCTGCCAAATTCACTTTATCCCTACGCACATCTTTGGCAGGAACTCCCTCTACGTGTATAAAACCTCGAAAATCTAATTTTAACCCGTATTTCTTTGCTAAATCATAATAAGGGGACTTATCGTTTTCAGGTTTCGGTAAAGTTACCAGTACACTTTTTACCTTCTTTGCTCTTTCTACGTCTGAAGTTTGCATATAACCACTTTTAGCTCAATAATCTTAATAGTATTAATATTGGTGCTATTTCTAGGCAACAAAGGTACAAAATTAAATAGGAAATTGAAAATTTATACATCGACATAATATGAGCCGCTGTCTTAAGAAATCGATAACAAAAAAGTAATGCCGCTCCAACAATGGCCAAGTGCAGTACAACACCTACCGATGTTAAGGGTACAAGACTCAATATTAATAGTACAGGAAGCATTAAAAAAAGTGTATTGAAATAAATCAGATACAGCACTGTCACATATTCCTTTACCAACTTCCTAATTTCAAACACAAAGGATAGAAATCGAATAAATCCGATTTTTAACGAAAATAAGCCGCCAACCATGCCCACCGTCTTCATATAATTGGAGAACGTGATAAAATCAAATCTATCTAACTCATAGGCATAGAATAGACTCACAAATAAGCCCAATGCTCCTGAAAATAATATAAATAGAAAAATAAAGGGCCATGACGTCAAGATGGTGTCCTCTTTGCTCACCGATAGCAACACCCGATCATCCCAATACCCCTGAAAAACCAATTTGATATCAGAAGGGAAAAATATCCGAATCATCCCAACACCAAAAATTAATGCAAGAACTGTGAAAAGTATCCAATTTTCCCGGTGAACTTTAAGTGTCCCATATTGTCTATCCAACTTGCTAGTTCGCAATTCTCCTTGAAAATATTGCTGCACATCGAAGCTATAAATATTATGAACCATTAACCCCTCCCTTTCCACTGTTACGATTCGATATTGATCCTGTAACGCTGGATTCAAGGATGCCAAAACTTCCTCATTAGGCGTTAAAAGCGAATCCTTTACAACATGTGTACTATCAATCCCAATTGTGCTACCGTCTTGAACAACGTTTCGATAAGTACGCCCCTGCGCATTCAATTTCGTTATTGCGAATAAAAGAAATAGTACAAATAGAATATGATATTTGAAAATAGCTGCGTTCATTAAAATGAATTGTCTTTTAACGGCAATGAAATATTCAAGAACCGTCTATAATCGAAACTCTTTAATTGTGGTCGTAAAGTTAGGATAAAAAGTTATATTGCATTCAAAAAATCTTCATAGAACATGCACAAAGAAATCACACGCTGCCAATGGTGCGGATCTGACGAACAATATGTTGCCTATCACGATAACGAATGGGGCCGACAAGTCAAAGATGATAAAACCTTATTCGAGTTTTTAGTATTAGAATCAGCACAAGCGGGATTAAGCTGGATTACTATCCTACGTCGAAGAACGGCATACCAAGAAGCTTTTGCTAACTTTGATGTCGATCAGGTAGCAAACTACAATAATGAAAATGTACAACAGTTACTCGCCGACTCTGGGATCATAAAACATCGCAATAAAATTGAGTCAACCATCACAAATGCGAGGCTTTTCAAAAAAGTCCAGGCCGAACATGGCAGCTTTTACAACTATTTATACAGCTTCTTACCCGAACAGCAGCCCATCGTAAACCATTGGTCTAGTTTACAACACGTACCAGCTACTACTGATATTTCTGATAAAATCGCCAAGGATATGAAGAAAAAAGGTTTTAAGTTTTTTGGATCTACCATCTGCTATGCCTACATGCAGGCCGTTGGAATGGTAAATGATCATGTTGAAACTTGCTCTTTTAAATATCCTGCAGATGCAGTATCATAAACACCAAAAAATACCAGTGCACTGCAATGTGAAATAGCGCAGTGCACTAAAAATCAAAGAAAACTTCTTTGTTTCAAACTCTTAGAACATCCAGTTTTTTCTAACCAGGTATGTTTTTATAGATATCGGGCAGATTCCGGCCTAGCCCGTTAAAGTCCATGCCATACCCGACCACAAATTCTTTACTTATTTCAAACCCAACATAATTCAATTCCTCGAAATGATATTGCAGCGCGTCAGGTTTCACCAAAAGCGCACAGGCAATGACACTCGTTGGATTTAATTTTTTTACCGCATCCAACGTATGTTTGAGTGAATGCCCAGAGTCTACAATATCTTCCACGATTATCACATCACGCCCTTCCAGATCAATACCAAGCCCTAAAAGCTCGTTTAACTCAGATTGGCCTGTTCCGATGTACGATGCCAATTTAATAAATGACATCTCGCACGGAACTTCAATTTGCTTGAGCAAGTCTGCCATAAACATAAAACATCCATTCAATACGCCTATAAAAATAGGCTGTTTATGCTCATAACGCAGACTTATATCGATACCCATCAGGCGAACACGCTTCTGAATCTGCTCCTCTTCAATGAGAGGCTCAAATAACAATCCGTCAATTTCTATGTTTCTCATGCTATTATTATTCTTTCATGACACACACTACTTTTGTGCATCCTTATCTTTTTCCTCTTTTTTACGCCCCAATATCTTGTCAAATAACGATCGCTTTGGCTTATCCTGCTCACCGGTTTCCTCGTCCTTCTTTTCCGTGAGATCCATTTTGTTTAATTTCTTTGGAACAGATACACTTTCGAGATTGTCGCCAGGAGGGCTGCTATCAAGACGATCGAACAACAACGGATCTTCTCCCATATCGAATATATCGACAGAATCCACCACAGCCGGTCTTGCTGCACGCAGGTGTGGTTGCAGAACAACCTCATAAAACCCATAATTTGAGGTTGTTGAATCCACGCTAATCTGTCCGGTTTTCGTCATAATATGACCGTAAGTATTAAAATACCGCAACATATTCCCTTTTAAGTGACCTGTCCAGTCAAAAAAGTTCAACCCTTTTTTAGGTCGTGGAACAATACTTGACAAAAATATACTCTCTCCAAGGCCTAATTGTGCTGGAGTTTTTCCAAAATAATAGCGTGCAGCTTCGGTAATGCCATAGACATTATTTCCCCATTCGATCACATTGAGATAAACCTCGTACATGCGTTTTTTGCTCACTTGCTGAGAGCGCTCCATCAGCCATACCAACAGAATTTCCTCCAGCTTCCGTACAACCGTCTTATTGCGATTTAGAAAAACATTTTTCACCAGCTGCATCGATATCGTGCTGGCTCCACGCTTAAATCCTTTTTCTTTGATGTTTGTAACAATGGACAATTTAAAAGCCTTCTCTTCGAAGCCCTTGTGTTTAAAGAAAAATGGGTCCTCGGTATTGATCAAGCTAATTTGCATATACCGGGAGATTTGATCGATAGGCGTAAAATTGCGATTCTGTGGGCCCACAACGATCTCCCGCATCGGCTTGCCATCTTCATAAGCGGTATACGTGAAAGGAGTGTTTAACATTGCAATATTAGCCTCTCCCCATTTCACGACCTTTAAATCCTTATCGTCCATTTTAGAAGAGAAAAGGAGATTTTCAGGCTTCTTAAATTCAAGAGCAAAATTCAGGTCATATTGAATGTGCCCCTCCACCTGAATTCCTTCCAGACCTGGAAACAATCCAACTGGTATAGCATCAAAAAAGTGTTGCGCTTCTATCTTATCCGTATGAATAGCCAAAAAGAGCTCTTTCTCGGGTTTGTGAATATATTTAACGTAGGGAGAAAACACAAAATTTTTGACCTTTACCGTACTTTCTTTGCTTACTTCGAGAGAAGACGCTCCGATATTCAGAGCCCCCTGCATTTGGGCCTCAGGAAAGATCACATCTTTACTAGAAATACGCCTATGATTTACTTTTAAATTTTTAAATCCCCATTGCCCATGCAGTTCCAGCAATTCCTTATTTCTTCTGTGTGCCTTATCCAATCGGAAGGATATTTCATCAAAACTTACAGCAAGACCAAATTTGCGTTGCAATAGGGGAAGATTTACGCCCTTCTTATCAGAAAAAAGACGGAGGTCACATTCTTGATTATCCGAATCAATTGTTCCCGTTAGATTCCAGGCGGCCTCATGATCGTTTAACAAAAATTTAGTTTCCATATCACCGCCATCGATCACAGCAGAAGGAATGACAACACGTTGTGAAGTGCTGTCATCACGATAAGAAAGTTCAAGGCTCTTCAGATCGAGATCATTGGGAATCTTAAAAAACACATTTTTCAACAATCGATCTGCCAAAGCTGCCAGATTCTGTTTCGGATTATCATTTTCTATTGTATCTTTCTTCTGCTTTTTAAACAGAAAATCGTAGTTACTAATTGAATCCTTTTTTATAAGAGAAACCGTACCGTGATCTAAAATAACCTGTCCCAACTTCACATCCCCGAATAATAAGGGCCATAATTTTACCGATACTGTCAGATCATTAATTTGAGCCAATTGGTCTCTATTTTTAGGCAATAGTTGGATATTCTTAAACTGTACAGCATTAATTCCACGGAAAGCATAGTATTGGATCTTCAAATCCAAATCATATTTTTCAAGCAACTTCGCTTTTGCTTTGTTGATTACCCCCATGAGCATCGCATCTCTTTTTTGATAAGCATACGCGCCAACTGCAAACGCCAAAACCAAAATAGCAGCTAAAGAGATATAAAGCCATCGCCATTTGCGGGACTTAAAAGATGTTATAAATCGATTGGACATAATTATTACTAAATGCAAACTCGTGCATATCAACAGTCAAACTTAGATAAATTTGGCTGTATATACAATTATAATTCACGGAAACGATGGTCGCTTTTATCCGTGACTTCAGTACGACAAATTTATTGACAAACGCATTAATTACATAAAAATGAAAATGTTCCAAGAAAGCGATCTTTCCTAAAAGCCAGCCCTATATCCAGTAACTTTAATCCCATTAAAAACAGAGAAATGACATGAAATTGATCCGCAATGAGTAGTTTTGTAATCCATGATTACAAATGAACAATAGATGGTTACCAAAGAACAAATATTAAATGCATTATCCTATGTAGAAGAGCCTGATTTGAAAAAGGATCTTGTCACATTGAATATGATTCAAAATATCGGGATCGAAGGTGAAAAAATTTCTTTCGATGTCATTTTAACTACTCCCGCTTGTCCGCTTAAGGACCATATTGAACACGCGTGCCGAAACGCCATCGCTCATTTCATCGACAAAAATCTCGAAGTTCAGATCAACATGACATCCAATGTGATCGGGAAACAAGGCGCACAGGTTTCAGGTATTAAAAACATCATCTTGGTCTCCTCAGGAAAAGGTGGAGTTGGAAAGTCAACTGTTGCCGCCAATTTGGCGCTTGCTCTCCATGCTAAAGGAGCTAAAACAGGACTTTTAGACGCTGACATCTATGGACCATCACTTCCGATTATGTTTGGCCTAGAGGGTGCTAAACCCGGATCAGTAGAAATGCCTGATGGCCAGGTTAAAATTGAACCGCTTGAAAAATTTGGACTAAAATTACTTTCAATCGGATTCTTCACCGACCCAAACCAGCCTATCCCATGGCGTGGCCCAATGACCACCTCTGCAATCAAGCAACTCTTTAATGATGCACACTGGGGTGAACTCGATTATCTAGTGGTTGATATGCCGCCAGGTACAGGCGACATCCATATTACCGTATCACAAACTTTCCCGATTGCGGGCGCAGTGATCGTCACTACTCCGCAGCAAGTTGCCCTAGCTGACGCTGTCAAAGGTATAGGTATGTTTTTAATGGATAGTATCAATATTCCGTTACTGGGCGTGGTGGAGAATATGGCTTATTTTACACCAGCGGAGCTTCCTGATAATAGATATTATATTTTTGGAAAAGACGGCGGAAAAAGGTTAGCTGAAGAATATAAAGTACCTTTCCTTGGCGAGATACCACTATTAAAGGGTATTTCTGATGCTGGAGATAATGGATTCCCCATTGCGATAGACAACGAAGATCCTGTAACAAAATCATTTCTGACGATTGCAGAAAAAGTTGCTCAGCAGCTTTCCATCATTCATAGTCAGTTAAAATAGCTATTCAAAAGGCAGTGCTGCTGCTGTTAATCATACAAAAGGCTTTCATGGGTATGAAAGCCTTTTGTATGATTAACATTTTATTAGAGCGCTAGCTCTAATACTACCGGGCAATGATCGGAATGCACAGCATCCGGCAATATACTGGAAGATTTGATATGATCGGCCAAAGACTTAGAAACCATATTATAATCAATGCGCCAACCCAAATTCTTTGCACGCGCTCCAGCACGATAACTCCACCATGTATAATGGTGCGGATCTGGATTTAGATGGCGAAAAGAGTCAATATAACCTGAATTAATAAAATTCTCCATCCATTCGCGCTCTTCCGGAAGAAATCCCGAAGAGTTCGCATTTGATTTTGGATTATGAATATCAATGTCACGATGGCAAATATTATAGTCACCGCAGACAACCAGATTCGGCTTTTCCATCAAAAGCTTATCGCTATACAACTGAAAATCCTTCAAAAAGCGGTATTTAAAATCCTGTCTTACGTCCCCGGTTGTACCCGAAGGAAAATAGGTACTCATCACCGACAGTTGATCAAAATCAGCACGGATAATACGACCTTCAAAATCATAATCCTCATGACCACAACCGTACTCAATATGCTTAGGTGTCAGCTTGGTAAACAAGGCAACTCCGCTGTACCCCTTCTTTTGCGCTGGATACCAGTAATGCTCATAGCCCATTTCCTCCAGTAGGGCAACTTCGGGAATCTGATCAGGCGTAGCCTTAATCTCCTGAAGACAGATGACATCTGCATTTACAGCTTTCAACCAGCCCAACCAATCTTTCTTTAAGGCCGCACGCAAGCCATTCACATTATAAGTTACTATTTTCATTGTTTATTATTGTGATGCTAGATTATAGAAACAAGAAACCTTCTCAATCCCTTATATATTATTTCAACATAACATTAGTAGTCCTTTGAAGAGAATAAATCACCAATCTTTGAAAAGATACCCGTTTGAGGTTTTAAACCTTTAAGTTCACGCTCCAAGTTTAATGCTTCTCGCCTCGTAAGTACATGCATGTTCATTTTTTGATCGGTTTCTGGCCTATCATGCTGATCTGTCTTTACCGCTGCAATCTGATCGATAACATCTACACCTTTGACCAACTCACCAAATACTGTATAATTCCAGTCTAAATGGGGCGCACCACCAATAGTGGTGTATACCTGACGTTGAGTATCAGAAAATCTCTTGCCATTCATTCGGGTCTGCTCCAACCGATTGAGATCTTCAGGACTAAATACCTTTCCCTGAACAAGATAAAACTGAGAGCCTGACGAAGCTTTTTCAGGATTATTATCCCGGGCAGCTCCGATAGCACCTTTTTTGTGAAATAAACCATCCTGAATCTCCGCAGGAATGGTGTATCCAGGCCCCCCATTACCCAACTGAGCTCCGCCAACCGCATTTTTTGAGTCAGGATCACCGCCTTGAATCATAAAATTCTGAATGACGCGGTGGAACAGCGTCCCATCATAATATTGGCTTTTTGCCAATTTGACAAAGTTATCTCGATGTTTTGGCGTTTCATTATACAGCCGCACAATACAGATGCCCTTGTCAGTAACGATCTGTACATATTTAAATTCAGGTTTAGCCGCAAATGCCAAAACCTGTAAAAAGCAGAATACTGCAATTAAACTAGCTTTTAAAAATTTCATCTGTTAATAGTTCTACGTTCCCATTTGAACATTTAATTTTTCTCTTGACGTGATCGCTAGATAACATTTAATTCCTCAAAATAATCGATGATCAGAGACTTTATAATCAGTTCTTGTTCCAAAAGTGTATAGTTAGGAATTGGTTTTATTAATTCCCAGTGCGGCCATCCTTCCTCATCAAGACCTTTCAGCGTATAAAATCCCATCGCACTAAAAAGACGACAGGTGGCAATATGCATCAATTCTTCCTTTTCCCGCTTCGAGAATTTCTGGGCTCCCTTGCCCAATTCCTGAACACCAATGAGGAATAAGCACACCTTGATGTCTGGCTTTTCCATATCAAATAGTGCAGCAATCTCCTCCTGCAGGATAATCCATTTCTTGTTAACTTCAGCTGCCTTCATTTTTTTGATTTAAACAAACTAAGATAAGTTTGTGTTGATTTGCGAACAAATTTACATATAGAAGAATACATTTATGCTATTCGATTCCCTTCTTTGGCAATCACCTCTGCACAACGTTGGTCAATCATTTGAAAAACCGGATCAAACAAATTATCATCAAAATAGGGATCAGGAACAATATCGTCTCCTAGAAACAATTTAACCTTGTTCAGATCGGCTTTATCTATAACCTGAGCACAAACATCTTCATAATTTTGTCTATCCATGACAAATATCAGATCATATTCAGCAAAAAACTGTGGTTTAAAATGCCGGGCCCGCTGACCAGATATATCGATACCGTATTTCTTGGCAACTGCGATTGCCCTATGATCGGGTGCTTCACCAATGTGCCAATCACCTGTACCAGCCGATTCAACGACCCAGTTCAATTGTTTATCCAATGCCTTTTGCTTCAATATACCGTGTGCAAGGGGTGAACGACAGATATTCCCCAAACAAACCATTAAAATCTTCATTTTTATAACGTTTAAAAAGCTATACAATAAATACCACTACTGCTATGGAATTCGACTAATTCCGTAAAAACTCAATTAAATCAACTAGCCACCCCTTCGATTCATTAATAGCACTATATATCGTAGATTGCAAGTCCAAAAAGTCTGAGCTTATCAAGTGCCGAGTTGCTTCTGTACTTTTATTCCGCAAAATAGCTAAACTAAAATTATTAACGAAACAACCCGCTTAAAAGTGACCAACTTCTTACCAAGCCATGTTTTTTTAATACGGTGTCGCTTCTTCCACCTTTGTAAAAGAAATCAAACCTTACCGTAGGCAGTTTTGCCGAGCCAAAAAAAAGGTGGCCTAACCTAACGGCTAGAGCCACCTAAACTATATTAATCAACCAATTCTTAATTCAATGCTTAATATTCTACTGGGAAGCTCAATTGAACAGCACCACCTTGAGGTGACACACCTTTCAAACGTACAATATTACGTTGTGTTGCTCCTAAAGCGGCTTCAACATCATCAACTGAATTAACGGCCTTTCCGTTGACCTCAGTAATAACTAATCCGCGCTCTACACCGAAGTAATCGAAGATACCTCCACGGTTCACTTGAGTGACAACAACTCCGGAGTTCACACCCAATTCCTTTTTCTTCTGTGCAGACGCAGGAATAAAGCTTGCTCCTAATTTGTTATAAATTTCGGTTGCGCTTTTCGAAGCTTTTCCGCCAGCATTCGCAGACTTTAACGAATCTTCACCTTTCAATGCCATAGTAACCTGTTTTTCCTTACCATCTCGTTTGTAAGTAACATTTACCTTATCTCCAGGACGCGCACGACCTATAGTTTCACTTAAAACAGGTGAACCTGTAATCACTTTTCCATTAATTTTGGTCAGTATATCACCTTTCTTGATACCTGCGGCCTCCGCAGCACCGCCAGCTACGACATCCTGAACATAAAGACCATCAACATCTGAAAAACCTTTTTCTTTCGCCAATTCTGGTGTTATTTCAGTATAAGTCACACCTATGTAACCACGTTTTACATTACCGTATTCAACAAAATCATCAACAATCTTCTTTACCAAATTGACCGGAATCGCAAAACCATAACCCGCATAGGTACCTGTTGGAGAAGCAATAGCGGAATTAATACCGATCAATTCACCCGAAGCATTTGTTAAAGCACCACCACTATTCCCCCTATTAATTACCGCATCTGTCTGAATAAAAGATTCGATCGCTGAACTGACAGGAATTTGGTCTTGTCCACCTCCAAATGGGTTACCACGCTGTTGTTGCTGACCTTCACTTAAAATCCCAATCTGACGCCCTTTCGCACTAATGATACCTGCAGTCACTGTAGACTGAAGTCCAAGTGGATAGCCAAAAGCCAATACCCATTCACCAACATTGACATTATCTGAGTTACCTAATTTAACAACGGGAAGCCCCTTGCCCGATACCTTCAATAAAGCTAGGTCGGTATTTGGGTCACGTCCGATCAATTTAGCTTCAAATGTTCGCTTATCTGTTAATACAACTTCAATCTTGTCTGCATCTTCCACCACATGGTTGTTGGTTACGATATAACCATCATCTGAGATAATTACACCTGACCCAGATGCTTGTACAGGTTGCGACTGCATTTGACGTCGCCCGCCCCCCTGTGGCATGCCAAAAAACTCTTCAAACATGTCAAACGGAGAACCCTGCGATTGTTGTGATCCCTTACGGCTATATGTGGTTTTAATATGTACAACACCCGGTGACACCGCAGCAGCAGCCTGCGTAAAATCAGGGTTACCTGTAGAGGACATCACTCCTGTTGGATTATTTGCAAAATAAACCTTTTGTTTGTCTTCGAAAGACATACCATCAAACTTCTTATTCTCAATAAGCTTGTAACCTCCTAATGCTACCGCTCCACCGAAAACAGCTGTTAATAGCGTTAAACCGACCTTATTCATAAACTTATTTCTATTTTAAAATGTCTTAATATAAGCTGATAACTTTTGCTCTTAAAATTACCGATTTTATTCGGATATGTTCAAATGTAATACCATTTCGAAACCTTCGGAAAATCCGACACGTTAAAAAATGTTAATTACTAGACAAATACAACCATTTTAACAAATCTTAACTTTAGAAGGTTTTTTTGTAACAAAAAAACGTACTTTTGTTACTAAAAATCAACAGAATGGCAACAAAAGTAAGATTCTCTAAATACCAAGGAGCAGGCAATGATTTCATCTTAGTAGACAATCGCGAAAATGCATTTGACAGAGCAGACGAAGCATTAGTAGCGAAGCTATGTGACCGCCGATTTGGTATTGGTGCTGACGGGCTGATGCTCTTACAGCAGAACGAAAATTACGATTTTGAGATGGTTTATTTTAATGCAGACGGTAGAGAAGGAAGCATGTGTGGTAATGGAGGCCGTTGTATTGTCGCCTTCGCTCGCGACCTTGGCATTATTACTGACAAAACTGTCTTTTTGGCAGTAGACGGTATACACCATGCATCTTTATCTGCAGATCTTGTCAATCTCCAAATGATCGACGTGCAAGATTTTGCCCGTGATGGAGACGCCTACCTGTTACAAACAGGTTCTCCACATTATGTTGAATTTGTAGAAAATCTCGCGCATAAAAATGTCTATCAAGACGGCTACGCCATTCGTAATAATGCGACATATGGAAAAGATGGCATCAATGTAAATTTCATCGAAGCAGAAAGAGACGGTTACTTCCTGCGTACTTTTGAACGCGGTGTCGAAGATGAAACCTATGCCTGTGGCACTGGTGCTACTGCAGCAGCCATGGCCGTCGCCCTAAAGCAGAATCTCACAGGCGATATCAATATTCCTATCCGCGTATTAGGAGGGCAGCTTTACATCTCCTTCCATAAAAATGGTCAGCATTTTACAAAGGTGTTCTTAAAAGGACCGGCGCAGTTTGTCTTCAATGGAAACTATTAGGTTGCTACAGGCAATCAACACTAATCGCTTCCAAAATCTTCAATCCAAGCACGTCAATTTTTAAAATTTCATCGGGCAAATTGCGAGTAATGGTATATTTTATTGTATATTAGATACCTTTATTTATAAGGTCCGCTATTTTTAATGCAACAGTCAAAGTCATTCCCAGTATATAAAATCGTTTATTCCATATGTGAGCACCCTTATCTCGGCTATCTCATTGAGCCACACATGGTCCAACTCAATCCCAATGGGACTTACTCACTCCGATATCAACGCATATTTAGTAACACTGTCGGTGCCTACGCCGCCGAATTAGATGAAGTAGATTACAAACTCATTCGACTGCTTGATGAAATTGAACAAACACACCTCATCAAAAAATACTACAAAAAAGCGATCAGACCTGTAGATTTCTTTTCCAAAGTTTTTGATAAAAAGCTTTATGAACTCCTTCGTCCTAAAATAGATGAAAAAATGATTCAATTTTTTGAAACTGTTGGAGACAAACCATTCTTTATGATGAGCAAAGATGGGTATCCTGCAGATCAAGAAATTAAACTGGCCACATCTGCCGCCTCGATACTTTTTCATTTCCGTCGAAACGAAGAAGAAACACGCTATTTCCCGACCATCAAATACGAAAATCAGCGTTTGGAGTTCATGTTCAAAAATGCTATCGTGCTGACTAATGTACAAGCATGGCTACTTTTAAATAATACCCTTTATTATTTCGATCAGACCCTTGAAGGGAAAAAGCTTAGCCCCTTCTTGAATAAACGCTATATTTCTGTCGGTAGGAGCACTGAAAAAAAATATTTTGAAACCTTTGTCTGTGGCTTGATAGAACGCTATCATGTTTATGCCGAAGGATTCGACATCCAAACCCATCAGCATCAAGCAATTCCAATTCTCCGTTTGATTTATATCGAAGATGGAGCTTCACAACTTCAATTGCAATTTAAGTACGGTAAACATATCTTTACAGCTGGTGCCGAAAATAAAGTTACCGTCCGCATGGTCTATCAGGAGGAAGACGATCGTTATATTTTCCACCGTGTCAAACGATCTTTGCAATGGGAAGAACAACAGCATGAAAACTTAAAAAAGCTGGGGCTACAGGATTTTGACCTTCAACTCGGTTTATTGACACCAGCGATAGCCGCTGGAAAACGACTTTCCATATTTGACTGGATAAATAATCACCAAGAACAACTGGAGAAACTTGGTTTTCAAATTGTTCAAAATAATGAAGAAAAGCGCTTCTTCATAGGACAGACCTCGCTCGATATCTCCATTGAAGAAGATAATGATTGGTTTGACATCAGTGCTATCGCAAAATTTGGACCTTACGAAATCCCATTTATTCAGCTGCGCAATCATATCCTCAATAACATTAAGGAATTTACTTTACCGAATGGAGAAATTGCCATGATTCCCGAAGAATGGTATGCCCAGTACAATCATTTATTTCAATTTTCTGCAGATCGCCATGAACTTAAATTAAATAAGGTACATATAGGCCTACTCTTTGAAATTAGCGAACATACGCAACTGGTATTTACCCGAAAACTTCAAAATCTGGCCAACTTTGAAGAAATTGCTGATATTCCCGAACCAAAACATTTCAAAGGAAATCTTCGACCATACCAAAAGGCAGGATACAATTGGTTTAATTTTCTAAAGCAGTATAGATTTGGAGGCTGTCTTGCGGATGATATGGGCTTAGGCAAAACCATACAAACATTAGCCTTATTGCAGCAGCAAAAAGAACAACTTCAGGACGAACAGGATGTACGTACCTCGCTTTTGGTCTTACCGACATCATTGGTATATAACTGGCAAAAAGAAGCACATCAATTCGCGCCACAGCTTAACATTCACCTTCATACTGGGAATAACCGTATTAAAGATGCCTCACTATTCTCCAAATATGATTTGATAATCACCACCTACGGGATAGCACGTATAGACGAGGATACTTTGAGTAGCTTCTATTTTAACTATATTATCTTGGATGAAAGCCAGAACATTAAAAACCCTACATCCAAATCTTTCAAAGCCATAAAAAGCCTAAAAAGTAAAAATAAACTGGCCTTAAGTGGAACCCCGGTCGAAAATTCAGTTTCGGATCTTTGGGCACAGATGCACTTCACCAATCCCGGACTGTTGGGTAGTTACACCTATTTTCAAAAGGAGTTTGTGCAGCCAATAGAAAAGAAAAAAGACGAAGAAAAAGCACAACGCCTCCAGGCGATTGTTAAACCGTTTATATTAAGACGTACAAAAGATCAGGTGGCAAGAGAATTACCGCCAAAGACAGAACAGGTACTCTACTGTGAGATGACAGAAAAACAGTCCGAACTTTACGAGAAGGTTAAATCTGAATATCGCAATGCAATCCTCGACGGACAATTGGAAAACAAACCAAAATCTAGCCAAATTGCACTTTTACAAGGATTGACAAAGCTGCGGCAATTAGCCAATCACCCCAGAATGGTGGATGAGAAATTTTCGGGCGATTCCGGTAAGTTCGAAGCGGTCATTGAAACACTTGAAATGGTCATGCAGAGAGGTAACAAAGTGCTGATTTTCTCGCAGTTTGTAAAACAACTCAATATCTTCCGCCAATATTTTGATCATAAAGGAATAAACTACGCCTACCTGGATGGTGGCACAAAAAATCGGGATGAAGCGGTCAGTCAGTTTCGTAAAAACAACGATACCAAGCTATTCCTCATTTCGATAAAGGCAGGTGGTGTGGGGCTCAATCTTATTGAAGCAGACTATGTTTTTATCCTAGACCCTTGGTGGAATCCGGCCGTAGAACAACAGGCCGTAGACCGTTCGCACCGCATCGGTCAGACGCGCAACGTCTTTATCTATAAATTTATCAGCAAAGATACCGTTGAAGAAAAAATATTAGCCTTACAGAATAAGAAGAAATCGATCGCACAAAGCCTGATCACAACCGAAGAAAGCTTTATCAAGTCACTTTCTCAGGAAGATCTGCAGGAACTTTTAGCCTAAATACAATCACTACTGCTATTTGTATCCGTTGATCTTCGCCATATAAATCGATGGACGAATACCCGTCACGCGTGTAAAAATGTTGCTGAAAGAAGAGAGCTCGTTGTAACCCACACGCATGGCGATTTCGAGAATGGAGTAGTTATTTTCAGACATGAGCTCCAGCGCTTTCGCAATTCGTATCGCTCTTAAAAACCGAATATAACTGATGCCCATATCTTCTTTAAAAAGCCTGGATAAGGAGCGGCTACTCATTCCAAAACGCGCAGCAATCTGTTCAATGGTAAAGGCCTGATCGATGTTGCTGTTGAGATACCGAGCCACACTTTTGAGCTTTTCACTTTTAGGATAGGGATGCTGCATCGGAAAAGCATCTACTGGTGAGCTCGTATCTGGAATAATAGCCATCATCGCACGCAAGAGACAGTATTTAGAATATTCAGTCATCTTGCTCACCCCGCCAGCCCAATCTCGAGCAAATAAAAACATTTCACGCATCAAATCATTGCTTAGAAATATATTTGGCACCGAAAGCACAGATGGCATACCCGGCCTTTCTTTAAAGTAAAAACTATAGAGCGGAATACGAGAGCTTGTACTTTCCAGATGATAAGTTGTATTTGCCGGAATCCACATATAAAATCTTGCAGGCAAATACCAGTGCTTTGTTGCTGTAAACACATGAATAATCCCGCCTTCAGCATACAACAGGCGCGCTTTTTTATGTTTATACTCGCGAGAATCAATACGATCTACGTAGAGGTGGTCGACATAAAAATCATAGTGCTCAGCATCAATCGCTGCAAGTTTGCCCTCTTCCATAACTCAAAATTACGTTATTTCGACAATATGGCGCAAATAAACAAATATCCGTCCGACTATACAAAACAAATCATTTCCGTCCTACACTATCTTTGTATGGGCCATATTCCCAAACAGAAACGTCGATCGGGACTCAAGCCCCCCTTTTAAGTAAAATGCATTGACAGATATTGATGTATCAGGTAATTCATAACCAGAATCGGAATATGGATCTGAATGCTAAAGCTGAAGAATTTGGAAAATGCGCAAGTAGAATGGAATAATGAATAGAAAAGATAAAAAAGACAAAACAAAAGGATTTAATAAAGTGCTTGTCCTATTTGCCAGTATATTATTATTGGCCGGTATTGGCTTCCTGGCCAAGCATCTGATTTTTACTCATCAATATGTAACGACCAATGATGCACAGATAGATCAATATGTGACCCCTGTTGCTAGTCGGATCCCCGGTTTTATCAAAGAAGTCCGATTTGAAGAAAATCAATATGTGCATCAGGGTGACACCCTATTTATCATAGATGCAAGTGAATATCAGACCAAGGTAGATATCGCAAATGCCGAACTCCAAAGTAGCCAGAGAAATGCCGAGGTAATCAGCAAAACAGCCAATGCGACTGCCAATAGTATTTCGGTTCAAAAGGCAAGATTAGAAGCAGCAAAAGTAAGTGTATGGCAAACGCAACAGGATTATAGTCGATTCAAGAAATTATATGAGGCTGATGCGGCAACCAGACAGCAATACGACAATGCCCAAGCAGCTTACGATTTAGCATTAGCACAACTACATGCTATGACAGAAGAGTATCATTCCGCGCGACTGAATACCAGCAAAGAAAAAGCAAACGAGTTACCTGCAAAAGCGAATATTAACATCAAAAAGGCCGCAAAAACAAATGCGCAGCTTTTCCTTTCTTATGCCGTAGTAACTGCACCCTATGACGGTTTTGTGGGCAAGCGAACTATACAACCCGGACAATTTGTGAAGGAAGGCCAGACGCTGGCAAATGTAGTTAGCGAAGAGAAATGGATCGATGCAAATTTCAGGGAAACACAGCTCGAAAATCTTATAGAAGGCACTATCGTGACGATACAGGTGGATGCATTTCCCAACCTTCTTTTTAAAGGAAAGATCCATTCTTTTTCTCCAGCATCAGGTTCCAAATTTGCCGTAATACCCCAAGATAACGCAACCGGAAACTTCGTAAAAATAGAGCAGCGCATCCCCGTTAAAATTGTCTTTGATCCACAGCAGAATCTTAAAAAACTACGTGCCGGCATGAACGTTGTCATTCATGCCGCCCATCAATCCTAATTTGACCATGCTTAACAACAAATCTTTATACTATAGCTGGGTTCCCGAATGGATCAAACTTCCGCTTATGATACTAGCGATGTTTCCCCATCTCATGTTAATGTCGCTATTCCATTCAAACACGGCATTTACCGCGTCGACGCTTGACATCGAAACCGAAGATATTCAATATTTCCTTTCCTTGATGTATGGTGCCATTGTGGTTGCTTTACTCATATTTCAGCGGCTTTTTTCTTATTTCAGGGTGAGAACATATATCCTGTTGACCTGCAGTACTTCCATCCTCATCTTAATAGGCATCTCATTGACAAAAGATACATTCCTTATTGGCGTTTTGCGTGTAGCCGAAGGTATTTTTTGTGTACTTGAAGGAGCTTGCTTCCTTCCAATGGTTATGAACCAGATTAAACATGCTAAGAGCCGCACCATTGCCTATTTCTTCCTATATACATTTATGCTTACTGGCTCAACCTTAACAACATCTTTGCTCAAAGAAAGTATTATGGATTATGGATGGCAAGATATGATTCACGTTGTACTCTATTGGCATTTGATTGTGATTGCGATAGCCCTGCTCTTACTCAACAATAACCGCTTAAGTAAAAAATTCCCTCTCTATCAACTGGATCTCACAAGTTGTCTGTTTCTGCTGCTCTCATTGAGTTGCGGCGCTTATGTCTTAATTTATGGCCGTAAATACTATTGGTTCGAACACACCAATATTACCATCAACTTTGCCCTTTTCCTGATGTTCGGAGCACTCTTTATAATTAAACAAAGTTTGGTCAAAAGACCTCTTTTTCACTTTGAGGTCTTGAGATACAAAAATGTGATTTTGGGAGTTATCCTATTTTTTCTCTTTTATATTATTCGCAGCTGCCTCAACAATGTCTATTCCGTCATGGCTACCGTCTGGAAATGGCCCTGGCACTACATTATTGATGTACAATACATCAATGTCATAGGTACTATCCTGGGTGTTGGCAGTTCTGGCGTCTTACTTCTACGCGACGTATCGCCTAAATATAGCTTTGGCTTTGGCTTTCTGATATTGGCAATTTCGTGTTTTCTCTTTGTCCCTACCTTTTATCCTGATACCACAATCTGGGCCATAGGTCTACCTTTGTTCATTCAGGGCATCGGACAAGGCTGGTTGTTCACCCCGTTGGTGATTTACATTTTAACAGGTGTCGAATCGCAACATGTAGGCAATGCCGGCCTCATGGGTACAACTGTTCGATTTTGGAGTACCAATATTGGATTTGCATTTACCCAAAACATCAGCTATATACTAAATAAAAAGCATTATAATCAACTCGAACAGACACTGAATACAAGCAATCCGTTGACAATGAATTATTGGAACACATTAATCGAGAAATATAGCGGATTATATGGCGATCAAGTGGCAAACCGTATTGTTAGTAAAAGTCTTTCCGGAAGTTTGAGTCAGCAAGCATCGCTAATCAGCAATATGGAAATATTTACTTACCTCGGAATGCTGGGATTAGTTGTCACCGGAATAATATTCTTATTTGGCCCAGCCAAGACCCTTTATATCCGGCTGAGGTTACCTTACTTATAAATCGAACTAGGGAAACGCCTAGTATAACCAAACTAGGGGACGCCTACCTAACAAGGTCTAACAACTCCATCAAAGCCAAAGAAAATAAACGTTTTCAGTAAACTGCACATAGTAAACTCATGGAAACCCTAGTCAACAATACTAAAAGAGGCTATTTGCAAATCAATGCAAATAGCCTCTTTTAGTATTTTATACGCTATTCCTTTAAGCATCAAATTCCTGAAGTGCTTTTTTTACACGATTTACAACTTCCTCTCTGCCCAGCAGTTCAACTATCTGAAACACATCTGGTCCAAATTTCCCACCGACTAACATAATACGGAATGGCATCATCAGTTCGCCCATTTTCATTCCGGATGCTTGAATTGCATCCTTGAAGAAAGGTTCCAACTCAGAGGCCTTCCAGGTATTAAATCCTGCGAAAGACTGGTTAATGCCTTCAAAAAATGCAGTTTTTTCCGCAGACCATTTAGGCTTTACTGCATTTAAATCATATTCTGCAGGTTGCAGGAAGAAAAACGACGCTTGGCTCCAAAAATCTTCCACAAAGGTCAGGCGCTCTTTTACCGCATCCAATACCTTACTCACATAAGTATCATCAGCCGCTACTTGATGATGTTCCAAAACTGTTTTGATCTGCGGTAACAACGACTCTGTTGAAGATCGTTTGATCCATTCATGGTTAAACCATTTTGCTTTTTCAAAATCAAATTTCGCCCCAGCTTTACTGATACGGTCAACGCCGAATTTCTGGATCAATTCATCTAAAAAAAAAAGTTCCTGTTCAGTTCCATCATTCCAGCCTAACACCCCAAGCATATTGACGAAAGCCTCCGGCAAGAAACCCATCTCACGAAAACCTTTTGTTGTATCGCCAGAGTTCGCATCGGTCCAGTTCATCGCGTAAACAGGGAATCCCAAACGATCGCCATCGCGTTTACTTAATTTACCATTTCCATCGGGCTTGAGGATTAGAGGAAGATGTGCCCAGCTCGGCATGCTATCGCTCCACCCAAGGTATTCCCACAACAAGATATGGATAGGTGCCGAAGGCAACCACTCTTCGCCACGGAATACATGCGAAATATCCATGGTTTTATCATCGACAACAACGGCCAGGTGATAAGTGGGCATACCATCAGCTTTAAGCAATACCTTATCATCAACAAGATTTGTATCAAAAGCAACCTTACCTCGGATCATATCCGTGAATGTTACCGTGTCATCTGTAGGAATTTTTATACGAATGGTATGCGGAGTTCCCGCATCCAACAGTTGTTGAGTTTCAGTCTCAGATAGGCTCAACGAATTGCGCAATTGAAGTCTGTTTTCGTGGCTATACCGGAAGTTAGGCTGTAATTTACGCTGTTCATCTAGCTCTTCAGCAGTATCAAAGGCATAATAAGCATACCCATTTGCGATCAACTGCTCAGCATATTTGCGGTAAGATGGTTTTCGCTCACTTTGACGGTAAGGCCCATATTTCCCCCCTTTTAACGGACTTTCATCAGGGGTCAGACCACACCATGCTAAACATTCGTTGATATATTCTTCAGCACCTGGGACAAAACGAGTTTGATCCGTATCCTCGACACGTAAAATAAAATCTCCCTGATGCTGACGCGCATAGAGAAAATTAAACAAAGCTGTACGTACCCCACCAAGGTGAAGACCACCTGTAGGGCTTGGTGCAAAACGCACTCTTACTTTTCTTTCTGAACTCATGAAGCAAAATTACCACAAAATTTTTGATTTGGGCGCTACGACCACTTCTTCAATGAAATAAAAGTGCAGAAAACAGACATTTATTCAGTAATTTGCGATGAAGGACACGAATACGGAATCATGAAACCCTATCAGATTAGCCAGCAACGCTGGAAATTTATCTTGCTCATCTTTGCTGCAGTCATTGCTGTTGCCTCCTTGGTGTACACCAATTACCTCGTTCGAAATCTTGCTCACGCCGAACGTTCAAAGGCCGAGGTATGGGCCATGAGTACTAAAAATATCATGACCATGCCCGACGTAGATGATGAGTTCATTACATTTATTTACGCTGTGAGAGACAGCTTAAATTTACCAGCGATTATTACTGACGATAAAGAAGATATCATTTTTTGGCGGAACCTCGATTCTACGAAGACCAATATTAAGCCCGGACAAAACGACAGTGTTACAAAGCATCTAAATTACGACCCGGCTTATTTTCAGAAACAGCTGGCATTTATGAAAAAAAGCCATCCCCCCATTACTCTGGAATTAGAGAACGGGCAAAAATGGCATGTATACTACAAGGATTCTTGGTTTTTGCAACAGCTAAGGGTGTTTCCGTACGTACAACTATCGCTCATTGCGCTCTTCCTGATCATTGCGTATACCGTTTTCAACTCTATCCGAAAATCTGAACAAAATCTTGTTTGGGTAGGCCTCACCAAAGAAGCTGCCCATCAATTGGGCACCCCCATTTCGTCGTTGATGGGTTGGCTAGAACTGATTCGTATAAAATTTGATGCCGAAGAAGATGATACCCTAAATGAAATGGAAAACGACATAAAGCGGCTTGAAATCGTCGCTGACCGCTTTTCAAAAATAGGGTCTACTCCCGTACTGACCAATCACAACCTCTACGAGGTCATTAAAAATTACATGGATTATTTCCGTATACGGACTAGCAATAAAATTACTTTCGAATTAAAAGGAGACAAACATCTTGAAGCAAAGCTCAATATTCCGCTCTTCGACTGGATTATAGAAAATTTATTGAAAAATGGAGTAAATGCCATTGGTACAGAAGGAAAGATAACTGTTAATATTTCAGAAAATATTGCGAAAGAAGAAATTTTTATAGACATTAGCGATACGGGCAAAGGAATTCCGAGATCTAATTTTGAATCAGTTTTCCAGCCGGGCTTCACAACAAGAAAGAGAGGCTGGGGGCTTGGGCTTAGTCTGACAAAAAGAATGGTACGGTATCACCAAGGACAAATTTTTGTAAAAGAATCTGAATTAGGTAAAGGAACAACATTTCGAATAATCTTAAAAAGCAATTTAAAATATGAAGCCACTCAAATCTGACGAATATCCAGCAGTCTATGCGCCATATATTGAGACTGTCGTCGATAACGTGTTTGATGCACTTGAAGAACAAACGCTCTCCTTTCCAGCATTTCTGGACACGATTCCTGAGGAAAGAGGCAATTTTAAATACGCCGAGGATAAATGGACCATCAAAGAAGTCGTTGGCCACGTCATCGATAATGAACGAATCATGGCCTATCGTGCGTTGCGCTTCTCCCGTAATGACCTGAAGGAGCTAGCCGGTTATGACCAAGACTACCTCATCCAGTATTCACGCTATAATGATCGTACGTTAGAAAGCTTGAGCAAAGAATTCACCTTTCTTCGCAAAGCCAATATGATGCTTTTCAACAGTTTCAATGACGCTGAATTGGAGCGTAAAGGAATGGCATCTGAGCGACTCACAAGTGTAAAGGCACTGTTATATGTTATTGCGGGACACCTCAATCATCACCGCATTATTATCCAAGAACGTTACTTAAACTCAGACGATGTCAAAAATTTGGTTTCAGCATTACAGCATTGAGGAAATAAATGTATTTTTTAACAAATACCTGTCAGGTCTCCTGGAAATTCAAGCGACAGAAATAAATGACAACACCATTACAGCGACTATGCCTGTAACGGATAAAGTCAAGCAACCGCACGGAATATTACATGGTGGAGCCTCGGTAGTCCTGGCAGAGTCTCTAGGCAGCATTGCCTCTAACCTGGTGGTTGATCCAGATAAATATCGCGGCGTTGGACTTGAAGTGAACGCAAACCATATACGTCCCGTAAGCAGCGGAATAATTACAGCGAAATGCAGTCCAATACATATTGGCCGTTCCACACATATCTGGGAAATAAAGATGTATGACCGGTTCAATAAATTAAATTGTATTTCCAGACTTACAGTAGCGATCGTTCCAAAATAATACAATTTATAGGGCTTTTGGCAACTCGAATTCCAAAACCATCAAATTTTAATCTGACAGATTAAAATTTAAAGGAGGATAAATTACAATTTATCCTCCTTTTTTTCTACGAATTAATTCCCAAAACCGCGCAAAAATATGCCTTTATTTATTTCCTATATTCAATAAATTTAAGTAGTCTTGTACGTTGGATAGTTTAAAAATCAACAAAATAGCATGCAATCGATTGCTTAACGCTACTTTTTCGACAGATTTCTACTGCGTGAACGATAACTTAACTAAATATAATTAAAAAAATGACCACTAATCCTAATTCGGGTAAAACAGCAATAGTCCCTATGCTCATTTGCTGTGCATTATTTTTTATTCTTGGATATATCACTTGGGCCAATGGCGCATTGATCCCTTTTGTACGCTTAGCATTTAATTTAGAGACCGACACACAAGCATTTTTAATTCTGTTCGCGTCGTATATTGCCTATTTTTTTCTCGCATTACCCAGTTCATGGATTTTAGGGAAAACAGGCTTCAAAAATGGATTAGTGGCCAGTCTGGTGTTAATTATTTTAGGCGCCCTTATCATTATTCCTGCCGCATCAAACCTGAGCTACCAACTCTTCTTGGTTGCTATATTTGTGCAAGCTTCAGGCATGGCGCTTTTACAGACAGCGATTAACCCTTATTTAAGTATAATCGGCCCCATAGAAAGTGCCGCCCAAAGGATCTCCATCGTAGGGATTTTCAATAAAACAGCTGGCATGATTGTTCCAGTAGTCTTGGGGAGCATCCTATTAAAAGATTACGACAGCATTTCCAGTAGAATCAAAGAACTCAAAGCAGGTGCAGAACACGATGCACTGTTAGCGGAATTATCTGAAAGGCTTCATGGACCCTACATTGGAGTGGCTATCGGTGTTGCGATTTTAGCGATTGTCGTATTTGTTGTAAAAATGCCCGAAGTTGATGTCAATAAGGAAGAAGAAGCAACAGATGACGCTGCTGTCACAAGTACTAAAAAGACAAGTATCTTTCAGTTTCCACATCTATTTTTAGGATTTCTCGCTATTTTCTTCTGCGTTGCAGTAGAAGTAATGGCAGGCGACATCATCGGAACTTATGGGAGATTATTATCTCTGCCGCCATTTTTTGTTAAGTATGGCACTACGTTTACACTAGTATGTATGCTAGTTGGCTATTTCATTGGTATTATCTCTATTCCGAGGTTTGTATCGCAGCAAACCGCTTTACGTATCTGTACAATTGTTGGAATAACATTCACGGCAATTTCAGCATTTTCTACAGGACTGACGTCTTATATCTTTGTGGCCCTATTGGGTGTCGCGAATGCATTGATGTGGCCAGCAATTTTCCCACTGGGTATAAAAGGACTAGGACGCTTTACGAAAACAGGATCAGGCATTATGATTATGGGTATTGCCGGAGGAGCAATCTGGCCTTTGATATATGGTTATTTAAAGGACACTTTACATGTTGACTTCCAACATGCGTTTCTCTTTGCGATGGTTCCGGCCTACCTGTATATCTTATTTTTTGCCACTAAAGGGCATAAAATTGGAAAAGAAAACGCTTAATAGAACACCTTAGTGCAACTAGCGAAAGGGCATCTAAAAATAGATGCCTTTTTTCTGTGAAATTCTTCCTATTTTTAGAAGATAGATAGAGGCGTGAAACTGTTCAAAACGCGTAGACAACAAAACAAACAATGATACAGATGAAAAAAAATCTTTTTGCAATTGCCATTGCCGCAACCATGATGTTTACGGCTGGAGAATCATTTGCTCAAATTAAGCTTCCTGCAGCCAGCAGCTCACAAACGATTACACAAGGATTAGGTATTGAAAATGTAACACTAAACTATAGCAGACCAAGTATGAATGGACGTAAGATCTTTGGTGATCTCGTCCCTTATAATCAGGTGTGGCGTACAGGAGCAAATACCAATACCACATTAACTTTTGAAGGTGATGTTACATTAAATGGCAATAAGCTTTCAGCAGGAACCTATTCGCTTTTTACTATCCCAAACAAATCGGAGTGGACCATCATCATCAGTAAAAACACAAAACAATGGGGCGCATACACGTATAAACAAACCGAAGACGCTTTACGCTTCAATGTTAAACCACAGACATTAGCCAATCCGGTGGAAACTTTTACCATCGCTTTTGACAATGTTACGCCAACGGATGCGGTTTTAAGTTTGGCTTGGGAAAAAACTGCTGTAAAAATTGCCCTTAAAGTAAACCAGCAGGATAAAATATTAGCTTCAATCGATGAGGCTATGAAAGGGGAGAAAAAACCATATTTTGCAGCCGCTCAATATTACTTTACTAATAATTTGGATCTGAATAAAGCTTTAAACTGGTTCGATGAAGCTGCTAAAGCCCAACCCAAAGCTGCACATGTTCTTTATTGGAAAGCAAAAGCTCAATTGAAAGCAGGAGATAAAAAAGGAGCGGTGGAAACTGCCACGAAAGGTCTTGAAGTGGCCACAGCTGACAAGAATGCTGAGTACATCAAGTTGAATACACAAGTGATCAATGCTGCGAAAAAATAGCGGTCTATACATAACAATGCCCCAAAAAGCAACTAACTTTTTGGGGCATTGCATTCAATGATCACTTTTTACAACTCATCTTTCAGTAGCTGCTCAAGTTCTTCCGGCGAAACGTTCATATTGACATTTCCATCTTTCGCAAAAGAGATCTCGCCAGTCTCTTCTGAAACAATAACAGCAATAGCGTCGGAGACTTCCGTTACTCCAATTGCCGCGCGATGCCTTAATCCAAATTGCAAGGGCAGATCCTCACTATCCGACAAAGGCAATACACATGATGCTGTCATAATCTTAAAATCGACAATAACGACCGCACCATCATGCAAGGGACTATTTTTATGAAAAATACTTTCAATCAAACGTTTGGAAATATGAGCATCGATATATTCACCACTACTCTGGTAATACTCCTCATCAAAATATTTTGAAAAAACCAACAATGCCCCGGTGCGCGTACGCGACATACTTCTACAGGCTTCAATTACAGGTCTTAAATCATCCGTCAAATCCTTTTGTATAGCCTTCTTATTCCCGATAAACGACCAAAAAACCTTTTTTCGCTTCATCGATATATTCTTCCCAACATGCAGCAAAAACCGCCTGATTTCCTGCTGGAATACGACAATCAACGCAATCGAACCCACCGATATAAAACCGCCGAATATTTCTGTCAGCAAACGCATATGCATCTGCTTGACGACAATATAAACGCCATAAAACAATGCGACACCAATTAGGATATTAACAGCAATGGTACCCCTAATCAAACTATAAATATAGTAGATAATAATCGCTACCAATATAATATCGATAACGTCCAAGAGGCGAAAGCCGCTAAATAGGCTATAGTCGATTCCATCCATACATGCAAGTTAAAAAAAAATAGATATTATTCGTATTTTTACAACACAACATACAGCAAAATGACTAGACTTTCAGTAAATATCAATAAAATCGCAACGCTCAGAAATTCTAGAGGTGGGAATAATCCTAATCTAGTCTCAGCAGCATTAGCCTGTGAACGTTTTGGTGCTCAGGGTATCACTGTTCACCCCAGACCTGATGAAAGACATATCCGCTATCAGGATGTATTTGACTTAAAAGCAGCAATTCAGACTGAGCTAAATATTGAAGGAAACTGCCAGGAGCAGAAATTTATAGACCTTGTATTGGCCAATAAACCAGCACAGGTTACGTTAGTACCTGATACCGAAGGTCAATTGACCTCCAATCATGGCTGGGATACCATTAAGAACAAAGCTTACCTACAAGATATGTGCAAATTGTTCAAAGATGCCGGGATACGTGTTTCTATTTTTGTTGATCCTGTCGAAGAAATGGTAGAAGCTGCCGCAGAAACAGGAACAGATCGTATTGAACTTTATACAGAAGGATTTGCAACGGAGTATGGTTTCGATAAAGAAACTGCTATAAAGCCCTATTTCAAAGCAGCCTTAAAGGCGCGTGAAGTTGGATTAGGACTCAATGCAGGCCATGATCTGGACCTCAACAATCTGCAATATTTCAATCAGCATACTCCGGAATTGTTGGAAGTAAGCATAGGCCATGCACTTATCTCCGATGCACTATATTTAGGATTAGAGGAAACGATCAAACGTTACCTCGCCTGTTTGAAGTAGTACAACTTTCGGCGAAGACCGAGGCCTATAAGCAGTAAACACAAGTAATTTGAGAAAAAAGGGCTTTCTTAACGGAGGGCACTGAAAAAGTCCCGTTTTAGATTGGGCAAAAAAAAGGAGTGGGAAATAACAGTTTTCTGCTCCTTTTTTCGTATCTTAAATTAGTCTTTAACAGACATCAGGATGCTTTCTACCCAACA
>Ga0308172_1000529_pt1 | contig 45816 bp, 41 predicted proteins | sample PhyGR2_FD_202134 | JGI IMG/M metagenome (GOLD analysis project Ga0308172, IMG submission 202134) | Phyllosphere microbial communities from UC Gill Tract Community Farm, Albany, California, United States - DLSLSG.R2 | ecosystem: Host-associated > Plants > Phyllosphere > Unclassified | place: USA... | reverse complement strand
CGGTAGGCAGCAACCTGAAAGCCACGCTGAAACTGACTGGCTGGACGGCGACGACGGAGTCGGCGGCCTATACCATCACCCAGGGCAGCGTGGTGCAGGCGAGGGCGAAAATTGCCACCAACGCCGGCAGCTACGTGGCCGGCACTGAGATGACGGTGACGGTCACGCTCAAAGACGGGCAGGGCAACGGCGCCACTGGGCAGGCCGCGCTGTTAACCAGCAGTGCAGTGACGATCGCCAACGCCACGGCCAAGGCGGACAGCGCCTGGACGGACAATAACGACGGCACCTACAGCCGCACCTATATCGCCAATACGGTAGGCAGCAACCTGAAAGCCACGCTGACACTGAGTGGCTGGACGGCGGAGTCGGCGGCCTACGCCATCACCCAGGGCAGCGTGGTGCAGGCGGGGGCGAAAATTGCCACCAACGCCGGCAGCTACGTGGCCGGCACCGAGATGACGGTGACGGTCACGCTCAAAGACAGTCAGGGCAATGGGGCCACCGGGCAGAAAGCGTTGTTAACCAGCAGCGCAGTGACGGTCGCCAACGCCACGGCCAAGGCGGACGGCGTCTGGACGGACAATAACGACGGCACCTACAGCCGCACCTATATTGCCACCACGGTGGGCAGCAACCTGACCGCGTCGGTGAAACTGAGCAACTGGAGCACGGCGGTCTCATCATCGGCCTACGCCATCACTCAGGGCAGCGTGGTGCAGGCGGGGGCGAAAATTGCCACCAACGCCGGTAGCTACGTGGCCGGCACCGAGATGACGGTGACGGTCACGCTGAAAGACGGTCAGGGCAACGGCGCCACCGGGCAGGCCGCGTTGTTAACCAGCACCACGGTGGGGGTGCCGAACGCTACCGCCAAGGCGGACAGCGTTTGGACGGACAATAACGACGGGACCTACAACCGCACCTATATCGCCAATACGGTAGGCAGCAACCTGACCGCGTCGGTGAAACTGAGCGGCTGGACGGCGGCGGTTTCATCGTCGGCCTACGCGATCACTCAGGGCAGCGTGGTGCAGGCCGGAGCCAAAATTGCCACCGACGAAAGCAGCTACGTGGCCGGGTCTGAGATGACGATGACGGTGACGCTCAAAGACGGTCAGGGCAACGGCGTGACCGGGCAGGCCGCGCTGTTAACCTCCACCACTGTGAAGATCCCGAACGCCACCGCCAAGGCGGACAGCGCTTGGGCGGATAACGGCGACGGCACCTACAGCCGCACCTATATCGCCAATACGGTAGGCAGCAACCTGACCGCGTCGCTGAAATTGAGCGAGTGGAACACGGCGGCGGAGTCGGAAGGTTATGCGATTACAGTCGGAAGTGCTTCTGAAGTTAAATTAAGTGTAGTGACGAACAATAGTATAGCTAATGGAATTAAGGATAATGTAGTGAAAGCCATCGTTTATGATTCACAAAATAACTTAGTGAAAAATGCATCGCTTAAGTTTGAGCCGGTAACCAACCTGACAATAACACCTAGCGGCACAGTCACTGATGATAATGGAGAAATGACGGCTAATATCCATACAGTTCAAAGCGGCCCATATACCATTAGTGTAAGTCTCAACGATACCGAGGTTAAATCATCTGTGGAAATCTATTTTACGATTGATCCGGATGCCTCAAGGATAATTGCAGAAGCATTTAATCCTTCTGCAGTTGTTGCTTCTGCTGATTTATGTCAAGCCGGTAAATCCATAAAGAATGTACCTGAATCTGCACGAACAGGTATTGATTATCGCATAGCTCTTAAAGCGGTCGGTGCGGACGGTGAGCCAGTTTATGCATCAGGTTCATCGGAAGACAAAATAGTTTACAGCATAAGATTGACTGTGGTATCCGGAAATATAGAGAATATTTTTTTGGCTGACGATACGGGGGTAGGCGGGCGAGTAATACTCGCTGCAGTTCGCACTAACGGAGTAGGCGGTAGTGGTGTGGCTAGTGTTGTGTCTAATAATCGAGTTTGGATGCCTAGAGTTTGCGCTACAGCGGCCGCGACGGTTGTGATGAAACCTTATGTGACTATCAAAGGAAAAGTGGTGAATGAAGTTTCACCTGAAGAAGGGGTAACTCTGGATATAAAATAGCAAAGCTATACGACGTTTATAAATAAAAATACCTCAGGAACCGTGTGAGTTACGCCTGAGGTTATTTTTAGAGAAAGTAAATTTAATTGATATATCGCAAAGCGAGGGTTTTTTTATGAAAAAACCAATATGGGATGTATCTGGGTGATGGTTGTCATATAGAAGAATTTCAGTGCCGGTGAGTGTACTGAACGAAAACGCGAAGGAGTTTGTTTATAATACTGTGGACGGTTAAAAACTGAGTTAGTAAAATGGAACATAGATAGTTCACCAGTCATCAGGACTCTAGTGGAAGATTCTATCTCGCTAAGACACACTACAATAATGCTAAAATTTGGAGTCATGAGGTTTAAGTATGCCGTTTTTCCTATTAATTAGTTTATATTCTGAAGAATGATGAGTGAATGCTCTCACAATCAGAATAATATAAGATATTAAGTACTCAGTTTGACTGCCCATCCTGGGCTGCTTTTAAGGAGATGATAGTTGGGATATTATAATTTTGATGATGGTGAACAAAAAACCAGATGTAGCAAAGGCAAGCATATCGAAGTTCCGCCAGCAGCTATGAGAAAATATTATGAATGGCGCCGCCTTGTCAGGGACTATGGGCGTGACCCCAAAACAGCGGCAAATTCTGTTTCAGATGCAAATTGTGAAAAGCTCCACGGTGATACTTATTCATTTCGATTAACTCAAGAGCACAGAGTTGTGTTCACTAAGCAAGGTAGTGATATAACCGTTCATTCTGTAGGCGGTCATTACGTTCGCCAATAAATGTAAAATTGAGATGTTATAAAATAGCATCTCAATTTTATCAGTTTTTTCGGACTCGATCAGTACAGGATTATCTATCAAAATAAAAGGTAAGGCTGTTATGTAGAATATCTTAAAATTATTTCAAAACCCGGTTTTTGTGTCCTCTCACTTTACGTTGACTGAAAATAACATTAGGTTTTTTGACTCCCCTACACATCTGGTTAACTCAAGGAGGCCGATTTATTAGTTGAGATGGAAATGTTAAAACAAAAGATAATACATCATCATTCATTTTCACGGTAAATATCTATTTACTACTTTAGTTTAAAGGTTATTTATTTTAATAATCGCGACACCATTTATAATAACCATTAAGAGAATTTTATCTCTCAACTAAATTAACCTATAACGGATCTTTTGGTTATATTTTTCTATTTTAAGCCTAGATGTAGTCAAGGTTAATCCCCTGTTTTTTGAGGTCATAGAACGTATGGCATTCTGGCCATGGGGAATGCCGGCAGAGCAATAGGCCAGTCTCATTACCGTTTTTGTGAAGGAATACAGACTGCACGCAGAGAAAATGGACATTACCGCTCCCCTCAGACACTCGCCTGAACTTATGGCTGAACAAAGTACGTACGGGGCCAATTACCCCCACGCCTTGGCCAGTTGGCCCAACAGATAGGTGCATCTGAGCGCACGATAAGCCGGGTCTTTATCAGAGATACCGGAATGAATTATCATAACTGGCGGCCGCAGTGGAGGCTGCTGAAGTCAATGGAAATGCTATCTGACGGATGGCAGTTAAGCTATGTGGTACAACAGCTGGAATTTGCCAGCGACAGTGCATTCATCACGTTTTTTCGACAGCATACAGGTACTACCCCGGCATATTATTCACTTAAGAATATTGCAGAAAAAAAACACCCGATGACGGTTATAAATCAATAAATAACAATGTCTTGAGTTGTGTTTTAATTTTCCATTAAGGTTGATTTTTGACCTTGGTGTACAATAATTTGCGATATTCGAACTGACCCCATACAGCGCAGAAGCATTCATTCCTGACTCAGGATCTGCCTTTGGTGTTGCTGTGTGCAGTGATGAACAACGGCGCCTCCAGTGTAATGGCGCAGTGCAGAGGCCGCCATAGGGGACGTTTCAAGTAGCGGCCAATGTAGTTGTTGTTTTGTCTCGCTTGTTGGGTCTTTTTCGCAAAGTGGATTTTCCAGCAGCGTTGGAATTGAACCTCAAGGAACTAGCACCATTCACGATAGCCACGAATATGCACATAGTTGGCATCGGATAAATCTAACTCGGCGTAGCTTTCTCGCAGCAGTTTAAGGGCTCCGCTTGGAAAACGGAAATTATCCTACGCTAAGCCTGTTTTTTGTACAGTCTACTATTCACTGAGCGTAATGCGCGGTATTTACCCTGTCCCAGTTTCAGGTTTGTTCGCCAGACGTAATCCCCGCTCAGGTTGATATGTTCCCATCCCAGTGGTGACAGATGGGTAATCAGTTGCTCATTAATCGGGATACCTTTCCGTCTCAATGAATCTATCGCTCTTTCTATATATACCGTATTCCAAAGTGAGATCGCCGCAGTCAGCAATGTCAGACCGCTGGCTCGATAGCTCTGATTCTCCAGCCCCGTGTCTCTGATTTCACCTAGCCGGTGCATAAAGACCGCTCGGGCAAGGGCATTGCGAGCCTCACCTTTATTCAGCCCCGCCTGTACGCGTCGACGCAGTGAAGGATCCCTGAACCAGTCCAGCATAAACAATGACCTTTCGATACGCCCAATCTCTCTCAGCGCCTTTGCCAGACCATTCTGTTTCGGGTAGCTTGCCAGCTTTTTCATCATCAGTGATGCTGTTACCGTTCCCTGCTTTATCGAGCTTGCCAGACGCAGGACCTCATGCCAGTGGGTTTCAATTTCCTTTAGATTCAGGCTGGTTGTGGAGATGATTGACTGAAGCCCCGGATACAACTCAGCTTTTCCATGAATAAACAACCGTTTGTCATGAAGGTCCCGGATCCTTGGTGCAAAAGCGAATCCGAGCAGATGCATTAGCGCGAAAACATGATCAGTGAAACCTGCGGTGTCGGTGTAATGCTCTGTAATTTCCAGATCAGTTTCGTGGTACAGCAGACCATCAAGTACGTGTGTTGAGTCCCGTACGCGGCTGATGACTTTGGTGTAAAACGGGCTGTATTGGTCCGAAATATGCGTATAAATCTGCACGCCTGGCTCCTGACCGTATTTCAGATTGACCTAGCCCGCATAGCGCCCGTGACTCCCCACCCGAAAGTTCTGTCCATCAGATGATGACGTTGTTCCATTGCCCCAGAATGCCGCCAGAGGTCGATTTTTCTGGGCATTGACTAATTCGGCCAGCGCTGCTGAATAGGTTTCATCCCTGATGTACCAGGCCTGAATGCCCTCAAGTGACGATTTTGTCGTTCCCGGACAGGATTCGGCCATTTTTGTCAGCCCAAGGTTGATCCCATCGGCAAGAATGGAGGTCAGTAACAACTTTCTGTCTTTAGGTCTGACGTGATTGTTTTTGAGATGTGTGAAATGGCGGGTAAAACCAGTCCAGCCGTCCACTTCATCCAGCATTTCAGTTATTTTAGGGTGAGGCAGCATGCCATAAACCAGATCACCAAAAGGGGATGCTGCTGAAGGGACACTGTTATCCAGCGGAGTAATTTTCACGCCTTTGTCTGATATATCAACATCGGGTAAATCACCGGCCAGAGCCATTGCATTCACTTCCTCTAGGCGCGATGCCAGTAGCGTCAGACGGCTCTCGATGTATTCATGGCAATCGCCCGGAACAGCAAGGGGTAGCTGGTTATCCCGGAGTGATTTTTCAAAATCGCCAGACGGGATCAGATAGTCATCGAAATTCCTGTAGCGACGTGATCCCTTTACCCAGATGTCACCTGAACGTAAGGCTCCCTTCAGCTCATTCAGCACGCAAAATTCGTAATATTGTCGGTCAATGCCGGTGGGGGTGATCACAACCTTTCTCCAGCTTTCCGGGATGAAACCGACTGGCGCGGAAGGTGGTACTTTTCGGAGTTGTTTTCGATACATCTCTCTGACGGTATCCAGCGCGTCACTGAGCTGCATGGTGGCGGGTGCAGCCCTGAACTGCAACGCGGACAGCATCCGGGGGGCGTATTTACGCAGCGTACTGTATTTTTCTGTGATCAGATGCAACGGGTCGAAGTTGTCCTTACGTGACAGGAACCGCGTCTCTTCCACGCTGGTGATGAATTCATGCCAGGGAAGGACGTCTTCTATTGCGACCCATGGATCTTCCCCGGATTCTCTGGCGTTAAGTAGTGCCTGCCCGACGGTAACGTATTCCTTCAGTTTGCTCTGAATCAGCTTCCCCGTTTGCTGGAGCCGTTCGGCCTGCGTTCGTTTTGCCCTGCTGAACAGACTGCCCAGAATACGCTCGTGCAGATCAATGACTTCGTCGGTCAGGGTGGCTCTGGCTTCCGATATGATACAAACCAGCGAGGCATAACGGCGAACATCCGTGAATTTTGCCAGGTCCCGACTACTCATTTTTCTGCCTTCGCGTGCGAGTTTCAGGAGCCGATTCTGGTGCACGGAAAGCGCAATACCGTCAGGCAGTGCCAGCGACTCTATCGCATTTAACCGGTCGATATGTTGCAGGACATTTTTGCCGTTTATTTTCCCCGGAGGCTGAAGCAGCCAGGCCAGCCGTGAAGGTTGTTCCCCCTCAGATACCAGCAGACGGTCCAGTGCCGTTTTTTGTCCCGGTTCAAGCTGAGCTGTCAGCGCAGAAAAAACCGCCCTGTCGGCAAGCGTTGTTGCTTCAGCCAGGGTTCGTTCGATCACCTCAACAGAGGGGAAAATAACCTTATTATTGTGGAGCCAGGAGAGCATTTCCTCCGCGAGTAAAAAACCTCTGTCTGTCCGCATTGCGTGGGGATAAAGGTGGCGAATACAGGTTTTTTGTTGCGCCCGGCTAAAGGGGGATAATTCCAGGTAGCGGTAGAGTTCAGCCAGATGCTCCCAGCGGGTGACCTCTCTTGATGCGTACTCAGCCCACAAATCAGGCTGAAGTTTCAAATGAGCTGCCAGGCGGGAGACAACACCGTCGTGAGGTGAAATACTTTTGTCCGGAGGAAATCCTGGTCCTCGCAAATAGCAAAGTAAAACAGCAAAGCCCAGGCGGTTGGATAACAGTTCAGTAAAGTTCCCTACGTCTACTGCCCATTTTGCGAACTCCGGCATGACTTCGCCAAAAGCGTCAACGCCCACGGACATTCGCACTGCGCGGATTTTACCCACATAACCCTGTTTAATCAGATCATGCCAGTATCGGGAACTGGGTGAGAAACGACGCTGTAACCCGACAATATGTTTGACACCTTTCTCACTTGCCATCGCCAGAATTTCTTCTGACTCAGTCGTGGTCGTGGAAAGGGGCCACTCACTGTAGACATCCTTTCCAGCTTCAATCACTGCCTTCGCCAGTCGTCCATGTTCAGGTGTCGGAGCCAGAACAACAACCAGGTCTATGTCGGGGTTAGCCAGTAACGCCTCGGGGCTCCCGTAAGCCTGGCTGATACCGAACTGTGCAGCATATTTTTCAACTTTCTCTTTGTTACGACCAGCGAGTGCCACAATGTCAAAATCACTCAACGACTGGAGTGCAGGAATGTGGCCATATCTGGCCCAGCCACCGGTACCAATAATACCTACGCGGATTTTACTGTTGTTCATACAGCCTTCTTTTTATCAGATTATTTGAACATCAGGCAGGCTGCAAGAATCAGCCCCCTGGGATGGAGGCAATAATATAATGATATTCTCCCGGGATTAATGGGGATGAGTGGCATAACATATATGACATTTATGTCACTAATAATTCGGTGCGAGAAATGATGGAAAAAATGAATGGCCTTGAAGTGTTTGTGCATGTGGCCCAGACAAGGAGTTTCATCGCAACAGGGCGAGTAAAAGGCATTTCATCGTCAGCAGTCAGCAAGGGGTCAGTTTGGATATCGAAAATTATTGTACGTTACGGCTGATTTTTAATCGCAAAAGGATACGCTATGCGTCTTCGCTATCTAAATAACCAAGAGATTGGAAAATTTTTCTATAAATATCATGAACTACTCTCTTTTTATTTTCATGATATTTTGCGATATCTACGCTACAACCTTGCACTGCCTCAAGCTTTGCATTCGCGTACCGCAGACAGTCATCTTCTGACTGCCTAAGCCAATCTCGGAAAAGCAAATGCCGAGCTGTTTCAGGGGTGTCCTGAGTAAAAATATGTAGATTAACTCTAGGATTTTCATAATGAAAAAGACGATGACCATGGAAGCGGGGTTCACGAACAATTAGTCTAAACCCAAGGTTTTCAAGCGCTAATAAATATATTTCTTCATCTGCAGCATCGGCAACCGTCACGTCAATATCAATAACGGGTTTAGCGGTCAGACCAGGTACTGCCGTTGAACCCACATGATCAATTTTTAGTAGATTCGAACCTAATTTATTCTTAATTTTAGATTCCAATGCTGCATATATTTCCGGCCACGACGGATCATAAGCAACGACCGCAACATTCTCAATCGGCGGTACACCATTAACAAAGTAGCTATCCTGAGGATCGATGACATAATGCTCCATCATCTCTTTTGTGCTAACCATGAACTGATACCCATAGATCATTCAAATTATGAACGATAGTATATGGCTCCTTTTATTTTAGGAAACGGAAAATATTGTATTTTAAGTTTTTTTTGTACTAACTGACATCAACTGGTCGTAAAGGACGATTCTTCCTTTCAATTAGCTTTTTATGGCTTCAAGAGTTTTTTTCGCATCAATGCATTTTGCAATACTACGCCACGGCGAACAGGAAAACCTCGCTCCACTACGTGAAAACCGTGTCGTAGAAAGAATGCTTCTGCTGCCTTACTTACATTTGACGTAAGTTCATAAACGCCCAGTTGTCTGGCTTTTTCATGAATGGTATTCATCAATAGTGTCCCTACTCCCTGTCTGGGATAGGTTCCCGATACAAAGAAGTGATCGATGTATCCATTCAGCTGGACGTCTGCGTATCCCGCTATTTCGCCATCCACCTCAACGATAAATGGCCGCAATTCCCTCATGTAGTTGCCCCATTGTTCCGGGTCCATATCTGGAGAAGCCCAAGCCTCTATTTGCTCATGTGTATAGTAGTGCGACGCGATGTGACGTACAGAGGATAAAAATACATTGAGCAAAGCAATTTCGTCACCATCTACGAATCTTCGTAGTTCCATAATTACCTCATACACGACAATGTTCTGTTGCCTTTAGCATTGAGCCTTATACTCAGAACAATCATTTTCGATAAATCTGCTTTGACTTGACGAGGAAAATCTTTACTCCCTATATCTGAAAAACCCCATTTATAATACGCATTCCTTGCTGCTGTTGCTGACTCCATTACATCAAGCCACATATGCGTAAGCTCAAGTTCACTCGCATGTTCTTGTGCTGCATTCAGCAGTTGCATGCCAATCCCCATCTTTTGGCTACCTGGAAGTAGGTAAATCCTCGAAATTTCTGCACCGCTAATATCATGTGTAACTGGATTTTCCGAATTTATTAACATTGTTAGAAAACCAACAATTTTACCCGATATTTCGGCAACCCATACCCTTGAGTTATCTCGTTGTAACAGTACCAAAAATGCTGATTTACTAAAAGTATCGAGTTGATGAGCTAGAGCAACGCAGTCACTCCACAGGTAATGGTATGCCGCAGCATAAGCGGCAGGACCAACCACACCCAATGTCTCAGCATCATGTGCAGATGCTCTCCTAATTGTTACTAATCTGTTCAATCTATCCCTCCCCATCTGGGGGAATTTGTATGCAGTGGTCAACAAAAATTGGCCACGGTTTTAGAGTTTTCCAGAATAATCGTTCTGATTCATTCGGCATTGGATAGCCTGTTACCATGATGTAAATCTACAAATGGAGCGCCATCTGGAATGAGTTCCCAGTGACTCAGCCAGGGTTTGAATTTGTATTTATTCATAATCCTTTATCTTCCTGTCGGTAAAGGGACTGTATACGGCAGACTTGTGAACGACTATAGCCCGTAGCTTCAGCTGTTTCCTGAATGCTCAGCTTCTTAGTCTGCCGATAGTAGAGGACTTTCTGGTGACGCTCCAGATCGGCCTGCTTACCCCGGTATTTACCCTGCGTATGGGCCCGTTCAATTCCCTGTTTTTGGCGCTGGCGACGGCTCAGCCAGTCCTTATGAGACATCGCGGCCATCAGGTCGATAAGCATGTTATTGATGGCGGTTATCACTGCGCGGGTGATTGGATCAGCCTGCGAAGGATCTTTATCTGACAGCGCCTGCCATGATGTGGGGACATCCAGGCTGACAATCCGCAGCTCGTGTTGTTCTATCTGTTTTTTCAGCGTCATCCAGTCGCTGTTACTCAGACGGGTCAGTCGGTCTATCTGCTCGACCAGTAAAATATCATTGTGGTGACTGTCCATCAGTAAGCGTCCCAGCTCCGGACGGTCAAGTTTTGTACCGCTGATATTCTCCCGGTAGTAACTGGCTATTTTATGTCCCCGCTCCTGAACGAACTGCTCCAACATCTCTTTTGCCCGATCGGCGAACTGATCTTCCGTCGATGCCCTTAAATAAGCTCTGATGAACATTTTTTCACCGCGTTATCGCTTTTAGGTTGTTGCATTTACTCTATCGCATATAGGTTATGTCATTCATCGTGTTCAGTCACGTTTTAGTTATGGCTCCAGGGTGTACCCTTATGCGCTAACCATTTCTGTTATAAATATCACAAAGAATAATTTACGAGGGAAACTATATGGCAAGGAGGCAGATTCTTTCACTGTCGGAAAGAGAATCATTACTGGCATTACCAGACGATGAGTTAACGTTGACCTGAATGGCATATTTCAGTGAACAAGATCTGGCACTTATGAATGCTCACCGTAAACTCGCCAGTCGGTTTGGTTTTGCCGTTCTTCTCTGGTATCTGAAAAATATCGGGTTTGCCCCGGATAAAAAATCGTCCCCACCGGCAGAATTGCTAAGAGTCATCGGCACCCGACTTAAACTTTCGGCAGAACTCTGGCAGGAATATATTTCCGGCCGTGATACCACCCGGCGTGAGCATCTGAGTGAACTCTATCGCTATCTGGAACTGAAGACTTTCAATGGTGCGTTTCAGAAAGAATGTATTCAGTATCTGCTCCCTCAGTCGACCCCGGACTGACCAAGGCATACTTATCGCAGAGGAATTACTGAAGTATCTGCATCAACGGCAAATTATTGTTCCTGGTATTGATGTTGTGGAACGCACTTGTGCTGAAGCAATGACACGGGGTGATAAAGCGGTTTATACCACGCTGAATATGCACCTAAGCGTCACGCATAAATCAGCCTTCGATGCGCTAATGGTGACAACTGAAAAACAAATATCTCGTTTAACGTGGTTGCTGCAGCCTCCTGGAAAGATAAATGGAAAGAATGTCCTGCAACATATCGACCGCCTTAACGCCATTGAAGCACTGTTGCTACCGGAAGGGGTGGATAGAACAGTTCACCAGAACCGGTTGCTGAAACTAGCGCGGGAAGGCCGAAAAATGAGCAGCCGTGATTTAGCTGATTTTGCCCCTGCGCGTCGATACGCAACGATGGTCTGTGTACTGACTGAGGCCAGAGCTACAATCATTGATGAAATTATAGAACTGCACGAACGTATACTGGGCAGCATGTTTACAATAGCTCAGTCCAGTGAGTGGTTTAGGATATTTATTAATTGATCACAACGCTTACATTGATCTGAATTCCCTTGGCGTGACCTACTATTTGGAGCATCTATTTAGATAACGCTGTTATCACTGCGAAGTGATTTTTACGCCTCATCTGAGAATTAACCACGGGAAAATTTACGGACAAAGCAATTATGTGCACCTCTAGACCGGATGCATAAACTTCATATGTTGCCGAAGGCATTCCTATTCATCGCTCTGAAAGACCAGTTGTAACTGGTTATCATTTCGTTCTCTTGAATTTTTTTCACTGCTTGATTCACTAAAGGTAAGGGGGGATCTTTTACAGATCAGGAGAAAATCCAATTTATACAACAAAGCTTTTAATAGTTTTCGTCTTTTTTAGGGTTCTTACGTATACTTTTTGTTGTGATATCCCACATCCTTGCGAGATAAAATAGGCTGTCATATTGAGGGTTTTATAATAATACTATTCTTAAATATGACGGGATTTTTTTATAATTAGTTAAGATTAATTCACTTATCCAAAGAGCAGGGAGTATTCTCTGAATTTGGCATGATAATCAATATTGACGAATGATTCATAACTATAATGAAAGTGCAGAGTGAATATAACAACATGATTTTTATGTATATTTTAAAGTTGTTTTTTGAAACTATATCGTATTGTAATTATTGGCAACGATCATTAGCAACATTATGATAGGCGTGGCCTATCAATAAGATTTAAATGATCGATATTTTCCATTATATTTGTCAGGTTAGATGTTCTACATTTGCTCTATTATGTTTTCAGCATCAGAGTTAGCTACGGATGCCACAAAGGGAATACGTCATTAATCAGAAAATCATTTTACCAACGAGTTTTTCCAAATGATGTATGACAGTGTCATCGGGTTGATGCTTTATAGCATATCCAATCTCGATAAGAATCTTATCACTAAAAGACCCTGCATAAGGAAAGTACGGCAAGCACTTTATAAGTAACTAGTATTTTTAATTTACAGATTGCTGAGCGCAGTTTCGCATTTACTAGGGAGTGTAAAATAAGAACCTCTATAGATTCCTCAATTAAACGATTCATCATGTTATATATAAAAAACAATGGTAAATGATATATGAAAACTAAAGATAATGAATTTGAGCACATAATTTCACGTTATAAAGGGGATGGGCCATATTTACACGATGGTGATCGGATAATAATTGATGCAGCTTCAGGAACTTTTAACCTGCCTTTCGGTTATACCCATGAACGACTGACCGAAAAACTCAAACAGCAAATCGACCGTTGCGCCCATCTAAGTTCTGCTTATACCAAACCCATTGCTGAGCAAATCCTTAAACGGCTCAAACCACACTTACCCGATGGGATTGATTCCCTTTGGCTCAGGGACGTCTCCGGTTCCGGTGCGGTTGAAGGGGCGATTCGTATGGCACAAAAGTACACTGGGCGCTCGGGTGTAATCTCTCTGTTTATGTCACATCATGGCCAGTCTTTGGCAACTGCAAGGATATCCGGTAATGCATTTCGTCTTCATCACTTTACCGCCAATATAGACGGTTCTTTTAAGATACCAGTGCCCGATAGCGAACTCGCTGGAGAGCGAAGCATTAACTCCTTAAACTTAAACCGTTTTTCTGAGTTAGAGGATTTCATCAACTATGGCTCAAGCGGAAACATAGCTTGTCTAATTGTCGAACCAATTCTTGGTAATGGTGGCAACATAGTATTGCCTGTTGAGTTTTACCGTCAAATACGCGAAATCTGCAACAAATACAAAATAGTACTGATCGCTGATGAGGTTCAGACTGGTTTTGGACGAACTGGCACTTTTTTTGCCACCACAGGATATGCGAAGGAACTTAAACCAGACATTATAGTTTTTGCCAAAGGTGCTGGCGGAATCGGTATACCTACAGGGGGTATATTGATGAATCACGAACTGGATGTGCTGGAAGCCTATGAACATTCTAATACCTCAGGCGCAAATCCTTTATCTCTGACCGCTCTTCACGAAACTATCGCAATCATCGAAGATGAAAAGTTGCTTGAGAATGTACAACTAAATGAGCCTTATCTGCGTAATGCGTTGCTTGAGTTGCAGAATAAACATGAGTTAATTACTAATGTTCGTGGGTTAGGCTACATGTTCGGTTTCGATACACCAAGTCCCGAAATTGCTGCGATGGTGATAGAAATAGCATCTGAACTAGGACTTGTAATTAGAGGTTCGCGTTACGGAAAGGGACGAGCTATTAAAGTTCGCCCTCCACTTATCTGTGGTTCCCACCATATCGACGAAATTGCCTCCAAGCTAGATCGCACATTTATTAAACTTGAACACAAACTTAATACCACACAGGGAAAAATCCTATGAAAGCACTCAAATTTAATGGCGTGTGGGACGTATCTCCTGTTGAAGTGCCTTCTTTACAGTGTATCGATCCCGATGATGTAATCGTTTCGGTTGAGGTCTGTGGCCTATGCGGTACGGATGTAGGTATCATTACCGGTGATTATTCTGTGGCTATTCCTGGAACAACCTTGGGTCATGAGTCAACTGGCAAAGTAGTGAAGACAGGTACGGCCGTGACCCTATTTAAGGTGGGGGATCGCGTAGTTATCAATCCTACTTATTCTTGCAGCGAGTGTCGCATGTGTCAGACAGGCAATCCTAACCATTGCGAACGTAAGCACGGAACTGAGGCTGGCGTTTCCTATAACGGCACTTTTGCAGATCAGTACTGCGCAAAAGAGAACTCCTTACTACATTTAGATGATCACGTTAGCTTCGAAGAGGGAGCACTGACCGAGCCACTCAGCTGCACCATAACAGGTGTCGACAAGCTAAACATAACGCATACAGATATTCGAGCATGCGTAATCGGTGCTGGTCCCATGGGAATGCTTTATCTGTGGAGTCTACATCTGCGCGGTGTTAATGCCTTTCTGGTAGAAAAAAATGAGCATCGTCACCGGTTTGCGAAAAGTGTTCTACCTGAAGAAGGACGTATCTATAAGGATTTTGAGAAGGCTATGCGAGAAGAGTACGGCAGTGATGATGAGAGGCTAGATTTGTGTGTTGATACTACTGGCTATCTTTCAGAAGTCGTTTTTAATCGCTTAGCGCCAGGTGGAAAGTTGCTCAATGTGGCTCTGAAAGATTATACAGCCAAGCTGGATGTATTAAAGATTGCGGATAAAAGTTTGTCGGTAATTGGTTCGATAGATTCCCTTAACCAAAGCTTCGAACGCGCCTACGCGATGATAAGGGACGGCAAGATCCCTGCTGCCAAGCTGGTCAGCCACACCTTTAATTTTAATGATTATTTGCAGGCATTTGCGATGGTTGGTTGTGATATAGCAGCGAAAAGGCAGAAACCAATTACAGAGCCGAATTGTAAAGTGCTGCTGCGCATCTCATCCCATTAATAGGAGTCTACTTCATGAGCTCTTTTTACGCTATTTTTGATATTGATGGTGTAATTGTTGATAGCGAGCAGTTGCACTTTGATGTCCTCAAAACCCTCTTGCCCGAGCAGACTAAAGGTGTTACACCCGAGGACCTTATAGGTCTTAGTCTAAAGGAAACTTTGTTGAGACTAGGTATCGATACTAAGCAACATGAACAAATTACTATCCAGATCGTCAGTGCTTATAAAGAACAGCTTATGCCACGTTATCTACGTCCAGGTATCCGTTCGCTTATTCAGAGCTTAATTGAAAAACATGTCCCATTTGGTTTTGTCTCCACGGCTCCGCGAGACATCTGTCTGGCTAACTTAGGCACTCTGGAATTGCATCTGAAGCAGCCACTCATTAGCGGTGATGATATCGAACGCACAAAGCCTCATCCCGATCCATATTTGGCGATGTTGCAGTGTCTCGGCGCTCATCCAGATCAGACAATTGTTATAGAGGATACAGACCTCGGTATAAAGGCAGCAACCGCAGCTGGCATTCGACGCGTTTATGGCTGGCCTCACGCTCTCTCTAACACCGAGAATTATGGAGCTGCCCACAAAGTGATCGGCTCATTAGATGAAATCGATGCCTTTGACACAATATTGAAATCAATCACGAAGTGAAAATGGAATGTCAACATCCTCTATGGCCAAACAAAAAATGGGAGTTTAAAAAAAGTGGTCGCTCACGACACACCATACACCGTTCCACGCTCGGTTACCTCAACGCGGATTGCCTTTTTTATTGCCGGCCTAAGCCTGGCGACCTGGGCTCCATTGATACCACTTGCCAAGATACGATTGATGGCAGACAACGGTACCATGGGCATGGTGATGTTGGCATTTGGCATTGGATCGTTATTGATGATGCCATTGTCTGCTGTTCTCGCCTCACGTTATGGCTGCAGGGTAGTTTTTAACATAGCTACTCTGGTCATGCTGATGTTGTTACCGGCACTTGCGATCCTCGATACACCTTTCACCTTAGCTTTGGCGCTATTTGTGTTTGGTAGTGGTATTGGGGGTATGGATGTAGTGGCTAACATCCATGCAGTTCATGTTGAAAAGCTGGCAGGTCGACCCATTATGTCTGGTTTCCACGCGTTGTTTAGCATTGGCGGTATTGTAGGATCGGGTCTTGTAAGTACACTAATTATCTATGGTCTGACTCCGCTCGTAACAGTAAGCATAGTTATGATGTTGGTGCTGGGACTTCTTGTTATCACTTATGGCGGGTTGCTTAACTATTCTGAATCAAATGATTCTCCATTTTTCGTAATACCGAAAGGCATTGTAATCATTCTTGGTGCTTTGTGTTTCGTTGCTTATATCATGGAGGGATCTATGCTGGACTGGAGCGGTATCTTACTAACAAACCATAGCGATATCACTGCCAATTTTGCAGGTGTTGGATATACAACTTTCGCCTTGGCTATGACCCTAGGGCGTCTATTGGGAGATCGGCTGATTAAATCATTTGGCCGCTTCAATGTATTTCTAGTTAGTTCCCTCATAGCAACCTCAGGAATTGGCGTAGTTGTGGGAGGGATAAATCTCTTTGCCATGATTTGTGGTTTTTTCCTTATAGGAGCAGGACTTTCAAATATAGTACCCATATTATTTAGTGCAGCAGGACGCCAAACCACGATGCCAACTACACTTGCAGTGGCTGCAATATCAAGTATAGGTTATTCAGGTATTCTGCTTGGTCCTGCATTTATAGGAGCAATTGCTCATCAAACTAGTCTAAGAAATGCTTTTATTGTAATTGGGTTACTTTCTTTTAGCTTGCCACTTTGCAGCTATCTGATACGCAGATAAATTAAATCTTGCTCTACACCTTACAGAACTCTGAGTTATCATATGGAGAACCGATGAATATTAAAGATTGCCAGTGGATCAATGTGCCGACAAAATGGGCACTGAAAGAAGATGCACTCTATGTTACTACAAACAGCAATACAGACTTTTGGCGTGAGACTCACTATGGTTTTACTCGGCACAGCGGTCACGTCTTTGGTTGCCATGTAGAAGGAGACTTTACCTTACAACTCTGTATCGAGGGAGAGTTCGAGGAACTCTATGATCAGGCAGGTTTAATGATTGAGCAGGACACGCAGCATTGGTGTAAAGCCGGGATTGAATTTTCTGATAATCAATTATTGCTGAGCAGCGTTCTGACTGATGGAAAATCTGACTGGGCCACTGGAGTATTTCAAGGTAACCCAAATAAGTTTTGGATGAGAGCTACGGTAGATAATGGGGTATTACGTCTGCAATACTCGCACGACGGTCTCACTTGGCCTCTTATTCGTCTATGCCCCTTCCCCAGAGGAGAGAAACGATTTGTTGGCGCCATGTGTTGTAGCCCGGAGCGGGAGGGTCTTAAGGTTCGCTTTAGCGAGTTCCGTCTTGGCAAACCCCTCAAAAAAAGGCTGCATGATCTGAGCTAATAATTAGGAGAGCATGAAAAAGCGTGGGGCAGTCGTATGCCATCGCTGATACCTTTCCTTCACTTTGTTCATGGTTAGGAATTTCAATCTGTCATTATTAACGTTATAAAGCCAAATCTATGCCTGCGAGGGTTCGTATTCTTTCATAAACAACGATAAAACTGCCTCTGTGATTGACGATTGATTGGAAAATATTCACCTTTTGGCATAAATCTAAATTTAAGGCAGATCTTCCCTACGCCGCTAATAGCCATCGCTTCTTTTCGAGCTTCTCACGGCGTTGAGCAAGCAATACCTCCGCGCGTGAACCGACTTCCGCACTCGAAAATACCATCCGCTCACCACATAACACGCACTGATAGGGATCGACATGCGTAAATTGTTTCATCAACGTGGCATAGCCAGGTTTCAGAAGTATATCCTTGCGATACTGGAACCAAATTGTAAGTACTGGCATATACGCGAGACATGCGACGATCCTGACGTCAATGATGGTTGTGCTCCTCAGCAGGGTGAGTTTGATACATTAATCCCTGATTCAAGTGACCCGTTAAATTTTGCCTTTAGCTCGGACCCGTAAACTAATTAATAGTTATGGTTGACGGAATTTCTCAACAATACAGGAATAAATATGGGCGACTGGTTTATTGCCACTGGGGCATTTACCTATCCTAAATATGTTTAAAATTATGGACTAACGCGCCTAGTTAGTTTGTTCAATCCCTTATCACTCCAAAATAAAGTTTTGTCAACGCTAAGTTAAAATGTCCGCCTGTCAGCAAAGTTGAAATGACCATCATAAATTAAGTCGTGTATGTTTAATTACATTTAAGTTAAAGTAGGGTATGAATTTGCTTATGTAGGTGTTTTTTATGAAAATATATACTTTCCCTAGAAGCCGTTCTCTGAGAGTTTTATGGACATTAGAAGAACTTGGCGTTGACTATGAAACAGTTAAAGTTGATATGTTCAGCGATAAACCTAAAGTTAAATCACCTCACTCACGAGGTAAAGTTCCGTTTATGGTCGATGGAGATGTTTCAGTAGAAGAGACATTTGCAATATGTCATTATTTGTGTCAAAAATTCCCACAGGAAACATTTTATCCATCTAATATTAAAGAACAATCAGTTGTTGATTCTTATATAAGCCTTGCATTAACAGACTTAGAATCTCCTATCTGGAATTTACTAAAACAACTTATTTTTGTTCCTGAAGAAAAGCGTGCTTTATCGTTAGTTGATTACTTTAAAATAGAATCTGAAAACGTGACCAGACGATTTAAATTTGATGAAAATAACGAGTGGGTTGCGGGTGATAATTTCACTCTAGCTGATATATTTCTGTCACATACGCTCCTTTGGGCTAGGCTATGTCACATAGACCTCAAGCCTGCTATCAACGATTATATTGATCGGGCTATTAGCCGAAGTTCATACATACAAGCTCAAGAAAAGAATAATCTATAAAATCAGCATAATTAAATTTATGCTGTTAATTATTCAAGTTCAATTTGCCCCTAATATTTCCTCTGAACGAGTTTGTAGTTTTGTTAAGGCCTCAAGCATATCGTCATTATTGAGTGCGCGTTGAGGTTTCTTTTCTGTCGGTTTTTTATGCCTTCGAGATAGCCCATTACCCGCAGGAATACTTTGAGAGCGTGTATTATCACGTTTATCCTGTACTAATTTTACAAGCTCTAATGCGCGTCCTAAACGTTTATTGTCAACAATAGCGTCTTGGTCAACCTCAGACAGCCGATCATAAATAGAATAGGGCAGAGATTGGCTCTGTCGCATTAAGCTGTTATTAGATAACATGTTGTTTTTTTTGTGGCATTCCCTGCCATGTCTCTAATTCGAAAAGCCTTCAAACGTCTGCATTATTCTGTTGATATTATCGCTCAGTGTGTTCGCTGGTATCTGGCCTATGCCCTGAGTTTACGCAACCTCGAAGCGATGATGGCAGAGCGCGGTATTATCGTTGACCATTCCACACTGCACCGTTGGGTAATCCGCCTAGTGCCGTTACTGGATAAGGCCTTTCGCCGGCATAAACGTCGCGTGGGCTTGCGCTGGCGAATGGATGAAACTAAAGGACAATAATGGCTCCCGGCCTGTACCATCAGGAACGGTTCAACATCATGATGCAGATACAGTATCAGGGGGAGGAAATAGTCAGTCCCGCCGCAAACGGCGGGAAGCCGTCATAGGGGTCCGCTTGAAAAAGGGAAAATAACCTACGCCAAGACTACTTTTTAACCAAACGGCTAATGGCTATCACTCGGATTGCGGGGCTACAGCGTTTCTGTGTCCGAAACTGAACGATTACGTACACCATGCAGTCGATCTGTCCTAAAGTAGGCGAAATGGGAAACGGACAGTCTGATCATTCCGCACAGCCCTTACAGTCAGGGGCTTCCGTTCAATCGAACGAAATTATCCTACGTTAAGCTCGAAAAGCTTAACGTAGGATAATTTCCGAACTCCAAGCGGACACCATAAAGGAAAACCTGCTAACTGGGTGTCCTATGAAACCAGAGACGGTGTAAGAATTAGGGTTGTTTACCAACCTGCTACAGGGAAAATTGTTACAGCCTTTCCTGATAATGGGCCGATACCGAGCAGTTATAAAAAGATAAAATAATAGTGGTGATTAAATGATTGATTTAGATAAAAAATAGTGTTTTTTTGCGACCTTTTTAAGGGGCGTTTAGATAATGAAATGCTCCAGGATGCCGTTGGGTATGTAGGGCATGGTGAAAGAGGGTTAGCGTTTGAAACGATTTGCGATCATTTAAGCGAGTATGAAGTACCGATTAGTCAGTCTGAGTATGATTTAGCCATAAATATTTGTAATGATCTTAAAATGGATGTTAATGACATTAGCTTAAAACATTTGAGAAAATTAATTATCCAGTAAACATTCCCGACTGTTGTCTCGGAGGTAGTGTGCTTTGGCAAAAAGGCGTGTCGGGGCAAAAGTTGCCTGGGCCAAAATGCACAGGTAAAAAGTGGTTGTAAGCTGCTGAATGTACTAGGGTAAAATGCGGTTCGGCGGCTGGCTTCGCAATGGATGAAGTTGTTGTTGAGAATAACTACCTGAGTAGCACTGATAAGAGCCTACAGACGGAAGGATACTGCATAAATCCTGTCACTGATCTGGTCCCGTTGTGTCCGAACTGCCATGCCATGATTCATCGAGGCAATGAGGCGAGACCTTTGCCTGTGGATGACCTCCGTAAGATGCTCCGCAACTAGGAGATAAGGGAGAAGCTGCCAAAATATTGCCGGCAGAATATAAGGAAAAGAGTAAACAATGACATTGACAGAAAAATCGGGCCATTTGGCATGGTGTGCACTGGTAGCACTTGCACTGGCCAGGCAGGATAGTGGCGTTCTCTCTCCAGCACAGGAAAATATTTTTCTCACCCGCTGGCTGGCGACTGCACTAAAGCAACGGCGATTTTCGCGTGATGTCGCTCGCGACATCGAGTGGCTTCTGCAACAAGGGCGCCAACTGGGTGTAAGAGCAAAACTGTCCACTAAATTGAATTATCTTTGGCGTTCCTGTACCGGCGAGTTGTCTAATCAGAATGATCTGTTCCGTCTGACGTATGTCCTAGAAACGGCGAAGGATATGCATTGGAATTACCGCCTGTTGAGCGACCGAGAATGGTCCGGCCGATATGCCGTGCCTCTAAATACGGAAGACAATTCGATCCATCTCTCGCATAGTAACCTCGATTTAGCATTTGATGATGATGGTTGGCAGGTTAATCCACTGATGGCACGTCTAAGCGGTCGTGTGGCTGACCTTGAAGGACTGCTAAATCGTTGTGGTTGGCAGGCGGAAACAGTGTGTGATATTTCCCTGCCCCATCAGTATGTGTTGATGGTCAGGCAGGGAGTGTAGAAAAGAGACAATTAGTGGCGGATTTGCGCCAAATCGTCTTCGGAAAGGCCGGTCATTTTCATGACCGTAGTGCGGTCGAGACCGTTTTGCAGCATGGTCCGAGCTACTTCGAGTTTGCCTTCGAGTTTGCCTTCGAGCTTACCTTCGTGACGACCTTTCTCTATCCCACGCTGTTCACCAAGCTGGATACCTTTCTCAATGCCTTTCTCGATGCCTTTCTGTTCGAGCTGTTGTGCAATCGTCATCAGTTCGTCCTCGTGTTGCGGCAGACGCTCTGCCAGCGCCCGCATAAATTCAGGGGCAGGCGCTTCGCCTGCATTGACCATGTAGTGTATCAGAATACGCACCTGTTCGGGTGAAATCCACTCCACCATGACCCTTGGCAGGCTGTCCAGCAGCTCCATCATATCGCGCTGACGGATGTGTTTCATCAGCAGCGTGAGCGCGGCCATACGACGATGATTCATGATTTCATTGTCGTCAATGACGGTCACGTCAACCAGTGGGAATGCATTCGAATACACCTTTTTGGCCAGTTCCGGATTGCTGAAGCCATCTAGCCATTGGGTGGAGCAGGGATAGGGGCTTTGTTTCCCGTGATAGAACAGCACTGGTATCACTAGCGGTAGTGTCTTATGACCGGCTTCCAGGTGGCGTTGCATCGCAGCGATAGCGTACCGCATCTGCCGAAAGGCCATATTTTTATCCGCCGTACTTTGGTGCTCTAGAAGTAGATGAATGTACCCATCATCCCCTGTGGTGGTTTTCATGCTCCAGAGAATGTCGCTGGCGTACTGACGCAAATCCTCTTCAACAAAGGTGCCCGACTCCAGTTTTAACGTCGACAGATCGCAAAGCGCACACAGTTCGGCGGGGAGATGAATTTGCATAAAATCTCTGGCGACATCAGGGTTGGCCAGAAATTGACGAAACGCGGCGTCATGGGGCGTGGGTGTATTGTTTTTCTTCTTCATGCGTTTTGCCCCTGTAAATGCAAGGCGTTGATTTTACCAGCCATCCTGACCTCTCTCGCTTTCCTGACTTATCAAATAGGTTAGATATCCATTGTATTCAACGTCGATTTGCAGGGTGTCTCTCTCAGTAGCTGATTCAGGAAGGGAGTCTGGCCGATAAGCTTTTGAGAAATGAAAACCATGTGCATTTGACACACTATAACCTTTGCTAATATCGCCGGCCTTTGTTGGGATGAGGGTAATGAGGTACCCATCATCCTCACCTTTACCATTGATAAAGAAAAGGATGTGATCGAGGTGGTAGTGGCTACCTTCAGGAGCTGGGATAGGTAATACATAAGTGCCCTTATCAGATTTTAAGACAGGCACGCGATAAGTCATGGCACCGAAGCCACCCTCATGGCGGGTATAGCGGAATCTCGCCTGTGCCGTCGTGGCCTTCTCTAGGGGAGAGGATAGGTCAAGTGATACACGGATATTTCCAAGCGTTGGTTTTCTTGATTGCAACTCCTGAAGATCGAAATTGCGAATGATAGAGTCAAACTGCTTAGGCTCCGTCAGGACAGTGAATGGATTTATAAATGAAACCCCATAGCCATAGGGATTGGCGACACACCCACTCAGGCTTCCTACTGAAATTGCCAACAACAGCACATATAGATTCCGTTTCCCGCTATGCATTTTTATCTCCATTAGCGCTGAATTGAAAAACACAGCAGCTCAAAATCCACTATAACGGGCGATTTAAAGTTTTGGGTTTCGCTTTAATATGTTCAAAATGTAATCCCCGTTTTCTTTTTCAACCGAATACTCAAGAAAGCCAATGTCTTTCAGCTGTTGAAGCGCTTTCTTTACTGTGGCGTTCTGGTTGCCCAAATGAGAGGTCAGCTGGAGTCGTTCACGTAATCGGTCAAAACCTATGCGATAAAAGGTGGCAGGGAGTTCTGCCAGATAAAGATACAGTGCCTGAGCAGATTCTTTTCGAGCTAGTTTTTGAAGCGATTTGAGATATAACCGTGTTTTACCATCTACCCGGTATAGTGTATTCAGTTTTGCGTTAGGCCTGATGACAATCTTCCCTGTTGCGCTGTCATAATACGTGGATTCAACAAGATGCATGTTAATCGTTATCTGATCGTCTGTACCGGGTATTTTTTTGATAAAGCTAATATTGGTGCGTGCAATACGGGTCAATGATGCGTCAAATCGTTCTTTAAGTTGGCGATCGATGCGTTTGCTGTCGATGCCACAGCTTTTAGCAAACTCTGGGAAATTGAGCTCCAGCTGACCGTCATGGCTTAGTTTTTTGTTAGACAGGGCATAAACAATCCCCACCCAAACTTTAAAGTCCGTGTCCATATCGAGACGCGGACCATAAATTTGGATCTGGTTATAACCTTCACCCTCTACAATGGATAAGCGCGACAGCGACTCGGTCGCATCAATACTGTGATTCTTTCTCCCCCCCTTTTCAGTGGATTTTAACGTCGGAACGAACACACCAAGACGTAGTAATACCTTCGGCTGAATCGTCTGGCGTAGTGTGGGGAGAAGGTGGATAACCTCGCCAGTTTCTTTACTCGCTTCTTCAATAATTAAAGCTAATTCATTGTTATTGTTTGACATTTAGCTAAAGGCTCTGAAGGGTTAATGAGGTAATGCTACCCGGTACAATGGATGATATCCACCCTGTACAGTGGATATATCACCCGCTATAGTGGATGCCTTACCCGCTATAATGGATTAAATACCCGTTACAGTGTATTTGACACCGCTGAGAGCCGCATCACTACAGGGCTGAGAAGATCGTTATTCTTTATTGATCTGATAATGATCTTTATTTGATCCTTATTATTAATCTATCCGGTGGATAAGTTTGCTAACCGAAAAAATAGTTGCCTAGATAGGTAGTAATGAAGATGTGAAGTCAGGATTAATTTGCCAACAGGGCATCTTATTAGCGAGGGGATATATTGATGGCACGACGTGGTTTACGTTTATCGCAGCTACCACCGATGCGCACGCTTAAGCCTAAAGCAGCTAAAACGCCAGCACATCAGATGGCCGAAGATACCCTGCGGGAGTTAATCACCGCCCGCTTTGCTGTGGGTAAACCGGTTATCCACATTGATGCTAACTGGAATGATGCATTGCTACTGCGCGTGATGAAAGAAGCGATACGCCAAGCAAAAGGCCAACCGTTTGTCGTCATACCACCGCAAGAGCATGAGAATGATGAATAAACGAAAGCCGTTGTTGGTTGCGTGGAGAATTGGGTGCAACTTTGCGTTGTATTGCCTTAAGCAGGCTGAGCTTGTTCAAGGACGACAGTATTGGATGCTGCTTCAGGAGTGCCTTCCCCGTTCGCTGCTGCGACTTCATCACGGATCACCTGTGCAAGCGGTCGGAACGTTTTTGACCACTCCTCATCCATACGCCCCTCGTTAACAATACGCAGGGCAATGGCATGCGGTGTACGCCCCAGCTTCTCTGATAGCCACCGTATGTGATGGTCCAACTCCACGTCAGGAATGCCGTCAATTAGGGTTCGCAGTAGTTCATCATCATCATCGCTCCAAGGCGTACCGGCTTTGGGAAATATCGGATCGGGCTCACGTGGTTTTTTCTCTGCACGTGCAGCTTTGCGCGCCGCTTTATCTTCTATGCTCTGACGCACCCGTTCACCTAAAGCACCCAACGTAGCGACGGTCATGACCATATTTTGGCGTTGTTCCGTAGTCAGGGGTTCTACGCCGGAACCGCCGAAAATTCCGGCATGCAATTTTTTAGTGATCTTTCGGAACCTCGATTACACCATCAGCAATTCTTCCCTCATCATTTCTATTTATTATCAAAATTTCTGTTGCGGTCGATACCAATCAGAAAGATGGCCAGCTGCTTCAGCTCGTCGCCGGCACAAACCTGATTACAGATTTTACAGTAAGTTAGCGTGTCTGGCGCATCAAAACTGTTAGTGAGTATTTTTGATAGATACTGGAGTCCGTTTCCCAAACGGAGTCCTATACCACTACGATTACAGCACTACGGCTATGCCCCTTTATATGGGGCCTTAAACCATCAAAATATACCTTAACAATTCCTGCAGCCTAAAATGTAATAAATTATTTCATAATATGACGGCATTTCTCCTATGACCGCAATTTTACCGTTTATATCCTTTTTTGATAATTCGTGCTTTCTCTCTGAATATTAAGAATATTCTTTAATATACGACTTAATTAATGATCGTCATGATCGATCAATCACTAAATGATTAATTGTTTATACCGATTATTACTGCATTATTGATCGCTTTTGCTGATCAATAACGCTTGTGTTTTAATTAGTCACCTTCCGTGACTGACTAATTAATCATTGTCCCTGCTTATGAACTCCGCGTGAGTTCTCGAGCAACATTGCTTCTGTTTTCAGGCACGGTATTTATATCTTGGAGCCGAAAACCATGCATCCCTTAGTCCATTGCAATGTATCTCCTCCACTAGTCAGGTTGTTTACTGCTTCTCCCCTGTTTTCAACTGGTCTTATGGAACTGATACCTGAGGCCAAATGGGATATTGCCCCCTTACCTCATGATTTCAGCCATTATCGCGTGGAATACGCGGCATATTGCATTATCGCGCTGGTCGATTGCTCTCCGCTCGAAATAACGCGTAACCTTCAGTGGCTGCAAAGCGTCTCTTATCAGTTGCACTTTCCCGTCCTCCTTTTAGTTGATGAAGAGACGCCCATCATTCACCAACAAACCCTTGGGACGCACGCCGTCGTTCTTGTTACCAAAACAAGCCTGCACAGTATGCGTGAGTCAGTGTTGTCATGGATGAACGGGACGTTACAGCCTAGGAAAGGAAATGACACCGGTGTGTCTCTATGCGTAAAAGAGTGGACCGCTTTAAATCGCTATTTATTAGTTCACGATATGCATGCGGTGGCCGCATGGATGAATATATCGACAAAAAACGCTTACTACTGGCGTAAACGCGCACTTAAGAAATTGGGCTTTAACCACATCAACGATTTTATCCGTTTTTATACACCACGTAACCCATTCCCCTCGTCATTAAAAATGCATCCGAATGCTGGCATACGCCTCATTTAGATTTCACCTAGTCCACATCTAACACAACGATATAGAGAAATAATACAGTGAGCTCACACTCCATCAATCCACAACATAATAAGAAAGTACTTAAGTGCCCGCGCAAGACGCAGGTGATAGCGTGGGTGAATATTATCACCCAAATAGCTTTCCCGCTGGCAGGCACCTTCACCCCGATGATGGCGGGTGCGGGTAGCGACCGACACTTTTTGGAAAGCACCGATAGCCGTGCGCCAATGCCAACAAAGGTCTACACCCTGTCATCAGGAGAAAGCACTGAGTCAGTAGCAAAAAAATACAATATACCGCTATCAGCACTGCGCCAATTAAATCAACTACGTACTTTTTCGCATGGTTTTGACTATCTGCAACCCGGGGATGAACTCGACGTTCCTTATGCGCCGCTGTCCACTATCACGTGGGATAAACAACATAGCCGTGCTGCTGACGCGTCCGGTACGCTTAACGACGATGTACAAAATCAAAAACTGGCTGGGATGGCTTCACAAGCGGGCGCATTTCTAAGCCAGAGTCCAAACGGCGACGCGGCGGCATCGATGGCTCGCGGGATGGCGTCCGGCGCGGCCAGTAGTGAAATTCAGCAGTGGCTAAGCCGGTTTGGTACGGCAAGAGTACAACTGGATACCAACAAGCACTTCTCCCTCAAAAACTCTCAGTTTGACCTGCTTGTCCCTTTGTATGAACAAAAGGACAGTCTTGTCTTCACCCAAGCCAGTCTGCACCGTACGGATGACCGCACCCAGTCAAACTTAGGGATGGGATATCGCTGGTTCACTGATACATGGATGTTGGGAGGGAATACCTTTTTGGACTATGACCTGTCACGTGACCACGCTCGCATGGGGTTGGGACTGGAATATTGGCGCGATTTCTTGAAGTTGGGTGTAAATGGATATCAACGTCTGACTAATTGGAAAAACTCGCCTGATGTTACCGATTATGAAGAACGGCCGGCTAATGGTTGGGATGTTCGTGCGCAGGCTTGGCTCCCAGTGCTACCGCAGTTGGGGGGGAAACTGACCTATGAACAATATTACGGCCAAGAGGTTGGGCTGTTTGGTAAAGACAATCGCCAACGAGACCCCCACGCCATAACGGCGGGAATAACCTACACCCCCGTGCCGCTAATCACACTCAGTGCCGAGCAGCGACAAGGTAAATCGAGCGAGAATGACACTCGCTTTGGTGTTGACATGACTTACCAACTCGGTGTGCCGTGGCAACAGCAGGTTAACCCTGATGCCGTGGCGGCTATGCGCAGCTTAGCGGGTAGCCGTTATGACCTCGTCGAACGCAACAATAATATTGTTTTGGAATACCGTAAGAAAGAAGTGATCCGTCTCAAAACGGCAGATTTAGTCACAGGCTATGCCGGTGAGCAAAAATCACTTGGGGTCTCCGTGACAAGCAAATATGGGCTTGAGCATATCGACTGGTCAGCGTCAGCACTGATTGCTGCCGGAGGCAAAATCTTGCAGAACGGCAGTGGCTGGGCCGTTGTCATGCCGACATATCACTCCGGTGCGGGGGGCATTAACAGCTACACCGTGAGCGGTGTAGCCGTGGACAAAAAAGGGAATGTTTCTAGCCGGGCTGACACTCAGGTTACCGTCACCCAAGCGGCGATTGATACCACGACCAGTTCACTCTCCCCCTCTACCGCGACACTGCCTGCAGACGGGAGTTCGCAGCAAGAGCTTATCCTGAAGGTGAATGACAAAGAAGGACATCCTGTTGATATTGCTGAAAAAGAAATCAGCATTGATAAAATATCTAAACTCCGTGGGAGCAGCAATGCCACCGTGTCGACATTCACTCGGCGTGCCGCGGGCGAATATGTGATGAAAGTCACAGCAGGAACCCTACCGGAAGCCTTCACGCTGACACCATCAGCCCGAAACGTCCATTTTGCATCGGCTAATGTAACGCTGACAGCAGACAACACTACCGCCCTCGTTGATGGCCTAGACGTGATTGAAAACAATGCTATTGCTGATGGTCAATCGCAGGATAAGTTCCGAGTGAGGGTTGTTGACGCACAAAATAACCCCATACCCAGTCAGACCGTCATACTCAAAGCAGATAATGGCGCGACTGTGGCAGGAACGGCTATCACTGAGTCCGATGGTACTGTTATCGTTCCCGTGACCTCACAGCATGCCGGTGAAACAACCATGACGGCCAGTATTAACGACAAAGGGAGTAAGACACTGAAGCTTTCATTCTGTCCTGACCAAAATACGGCGCGGATTGAGAAAAAGAATTTCAGTATTATTCCTGAAGTTTCACTGGCAGATGGTAAAACGCAAAAAACAGTGACAGCCCGCGTTACCGATGCGCAGGGAAATGTCGTACCAAACATCTTGGTCACACTTGATGCAGATAACGGTGCCGTACTTGCAGAAAAAACCGTTAAAACAGATATTCAGGGGATGGCCACCACCACCCTAACCAGCACCGTTGCCGGTCCTTCGCATGTGGCAGCCAGCGTTAATAGCCGGTCAGTCTCAAAAGAGACCACATTTACTGGCAATAACGCGACCGCCATTGTCACCTCTGTGGATACGACTGCGGCATCCGGTATTGCTGACGGCGCCACTGCGGTGACATTCAGTGCGCTTATCAAAGACCAGAATGGCAACCCGCTATCCGGTATTCCGGTAGACTGGAAATCCAACAAGGACAGCAGCATCGTATCCTTTAAACGTTCACAAACCCTGACCTCTGAACAAGGGATAGCAGAAGCAGAAGTCACCAGTACGCGCGCCTACAGTGACGTAGTCGTGACCGCATCTACAAATGCGTCATCAAAATCAACCTCTCCGTTCACCTTTATTGCTGACAAGCAGAGTCCTGTTATTAAAGCGCTGACCAGCAATAAACAGACACTGACGGCTAATGGTACAGACACCGCAACACTCACTGTCAGCGTAACAGACACCCACGGCAATCCACTTTCTGGGGTGGAAGTGACGCTCAGCAACGGCAACAAAGCGGAGATTACCCCTGCACGTCCGGTAACCGATCCCGATGGTATCGCTTCCGCCTCACTGAGCACCCGCTATGCGGGTCAGGTGATTGTTTCCGCCTCTCTTGGTAAAGGCACTGAGAAATCATTGTCTCTACAGGCACTACCCGATGAGCAGACAGCCAATGTGACTGTCGTTCCAGATAAAACATCGGCAACGGCAGGACAAGCTCAACCTGTCGTACTGACGGCCACCGTGCTTGATGGGGATAATAATCCCGTTTCCGGGACGAGTGTGTCATGGCAAACCAATCACAACCAGTTGAGCGATACAGTCAGCCAGACCAATGAGAAAGGTCAAGCGACGGTAAAACTGTTGGGAACACAGGCGACACTGACGACGGTCACGGCTGTACTTTATAATGGACACAAAGGTTCGACGCAGGTTGATTTTGGGCCTGGGGAGCCTGTCGGCGAGCATAGTCAGCTTTCCGTTTCTCCGCAATCTATTACCGCAGACGGTCAGTCAAAAGCTTTAGCCTCACTTATTCTTCGGGATAAATGGGATAACCCAGTAGCAGGAAAGCGCATCGACTGGCAGGCAGACAGCCAATCAGGTATCCACTTTACACAAGTTGAAAAGGGAGAAGGAGTCTATCAGGCGGCGGTTAACGGAACGACCGAAGGAATATGGACACTGACGGCGCAAAGCGGTGCGGTTAACCTGCAGACGCCACTGGCTCTTTTAGCAAACCAAAATTCTGCGCAGATTGACAATGTGGCGATATCCGGCGCTGACACGGCTAAGGCCGATGGACAGGAAACCGTGACTATCCGAGCACAAGTTAAGGATAAAAATGGCAATACAAAACTTAAAGGCGTTGCCGTAGGTTGGAATACCACTCTAGGCACACTCCCTTCAAGCCTGAGCAGTACTGATGCGAACGGCGTGGCTGAAATTACGTTAAGTAGTCGCGCTGCGGGTACGGCGTGGGTGTCTGCTATGCTGGGTGGCGGTTCGCCTGTTAAGGCAAATAAAGCTATCAATTTCACAGCCGGCGATATCAGTGCAGATAAATCCTCACTCAGTCTCTCCCCTTCTCGCATTATTGCAGAAAAAGAAACGGCCACTCTCAGCGTCATTGCCCGAGATACTGAAGGCAACTTGCTGACCGGTCTCAAGGATAAGGTAAACGCGAGTTTTGCGTCAGACCTGAAGATGAACGTATCCGCCTTCAAAGAGGTATCGACGGGCGTCTACGAGGCAACTGTATCAGGTAAAAAAGCAGGCACCACACAGGTCAGCGCGGATGTGAGCAATATCCGCATCAACCATACTGCTTCACTCACGCTCAGTGCCGATAATAATACAGCTAAAGTCAAAGGCAGCATTAGCGCGACACCGACGTCTGCCACGGTAGGTGATGTTGTAACCTATACAGCGGTACTGACCGATGCTAACGAAAATGCACTGGGGGCGGGTATCCCGGTCACTTGGAGCGCAAATGAAGGGAGCACGCTCAGTTCACAGGTGACACGTACAGATGACTCCGGCACTGCCCGCGTCACGCTAACTCGAGCGCTCGTAGGTACTGCCAAAGTGGAACTCATTCTTCCGTCAGGCACTACTGCGGCGCCAGATGTCATATTCAGTGCCGGTGATGTGGATGAAAATCGCTCAGAACTGACACTTGCCCCTTCAGCCATTGTTGCCGGAAAAGAAACTGCAACGCTGACGCTGACGCTGCGAGACAGTAATGGCAATTTCCTTGCTGGGAAAAGTGTCAGTGGTCACAGCGATAACCGGAATGTGAACGTCAGCGAAAGTCAGGAGAACAGTAATGCGCCTGGCCGCTATACAATGACAGTGACCAGCGATAAGGCGGGCAGCGCCATACTGACGACTAAAGTGGGTGATATTACGCTGAGTAAGAGTCGGACACTGACGGTGAAAGGGGATACAGACAGTTGGAAGTTATCGGCTGTCAGCCCTAATAAAACCACACTGGTAGCCGGTGATACTAAGGGAGTGACCTACAGTGCCACGGTAACTGACATTCAGGGGAACCCATTAACAAATGTGGTGGTTTCCTGGCAGCTTAGTGGACAGGCGGAAAGTTATGAGCCGACGTCGCGCACCAATGAAAACGGTGTCGCAACCACAACGGTGAAAAGCCACACTGCAGGCCAACTCCAGATGACCGCCTATCTTGATAGCGATAACCATATGCAGGCAGACAACGTTGCTGTGGTCGCAGGAGAGATAAAGAATGCGGCCTTTGGTGCAGATAAAACCAGCATAGGCTCCGACGGTAAGGATACGGTAAAACTAACAGCCAGCCTTGAAGACAGCTACGGCAATCCGGTGACGGGGAAAACGGTGGCGATTAAGGGGGCGGATCTACTGGCGGGCTTTAAGCTCAGTCAGGTTCAGGACCAGCAGAATGGTCACTATGTAGCCACCGGTACTGCGACAACCAAAGGGTCGGTGACTCTTAATGCACAAGTTGACGGTAAAACGGTGGGGAACCCCGTTACGATCACTGTGGGCGCTATTACACCAGATTTACGGTTTGATAATGCTGAACAGCCGGTGACATGGACGAGAAGCTTCACTGCGTCTCAGGCGGTACGCGGTATGCCTGAAGGTGTAGAGCAAAGATGGTCGAGCTCAAACACCGGTGTGGCCACTGTTGACGGGAGTGGGAAAGTCACCCTGCTGAAAGCCGGTAGCGCAAGAATATCGGTCTATACGCCAGGGAATGAGCAATACAATCAGGCGATGGCGTCATACACACTGAATGTGTCTAAAGCGACCCCTGGGTTAAAAGCCGGAACAGGTGACCCTATTACTGCTGTATGGGCTGATGGTAAGGAACGGAATATCACCGCTACGTATACCAATAGCGATGTACAGAATGAGCTTACTGCTACGTATGCCACTAAAGATACATCGGTAGTTAGCGTAGACAATACCGGGAAGCTTGCGGCAGTAAAACCGGGAACAACGACCGTTACGGTCAGAACCCCAGAAACAGATCAGTTTATTGCTGCCTCGGCGGATGTGGTATATGTACTTAACAAAGCGACCGCTGACGTGAGTTTCGACACATCCTTGATGAAAACTACGGATGAAGATGTTTTCACTCTTCAAGAACCGGTCACCACGTTGACGTCGCAGGCCGATATTAAATGGACGTCAAGTAATACAAATGTAGTAAATATATCCGGTTCAGGTACTGTTCAAGGAAATATAAGCAAGGGGCAAACCAGGCTGACGCTTACGGTGCTTGCTAATGACTATTACAATGCCAGTTCTGGGTATTACGATGTGATGGTGTATTCGAAGCCATCTATTAGTCTGGGCGATGTCTCTTACATCAGTAGAGGAAGTAAGGGCAGTTCCGGCACATGGACGCCAGTATTCACAGATGACACACTTACAGTGACCTGGAGTGCGGATGCCTCAGATGAGTTCAGTAAGCCTGAGAGCGTGACCGTCTATCTTTTAGACAGTAATAATAATGTTCTTGCCAGCAAAGAGGAGCCGTCGCCATCTGGGAGTAAAACGACTACTGTTAATCCGAATGCTAATCTATGGGGAAAAACAGTACATGTAAGACTGGTTGCTAAGGGATATGGTAATCTTGAGAGTAGTAAATTATCTTCTGCTGTCATTGTAAAAAACTTAAACCCAAATCAAATATGGACTTCGCTTACCGTTCGTTCCCATGTCGAAACAGTGACATCAAGCGGAACTGATGATGCATGTAAAGAAAGTGCGTTCGGAAGAGAGCACTGGAATAATGCCGTCGCGACGGGTGACAGTATAAACTTTAGTGGGAAGAAACTTATTTCGCCAATGTCTGTGAAAGCTAAGGTAAGCTCAACTCAAAATGGTAGCGACACATCAGGACCTTTCCCTACTTCTTATAGCACCGTTAGTTCGAATCAAAACATTCAGTTCGGTACAGTACAAATCGCAAGTAGTTGTTGGCGTGACCATACGGGTGGGTATCGCGTTGGCGTTGTTATTAATTATAGTGATAAAGAATTCACCTATTGGGCTTCAGAAAGCCATGGGTGGGGGGGCAACGGGGACGGGATGTACGTGGATAGAGTCGATAGTTTTTGATTCAAAGTATTGACGGTCTACGCGACTCTAAAAAGCTTTAATATCAGAAAGTAAGGTGCTAATTAATCCTCGACATGAGTAACGCTTATTCATGTTGGGGATTGATTAGTATGACCATACTAATATGCCTATTCTATAGACGTAACAAATTCTAACAAGTGGCCAAGGATTAAAAAGTTTGATCAGGGGTTATAAGTTAAAAAGTCTAGGTCCCAAAATTTATCTGTGTCGTGTGCTGGCGTTATTGCAGACTAGCCATCTGTTGCCTTGGAAGATCGAAATCCCATCCTTGTAATAATCAATACGGCCTTCGGCTGACGCTTACATGGTGTCTATCATTAGTATATATCGGCGAAAGGATATATACTAACACTGCTAAGCACTACGCTTGAAGTAAACAATAAATAGCTTGTACACAAGAATGACGTACTCTTTTCCACTTTCAAATGATGTAGAACCAACTTATAACTTTCTGCGAGTTTGACAGAACTCCCGTCTTTAACAAAAAATAACTTAATAAGATTTTAGTATTTTAGGCTTTTTTATGAGGCCTATGTTAATAGGCCTCGGAATCATTATTGTTTAGTGAAATGTAATGAAGTTTTTGCACCAAAAAAACCAGCAAAAGTACTGACTAGGGCACCAAGTAATAGAGCAAAGAATGAAGCAAGCGATATTTTAGCCGCCATTTCCGCAGCCCTATCGGCACTTTCACGTGCTTGTTTTTTCAACTCAGCATAATTTTTCTTAGCTTCATCAATTTTTTGCTCAGCATCTGTGAATCGTTGGTTAATAACTTCTGATGCTTTGTTTTTTGCTGAGATGATATTCGTTACCGCTTGATTGACTTCATCAGGAGTCAAATCTGAATTTTTACTGATAGCGTTAGTTAGAGACGTTCTATCTACATCTTTAGTCAAAGCATTTACACGTGTTTTTAGCTTGTTTTTCAACTTGTTGATGATTATATCGTTATCTTTTGGCGAGACTACAATTTCATTAATCGCTTCAGAAATATCGTCTTTAGCACCATTCATTTGTTCGTCAATATACTCTGGTTGTAAAGACTCTATCCCACTTTTTTTAATCAAATCAGTCAAGTTTGATGTCATTCCCTGTTGTTTTAAATTTGTGTTGATATCGATATTATGAAATATCTCGCTACCTGATTTAGCAAGACTAGAAACACCATTCCCGAGCATAGAGCTCGCACTATAAGCCGCATTTCCTGTGGCTGATGCCACACTACCAAGTACGTTACCGGTTGTTTTTATAGCGCTACCTAGAATTAAGCTGCCAAGAACAGCTGCAATTATTAAAGCAGTTGACCACACTAAAAAACCATGAATTGCACCATCTATACCAGCAAGCCGACCTGCAATATATCCTCCAACCGCTAAGCTAATTATAGCTGAAAATACGTACCAAACGAGCACGGAAGTCGCAACACCATCCATTGGATCCCCCGATAATGGCTCAATCAGTGAGAATCCGAGGGCTGCACCAAGCGTCGACATCAATATTGATATTGCAAGTACGGATAAACTTCCAGCCCAAATCCCGCCCCATGATGCTGATTTTAGCTGTCCAACTCTGTTTGTAAGCTCCATTGAATGCTCCTTGTTAATAAAATTATTTAAATCATTAAAAGTATAGTCTAGTGGTCCAACTATAATGAGTATTGGATAATAAAAGAATTAAAATCTACAACATATAAAATAATAGTGAAATTTATATTAAACCCACTGAATATGATTCTCCATATGGAAGAATGTGCCAGTAACCATCATAATTTTTATGACGCTATTAATATTGAAAAGAACATTATTGATGTATATGAATTGGTTTGTATAAAATTAAGCACTATCATTCAGAGATATAGCTCCTTTGGCGGATTCACCCTGAATTGATATGATCTCTCGTCACTGACTTAAGTCCCATAACAGCTCAATGGATCCTTTTCATTCGCAAATTAGCCTTAAAGACGGAAGCCATCCGCAAGCAGGATAGCTTCCGACATCAGTACACCATATAGAAAAATTAGTTTGCAATGCTCGTTTTAATTAAAGCTTATAAATGAACTAATTCTAAAGAGTGCCAGTACCACCATCAGAGCACCATACTTGTCCTGAGGTGAAACTTGAGTCCTCCTCTGCAAGAGTGACATAAAGAGGGGCAATTTCTACAGGTTGTCCCGGTCTTCCAATTGGAGTATCAGCTCCAAAGTGTGGGACCGCATCTTGAGGCTGCCCGCCACAGACTTGCAGGGGCGTCCAGTAAGGTCCTGGCGCAACAGCATTCACACGTATATTTTTAGCCGCTAGCTGTTTTGCAAGCGATTTGGTGAACGCTACTATAGAGGCCTTAGTTTGTGCATAATCTAACAACCCAGCGGAAGGTGTATAAGCCTGAACAGAAGATGTGTTGATGATCGTTGCACCAGACGTCATTATCTTAAGAGCATATTTAGATATCCAGAACATCGCATAAACGTTAGTTTTGAAAGTCGCATCAAACTGCTCGGTTGTCAGGTCTGAGATTGACGCAACGAACTGTTGCTTACCTGCATTATTAACTAATATATCTAATCCCCCTAGTAACCCAGCAGCCTGATTCACTAATGATTCACAGAAGTTTTCGTCACGAATATCCCCAGGAATGGCATATCCTTTTCGTCCTGCTCGTTCGATAAATTCTATAACCTCTTTGGCATCAGCTTCTTCATTGGGTAAATAATTAATAACAACATCTGCACCCTCGCGGGCAAAAGCGATAGCAACTGCCCTGCCGATCCCTGAATCACCTCCAGTGATCAATGCCTTTCGACTAAGAAGCCGGCCACTACCTTGATAACTATCTTCCCCGTGATCAGGTCTTGGCTTCATTTGGCTTACTAGACCAGGTTCAGGTTGAGACTGAATATCAAATGGCGGGAAAGGATATTGATTACTTGTACTAGTCATAACTTATCCTTAATTAGCAAGTTACATAATTAAAATTAGCCGGGTATCTCAATAGCGACTTTTTCTCTAGACCAGATACGATGTTCCTTCATTGCTTGACTAAAACCTTGCACTAATTTTTTCGTATCGGAATCAGTCACTACGCCTTTATCGGGTTTAGGTAATGGTAGTGATTCATATAATTCAATTGCTCTGCCTTGTAAGCCAATAACTTTGAGATGTTTAAAAGCTTGAAGTAAGTAGTTTTTAGCATTGCCATTCTTTATGAGCTTTTGAATACTTTCCTCTCCAGTCGGAACAATAACTGCATCAACTAAAACAGAAGGATTCCCTTCTATTGTGCCATCAGCATCGATTTCTGTACCTTGGAGAGTCGCTATTTTCCCCAAATGGGGGGCGAAGATTTTGGTATGGATACCAAGCTTATGCAGTAAATTCGTTATATTGGAAACAGAATCACCACAAACGCCATCAGCAACGAGAAGCGCGACTTGCCGTGACTTCAAAACTTGTTCATGGCCATCATACATACTTAATGAAGAGTCCTTTTTTAGACCATAAACGTGTTCTGGCAGAAGCTGTGCGAGTTGTTCTTTACTTAATTTTATTCCTAGATTATCAGCTACTGACTTAGCTAAATTATGATCTATGTAGGTGAGTTGGTTAACAACACGTTCACGTATCCATGAGCGAACCACTTTCCCTAATTCGAAACTAAACCCTCCAACTATATGGTCTTGCTGACTCTTAGTTTGGCTTAACCAGAATAGTCGGGGTTGCGAGTAATAATCTGCAAATGTATCACTTCGCTTGCGGAGCTTAGTACCGTCAGTTTTTTGAGGATAGGAAACAAAACCGCCTTCTGTATCAGCGGATGCAGTTTCTCTTGGCCAGTTATTGTTTATTGAGTTAGGTTCATAATTTGCACCGTTAGTAATACTCATTCGATGCATACCATCACGCTGATGATTTTGAAAAGGACACACTGGTTTATTGATGGGGATTTCATGGAAATTAGTGCCCCCAAGTCTGCTGATCTGTGTATCGATATATGAAAATAGTCGTCCCTGAAGCAGGGGATCATCAGAAAAATCGAGTCCAGGCACAATATTGCCAGGGCAAAATGCAACCTGTTCAGTTTCACTGAAATAATTATCGGGATTGCGGTTTAAGGTCATCATGCCTACTCGCTGTACAGGAACCAATGACTCAGGTATCAGCTTAGTAGGATCTAATATATCGAAATCAAATTTATGCTCATCCTCTTCACTAATAACCTGTAAACCGAGTTCATACTGCGGATAATCACCGGCTTCAATAGACTCCCATAATTCACGTCGGTGAAAATCCGGATCTCGCCCAGTTAAGAGTTGAGCTTCATCCCAAATTAAGGATGCAACACCATATACCGGTTTCCAATGAAAGCGAACAAAATGGCATTGCCCTTTCGCATTGATCATTTTATAGGTATGAATGCCAAAGCCTTCCATCATGCGATAGCTACGGGGTATACCACGGTCTGACATTGCCCACATTACATTATGCAAAGTTTCAGGTTGTAGAGAGACATAGTCCCAAAAAGTATCATGGGCGCTTTGTCCTTGCGGAATTTCATTATGTGGTTCTGGTTTCACCGCATGTACAAAATCTGGGAATTTGATAGCGTCTTGAATAAAAAAAATAGGGGTGTTGTTACCCACCAGATCAAAATTACCTTCTGATGTATAGAATTTTGTTGCCCAGCCGCGTATGTCCCTGACGGTATCAGCAGACCCTCTAGAGCCTTGAACAGTAGAAAATCTCACAAATACGGGGGTTTTGACAGAAGGATCCCGAAGAAATCCGGCTTTTGTGAGTGGTGCTAAATCTTTATAAACCTGAAAATAACCATGTGCACCTGCGCCGCGAGCATGAACTACTCGTTCCGGTATGCGTTCATGATCGAAATGGGTAATTTTCTCACGAAGGATAAAGTCCTCAAGTAAGGTTGAACCGCGGCTACCTGCTTTTAATGAATTTTGGTTATCAGAGATCTTAACCCCTTGATTAGTGCGCAAGTGTTCTTGATCTGGTAATGCTCGAAATTTGTCTAGCTGCTTGAGTTTTTTATTAGAAATTTTGGTCGACTTTTGAGAACCGGGTGCCATAGGTTCCGTTCCAGGAGGACTAATGCTATTTAGTGGTTTCAATGAGATATTATCTGGTGCTGTATCTAAATAGTGTGGTTTTACAGTTGAGTTTTGATGATTAGCACTCAGGATTTTCGAACTAGGTTTGTTATTTGACTCTTTCATATGACCACCATAATCAATAATTTCAATGGGTTATTTGAAAGTGAAAGTTAATCCACACTTATAGAATAGTTAAGTTTTGTTCATGTATGTATTTTTTTGAAAAAAAAGCTGATTTAGTTGTCAACTAAATCAGCTTTGTTGGATTTTCGAGAAGACTTCATTGAGTTTCGAGTATCTCTTAGCAAGATGTACTGCGAAAAGATAGAATAAACACGCCAGCGGAAAGAGATTTTCCGGCCAACATAGCATACCAATTGCATTTCCTAAGGTCCTCAACATCAAAATCCGTACGATGTAAGTGATCTGTCATTGCTATGAAATTTAAGTACTTGATAGATAATTCAATAATTAATAGGTATTTAATTAGCAGAATAATCTAATGCTGCACAAAAAAATGCCTTTGTGTGGTATTTTTTTTCTAACGATAGCTTAATTTATAACGAGAGAAATTAATGACGTTTACTTATTTTTGACATAGTGCTGTTGGATTGAGTTAACAAAGCGAAGTGGCATTGAGATGCTATCTGTTTACTTTAATCCCACTATAACGATTCATAAAAACGTGGAAAATAAATGATCAGTTATCAGGTTACCTAAAATTGGTGATAACTACATTGCAGATTTGGTGGGCGCAGTGCTGATATATATGCTATTGATTCCAGTATAAATATAAAAAAAACAATTTGTTACGTCTCAGCCTGCTTTTTAACGCTTAATACACACTTGGGGCTTCTCCGCTTTAGTGGTGAAAGTTTACCTTGCTGGACGATTATGTTACAGCAGTCAGAGAGAGCACCAAATGTTATTGATAAATTAAATGCATCGCTATGTCCGCTAAAAGACGAGCAGGAAGTTGGGACTAAACACTCAATTTATTCTTTTTTTGATAAGTTTTCTAACACCTGCATGAGTAATGCAGTGATAACAAAGCAAAGCTGCAATCCTATGTACATCAGGATTTTATCATTAGGAATGTTTTTTGATTCCATAAAAACACCTAGAAGATGGATAGTAGAGATAGAAACAACAGAAATAAATACTTTGTTTTTTAAAGACTCAACATCCATCTTACCTATCCATGATAATTCATCATCAGCGCCTTTGACATTGAGACGTGATACAAAGTTTTCATATCCGGAGAAGATCACCATGACAAGTAATCCGCCGATCAGAACGAAATCGACAAGAGATAGCAGACTAAGTATGAGCTCTTCATTGTTGTAATGAGATGCATTCAAAATTATCGTATATAACTCAATGAAAAATTTATAGGCCAGAATTATTAAACCTGCAGACAGACCTAAATACACCGGAGCCATTACCCATCTTGTCGCAAATAATATCCTCGTAAATATCTTCCCCATTATATTACCCTATATTTATTGTAAATTCATTTAGTTAAGTTGTGGAAAATGAAACCTCGATGCTGTCATCTCTTTCACAGAAGAAATCGGCGTTCAGCCAAGGAAAAGAAATTCTTGACCTTACAAAAGATGTCTTTATATATTAAACATATAATAATAATGGAAAAAACACAATTTAAAATGTACCCTTCAAGGCGCCATATTACATATGGTTTAAAAAATCAATGAGGATATTTTGATGAAATTTTTAAGTAAAACTCTTTTGGCAGCAGCAATCACACTGCTTATTGCAGGATGTGATGATGCAGATAAGAAAGTTGACTCTCATTTGCAACAAACTAAAGATTCAGCTACACAGCTGAACGACGCAGCATCAGAAAAAGCAGCAGCTATTAAAGATGAAGCCGATAAGCACATTGATGCCGTTAAACAAGAAGCCGATAAGCAAGCTGAACAGCTGACTGAAAAAGCTAAATCGCTTAAATCAGAAGCTGATTCAAAAGCTCAGTCTATTGCTGCTCAGGCTAAAGTAGAAGGAGATGAAATAAAAGCTAATGCCAAACAGAAAAGTGATCAAATCGTAGAAAAGGTAGACCATATAAAGCAGCAAGCTATTACTGGTGCTAACGAAGTGGCTACAGATGCGGCTGCTAAAACAAAAGAAATTAAAGACAGCATGAAGAAAGAAAACGATCAGACTCAGGCTGAATCAACTTCTAATGAAAAAACTAACAACTAAGGTATTACAATGGGAATTATATCTTGGGTTATCTTTGGCCTAGTCGCTGGTATTATTGCAAAATGGATTATGCCAGGTAAAGAGAACGTTGGCTTTATTACCACTATTGCTTTAGGCATCGTGGGTGCAATCGTTGGTGGCTATATCAGCACATTTTTTGGCTTTGGAAAAGTGGATGGTTTCAATTTCGGTAGTTTTGTTGTTGCCGTTATTGGCGCAATTGTGGTGCTCTATATCTATAGAAAAATTAAAAGTTAAAGTCATGAAAGGGGCATGTTGTATGCCCCTTATACAAAGCAAGGGCTTAATATGGAATTTTATGGCATTGTTCTGCTTAAGTTTGTCATAGGGTTTGTTGTCGTTATATCTCATTTGAACTTTTCAGGTAAGACTCAGCTTTCACAAATGACGCCTGTTGACTTCATTGGAAACTTTGTTCTGGGTGGCATTATTGGCGGTGTGATTTATAGCGATGCCATTCCCATGCATCAATATATCATTGTGTTATTTATTGGTGTATGTTTAATTTCGCTGCTTAATTGGGTCAGTAAACACGTCTGGTTTTTCAGGTCATTTACCATTGGTGAACCAATAGCGATCATAAAGAACGGTAAGTTCCTTATGGATAACATACTTCGGCGTAGGAATAAAATAGATATAATAAATGTTGCTTCGCAACTGCATTCTCAAGGTGTACATTCATTTCAGGAAATACGTTATGCACAGATTGAACCAAACGGCTCTCTCTCTGTCGTTTGTGAGGGTGGAAAAATGCCATCAATCATTCTTATGAAAGATGGCCGCCCACGCCAGTCTGAGCTTAACGGTATAGATAAAGATGAGGATTGGCTTGAGGAACATCTCCAGAGTGTAGGAATAGAGAGAGAACAAGTGTTTATTGCTGAGTTTTGGGATGGAAAACTAACGTTTATACTTAAAGATGGGAAGGTCAAGCGAAGTAATAGCTAACGTAAGATAGATTATTCCCTATTATCCCCCCCCCCTTAAATGAAAGATTATACTATAAAGATTTTCATTTAAAGGGGGGATGTTCGTGCGGGCATCTTTGCTCTTGGAGCATTAATTATTACTTACTCAAACGTTATAGATACTCGACTTATACGAGTGTATAAAATATGTAACTGAATGTTTTATCGATATATTTTACTCTTATACATTGTTATCATGTTATTTTATCAAAACTTACAGTATGAAATAAATGACTATAGTAAAGTTAATGAAATAATTATATTGTTTTTCTCCTTGCACGATTAAATCATACTTTTATTGCTATCAACCACAATTAGCAGATTATTAATCTACAACATTTATATGATATTCATTTAAAATTCTAGTGTTCTTAATGAAGATGCAATAGTAACAACAATGTTTCGACAATTTAGGGACTTACATTATATATTGAGATAAATATTTTACATTGATATTCGAGGTGTGTTATGAAATTTTTGCCAAGTCTCACAGCTGTATCGGTATCGGCTCTTTTTTTATCACAAATGCTTATGCTGCTAATATGAATCCAGAACAACAAAAAATAAATGCTAAAATTGGCTCGCAGTTTAGTATAGAGCTGAAATCTAATCCAACAACTGGATATTTATGGATTCTACGCAAGCTACCTGAAAATGTCGCATACATTGGTAGTCAGTATGAGGAAAACATATCTTGTAAAAATAAAAAGCTTGATGGTTAGGAATTTCAATCAGTCATTTATAACGTTATAAAGCCAAATCTCTGCCTGCGAGGGAGCATATTCTTTCATAAACAACGATAAAATGGCCTCTGTGATTGACGACTGATTGAAAAATATTCACTTTTTGGCTTAAATCCAAATTTAAGGCAGATCTTCCCTACGCCGCTAATAACCATCGCTTCTTTTCTAGCAGCTGACGGCGTTGAGCAAGCAATACCTCGGCGCGCGAACCGATTTCCGCACTCGAAAACACCATCCGCTCACCGCATAACACGCACTGATAGGGATCTACGTTGGTAAATTGTTTCATTAATGAGGCATAGCCTGGTTTGGCAGGTTTTGTCTTTACCTCCATCTCTAGTGCAGCATAGACCTTGGAGAGTAATTCCCCCCGTTTACGGTTGGACAGAAAACCGTAATACCGGACCATTTTAAAATGGCGTGAGGGTATATGGCTGATATAGCGCAGCAGCATATCTTCCTGACTCAGCACTTGCCTTCGATATTGCTGCGTACGGTGATCATAATAGTGATGGATCACTGCGCCGCCGGTGTAATGGCGCAACGCTGAGGCCGCCATCGGCGGACGTTTCAAGTAGCGGCCAATGTAGTTGTTGTTTTGTCTCGCATGTTTGGTCTTTTTCGCAAAGTGGATTTTCCAACGGCGTTGGAATTGGACCTCAAGGAACTGACACCATTCCCGATAGTCACGAATATGCGCATAGTTGGCGTCGGATAAATCTAACTCGGCGTAGCTTTCTCGCAGTAGTTTGATGACGGCCTGACGCCAGTAAGCCTCGACGACTTTCTTTTTGAAATAAATTGGGCGCCAAACGCCGTGTTTAAGGCATAACTCGCCGCGGATAACGGATAAATGAGTATGCGGGTACCGGTTAAGTTGTCGGTCATAGGTGTGTAATCTCAAGAACAAACCAATTTCTACGCCGAGTTTTTTGGCCCATTTCAGTAGGGTATTGGCCGCGCAAGAAAAAAACTGATTGAGCAGGGGACAATTGTTAGCGAAGAAGGGCTAGAGTTTGTCAGGCCTAGTGAAGGTGATGTATGGCCATTCGCAGTCGAGGAGGATGTGTTGCTGTTCGGCAATCCATTGCTCAATGGCTTTCATCCCGCAGGCGCTGCAGCCTTTTCTCTTTCAGCTATAGCAAATGTATTTAGAGTGTATACGATGGGGTTAAGCGCAGCAGTATCGGCATAATCCCATGGCACGGGTACCGCACAGGCGAGCTGGAGCTCGGCGACCAGTTGAGTCCATTCTGGGATAGCGTCACCGTGTTTATCGAGTAGATTGCTCCAGCCATCATCAATCAGGCAGAGGCGTTTTGCAGGTTGAGGTATGCGCATACACAGGACTATTACGGGTTAGGGCATCTGAAACAAGCACTGTTGTAACAGAGTCTTAGCTCCTGCCGTAGTCGGACTATTGTTCATCAAACCGATATTTTTTATTCTCATTAATTAAACTGATGGAATTTAAGGAATAGAAGTCTATATGCCCCTGTGGTGGGTACAGATTCAACAGACAAAAAATCCCAGCTCGGTGACCTGGATTGATCATTGTATGCATACTTATATGTTTCTTTCGAGAAAATAGACGTGGTTCCTAAGATAGAGTCATGCAGCGGCTAATTCACTCTGGATACTGGGAGGTGGCATTGCAGGAGACGAGGCCTCATCGCAGACTAAAAAAAAACCCCGTAAACGGGGCTAAAGTCATCATGAGACGGTATTTAGAAGGGAGGTCTGTCGATTTTTTTGATTGGTTTAGTCTTTAAAATCATGTGTTGATAACTGATTGATTAAAAATCCTCAGTTGTACAATTTACACTTCGGCGCTTATCCCCGAACGTCTGGCGTGTCAGCTCTTCAACAGTGCAAAGTGTAAAATCAGTAACATGTCGGGTTTGTTTATTACTTATATTTTAATCGTCACTAGGATGTCTGGCTTCATACTTTTAACTCCTTATTGTTAACATCTTTCCTCATGACATCAGGTTCAGTCTTTTAATATTTTTGTCGATATATGGATTAATGATTACCTTTTCTTAACGATAGTAGGGTGTTGTTATGATGTAGGCAGCACTCATGCCTGTATTGATTTTTTATCTATCCGTTATTGCTTTTAAATTAATAATATTAATCATTAATATCTATCCGTATCAGTAATTAGCCATACGTGCTTTGATTAAAAGTTGTTGGTTGCTGGAAACATTCAATTTTTTCATCATACTTCTCTTTTGCGAACTGATCGTTTTGACACTGAGGCCCAGTCGTTTTGCAATTGAAGCGGCCGGCATGCCTGAAGATATATATCTCAAGACAAAACGTTCGCAGGGCGAAAGGATGATTTTCTCTGTTTGTATAGGGTGCGTATTAATTGCTCGCCCCCCTTTAAGCATAAAATAAAGTTCATACTTGAGCTCATTGAGTGACTTTGAAATATCAATAAATCCCTCCAACTTCATTATCCCTGTCCCATTTATCATATCCCAGGCAGCCGCAGTGCCAATAACAAAGTAAGTTTTTTTGTGGTCTAAACTATGGCAAAACTGAGCGATGTTTAATAATGAAATGTTAGAAATAAGCAGGATGTTCAGCTTTTTATCTTTGAACGAGATATTCATGCTTAAGATTGAATCCAATAGCGATGAAATACCTACGGTAAGAAAAGCATCCTGACTGTAAATACGGTAACTCGCCGTCATACCACTCCATTGTATTTCAGTCTAAGAAATAGCCACACATTCCTTATGGTGCATGATAATAAAGTGTTTTAAAACATGTTTGTAACGATCGATATTCCTTTTATTGATAGTCTATATCTATCATACATTGATCTTTGATCGTATTTACCGATCAAGAATGTTCTGATATGCTTCGCTAAAAGTAACGTCTATGTACTCACCGATATTGACTCTGCGCCAACAGATTTAATTTAAATCGGGGAAGGAAAATCTGAAATCTTATTAAGAAAG
>Ga0308172_1000528_pt1 | contig 45888 bp, 62 predicted proteins | sample PhyGR2_FD_202134 | JGI IMG/M metagenome (GOLD analysis project Ga0308172, IMG submission 202134) | Phyllosphere microbial communities from UC Gill Tract Community Farm, Albany, California, United States - DLSLSG.R2 | ecosystem: Host-associated > Plants > Phyllosphere > Unclassified | place: USA... | reverse complement strand
TCCTGCATCAGATCGACGCTGCGTTCTGGCAGGAATGGACCATGTTCCATGTGCCCGGCGGCATCCAGGGCTTCCTGCTGTTCAACCTGTTCGCAGTCGGCGCCGTGCTTTGGGGTTATCGCCATGCCCTGCTGGGTACATCCACGGCGCGCGGCTATGCATTGGTTTGTGGCGCGCTCGGCATTGGCACGGCGCTGATCCACCTGGCGTTTGCCCTGCTCGGTCGCAATGAATTCCACCTGCCGCTGTCGATCATCGTCCTGCTCGCCTGTTTTGTATCGGGTGGCGGTCTGTTGCTGCAGCTCCGCCCGCGATGAGCCAGACGTCCCGTTCTCCGCGCCTGCGTAACGGCAGCCCCCAGGACGCGGATGCCTTGATCGCGCTCGACAGCGTGGCAGCCATTGATCCAGAGCGGATCATGCAGATTGGCAACTGGCTGGCACACGGCAGCGTGTATGTCGCCGAGCAGGACGGCAGGGTCGTCGGCTACCTGGTCATGCATCACCACTTCTTCGGCGAGGCCTTCGTCGAGATGCTGATGGTGGCGCGCGAACGCCGCGGCCACGGCATTGGTACCGCACTGCTGCGACACGCGATCGCACGGCGCGGTCGCGGCAAGCTGTTCACCTCGACCAATGCCTCCAACATCGGCATGCAGCGCCTGCTCGTTGCGTCGGGCTTCATCGACAGCGGCATCGTGCACGGATTGGATGACGGCGACCCGGAGCTGATCTACCGCTTCGCTGAAGACTGATCATCGGCATCAGCAGCGCGCACAAAAAAGCCCACGCATTGCTGCGCAGGCTTCTTGATTCATCACAGTGGTCGGGACGGCCGGATTCGAACCGACGACCCTCTGCCCCCCAGGCATCGTCACTGATTGGCACATCCTGTTGATCTGTAACGGTTTAAGGCCTGCGCGGGGCCTCCCAAAAGTGCAGATCGCACCCCAATCCGATCAATCACTTACGAAGGGATAGGGTGCAGCCCGGCCCGGCCTACACGCCCCGCCGCATCTGCTCCAGCCCTGCCCTCAACCGCGCCTTGCTGCGGACGTCCCTCGCGCGGGGTTTCGTCTCCGCCGGCGGCTTGCGCGGTTCCAGCGCTGCCTTGATCCGCTCGATCTCCTTCGCTCCGGCCTCAGCCAGGCGCCGGGCCTGTTGCCGCTGCTCGCGGGTTGGAGGCAGGCCAGGCAGTGGCGGGGGCAGCTGGATCGGCGTGCAGTCGGTCAGCCGGGCGACGGCCTCGCGCAGAGGCAGTTCGGGATACAGCCGGGCTGCGCACCAGCGCTCGGCGTAGCGCTTCGCCTGTCGAACGTTGGCCGCGCGCACTTCCTTCACCTGCCACATCTTCTGGCCTTCCATCCATAGCCGGACCCCAGGACCGCCATCGGGCGTGACGCTGGCCGTCTCGCGGCCGTTGTACCAGAGCGCCCAGCGCTCCCCGGTCTGAACCCAGCCAGAGGGGATCGGGGCGGTGCGGAAACCTTGGTAGCCATGCGAGGGAAGCATGGCCGGAAGGATACGGCCGGGCGTCGCAGATGCTGCGATTGAATCCTGACCGGATTAAGCCAGCCGCCCTTCCATCAGGGTGCCAACCTTCTCGATGTTCTCCAGCGTCAGGCCGCCGATGTTCTGCGCGAACTGGCGGATGAGCTGGACATAGGAGTCCTCAAGAACATCCGCTTCCGACTTCGAGGCATCGATCACACACTTCGTCCGCTCAGCCATGCCCAAGAAGATTTGCCGGCACAGGGCCAGATTCTCTTCGTTCTCGAAGTGGTTCGGCCTATCCCCACGTGCGCGGATACGTTCCAGGCCAGTGGCCGGCTCAACGTCGAGCAGCAGCATCAGATGTGGCCGGGGCGCGAAGTCGTTGGCCTTCGACAGGTCCTCCACCGGCAGCCCGGCGGCCCCCTGGTAGGCCACCATGGAAGGGAAGTAGCGGTCGAGGATCACCACCTCGCCGCGCTGCAGAGCCGGTTCGATGAACTGCTCGACGTGATCGCGGCGGTCAGCCAGCAGATATTCGACTTCCTGCTCCGGACTCAGTCGGCCCGATTCAGCGGACTGGCGAAGCTTGGTGCCCCAGGGCCCATTGGTCGGCTCTTTACTGGTCGAAACGGCCACGCCATGGGCGCGAAGCCGCTCGGTCAGGCCTTTGGCCAAGGTCGACTTGCCGGCCCCATCGATTCCCTCGATGGCAACCAGCAGGCCACCGGGGATGGTGATGCTCGTCATGCGGGGTAGTGTATCCAATTGCCCCGGCACCGCCAGAGGGGGACGGGATGCTAACGCGGACGGCCGTATCAGGGCCAGTCTTGACACGTTGGTGCCGGCGCGGCGCTGCTCACGCGCCCCCGGGTTGAGCTGCCTGCGGCCCCGGATCCGGCGAAGTCAGGATGCCCGCCCTGCCCCGCCGACACCATCGGGCAACCTCGCCCTGTCGGGTCGGGGTGTCCCTACACGCCCCGGGCACGGCCGGCCGGGCTACCCTCCGGCCATGTGCGGCCGATTCGTCCAGCTCCCCGTGATCGACTTCGGCCAGCCGGGGCTGGCTGACCTTGCCCATGGCCTGGCCGAGATCCAGCCCAGCTACAACCTCGCGCCGACACAGCGCGCCTCGGTGATCCTGGACCGCGGCGAAGGCCGGCAGGTCACCCGGCTGGCGTGGGGCCTTCTGCCGTTCTGGGCCAAGGCCAAGGGCCTGCAGGGCTCGACCATCAACGCCCGGATCGAGACGGTGGCCACCAAGCCCGCCTTCCGGTCGGCCTTTAAGAAGCGCCGCTGCGTCATTCCGATGGCCGGCTACTACGAGTGGTCGGTCAGCCCCGGGGACGGGAAGAAAGACCCCTGGTTCATCCACGCCACGGGGCCGCTGCTGGCCGCTGGCCTGTGGGAGGACACCAGTCCACTGCTGCCCGACGGCAACCTGGGCACCTTCACCATCATCACCGGCGACAGCAGCGGCGTTTCGGCCGACATCCACGACCGCATGCCGGTGTGGCTGCAGGCCGGCCAGATCGATGAATGGATGGCCTCCAGCCCCGACGACGCCATGGCCATGCTGCTGGCCAGCGAGCCGCCGGCGATGGAGGCCTACCGGGTGAGCCGCGCAGTGAACACGCCGCGGAACAACCGCGAGGACCTGCTGCTGCAAGTTGAATGAGGCAGGGTCGACTCTGGCTCCCCCTGCCTTGTTTGGTCGCGTCAGCCCGGTGCGCGATTGGGGAACGCAACATGGGGTGGCGTGAAGTCTGCCGTGTAGCGCCCCACACCCTTGGTAAACCGGACCTCGTCGAACGTTCCGACCAGCTGGGTGCCAGGCACGAGGACGCCATTGATCTTGTCGCAGCCAATGGTGAAGGGCGTGCCGCTGTAGTCGTAGGACTGCGGCATTGCGACCTGGCCAGACATCAAGCCATCAACGAAGATCCGCCCCACGCCGGCAACGCGGCTCACCGCGACGTGGTGCCATTGCCCATCGGCAATCGTTGCGACGGACGAAACCAGGGGGGCATTGAAGTCAACCAGCACAAGCCTGCCAGCAGAATCCGCAGCCAGCTTCCAGGTTCTACGGGCGTCCTGATAGAAGCTGATGATCGAACCAAGCCCGGCGGGAGCCGCTGAGCATCGCACGAAGCACTCGGCAGTGAAGTCGCCAGTTCCAACTGCGAACACCGGCGAAGACACGTAGTAGACACCGGCCCCCGGATCGGGATTTGCCACGCCATCGACGAAGCGCCCCGGCACGATCTGGCAGCCGCCTGGCTGGATCACCAAGTTGCTGTGGGGCAGAGGCGCAGAGTTGATGAATGTGCCATCAGGTCGCACGTACACCGGGTCGAAGTGAAGCAGCAGCACCACACTGGCGTAGTAGTCGTCCCCGTACATCACCTTCACCTGGCCACGCCAGATGGCGCTCCGGCCTGCCGAATCCTTGGCTTGGATGGTGAGGTTGAATGTCGCTTCCTGGTCGATGCCAGAGACCAGCTGGTGAGTCCAGGTGAACTCATCCACGAAGAGGGCCTTGTTCTCCCGATGCCTGATCCCGCGGGCAGCGACATTGACGAACAGGCCCGGCTCAGGCGGAACTGCGGCCACGGTGGACGGGTACACCCGATTCTTCGATGCGGACATGACCGCATTCCCCTCGCTCGTCGCGACCAGCTCCCCGGTGCTGCGGCGCCATTGCAGCTGGACAGCAGCGCCCGCGTTTCCTTCGGAGCTGGCCCCCTGCCGCACTGCGCAGGTTGCGGAGATGGCGCGGCCGGGGATCGTCGGGTACCGCGCGACGTTCTCGATCAGGGAACTGCCATAGGCGTCCAAGTACCTCGCAGCCCTGGCACCGACCGGTGGATTCTCGGTTCCGATGACCCAGCCAGGCCCCTTCTGCCACATGGTGTCCCCATCCTCGAAACCGGGGTTGGGGATCACCGCAGCAGTTTCGAGGTAGGCGGGCCAGGACAGCACGATCTCACCGGCTGCCGCGTCGTAGGCGATGCCCGATCCGTTGGGAAGCGGGTCGCCGTCGATTATCGCCACCGAAACACCGCCGATCGGGTTGTGCAGCTTCAGCCGGCCCTGGTATGCGTCTCCCGGCTTCGCAACAGGCAGCTGCCCGTCAATGAACATGGCGAGGCGGCCGGAAACCTGGTCGAGGTCAGGCCTATCGAAGATCCGCATGTTCACGCCCTCCGGCCGACCAAATACACCCGCAGCCCCTTCGCCAACGCGTTTCCAACTTGGTCAACGTCGATGGTGATCTCATCACCCGAAAAAAGGACGTCACCGCCTGGCGCGTAAACCGCCGGCGTTGCTGCGGTCGTGGTGGTCCGCTCGTTGTTGTCGAAGGTGAGCCGAGTCGAGAAGATACTGGTCCCGTTGCGGTTCACGTCCACCGTGAGTACGGTTCCCGCTGCCTGGGCAACCGCGAGGCTGGCATAGCAGCCACCTGCAACCACCGAGTCCAGCACCATGCCGAATGGCATGAAGTAGCTATCCTTCGCGGTGCCGGTGCCGATGTTCGTTCCGATCAGGGCGCTGCGGTCCTCCAGCTCGATCACGATCCTGTCTGGCGTTTCCACAGTCCTCAGCAGGTCGCCAGAGGCCAGCCATGTACCAGCATCCGGCGCGATGCAGGAGGCGCTGATAGGAGATCCAACAACGCGAGTTTTCGCGCTGAATCCAGTAGCGGCAATGACCTGGCCGGTTCCTTCGGCCACCAGCGTGACCTGCCCGGCTCCCATCTGGGCAACCGAGAAGAACTGCCCTTCCTTCCAGTCGGCGCTGCCGCCCGTGTTCGCCCGCATGGTGAGGGTGATCGGCGTGGCCGAGTTGGCCAGGATCAGGGTGTTGTGCATGTCCCCGGCCAGCGTGGTGTTGCCGGTGACGCTGACGATCCGCGGCGCAACCGTGTAGACCGGCGGTTCACCGATCCACGGCCTGGCGTAGCCGCGCAACGTCGTGAAGCCCTGAACGCCGTCAGCCAGCGGCACCTTGAACCGAATCGCCGGCGGTGCACCATCGACGCCCGGCACGATCAGGAACTCCCCTACCCCTGCCGCATCGACCGGGCGGGACACCTTGTAGTTCCCAGCACCGGCAGTGATCTCGACTGCGGTGTCGTAGAACAGCGGGCTCAGCACGTCCGCGCCGGCCAGAGGGAAGTCGGTCACCTCCCCGTCGCCCTCGAACGTCCACAGCCGCGGCGTGATTCCGATCGTGCCTCCACCACCTTGGATCTGCTCGATCAGCACCAGCGCACTGCGAAGGTTCAGGGCGTCCGCCAAGGCCGTGGCGTCGCCCACATTGGTAATGCGGCTGCCCTTGGCGTCCCAGACGAACTCGCCCGTAACCGGGTCCTGGACCAGCTGCATGCCGTTGTCCAGCACCTGCTGCAGCTGCATCACCCGGTAGTCGAAAGCGTCTTCGTGGATCTCCGGCAGGAATGCGCCCTGGTTGGTGATGTCCGTCGGCTGGTCCATCGGGACCGTGCGCAGGATCAGGATGTCGGCATTCAGCGCGGGCGCGACGTTGAAGGTCACCTTGCTGGCCGGCTGACGCAGCCCGGCTACCGTGTACTGCGCCGGCGGCACCAGGTTGTAGACCGGGTGCGTGCCGGTGAACACCTGGATGTGGCTGGACAGGAACGCCCTCGGCCCGTTGAACGCGGTGGCGACGCCGTTTCCCACGTAGGTCTTGCGGCGGTCATTGGCGGAAATGGTCATGGGTGCATCGGCTCCAGAAAGAAGAAGCCCCGCAGATGCGGGGCTGGGCGTGGTCGTTTACTGCTCGTCCTTGGGTCGGCGGTACATCAGGTAGGCGGCCGCCTCGGCTGGGTTGTCCGGCGTGTACTGACCGGTGCCGACGTCGTAGAGGTACTCGCCGGTGGTCAGCATCTGATTGCTGGGAATGCCCGTCAGCGGACCGGCGGCGCGCACGCCGGTCTTGATCAGCTTTTCCGCGTCGGGCTCGTCGTCGTCGGCGATCCAGTCACGGCCCTCCTTCCATGCCGTCTGGCCGAACTTCGCCAGCGCCACACCGGCGTCCACGATCGGGTTGGGGCGGCCCATGCTGGGCTTGCCTTCGATCGCAGCATCGATGCCGCCGGCAACATCGCGCAGCAGCGGGATCGTCTGGAACGGGAACAGCAGAGTCTTGCGTGCAAGCCAGCTGCTCCAATCGTCCCAACCCTTCTCGTCGTCGTCGCCACCATCTGGGCCACGCATCATCAGCAGCTCGAACACCGCATTGGACAGGACGCCAGCCGACAACCAGGTGCCCAATGCCCGGGCCGGTGACTGCACGCGGCCCAGGTACAGGCCGCGCAAGCCAGATTCCTGCAGCCGGTTGTTCATGATGATCATGGGGCCAATGAACATGCGCACCCATTTGTAACGGGGGTCACGCTCGGCGGCGCTGAGGTCCTTCGGCGCGCCGGCCTGCTGGGTGGTACGGATCGACTTGTCGGCCAAGCGCACCGCCTCGTCGATGCTGACGCCCTGCGCCTGAGCCTGCTGGTAGCGCCCCAACCAGATCGCACGCTCGGCCAGTGGCACCGTCCAACGATGCACCTCCATGGCCATCTTCATCGCAGCAGCGCGGATGCCGCGCTTCCCCGACAGTTTGCCCAGCACGACCTGATAGGACGAATCCAGCGAGTTGGCGCGTTCCTCCATGAAGGGCGACAGCGAGTGGATCATTTCCGTCATCTTGCCCGGGCTGCGGTAGTACGCCGCGTAGCCAGTGGCGAGGTACTTCGGGTCGACGCGCGCCGCCGCCTGGATCGGCGCCACCACGGTGTTGGCGAATACCAGCGGCAGCCGGAAGCCCAGCGCCGCAACGGCGGTGTTGGTCAGCACGGCATCGCCGATTTTCTCGGCCATGCTGGAGCCGGGTTCCGACACCGATGCGCCGCGCACCGCGTTCTTCACGCTGCCGTAGAGCGCGTGATACGCCCCCTCCGACAGCCGCTGCTGGATCAGGTTCTTCAGCTCCTGGTCTTCCAGCACCCGCAGCGCCTGCTTCACGTAGCCGCGGTGGGATACGTCGGTGATCACGTCGTTCAAGTGCCGCGACAGCACGCGGTGGTAGTCCAGCAGCATCGGCGCTGCGTACTCGGTGCGCTCTTTCGTGTGGCCCTTGCTGGTCATGGCGCGGCTGAAGGTTCCGCCCATGATCTGTTCCTCCGCCGCGCGCGCCTGCTTGACGCCGCCGGCACCCGCCCGCGGGTCGTACACCGCCGGGTAGTAGCCGCCGCGCAGGCTGACCGTCGAGCCATCCGCCGCGGTGAAGATCAGCGGCATCGGCTCGACCTGCTCGGGTGCAACGCCCGACAGCCGGCGCTGCTGCTCGACGATGTCCGGCCACAGGCTGTTCACCGCATCCCAGATGCCCTGCACCATCTGCGCATCGGCCGGCGTGAGGTGTCCGAGCATTTCCGCGATGTTCTGCGGGGTGAACTGGACCACTTCGGCGTTCTTGCCGATGAACCCGCCGCGCATCAGCTTGTCGCGGTTGCCAGCGTTGCCCATGTTCAGCGCCACCGCCACGATCGTGTTCTTCGACAGCGACCGACCCAGACTCGGTACGTACACCAGGCGGTTGAGGTCCGCCCGCTGCGCAGGGGTCAGGGCCTTCATGGTCTGCTCCAGCATGCCGCCCACACGGTTGCGCAGCTCGATCCGCTGCTGCTGCGCTGCCTCGGCCTGGTTCCACAGGAAGTCGTGCCACGGGCCGGTCTCGCCACCGTCCAGCCACTCGACCACGGTCTCCGGGCGCAGCACCCAGTCCATCAGGCCGGTGTAGGTGGCGCCCACCTTCTGCATCGCCGTCAGGTCCGCGTCGGAGAGCGGCAGCGGCTTGCCTTCAGCGATCGCACCACGAATGGCACCGGCCAGCTCCGCCTGCGCGCTCTCCCAGTCGCGCTGGTCCTTGTTGCTCAGCAGCTTGTTCTTCAGCTTGGCCAGACGCGCGATGTTGGTCACCGCGTCGTGCAGTTCGCGGAACTCGGTAATCGGCAGGTCGGCGTAGTTCGTCACGCTTTCCGCTTCGACCCGGGCCAGCAGCGCATCGCTCACCGCGGTCAGGTCGTCGTCTGCCTGGCGGGCTTCCACCCACTGCCGCAGGCTCTGCCGACGCGCGACAGCCCGGCCAGACACATCGCGGAACTCGTAGGTGTCGGCGATGGTGTCTATGGCCTCCAGGTAATCGGCACCGGCCTTGCCCAGCCGCTCGCGGGCCTGCGGGGTCATCTGCCGACGGATGTAGCCGACCTTCGACTCGACCTCCTGCTGCACCGCGCGGGCCTCAGCGAATAGCACAGCGTTCAGCGCCTGCTGCCGCTTCGCCCGGAGTGCGTCGGCATACTTCCCCGCGGCCGCCGCCTGCGCCGCCGCGCGCGCAGCCTTGCGCTCAGCGACCAGGTACTCATTGGGCCGGATCTGGCGCGCAGTCTTCTCGGCCAGCACGGCCTGCGCCACGGCCTTCAACTCGCGTCGGTTCGGCCGCGGCTCCTTGGCCAGGTCGGCCAGCACGCCCAGCTCGCGCTCCAGCAGCTGGATCTTGCGACTGCCATGCACGGCGTCCAACGCTCTCTGCGGCAGCGTGCCGTCGGTCATGGGCTCGCCGTGCCGGGCCTGCATGCGCGCATCTGCCTCCGCGCTCACGCCCGCCAGGGTCTGCCGAACCGTCCACAGGCCCTGCACCAGCTCGTCGGCGGAACTGAAGCCCAGCAGGGTGGCCGCCTCTTCGGGATGGGTGCCTCCCTTGCGGGCGTAGACCCGGCCCATCTTGTCGAGCAGGCCGTCGCCGTAGGTCGCGGCCAGCACGGCGCGGTCCAGCTTCAGGCCCTGCAGCTGCTCGGGCACCGGCTCGCCGCCGGCTTCCTTGCGGCCGGTCAGCACACGGTAGGCACGAACGATGGGCGTGGCCTCGACCTCCGCCTCGACCTCACCGCGGATGGTGGCCAGCTCGTCCTTCCACCAGCGCGCCCGCGCGCGCGCGTCGGCTTCTTGTAGCTGTGCCATCAGGTCGGCCTCGGCCTGATCCCGCGCCGCAGCGACCTGCGCCTGGTAATCGGCGAACTGGCGCTCGGTCATGCCCAGCGCCTGCGCTTCGGCCAGGTCTCGCGCGATCGGCTCGAACCCCACCCGGGCCTGTGCCGCTTCGATCTCTTCCTGGCTGGCCAGCATGCGGTCGAACACGCCGCGCACCTCGTCGGTCAGCTCTACGTCCAGGTTCCGCAGGCTGCGGTAGACGCCGAGAATCCACTGCTTGAACTGGCTGAACACCGACTGCAGCTCCGGCGTGGGCGCCCTGCCCTCGCCCAAATACGCCTCGAAGCCGCGGGCGAACTGTTCGTGCTGGTCGACGCCGATCTGGTCAGCAGACTCAACGCCAAACCACTTCAGCAGCGCATCGAGGTCAGACCGCAACTGCGGCGCGGCGTCCTCTGCGGTGGCCACGTCCCGGTAGACCTCCAGGAAGAAGTGCCCGGATTCGTGCAGGAAGGTGGACAGGTCCGCGCCCTTGAAGAGGCTGATCTGCATCGCCCGGTCGGGGCCAATCTGGATCTGGCCGCGCGGTGCGGCGCCGCCTTGGAACAGGATGTCCCCCGCCAGCACCTCGCGCGCGGCGGTGTCCGGCAGCGCCACGCTCCAGGTCTGCCGCTGGCCGTCGATCGGGTCGTCCTGCACGATCTCGCCACCGGCTCGATCCGCTTCCGTGCGCGCCTGGTCCAGCGTGAGGAAGTCACGGGCCTGACCCTGGTCGTCGGCCAGCAGCCACTGCCCCGCCCGCTGCACGTAGGTGCTACCGTCGCGCTCGATGGTCTGCTGACCACGGCCATCAGTGGCCACCTGCGGCCGGCCGAACAGGCTGCGCAGTGCATCCATGCCCCGCTGCATCAGCGTGCGCGGCGCGGCGTCTGCGCCATCTGCCGGCGCCTCCGCTGCGTCGATGCCGGCCGCGTAGCGCTCGTACAGTGCCACCGGATCCTGCCCGGTGACCTCGCCCAGGCGGCCGAACATGGCGCCCCACAGCTGCGCCTGGCTCTCGGCCTGCGCAGGCGTGTACCGCTCAGTCCCGACCAGCTGCGCCATGACCGACTGCTGCACCTGCGCGCGGGCGTTCGCTGCGGTGGCGTCCGGTGCTGGCGCGTCCAGCGGCACGCCAAGCTCGCGGGCCATCGCATCGATGTCGAGCGATTCCAGCTCCGCCGGCGACAGCCCGTCGGCAGTGGTGCGGGCGTTGCGCAGGATCTCGTCTCGGTTCGGCAGCCGCGGAACAGCGGCCATCCACTCGGCCATCGGGATCACCACCTGGCCGGTGGCCAGCTGCTCCGCCAGCGCCGACTCGCCACCAACCATGTCCTGCAGCACCTGCGGTGCGGACTGGAACAGCGTCTGCGCCTGCTCCGCGTCCAGGTACACCCGAGCGTCCTCGCCGGCCACCTGTGCGGTGAGCGCCTTCATGTCCTCCGGCGACCGCTCGCCCAGCTTCAGCTCTCCAGCAAGCTCGGTGGCCGCCCGCAGGCGGTCGTTGCTCTGGCCGGACTGCATCACCTGGTCCAGACGCTCGTTGATCCACCGCACCTGCCCGGACGCGCGAGCGGCGCGGTAGTTGGCATGCACCTCGACCGCACCGGTAGGCACCTCGGCCAGGCCCTCCATGATGATGTCGCCCCACTTCAGGCGTTCCTCGGTCAGCAGCTGCGCCGTGGCCTCGCCGGCGGCGCCGCCACCCAGCTGCACGCCAGCCTCGGCGCCGGTGCGCAGGATCGCAGAGGACGCGCTGCGGCGGGCGTTGTTGATGAAGTGGCCAGCTACGCCGGCGGTCAACGCGTCGAACACGCCGATGGCCACACCGCGCTTGGCAGCCTTGTCGCGCGCGGCGGCCATCTTCTTCGGGTCGCGCAGGAACTGGCCAACCGCGTAGGCGTCGGTCGGGTCGACCTTCGCGTCCTGCATGGCGTCGGCGATGCTGGCGCCGAACTCGGTCAGGCCCGACCCGGTACCGGCCGATGCGGCAGTCACCACGCGGCTACCACCACCGGTGGCCGCGGTCAGCGCCAGGCCCGGGGCGCCCATGCCGATCGACTGGCCCAGGGTGACGGCGATGGCTCCCAGCGTGTCGGTGCCGCCGCCGGCCAGCTCGTGCACCGCGCCGCTGAAGCTACCAGCCTTGTTCGCCCGGTCGAAGGCTTGGAAGCCGCGTTCGGTGCTGGCGCTGGTCACGTCTGCGGCCTGTGCCCGGCGCTCCTGGTCTGCACGCAACGCCGCTTCTTCCGCGGAGCGGTCGGTGGTCAGGCGGCCGGTCGCCGGGTCCATCACCGCCGGGCCATCGGGCAGCAGCGACAGCGCATTCGCCTTGCCCCGCTGCCAGCCGCTGACGATGCCGCCGATCACCTGCTCCAGGATGTTCGGCTCGGCAGTGGCCCGTGCCTCACCGGTCACCAGCGAGTTGGCATACGTCGCCAGCTTCGGGGCTTCGTCGCTGGCCAGCGCCATGCGCCGCGGGTCGCTCAGGAAGTCGCCCACGTGCGGCGATGCGCGGCCGGCGTCGTCGATCTCCTGCCGCCGGGCGTCCTGCTCGTAGTCGCCCAGGTTCGCCGCCACCACGCCGAATGGCTGGCCAAGCTGGTCGGACAGCTGGTTCGCGCGCGCGGCTTCTTCCGGCTTCTGGCTGGTACCGGTGTATGCGCTGCGCAGGGTCACCTGCCGGTTGCTCTCGATCTCGTCCGACAGTTCGTCGAAGCCTTCCAGCACGTTGTCGATCACTTCTTGGCTCCTTGGCTCTTGCGGGCGAGGTACTGCGTAACCCAGGCATCGGTCGGCGGTCGGCCGTACTTGTCGGTGTATGCGCCCCGCACCGCATCGCGATCGGCTTGGCTCACCTGCAGGTCGAACTGCGCCGCGCTGCTGTAGAGGCCCACCTTCACCTTCGGGTTGTTCTTGAACTTGCCGTCCTTCTCTTGGATCGCGCCGAGACGGCCGGCCTGCAGGTTCTGGGCAAACTGCTTGGCCGTGGCCGACAGCAGCACGTCGGCCTGCTCAGGGGTCGGCTTCTTTCCGGTGGACTGGATGAACGCCGTTTGCGCATTCTGATAGGCGATCGTGAACTCACCGCGCAGCGCCGCCCTCGGCTCGTTCTTCTTGCTGGCGCCGTCGCCCACAGCATCCCCTTCCGAACCGATGCCCAGCATCTGGAAGCCACGTTCGCGCCGGTCTTTCTCGTTCATCCAATCGGCCCGCTTGGCCGGGTCGGTCACCTTGGTCTGGTCTTCGGCGAAGGCCTTCAGCGTCTTGCCGCTGAGCTTGTCGGCGTACTGGCCCAGCGGCAGCTTGGCGAACTCGGTCGGACGCAGCGCCTGCATACGCTGCAGCTCGTCCACCGTGACCGGGTCGTCCTGGATCACCGCCCCTTCTGCGGTCAGCTTGCGATAGCGGTTGATCGACTCGGCCAGGCTCGAATCCTGCCCCACCAGCGCCAGTTCGGCCGGAGCCAGCACCTGCGACAGCGGCACGCTCGCGCCGGCGGCGGCCACCTTGTCGTAGATCGACATGGCCGCGGCCTTCTTCGCCTGCTCTAGCCGGTCCTTACGCTGCGCGTAGATGTCGCGCAGGTACCCCTCGGCAGCAGCACGTTGATCCGGCGGCATCGTGCGCGGGATCGCGGCGATGGCATCGGCCAGCGTCGAGGGTGCGGCAGTTGCAGCGGCAGCGACCGGTGCCCCGGTTGCCGAGCCATCCCCTGCGGCAGAAGCCCAGCGTGCAGAGCGACCCATCACCTGGCGCACGTACAGCGCCGTCTTCGGGTTCTGCGCCGAGCGGCCACGGTTCACCACGGCATCGGCGCCGCCCTCACCAGCGAAGTGCGCGGCGATGGCGAACGCTCGTCCGCCCTTGGCCAGGCGTTCCTTGTACTCGCGGGCAGCACGCCGGGCGGATGCCACAGCGTCCTTGCGGTCGATGCCGCCGGCACTGGTGACGCGGTACTGGAACAGGCCGGTGGCCTGGTCGCCATCGTCCAGAACCTCGCGATTCACTGCGTCGGCGCGGAACCCCGATTCCTGCTCGGCAAGCGCGTACAGGTCTGCGCGGCCGGCCGCATCCAGCCCCTCGGCCTTCGCTGCGTCATCGATCGCCTTGGCCACGGCGGCCGAAGGCACTCCCCGCGAGGCCGGCGCCGGAAGCGGCTCGATCGCACCACGGCCATCGGCCAGCGACTGGGCCAGCTCGTAGGCCGCGCGGTCCTTCACCACCGGGTACAGCGTGCGCTCAACCTGCGCGCGGTCCTCCGGCGTCATCTGGTCCGCGTAGCGGTGGTAGTAGTCCTCCGCCGCGAACGGGTCGCGGGTGGCCATCGCCGCAGCCGTCTGCTTGCGCACGGACGATACGATGCCGCGCTCGCTGGCCTTGATCGCCTCGACACCCATGCCCTGCGTCTGGTAAGCGGCACTGGCGATGCCCACGGCTTCCTGCAGTCGCACGTCGGCCAAGCCGAAGTCGCCGGACATCCCGGCGCTGACCGCATCCTGGCCGATGTTGTCGATCGTGGCCTTGCGCTCAGTGGCCTCGTAGGCGCTGTACTCGCGGTCGGCGTAGCTGTTGAGCCGGCCCTGCACAGAGTCGCGGAACGAGAACGACACCTGATCGAACCGTTGCTGCTGTTCGGGCGACAGCCGGCTACGGATGGACGACACACGCTGGTCGAGATCACCCAGCAGCGCGTCGTGCGCCTGCAGCGCGTTCTTGCCTTGGTACTTGGCGATGCCGTCGGCGTTGGCCGGGTTGAAGGTGGCGCCCTCCCAGTCCGACAGCTCGCGCCGTGCCTCCATGACCGCCGTCAGGTCGGCGCGCTGCTTCTGCTGCTGGAACAGGTCGACGGCGGCCTGGCCGACGGCACCCGCGGTGCGGCTGAGCGGCGACAGGTCGACCTGGGCGGTATTGCGGACCTGGGGGCCAAGCTCGGCCTGCACCTGCGGTCCACTGGTGCGTGGGATCAGGGTTGCCATGTCACAGCCCCCAGCCGCGCGAAATGCGCGCGTTGTTGCGCATGGTGATGCTGTTGGCCTGAGACGACAGGTTCCCGCCGCCAGCAACGCCCGCACGGCTCATGCCGCCAATGCCCATGCTCGCGGCGCTGGCGAGCGAGCCCAGGATCGTGCCGGTCGCCTGAGCGTTGCCGCTCCAGCGGGCCAGCTCGCCCTGCGTCCGCTGGTTCTGGGCCTGCGCGTTGAAGCCCCAGGCCTGCCGTGCAGCGTTCATGCGGATGGTCTGCTGATCGACCTCACCGAACATCGCGGTCTCGCCCAGGATCTCCGCAGGCGTGCCGAGCGTGGGGTCGATGTTGTTGGCCGCGATCGCGGCGCGCTGCTGGCCGAGCGCAATACGCGTGCGCCAGGACTGCTGTTCCATCTCGCGAGTGGCCAGGGCGTTGCTGGCGTCGGCGTCCTGCTGCGCCAGCATCGCGTTGTTCTCGGCGATCTGAGCGTTGGCCTTGCCCTGCTTCTGCTGCTGATCAGCCTGGTATGCACCGGTAACAACGGTGGCCGCCAGAAGGGCGATTGCGGGATTGCACACGTTATGCGCTCCAGTAGAACGGAAGGAAAGGGGCGCTGTCCGGTCCGACCGGCACCGGCGCGAGGAAGTGGAAGCCAAGCCAATGCAGCCAGCGCTGCGCCGCCTCGTTGCGCTGGTCGACGACGTTGAACAGCATCGAAGGGAATGCCTGCTGCATCCGGACCAGCGCCGGGCGGGACAGGCGCAGCAGTTCCTTCTGGACCGACAGCGGGTTAAGCCCCGTCGAGCCGACCATCCAGGGCGTACCAATGCCGCCGAGGATCGAGTAAGGGGTCGCCCCGAACATGCACACAGGCACGCCGCGCACCATCGCCGTCCACGCCTCAGCGCTTCCGGCCAGGCCGCGCTGCAGGGCCTCCGCCGGCGTGGTGCGGTCGCATGCCCACAGCTCGACCACGTCTGCGGGACGTGCCGCGGCCGCGATCACTTCGATGTGACCAGCCTCAGCCGGCACCAGCTCTGCAGTGATCTTCATTCGGACGCCACCACCTGGGGCATCAGGGACAGGATCTCCATCGGCAGCGGGTCGTCGCTGATGATGTGGAAATGACCGCTGTCCACGCCCCACTGGCAGGACATGTTCTTGCTCAGGACGCCCGTGTATGGGGCCGTGGGCTCGTCGTAGCCCTCAAAATCGCGCTGTGCGATAGGGTCCAGCGTGTCCAGCGTGGTGCCGACGTAGACCCCGCGGGTGTTGCGCACCAGCAGCGCGACCTCAAAGGCGAGCTTCTTCATGGGCCGCAGCGGGTCGCCGCCATTGGCGTTGACCTCCAGCGTCTCGATGTGGGCGGTGTACGGCAGGCCGATGTGCACAACGCCGCCCGGGCGCTGCAGCTGCACCTTGCCGTCGATCACCTGCAGGTCCTTCTGCACGTTGCCGTCGACCAGGGCCACCACGGTCTTGCCCTCCAGGTGTCCCATTCCGGCGATCGTCGAGCGCTGATAGGTCCAGTCCTGCACAGCGACGCCGCGCAGTGCCAGAGGCACCGAGCCGATCGATTCCACCGTCGCCACCGTGGACGACACCACGGCCATGACCCGCGCGCGCACATGGATATCGCCGATCGCCAGCCGCAGGATGTTGCCCACGTCGCCTGCCCCGCTGAAAATCGCGGCACCGGTGGTGGCGGTGATCACGGCACCCTCGTTCCACCCATCGGTGCTGCTCAGGGTCATGGGCGAGCCGTTCGGGCGCCGGCCGTCGTAGGTCAGCAGGCTGTCGGCGTACTTCCAGTCGAGCGGATCGTCGTATCGGGTCGGGGCCATCTGCTCCACGTACTGGACCCATTCGCCGTTGATGAAGCGGCGCACCAGCAGGTAGACCTCGGTTTCGATCTCGCCGGGCAAGCAACAGACGTCCAGCACCTCGCCATCGGTTTCATGCGGGTGCCAGCCGGTGACCTCCTGCTCGGGCATGTACGTGCAGCCGATCAGCACTCCGTCCGTGCGTGGCATCCACAGGATCGGCCAGGGCGCGGTGCTGTATTCGATGCCGCGGAACGTGTAGCCCTGCACCAAGTGGTCGGCCCAGATGCTGATCTCGTTGCCGCGGAAGCCGTCCTTCTCGAACTGGTAGGCCAGATCGCGCACGCGCTGGCCCTGCGCCTGCAGGAACACTGCCGACTCGCCCAGCACGCGGGCCTGCAGGTCGCCGGTGCCATAGGCGGACTGCGGCTTGATCCCGATCGTGCTGGGCGTCACCACAGCGTCCTGCCCGCCGGTGACCTTCCACTCGCCGCCGGTGGTCAGCACCAGCAGGCTGTCCAGCGGCACCAGGTCGCGGATCGCATTCACCTGGCGCGCATTGATCGTGAACGACACCGCGTCGCTGTCGACGATCGGCGAGCTGCGCCCGAAGTTGGGGTAATCGCCGATGTTCGACGCCCACACGGTCTGCGGATCGCCAGGGCTGCCTGCGAACCACAGCCGGTCGCCGAAGAACTCGACCTCACCGGGGTAGCCATAGCGATAGGACCAGGCGCCGACGGCCCAGACGTCGGTGCCGCCGACAGCGCCGGCCGCGTACTGGGTCACCACGATGTTGTTGGTGCCGGTCGGCGGCGCCTCGTAGAAATTGATCAGGTCCGCGCCGGGATCGATCGTCCAGCCCTGTGCCATCACTGCACCTCCTGCGCGACGTTGCCGCCGCGGCCGATGCCACCACCGCTGGTGCCGCCGGTGCCACTGCCGCCCGGATAGTACGGATTCGACTGCACGGGCACGCCGTCGATCTTGACCTGGTAGTCCAGGTAGCTGCTGCTGGTCGCGCCAGGGATGGAGAACTGTTTCGTGGTGCCGTCGCCGCTGAAGGTCCACGGACCTGCCACCGGCGGCGGTACGTTGCCCACGATGCTGTCGGGGATCCGCTCGATCACCGTGGCGGTGACCTCGAACGGGCTGGTAAAGGCGGTGATTTTCATGATCCCGAACCCGCCGTGCACGTATTCCCATTCGACCCCGACGGCGTAGTCGTTGACGTTGTCGAACTTCACGTCCTGCGGGCCGTCGAACGCTCGGCCGCTGTCGTGCACGGGGCGCACGCTGCCGCAGACGTAGTACGGCGTCCCGGCCAGGCCGGTCACCACAGGGACGCTCACGCAGCGGTAGACCTTCTGGTCGCTTCGGCGAAGTGCACCCAGCGGCACCTTCTTCTCCGCCGCCACCCAGGGCTTCACCGAGCGCAGTTCCTTTTCCTCGGCGTACAGCAGCGAGCCGACCATCTCCGCGGTGAAGGTCGGGACGTTGGTCGTCACCGTCACCACGCCCTGGGTTCCGGACACGGCCAGCAGCGCGGCCTCATCGTTGTTGAACGGGCGGAACGGTCCACGCCGGTATTCGAAGTCGCGCAGCTCGAACTGATCCACGGCCAGACGGCGCAGCTCCTTCTGCGGGATCCACGGGTGCACCAAGAACAGCACGTCGGCCGACTGCGTGTGCCGCACCTTGTAGATGTCCTCGCCGGTGTATGGCGTGGCCACCTCGACGATGTCCCCTGCCCCATTGCGCAGCAGCGCACCACCCACCCAGAAACGCATGTAGCCGTCGCCCAGCTCGATCGCGTACTTGACCGTTGTCGAGTAGATGAACGGGATGAAGCGGGTGGCGCGGTCGTTGTGCTTGGCACCGCCGCGGAACAGGTAGCCCGGCCGCTTCTCCCCGCCGCCGGTCGGCTTGGTGATGACGTTCAGACACCGCTTCAGGCTGATGGCGTACCGCACCATGTCGACGCGGCCCTGGAGCCCGGGCGAAAGCTCGCCGCCGGACATGCTCGGTTGCAGCAGACGTGCCATGGTCAGGCCCTCGCCATCTGGGCCATGGACGGCTGGCGCTCGTCCTCGTCGGCCTCGTTGAAGTCATGCGCCGCGGCCTGGCTGAGCGCGAGCTGGTAGAGCTGCTTCAGGCCGGATTTGTTGGAGAACCCGTTGGCACCGATGATCGTCGGCGCTGCTTCCTCGGCCAGCTTGCTGGCCAGCGCATCGACGAAGTGCGCCGGGTAGCGCTCCGGGTCTTCCACGCGCGCGACGTAGATCAGATAGGCCTCGGCCCGATCGCACAGCAGCGACGTGCCGTCCGTGCCCATGGCCTGCTCGAACTGGATGCCGTGGCACTGGCGGAACTGCGGCTCACACCAGCGCGACAGGCGGCGGCCGGCGCGCATGCCCTGGTCGTCGGTGATGGCCAGCACGGTGATGCAATCCGCCGGACGGGCGTAGCGGATCTCCCAACCTGGCATCGGTGCCTCAGCGGCGACGGCCAGGCGCTGGGCCTTCATCGCCCACGGCCACAGCCGGTCGGCCAGCACCAAGTTGCGCATCGGCTCCCACAGGCGCGAGAACACGCGCGCTTCCTTCGAGCGCTCGGTCAGTGAGGTAATCGTGATGTCCTGGGCCAGCTTGCCCAGGGCCAGGTTGCAGATTTGGACCTGGGACGTCATGGGTCAGCCCTCACCGTTCGGGTACAGCACTTCGCTGGGATTCGGGCCCTTCGCGGCTGCCAGCCCCATGTCGGTGATCTGCAGCTCCAACCGGCGATGCACCTTGCCATCGCGCGTTTCCTCTCCGAGCGAAACCACGGTCGCGATCGCCTCAATGGCGACCTGTGCACCAGACGCCGGCAGCTGCTTGATGCCCTGTGCTGCGATCTGGTCTTCGTCCAGGTTGATGCGCAGCCCCCACGGGTAATCAGGCTCGCTGCAACCTGACGGCGCCGTGGCGCAGCAGTCACAGCCGTGGTCGTGGCTGCCGTCTTTCTTCATGGATACGAGCTTCATGTGCCGCTCCGGTAGTGGGGGCGCCCGAAGGCGCCCCCGGTGGTTGCCGTCAGGCGTTCGCCGACTTCTCGGCCACGGCCGCGTCGATCGCCTCGATCACGCCCTTGCGGGGCTTCTCGGCGGCAGCTTCCTGCTCGCGGTAGGCGGCCAACTGCTCGACCTCCAGACCGCCCAGGTCCGCCTTGATCAGGTCAGCGTTGCGGGCCAGGAACGGGTCGGCCGGCGGCGCCGACTTCTCGGCCACGGCCTTGCCGCCGATCTGCTCCATCCAGGAGCCAAGCTGTTCCTTGCTGGCGATCTCGAACTCGTCGCCGACGGCACGTTCCTGCCCGAAGTAGCCGCGCCGGGTCGCGCGCACGCGCAGGCCGGTCACAGGTTGTTCTCCTGGTGGCCGGCGACGATGCCCGCGGTGACCTTGCCCGTGGTCGGCGCGGTGCCCACCAGGGTGTAGTTCAGGCGGACATAGCGCAGGTTGGTACCGCGCGGCACGTAGTACAGGCCACCGAACACAGAGCCAGCGGCCAGATCAGCCAGCAGCTTGGTCTGCGAGCCGACGACGACCGGTGCGGCGAAGTTCTCGGTGGCCGAGACCTGCAGCTCGACCTGCAGGCTGGTGGCGTTGTTGAAAGCCTCGACTACCTGCACACGCAGCGGGATCGGGGTTCCCGGGCCGATGTCGCGCTTGATCGGGGCGCCCTCGCCCTGCACGGTGCCGGTGGCGCCCAGGTCTATGACGTTGGTGGACACTGCGCTCGCCAGCACCGACTGTGCGTTCGAGAACAGGTTCTGCTGATCGAAGATCATGGTGGTTTGCTCCTTGGATTGCGGTAGGGAGCGGGGCCGGAGCCCGCGCGCCCGATTCAGTGGCGGCGGATCAGACGACCCGGGCTTCGGTGTTCAGCAGCGCATCCGACTCGCGCAGCGGGATGCCGCGATAGGTCAGCACTTCCTCGCCCTCGATCTCCTTGCGGGTGAGGCGCACGAAGTTGTCGGTGGTGCCGCCATTGGTGGCCAGCGCGTCCAGCGCCTCCAGCATGTCGGTGTTGAGGTAGATGGCCGCACGGCCACCCATCACGCGGCGCTGCTTCAGCTTGTAATAGGCCTTGCGCATGAAGTCGTACAGCTTCACGTTGCCGGACTTCACGTCCGACACATCGATGTTGGCGATGCGGGAAACGTAGCGGTAGTCACGAACCGACAGGCCAATGTCCCACTGGAACTTTTCGCGGACCACGTCGAGGATCGACCCATCCGCGTTGGTCTTGGTCTGCTTGCCCTTGTCCTCACGATCGATGCCAGCCTTGCTGCCCTTCGGGTACAGGCCGTGGACGGTGTTCTCACCCCAGACGATGAACCAGATCGAGGTGTTGTCGGAGCCGGTGCCGCCTGCATCGACGATCTGGGCGCCCGAACCGCTGGTGGCGATCTTGTTGAAGCGGGGAGCAAAACCAGTGAACTTCGCCGGCGAGGTAGCTTGGTCACCGTAGAACATCGAGGTGGCCACGCCCTGGTTCAGGCCTTCGAGGAACGCCTGGGCTTCGGACAGGCGCAGCCCGGCCGAGTCACCCGTCATGCGCACCAGCTTCTCGTCGATCTCGCTCCAGGCTTCGATCATGCCGGTGGCATCGCGCACCTGGGCGGTGGTCGACTTGGTGGGCTGAACGCCCTGGTACAGCATGCGCCAGGTGCCTTCGGGGATGCCGGTGCGCACGGTCGTCAGGTGGGTGGTGCCGTCATTGCACTCCTTGACGATCATGTCCTGCAGGATCGGGTTGTCCTGCGCCAGCAGCTCGATCACCGCAGCGATCTGCTTGTCGGCGTCGGTGCGCTTGAACACGTCCGCCAGGGTCAGGTAGGTGTTGCCGATGGTCGACATTGTTGGTCTCTCCAGATACGAAAAAACCGCCTTGCGGCGGCTGGTTGATGGGGTATTGCGTTGCGGCTATCAGCCGCCGTAGAGGATCGACTTCGGGTCGCTGGAAGCGCTCGGACCAGACGTCGTGGTCCCGCCCAGGCCATCCACCTTGCTGTCGCGAAGGAACCCACCGAAGAAGGCGAACGCCTTGATCATGGTCGGGTGGTTGCCCCAGCCCAGCTCGTTGAACGCCTTGGTCAGCTCGGGGTCGTTGATGGCCTTCACCGCGGTGGTGGCCAGGCCGACGGTTTCGTCGTACTTGGCGCCCAGCTGCTGCTTGGCGTCCACGCCCCACTGCTCGACCTGCTGCAGGCGCTGAGCTTCCATTGCCTGCTGCATAGCCGCCGCGTCCTGGCCGGCCATCTGGGTGTACAGGTCGACGGCCTCCTGGGCCTGCTCCTGCGTCCATCCCTTGGCCTTGAAGAACTGCGTGGCTGCGCCCAGTCGGTCACCTTCCAGGGTGAACCCTTTCGGCAGGTTGAACTCGCCGTACTGCTCCGGTGCCGCGTTGGTCTTGCCATCCTCGGGCTTGCCGGCATCGCCGCCGCCTTCGCCCTCGTTCGGCTTGCCACCGTTGCCCGTAGCGTTGCCACCGCTGCCGCCACCGTCGGCTCCCGCCGGCGCACTGCTGCCGGGAACCTGCGGAGTTTCGGTCGTGGTGGTGGTATCGCCGGTGCCAGGATTGGGGTTGCTGGCGGTGTTGGCGTTGTCAGTCGACATCGTTGATTTCCTCGGGTTGCTGCAGCTGCGATTGCAGCCGCTTCATTGCACTGTTGGCCTCGGCGCGCATCTGTGCCTCGCGCTCCGGGCAGCTGTCACGGACGACGCGCAGCCACCACTGGCCGGCCTCCTGCCGTCCGATCTTTCGGGACTGCGCCATCGCGTTGGTGTTGAACGCGCTGTCATCCACATCCATGGCCTGAATGAACAGCCACACCAGCCGGCGCCCGGCTGGATCGGCCAGCACTGCACGCGCGTCCTCGCGGAGCTGGCTGTCCTGCAGGTCCGCGATGCGCTCGGCCAAGCGGCGCTGCTCTTCCTCCCGCGGATCCATGCCGGGGCGCTTCATGCGGCACCCTGCATGGCGTCAATCAGCGCCTGGGCCGCCGAGCCTTCCTCGGGCACAGTGTCGCTGGCCGTCTTCAGCGCCTGCGCCGCGTCCTTCATCGGCTGGGCCGACGCCGCCAGCTGCTGCTGGCGCTGCTGCTGCGCACGGTCTGCGCGGATCCTGGCCACTGCGTCGTCGCTGCGGATGATCGAGGCCGGGCCGCCCACGGCGGCGGTGTACTCGTCGACCACCTGGTCGCTGTCCAGCTTGTCCATCACGGACGGGTCGCCGGTGGCCTGCGCGACGTTGGCCACGAAGGTCATGGTGCGTTCGATCGACCCGACCGCTGCCGCCTTGGCGGCCTGCGCCAGGATGCTGGTGTACTCGATCTTCAGCGGCACATTGGCCAGCACCTGCGGCGGATCGGGGATGCGACCCGCGCGCTCCAGCAGGCGGAACACCCGGACCACCACCGGGTCCAGCACCTCGTCGGTGATCGACTCCAGCGTCGGCGCCAGCACTGCCGCCTTCTCTTCCTTGCGGGTGACGATCTCGGTGGCGGTGCGATCCGTCTTGTCGCCGAGCGCCTCCAGCATCAGGAACAGCTGGTAGAAGAACGACCGCTGGATCCGCTGCTCGACGACCGAGATTTCCTCGCGGATCTGCGCCAGGCCGCGCGAGTCGGGCATGTAGACCGGCGCAACCGTGGTGTTTGCAGCGTCTTGCGGTAGGTATACCTGGCCACCCTTGCGCAGCCGTGCCCCACCGGTACGGCGCAGGCTCTCCGGCATAGCCAACGTCGGATCCGACATCTGCTCCATAAGGCGCAGCTTCTCGCCTTCCAGATACTGCAGCTGCTTGATGTCCCCCAGGCAGTTGATCGCCGGGCAGGACGAATAGATGTCCTCCGCGACGGGGTTCCAGCGGGCCACGACGAACGGGGCCTCGTAATGGCCGCCAATGTCGATCACACCGTTCTGGCCGTTGGCCACACCGTCGATCCAGACCACCTCGCGGTAGGGACGGAAGCGCGGCGCCTGCAGCCCCAGCGGGCCGATGCCGGGTCGCTGGTCCGGATTCGGCTCGATCAGCGACTCCACCCAGAACTTCTGGTCCCCACTCTTACCCAATGCATCACGCACCACGGACGGCAGCGCATCTGCGCCGTAGCGTTCCTCCAGTTGCCGCGCGGTCTTCGGGTAGCGGCGCCACAGCGAGTCGACCCGGCCCTGGTCGTCCAGCCCCACGGCGTAGTTTCCGGCGGTCAGCGCGTAGAACCGCACCACCTCGCGCGAGTCTTCCAGCACCAGCAGCGGGGCAACGCCGAAGATGCCGTCCTCGGCGTAGACCACCGGCATGGCCTTGTAGAAGTTGCTGCTGGCCAGGGTGTCGCGGATTCGCTGAGCGACATCGTCGAGCCACACGCGCACGCCGAACAGCTCGGCAATGGCCGGGTCAGGCGTGGTCACCTTGAACCACGGCTGCGCCTTGGGCGTCATGTGCGACATCATGCCGGCCGCCATCACACCCAGCGCATCGGTGGCCGTGCTGTTGATCACCTTGGCCCAGTTGCGCTTACGCGGCTTGTCGTCCTGGTCACCGTAGAAGCGGCCGCGGGTCGGGTCGATGTATTCCGACGTTTGGCGCCACAGCGGCGTCCAGTCGTTCTGCGCCTCCTTCAAGGCGGTCTTGCGGCGCCGGCAGTGCGCCTGCAGCTTTGCGATGTCCATCAGCCTCCCCCCAGCACGGTGTTGCGCGGAGCCGTTCCACCCAGCGCGGTTGTGGTCGGCGCCAGCGATCGATAGGCCACCGAGGACGCGCCGCTGCTGGCGTAGGTGCGGCGTTCGTCTTCGGCTTCCTTGCGAGCGCGGCGCACGCGGCCGGTCGGATCACCCACGGCGGTCTTGGTGATGCCGAGCGGGTCGGCATACTTGCCGGTCTTGTCGCCGAACAGCAGGCCACCCGGATCGATGATCTGGCGCGAGGTGCACATGGCGTCAGGCGCCCAGCGCCGTCTTGACCGACGCGGTCGGCATCGCCGAGCTGGTGTCACCGGCCAGGATGGTCGACCTGGCGCCGAAGCGCAGGCGCTGCCGCTGGCGCTCGCGATCACGCTCGTTCACTGCTGCATCGTCGATCGACTCGGGCGCCACTTCGGGCGCTGCGGCCACCGGCTTCACCTTGGGGGCGGAGTTGCACATGGGGATTCCTTCAGGACAACGGGTTGTAGGGCTCGCCGGCCTGCTGGTCGGCGTGGTCGCGATGCTCCATCGGCGACCCATCGGGGAATCGCGGCCGGGGCATCACGGGATATGCGAACGACAGCACCAGGGCGTCGGCCCGGTTGGGGCTCGGCAGGCCGCGGCGCTTCATGTCCTTCTTCGATTCCATCTGCAGCTTGCCGTCGAGGCGCGGCACGGTTTCCGGTGCCTGCAGCTCGTCGCGCAGCTGCGGGTCTTCGGGGATTGCCCCGCCTTCCTTCAGCCAGTCGCGGCAGGCTTTCCACATCTCGGCGCGCTTGTTGAGGCAACCCTGGTCGCCCGACTCGCCCGAGAACCACACCAGGCGCCAGTCGCGGCCCATAGTTCGGCCTGCGGACACGATGCCGGTGCCGAACCCGCCGTCGACGAACACAGCGTCGGCCTGATGCTCGTCCTCCAGCTGGGCGAGGATGGCCGCCACTGCCATGTCGTTGTCGTTCTTGGCCAGCGTGCGCAGCTGCCGATAGGCCAGGCCCTGACGCAGACCGATCACCAGCTCGTCGTCGCCTTCCCACGCCGGGTCCAGCGTGAGGATCTTCGGCGCCCAGCTGTACTGCTCGGGCCGCAGGTGTCGCCCGTAGGCTGCAGCCACGTCCGCCTCTGCGATGAACTGGCGGGCTGACATCGAGGGGAACAGGCCGCGGATACGGACCTTGACCACGTCGCTGTCCTCGCCGTAATCGCGCACCATGCGCTCGGCCTCGACCAGGTTCACACCTTCAACGGTGCGGCTGTCGATCTGCTCGGTGTCCCAGCTGGCCTTGAACCGGCGGAAGCACTCGCGGAAGCGGCCGGTGTTGCGGGTGGTGTTGCCGAACGCGGCCCAAATGATCTCGGTGCCCTGGTCGGTCAGCGCGCCCTCGGCCACTTCCCACACCTTGTCGGCGATGGCCGAAGCCTCGTCGAACACCAGCAGGATGCGCCGACCCTCGTTGTGCAGGCCCGCGAACGCCTCGGTGTTGTTCTGCGACCACGGCACCGCGTCGATGCGCCAGGTCTTGTCGTGACCCGGGGCGTTGCTGATCAGCGCCGTGGCGGTCAGCGTTGCCCAGTCCTTGGTGAGGCTGATTTCGTGCCACTTCGACAGTTCCGCCCAGGTCTTGGTGCGCAGCTGGATGTCGGTATTGGCCGTGACCACGCCGCGGGTGTCCTCGAACGTGTCGAAGGCCCACTTGATGAGCATCGCCACCAAGGCGGATTTGCCGATGCCGTGGCCCGAGCCGACGGCCTGGCGAATCACCTCGCCAGCATCAGCGGCCCCGGCCTGCAGCCTGTTGCCGATCTTCTCCAGCCGCCGACGCTGCCAGGCGCGCAGCTTCTTGCCATCCAGCGGGCCGCCTTTGACGCCCCATGGGAAGTTGAACAGCACATAGCCCAGCGGGTCGTGTTGGAACGAGCCGATAGCCTCGACCAGCTGCTGCTCAGGACTCGCGGCCAGCTGCGCGCTCACGGGCGGCCCTCAGTTGGTCGGCCAGGTTGTCCTGCACGCCGTGGTCCAGGGCAACGCGCTCGCCGTACTTCTTGGGCTGCAGCTTGCCGGCGTACCACTTCCGCGCGTCGATCATCAGCTTGGAGCGCTCGACCATGTCGCCTGTCTGCCGCTCCAGCACCTTGCCCTTCCCATCCTTCTTCAGCCGCTCGCCCAGCACCGCCTTGTCGGCGATGTCTAGGATCTCTTCGGCCAGCGTGTCCGCCTGCAGCTCGCGTGCACGCGCGTACTGGTTTCGAAACGCCTCGTTCTCAGCCAACCAACGAATGACCGTGGAACGGCTCGGCATCTTCGCCGTGGAACAGATCGTGCGCAGGCTCTTGCCATCCACCAGCAGGTCGCAGATCGCGTCGGCCAGCTGCTGGCTGTACTTGCTGGGGCGTGCCATCAGTAGTCGCCCCTGATGATCCGGGCCTTCGACCACTCCAGCAGCCCGACCAGCTCTGCGGCACTGCACTGCCGCCCATAGACGCGGTGATCTACGCCACCTGCGCAATCCACCACCAGGGCCACCTTCTCCACGTCCCCGAACTGCCCGGCCTCGATGCGGTCGGCGAACTCCCGGATGCGCGCGGCAAGCTGGTGCTGGTCCACCGCCAGCGCGTTGTTCGGGACGAGCTGCAGGACGTTGCTCACGGTTGGCCCCTGTCCGCCCGGATCACGGCTTGGCTGGCGCGGACGTGGTCGTCGGCGTCGCGGCCGATTTGAACAGCAGCTCCCGCAACCTCTGCTCGTAGTTCGGCGTGCGCATCACGTTCGACGGCGCCGGCGACGGCTTGGGACAGGAGGCTGGTGCTGCAGGTGGCGAGGTCGTCGCGCAGCTGGAGACGCCCAGCGCGCAGGTCAGCCACAACAGCAGCTGGGACGGTCGCGGCCGCAGTGCGGTCTTCTTCATGCTTCGCTCCGATGGTGGCCAGTGCCTCGGCCTTGGCGTGCTCGGTGGCACGGGTCTGGTTCACCTGGGCTGCGGCTGCCTCGGCACCGGCGGCGCGCCGGGTGGCCTCCCTGCCCTCTGCACGATCACTGCGCCAGGCCCAGCCAACGCCGACCATGGCGCCGGACCACAGGACGAACGCGGCGACTGTGATGGCAACGCGCTTCACGACCGGCCCTCGCACATCCGGCGCTCAGCGGCCCGGCGGTTCACCAGGCCCTGCACGCGCTTGCCACCGGCGTACACCCAGCGGTCCAGCTCCGGGCACCAGCTCGCGGCGGGCTGGCCAGCGTTGATCCGGCCCACCAGCGTCGAGCGGCAGGCAGCACCCACGCCCACGTTGTAGGTCCAGCTCAGGACCGCGGCCCACTCGCGTTCGCGCAGCGGCACCTTGATGCACTGGCTGATCCCGGTCAGGTAGCTGCCAAGGCGGCTGTTGAGCTTCTCGGCGCACTCCTGCTCGGTGTAGACCGCCTTGTCCGGCCGGCTGGTGTCGCCGTAGCAGTGGGTGGCCACACCGACCATGTCGATGTACGGCGTGGGCGAGTAGCCCTCCCATGGCTTCACCAGCGCCGCGGCGGCCAGTGCGATGACAGCTGCGGCGCTGCCGCCGATCACCTTGCCCTTCATCCGATCACCCCGCCTCGGCGCGCCTGGCGCCATTCGCGGATCCACTTCCACACCAGGTAGCCGATCTGGCCCACCAGGTAGATGGCAGTCAGCACCAGCACCGCCTTGTCCAGGGTGAACCCCGATGCGACGGCCGTGGCCACCGTTACCGGCGGCGTGACCTTCAGGGCTGCGGTCCCCACCGCGTCAATGATTTCTCCCCGCATGTCGGTTCCATGGTTTGTCCGGTTCGGCATGACGCCCTCCCCGATTGGTCGATAGGTGCCCGTCACCGCAGCCCGGCAGGCTCGGCGAATTGGTCCGGTGAGGGTGGACGGGCGTGGATGGTTGCGGGGGCCGGATTCGAACCGGCGAATCTCCGGGTTATGAGCCCGGCAGCCTGGACCTCTGGCCTACGCCCGCAGAAACGGAAAACGGCCCGCCGGTGAGGGCGAGCCGCTGGAATGGGTGGAAAAGAAAAAGCCCCCGGGTTCGCCGGAGGCTCTAATCTGATCGTGCCCGAAACGGTACGCTTGAGGTGCACACCTGTCAACAACATGAGCCATGGACGACAAGAAAAAGTACGGTTGGGGACCGCGAACTGATTTCGAGCTGGCGACAGTCAGCGTAATCCAGACGGTGAAGAATGGCGCCGAGCTCGCTACGTTGGCAGGCCTCTTCTCGTTCATCGGGAAAACCTACCAATCTGCGCCAGCCTATTGGGCGTCCTTAGCGCTGACTCTCGCGCTCACCCTTTTCATTACGGTCCACGTGAATTCGTTCTTCTTGGGATTCGCGAAACCAGGATCCAAGAGATATGTGCCAGCCTTCATGCTTTCAGCGCTGTTGGGGCTTGCAGCATCCATGTCGCTTCAGCTCTGGGTGATGGTTCCCGTCATTGCTGCCATCGAAAGGCAGGTGGCCGCTACGCCGCCCGTGCCCCAGCTTCCAGCCGCCCCCTCACCCGCTGAAACCCCAGCTCTACGAGCACCAGGTACTGACGCACCGAAACCGGCCGCTGCCCCATCAGCTGCAGCAGCTGCCGCGCCTGCTCCCAGCGTTCCTCCTTCCGCCGGCCTGACCCGCAGTAGTAGCCCCGAAGCACGCACGCCAGATTGATGTCGGTGCGAGCGATGTCGCACACGATGTCCTCGATGGCCTGGGCGCGCGGATCGGTTTCCATGGGTTTAAAACCCTGCGCGCGCCCAGGCATTTCGTGGTGCTCCATCAGCACCGCCAGAAGGTTCTTCGATTGGTGCCCGAGGTACTCGCAGTCCCGGTGCAGGGCAAACTCGCGTCCCCAGTGCTCCAGTTCAGCGCGCACGTAAGCCCCGAAATAGTCAGTCTGCATCGCGCATCCCCTTCAGCACGTTCTCGTCGAATCGGAACACCGGCAGCAGGCCGTCTGTATCGCAGCTCCCCTGCCGGTCGGGCCAGCCTTTGCAGTGCGCCGGGCTGCTGCCGGCGGCACGCATGGTGCACACCGCGCACCGGCCATGCCGGCGCAGGTAGGCGTTGTATCGCTTCCGCGTGCGGGCTTCGGCTGTGGTCACGCGGCGGCCTCGCCGAACAGACTGGGTGCCGCGGCCAGGTGTTCGATGACCAGTTCGACGCGGGCGCCCTTGGCGTCCGGCTCCATGCGCTCGAGCAGGATGCGGCGGTGCTTCTTGTCGTCTACCCACGCCACGCCGTTGAGGGCATCGGACAGCACCTTTTCGCAGTTGCCCAGGTCGATGCACTGCACCGTGTCGTCCCAGGTGTGCGGGTCGCGGCGCGCGCGCTTCGCCCAGTCCTGCGGCAGGTTCGGGAACAGGCGGATGGTCAGCGCAATGCGCCCAGCATGCGGCTGGCCAATCCCTGCAGCCTTGGCCAGCCAGGCAACCTCGGCCTTGTAGGCCTTGGCCTCCTTGGTCGGGACCATGACGGCATGCCCCTTGATGATCACAGCACGCCAGTAACGGTTCGAGCTGATGGGATACGGGAGGGTGAGGTGGATCATCGTGCGGCCTCCTGGAGCTGCAGCCGGGAAAGGGTGACGTTGAGGGCGGCCAGCTCGTCCATCTTCATGACCAGCCACATGCGCTTTTGGCCGTGGATGCCGTTGAAGCTGCCCTGGTGGCAGTCCTTGCACAGCGCCACGGTGGTGAAGTGCTGTCCCTGGTTGATGTGGTGGGCGTCGCTGGGGCCAGGTCGGCTACAGACGCTGCAAGGCAGCAGCTTTACCGCGTCTACGTGCCGCTTCTCGGCCGGGGTTAAGGCCTTCGAATTCTTGGTCCTCACGCAGCCACCCCGGACGGTAGAATCCGTGCCAACAACAGGGGGAAGCTATGAAACAGGGACGGACGGATAGAGACTGGGCGGTGGTCGCGGTGATGGCCTTCATCGCCGGAGCGATAGCGGTCTGGGCGATTACGAGCAAACATCCACCGCAACCTCGGCCGCCCGTCGATATTGATTGGCCCGCTTGGGTACAGGCGGTGATGTCGGTCGTCGCCATTCTGGCAACCGCATTCGTCCCTCGATGGATTGACGCAGCCAAGAAGCGAGACTCTGCCGATCAGTTCATCGTGCTGGCTCGCTACCTTGCTGACAGCGCTCGAGAATTGCATGAAAGCGCGGCCACTAATGCCGGACGCCGTGGACTCGCGATGTTCGGGCATGAAGCCGAGTGGAAGTCGATTGCAGATGGCGCGATGGAACTGAGCCTGGACATCCTTCCGCATGCCGACTATCTGCCGGTTTGGTTGCAACTTCGACAGGTTGCCTTGCAGCTGGCGCAGTACCACAAGGCGCTGCTCACCTTCGGTGATCGACTTGAAGATGGAGAGTTTGATGATGAAATCATGGACGGATACCTGAAGCAGACCCTCAAGCTCTACAACGACTTGATCGATATCGACGCCAAGCACCGAGGCTACCGCGGCTACAACAGGGTTTGAGGTGACCCGCCGTTTCACGCCACCCTCCTGTTCTGCCCAGCCATGTTCCAGAACTCGGCGCGCACGTCGTCGAGCATCACGTGGGTGTAGTGGCCTCCGATGTACTCGGTCAGGCCGTCGAACAGCTCCTGGAACCGGGCCTGTTCCATCTCGTCGAATGACAGGCTCTCGGCGCGCTTGACCGGGATGGTGCGGATCTCCGGTAGCACGCCGGCCAGCACCTTGCGGGCGCCAGCACCCAGCAACGCCTCGCAGGCGTCCAGCACCGCGGCGATGACCGGCGTGGCGTCCATTTCCACCGTCTCGCAGCACACGTCGGCGTCCAGCTGCAGGCGCTTCACCGCGTCGTGCGCGTCCAGCTGCTCCCAGCCTTCCACGTTGTCGACCATCAGGTGCCCGATCTTGTGGATCAGGCGGTGCTGCCATTCCTCCCGCGGCTGCTTCAGCTCGCCGCGGATCTCCCGGCCCACGCGGAACTTTCGATCGCGCAGCAGACGCTGGTCGACGGCATGGGCCGGCACCAGGGCGCCCACCAGCTCACCGGTGTTCGGGTCGATCAGCTTGGCCACCACCAGGTAGATCGGCCGGCGTGCGCGCTTGGCGCGGATCTTCTTCGCTGCAGCGGTCAGGGTCATTCGTCGTCTCCTTGGCTGCGACGACGGCTGCCGAGACGCTGCGCCAACTGCCTCTGCGGCTTTGCCGGCGGAGCGGTCTGCTCGAACTCGAACGCGGGTCCGTCCCAATCGACGGCACGCTGGAACTGGTACTCGTTGCGCAGCGAAACGACGGTGCCGGTCTGGATGTTCCGGCCCTTGCCCACGATTACCTCGACCAGGCCAGGCCGGTCGGTTGGGTTGTAGACGTCGGGCCGGTGGACGAACAGGATCACGTCGGCCACTTCTTCGATGCCGCCCGATCCACGGATGTCGGTCACCTTCGGGCGTTCACCCTTCGCGCCCGCTCGATTGAGCTGAGCCAGCACCAGCACAGGGCACTTCAGGAACTTGGCCAGCCCCTTGATGTCGCGCAGCGCCTGCCCGCGCTCCAGCGCCTCGTCCTGCTTTCCTGGCAGCGACATTTCGTGCAGGTGATCGATGACGACCAGTCGCAGCGGCTTGCGTGCATGGGCACGTTTCGCGCGCGCGACGATCTGAGGCGCCGACAGTTGCGGGTCATCGTCCAGGAAGATCGAGGCGCCCATCATGCTGCGGATCGCTTCGGTGCTGCGCGTCCAGTAGAGGTCCGCGTCTTCCGCGGTGGCACCTTCGTCCTGACCGATGATCCACTGCAGCGGCACTTCTCCCAGCGCAGCTACGTCGCGTGCAGCCACGTCCGTGTCGACCATTTCCATGGAGAACACCGCCACTGGATCACCACGCAACCCGGTAAAGCGCGCCTGCTGGAAGGCCAGCAGCGACTTGCCGATGTTCGAACGCGCAGCCAGCACGATCACCTGGCCGTCCAACAGTCCACCGATGGCCTTGTTCACGTCAGCCCACGGCGTCGGCATGCCCACACGACGGCCATGCTGGTGACGCTCAGCCATCTGGGTGGCGAATCGGTTCATAACCTCGCGGTAAGGCCGCAGGCCCGTCGCCCGAACTGGCGCGATGGCACCCAATCGCGTGGCGAGGTGTGCGGCCAGTTGTTCCGCGGAGTGACCGCGGCGGCCTTGGGCTGCGGCGAGAGCCTTCTGGCAGGTGTCGATGAACTGCCGCATGTGCGAATGCTCGACGATCACCTCGGCGTAGGAGACGACGTTCGAGGCGGTGTAGGCGGTAGATGCCAGCTCCATTGCCATTGTCGCGAGGCGGTCGCCGTCCTCGCCGCCCTGCGCCAGCAACCACTCGCCAACAGTGACGCCGTCCGCAGGCTTGTTCGCGCCGGTCAGCTCCACGATCGCGGCATAGATGGTGCGGTTGTCCGGGGAGTAGAAATCGTCTGCACCGAGCCAGTCCTGGACGTTCGCCAGCTCAGCGTTGTGCAGCAGCAGGCCCGCCAGCACCGCCGTTTCGGCGTCGAGGTTGAAGGGGCCGCGCATGGGCTCTTGTTCGCGGAGTGCGTTCATCGGCGCAGGTCCACGTAGTTGCCTTCGATGACTTTGGCGAAGTTCTTCGGGCTGACCAGCCATTCCAGCGTGCAGGTGAAGGCCCTGCCGTCACGGCCAGTGCGCTCGCCCATCAGGAACGGCATGCCGCGCACGGACTCGAAGAAGCTGCGCCACCAGTCCAGGTTCTGCCGCGCCTTGTCGCCCTTCCAGCGGGCCGCCAGCTTTCGCTCGCGCTCGCCCTCCCACACACGGACCTCGGTCAGTTCCGGGAGGATGTCGTGGTACAGGTCGATGATCTTCAGGTGCGGGCATGGCGGCGTGCCGACCTTCTTCGGCACCTTGCCCAGCAGGTCCTCACCCTCCCCTGCATCGCCGCCCTCTTCGCCATCGGCGTCAGCAGCGGCATCGCCGTCTGCTGTCGGCAAAGCCACGTCAGTGGCTTCATCTTCTTCCTGTTCCTGTTCCTGTTCCTGTTCCTGATTAGGCATAGTCTTCGGCAAAGCCTTCGGGGAAGCCTTACCGAAAGCCCTATCGAATGCCTTTGCGAAAGCCTCTCCGAGCCCGTAAACAAAGGCTCTCAGCACTTCGAGCGCTTCCCATTTCAGGGCGCACTCGGGGATCAGGTCGAACTCAGCGGCCCAGCTCAGCACCACGTTGGGCGACTCGGGTCGGTTGTGGTTGATAGCCTTCGGCACCCACACGACGCGGGCTTTGAAGTCGGCTTTAACCATGCCTTCGCGGAAGGCTTCCCCAAAGGCTTTATCGAAGTCTTCCACTTCCCAATCCAGTTCCTCGGCCATCGCCGCACGACCAGCACGGAACAGCCCGGGGATCGGCCCGGTGTGGGGGCCGGTGATCAGGAACAGCCACAGGCCTTGGCCGCAAGGCGGGATCGGCGTCAGGCGGCGGAACTTCTCGTCGCCCCATGTGCGCACCTCGACCTTGCGATACCGGCCCTTGGCTTGGCGAACGTCTGCCTCAGCCATGGCACCCGCCCTCCTGCATGCCCATGCGCTGCTCCATGGCACGCACCTGCTCAGGGGAACGGGCCAGAACCGAAGCGCGCAGCTCGCTCCACAAGCGCCGCAGCGCCGGTCGGTCGCCGCATGACCGGGCGACCCTCATGGCGGCCGCCAGCTCGCGAATGCGCCGCTCGCGCCGCTCGTCGGCCAAGTTGATCGTGTTGGCATTCATGGCCACTTCGCTCCCAGGCTCTTGGCCAGCGGCTCCATCAGCGCGGCCAGCTTCGAGAACTGAGCCAGCGCCTCGGCGTGCTGCGCTTCGGGGGAGATCAGGTATCGCTCGATCAGGTAGTGGATCGGCGTGACATCCTTCGTCTCGGCGATGTAGCGCTCCAGGTCGTCGATCGACAGGCCACGCGGCTTGCCACCGCTGTCGCAGCCGGCCAGCTTCTCGCTCAGCTTCGAAGGGGCCATGTCGAGCCGACCGGCAATCGCAGTCACACCCGCGCCGGCGTACACCTGGGCCGCGATGTGCTCACGCAACGACCTGTTGCGCGCGATGCCGTCATCGTAGGTAATTGTTAGGCTTTTCATGCAGTTATCCCGTGGGCGGGAATGCGGGGGAAGACGTTTTCCCCTGCGTTCCCCTGACTGGTTCTGAAAATGGCCGCATCCCCAAATCGGAGTGCAGCCCTGTGGCGAAAACGAATCAGCTGGCCGGAGCCAACGTCCTGACGCTCATGCGAATGGGTGGGAAGTGGTTCGTGTTGAAGCGGGTCGGCGAGCGGGTCGACGTGCGGCCGGTCGGCCAGGTGGTGAGGCCGAGACGGCGCCGCAAGGTGCCCGGGGTGGTGATCCCCTTCCCTGCCCGACGAGCGGTCGGGGCCGACCATTGAAGCCTTCCCCAACCTGTGTACGTTCGGCCTGCAACACCCACCAAACCGACACAGGAGTCACCGATGTACGACACGAAGAAGCTGGAACTGCGCCTGCGGCAGGCCGAGGCGAAGGGCGAAGCACTGCAGGAACTGCTGGTGCTGCTGAGCAAGGCGCTCATTCCTGGATCTCCCGCAGCGGCAGCGATCCAGGCGCAACTGCGAGACGCAGCTGCATACACAGGCCCGTCCGTTGCGAAGAAGGAACTGGCCTCCCTTTCCCGCACCATCGGCAACCCGCAGTAGCGCGACCGGCGCACATGTCAGGCGGCAGCCTCGGCTTCCGGGGTCTGCCAGAGATCGGGGCGGAGGGAGTGGCGCTTAACCTCTCCCCCCGTCGCCTTCTCGATCTCCACGACCCGTTCGGCCGGGATCGTTGCGCCCTTCTCCCACTGGGAGACGAGGCCCTGCGTAGCCGGTGAGCCCGATGCCGTCAGCAGATCGGCGAAAGCCGACTGCGACAGCCCCTTTTCTTTGCGGTAGGTGGCGATGTCCATGGGCGGCATTATTAGCGCCCCTGATGTGAAAGATCAATAGCGCCCCTCATGGCTTCCTGAACCCGGTCCAATTAGCGTTCCTGATATGGAAAACAGCCGTAAAGCGAAGCCCACCCCGGCGGATGTAGCCGCTGCCGCAAAGCTCAAACTGGAGTGGCAGGCCCGTGCGCGGTCCCTTGGGTTGACGCAAGACCAAGTGGCCGACGAGCTGGGCATCACGCAGGGCGCGGTGAGCCAGTACCTCAACGGCAAGATCCCGATGAACTATCGGACGCTGCTGGTGTTCTGCCGCTTGCTGGGTATCAACGACACCGATGTGCGTCGTGACCTACCGGAGCAGCAGCTTCTCGGACCGCCTACCGATAGCGGCGACTGGGCCGACATTAAAGGTTATGCCCAGGCGATGGGCCTTGGGGGCGGTCCAGAAGCCCAAGAGTATGCGGAAACACACCGTTTGAAGTTCCGCGCCGAGTCGCTGGCGAGGAAGCGGCTGCGCCCAGACGCGCTGGCAGTGATGTATGGCCGCGGCGACAGCATGGAGCCGCGCATCCACAGCGGTGATGCTGTTCTTTTCGACACTACAGACACCCGCCCACGCGACGGTCATCTATACGTGATCATGGTCGACGGCGGCGGCGCGGCCAAGGAGTACCAGGTGAAGCGCTGCGAGGTGATCGACGATCTCGTGTTCTTCAAGGCCGACAACCCCAGCGGCGATCACAACTGGCGGAAGCCTAAGCGTATGGATAGCCCTCGACACCCGATTCATATTATCGGCAGGGTGAGGTGGATAGGGAGCTGGGAAGAATGAAGACCTGCGCTCTTGCACTGGCCTTGGTGACAGTGTTGCCGTTCTCCGCAAATGCACTTTCTGTCGAAAACTACCGGAAGGTGAAAGCGCAGTCTGAGTCATCGGATGAGATGGAGTCTAAGGTTGCACGCCTTATTCTCACCGGGTACTTCCAAGGGGTTGAAGAGGTTTTGTTTGGCCAGCGCAGTTATTCTGATGAACCGATCAAGGTGACGGGTGATGTGCATGCCTGCGTCCCCTCCTCCGTGACAATTGATGCAGCTCTTCTTCGTACCGCCCTAGATCAGGAGATCGGACGGCACGCGAAGATCTATGAGGATGTGCCCGACTGGGAGCAAACCTACGCAGCGAATTTCGCAATGCTCGGAATCGCGCGCATGTTCCCATGCGACCAGGGAAAACGCCCGAGCTGGCAGAAGCAATCATGAAAATGGCATTTCCCATCGTGTTGGGAATCCTAAGCACGGGCTGTCTCTTAGCAGCTCTGCACATGATTCTGGCCTGTCACTTCTCAGCGAGTTGGTTGCATGCTTTGAACATGCTGCCCAACGACTACAAGCGTTCAAAACGTCGTGAGTATCTGGCCTACGTTTACTTTTTTGCGGCAGCCATTGGCTTTGGCGTGATGGCCTACAGCGGTGTTAAGGCCGCGCTCTGGTGGGCACCGGATGAGTACAAATCTGTCAGAGACGCAGCTGCCGCAGGGGTTGCGCTTTGGCTTTCGTTCCACATCCCCCTGATCTTGATGGGTCACGCTGGCTGCAAGGCTGGAAAGCCCTGACACCCGAAGCCAGGCGTGGTGGCGCGCACCAATATAAGCGCCCCTATTGACACGGAAGATTAGCGCCCCTAATCTCACTCCCGTCGGCCCACCCGGGCCATATGACGGGGTTCACCATGGCACTGCAGCCATACAGCGACCGGGCACGTAGCGCCCAGCGCAACTGGGACAACCAGGAAGATCCGCGTTTCGGTCAGGAATACCGCGCCGAGCAGGCCGCTGACCTAGCCAAGGCCTACCGCACCGACCCGGCCAAGCTGCGCGAGGCCGAGGAACTGACGGCCGGCACCTTCAGCGGTACCCACTACACCGAGGTGTCGCTGGCGCTGCACCGGCTGCACCACACGGACCCGGCCGACCTGATGGGCTCGGGCGTGCTGCTGGACCTGTACCGGCTGGCCCGCGACGAGGCCGCGGTGATCGACGCGCAGCTGCTGGAAATGGCACTGCAGCAGGTGGCGGCATGACCGCCGCCGAACGCGAGCAGCGCCACCACGTGGTGGCCACTGTCGTCGCCAATGGCCTGTCGTTCTGCCTGGGCGTGCTGGCCGCTGTGCTGGCGCAGGCGGTGCTGTCGTGAGCGCCGGGCTGCTGGCAATCGGCGTGGATGCCGCCCTCGACAACTGCGCGCACTACCTGCGCGAGGAACAGGGCCTGGCTGACGCCGCTGCACAGATCGACGCCGTGCGCATGGCCTTCGCCAACGTCCGCTCCGCAGCACGCGCCTACCGAGACTCCAGCGATCTGGTCGACGTGATCACCACCGGCGATCGCTTGGACGCCGCTCTGGCGGCCTGCGAACCCACCGACACAGATCACAACCGCGAGGCCGTGGACGGCCTGTGCGTGGAGGAAACCGACGATGGCGAGTAAGGGAACCCGCCGCGCTGCCGAGATCTTCGAGCGACGCGTGCGTCAGCTGCTGGCCGCTGGCTACACCACGGCAGCCATCGCGAAGGCGACCGGGAAGAGCTACCTGCACACGTCCCGGATCGTCGCCCGCATCCAGCAGGAGGACACCGCGTGCGCCTCCTGACCTTCTTCGGCTGCCGCGGTTGGCGCGACGTCGCCGCCTGCCTCGCCTGCTACGCCATCACCGCCTTGCTCGCAGCCGCCATGTGCTGGCCGCTGGGCTGGTCCTGACTTCCCGCCGGCGCGGCCGGCTCCTACGAGAGGCACCACCGATGTTCCAACTCGATCAACACGATGCGGTGTTCTCGCATCTGAACCTGCGGAAGGAAAAGCACGGCGACGAAGACGCGGCCGCTGCTGACCTGAAGTTCTCGCTGAACGCTCCGAACACGATCCTCAACACCATCGACCCGGCCATCCTGCCGGCGTTCTGGAAGAAGGCCGACAAGGGCCAGCAGCAGAACCTGCCGATGGAAGGCAGCACCGACCTGGTGGCGCTGAATCTGCCGCTGCTGGGCGAGCAGGACATCACCGGGAAGTTCGAAGGCTACGAGCTGTCGATCGGCTCGCTGATGGACCACATCGAGCCGGTGTTCTTCGCCGACGCCAAGGTGAAAAAGATCACCTGGAAGCCGCTCGAAGGCGGCAGCGTGGCCATGGGCTTCACCGTCTCGGTGCTGCTCGACGAGGACGAAGACGCCGAGCTGATCTCTGCATGGCGCCGCAGTGAGGTGCGTCTGACCCTCACGCCGCCGAGCGCCGCTCCGCAGCAGGCCGACCTGGCCGCGTAACGCATTCCCCCGCCCTCACGGGCCCCGCGCCGGCCGGGATTCCACGACGCCGGCATCTATTCCCACCCGACAAAGGAACTGCCATGTCCGAAGCCCTGATTCCACTCGAATCCGTCAACGCCGTCGAGGTCTTCACCGGCGGCGGACTGGACGACCTGCTGGCCCGCATCCGCGCTGAGGCCGTCACCCTGGTACCGAACGTCAAGACGGTTGCCGGCCGCAAGGAAATCGCCTCGATCGCCTATAAGGTGTCGCGCTCCAAGACCGCCATCGATGACGCCGGCAAGGCGCTGGTGGCCGACCTGAAGAAGCAGACCGGCGACATCGACTCGGCCCGCAAGAAGGCCCGCGACACCCTGGACGCGCTGCGCGACGAAGTGCGCAAGCCGCTCACCGACTGGGAAGAAGAGCAGGCCCGCATTGAGCGCGAGCGCGCCGAGGCCGAGGAACGCGCCCGTTCTGAGGCCGAAGCGGCCCGCCTGGCCGAGATCGCCCGGAAGGAAGAAGAGATCCGCGCCCGCGAGGAAGCCGTGCGCGCCGCTGAAGAGGCAGAGCGCCAGCGCGTTGCAGCTGAGCAGGCCGAGCGTGAGCGCGTCGAGCGCGAGGCCCGCCTGCAGGCTGAGGCCGCAGAGAAAGCGAAGCGCGAGGCAGCTGCTGCCGTGGAGCGTGCCGAACGTGAGGCGCGCGAAGCCACCGAGCGCGCAGCCCGTGAGGCAGCCGAAGCCGAGCAGCGCGCCAAGGACGCAGCAGCGCGTGCCGAACGCGAAAAGGCCGAGGCCGTCGCTGCTGCGGAGCGCCGCGCCAAAGAAGAGGCCGACCGCGCCGAGCGCGAACGCCAGGCCAAGGCCGATGCGCAGCGCCGTGAGGACGAAGCACGCGCCGCCGACATCGAACACCGCCGCTTGATCAACCGCGCCGCCGTCGCCGCCCTGGTCGCCCTGGGCATCGAAGACGAAATCGCCGCCGCCGTCATCACCGCCATCGTGCAGGGCAAGGTCCCGGCCGTGGCCATCCGCTACTGAGGCACCCATGAACCAGATGACCACCCGCGCCGCTGCCGGCGCCCTGATGACCAGCGAGCAGGCCGAAGCCATCCGCGGCGCGTTGAAGTCGAGCCTGTACCCGGGCGCCAGTGATGCGTCCATCGACATGGTGCTGAGCTACTGCCAGGCGGCCGGGCTCGACCCGATGACCAAGCCGGTGCACATCGTGCCGATGAAGGTGAAGATCGGCGAGAACCCCGACGGAAGCGCCGTCAACGGCATGCGCGACGTGGTCATGCCCGGCATCGGCCTGTACCGCATCAACGCTTCCCGCACCGGCCAGTACGCTGGCTGCAGCGAACCCGAGTTCGGACCGACCTGCACCATGGAATCCGTGCGTGACGTCTGGTCCAACGGCCCCAATGGCCGCAGGCAGAAGACGCAGCAGCCGTTCCAGCTCCACTATCCGGAGTGGTGTCGCGTCACGGTCCGCAAGCTGCTCGGTAACCAGGTGGTGGAGTTCTCCGCCAAGGAATACTGGCTGGAGAACTACGCGTCCAAGAGCGATGGCAGTCCCAACGCCATGTGGGAGAAGCGCGCCTTCGGCCAGCTCGCGAAGTGTGCCGAGGCCCAGGCGCTGCGCAAGGCGTTCCCGGAAGCGGTCGGCTCCCAGCCAACCGCCGAGGAAATGGAAGGCAAGGACATCATCGATGCCGAATCCGTGCGCGCTGATCGCCGCCCCTCCACCGCTGGCGCCATCACCCGCCAGCAGCAGGCCGAGCCGCAAGACACCCCGGAGCGCCAGGCGCTGTACGCCAGCCTGAAGGATTTCGCCGACTGCGGAATGGAGGAATACGAGGGCGCCTGGGGCCGCCTGACCAAGGAGCAGCGACAGCTGATCGGCAGCGCGGGCCACGAAACGCTGAAGGGCATCGCCGAACGCGCCAGCGCCACCGTAGTCGAAGAAGGCGACCAGCAGACCGCAGCCGATGAAGAGGTGCCGCTGTGATCGTCATCGGGTGCGACCAGGGCAGCGAGGCGTGGCACCGCGCCCGCGCCGGCATCATCACGGCCAGCATGTTCGCCACCGCGCGTTCGCGCGTGGGCGAGCTGACCGACCAGCAGCGCACCTATGTGGACGCGGTGCTGTCCGGCCTGGCCGAGAAGACCGCCATGGAGCGCGCCGGCTACAAGGCGGTGCCGCGCTCGGCCATCATCGAGAAGGCCATCGCCGGCGAGCCCATCGGCGATTTCAGCGAGGCATCCAAGAACTACGCCTTCCGCTTGGCCATCGAGCGCATCAGCGGCGAGCCGTTGGACGAGGGATTCGAGACTTTCGCCATGCGTCGCGGGCACGAGCTGGAACCGGAGGCCCGCGCCGAGCATGAGGTGCAGTCCGGCCTGCTGGTGAAGCGCGCCGGGTTCGTACTGAGCGAGTGCGGCGACTACGGATGCTCGGCCGACGGCTTCATCGGCGAGGACGGCGGCAGCGAATACAAGTGCTTCATCAACCCCGAAAAGCTGCGCGCCTTCCACATTGACAACGATGCGAGCGAGGTGTTCGAGCAGGCCCAGGGCTGCATGTGGCTGACCGGCCGGCAGTGGTGGCACATCGGCCTGTACTGCCCGGCGCTGGCCGCCGTGGGCAAGCAGCTGTGGTGGCGCCGCTTCGAGCGCGACGAGGCGTTCATCGCCAAGCTGCGCACCGACCTGGAACCGTTCCGGCAGATGGTCCTGGGCTTCGAGCGCAGCCTGCGCGCTGGCGATCACCAGCAGGTGGCAGCGTGAGCGGCCGGCGCGCAGGGGTGAAGGCTGCCATGCGGAAGCCGATCCCGCCGAACGCCACCGCCCGCGACCTGGTGCGCCGCTACGTGCACGAAGAGGGCAAGAGCCTGGGCGCGCTGTCCACCGCGTGGGGCTGCAAGCCCTTCAGTGTGTGGCGCGTCTTCCAGCGCACTGACCGGCCGCTGCAACCGCACCACGTCGAGGGCGCCATCACCGCGCTGCAGCTGGACGAGTTCGACGCCAACGAGCTGCGGCTGCGTGCGGCGCGCGAGGCCGGCTGGAAGATCGACCCGTTCTACCTGGGGACTGAAGCATGAAGACCTGCACGAAGTGCGCGGCCCGGCTGCCGCTGCGGTTCTTTCCCCTGATCAACGGCAAGGCCACCGCCGCGTGCGCGCCCTGCCGGAACACCGAGCGCCGCCTGCACGACCCGCTGCGCCCCCTGCGCCGCGACCCGCTGCAGGTGCGCCTCAACAACCTCACCAACCTGTGGCACGGGCCAGTGCGCCGCGTGCCCCTTCGGAGCTACGCATGAACATTGGAGACGAGCTGGCCTATCCGTGGGGCGAACACGGCACCGCGTTGGGCGGCCTGACGAAACGCCAGCTGATCGCGGCGATGGTGCTGCAGGGTTTTGCTTCCGATTCCCAGGCAGGCGGTACGAAGGCAGAACTGGCCGATCAGGCTGTCGAATGGGCCGACGCTCTGCTGACTGCATTGGAGCACACGGCATGACCCACCACCGCTACGACCGCCGGCTGCCGAAGCGCACCGAGGGCTTCGCCTGGGGCCGGTCCATCGACAAGGTGCTGGGCGGCCACGTCCTCACCTACCGCCTGTTCCGTCGCGACCTGGCCGGAAAGCTGCACATCGAGACGCGGACGTTCCAGCTCAACGACCACCGCCGGCACATCGCGCTGCAGCTGCTTATCGCACGCCGCCGGCTGCGCGAACGCGTCGACGCCATCGGCTATGCCCTGATCGAGGCCGAGGCAGCGCCGGCGACTCTGGCCACCGTGCGCCCAGGTGGGCGTGTGCAGCTGCCGCAGGTGGCCGTCCATGGCTGACCAGCTGCTCACCGCTGCACTGACCTGGTCGATCGCCGGTACCGGGTTCCTGGCCGGCATGGGCGCGCTATGGGCGATCAGCCGCGCATGCCGCGCCGCTCGCAATGGGCTGCGCTGGTGCTGGCGAAAGGCGGTGGTCTGATGGACGCATACGAGCAGGCCAAGCACACCGCCCGCGTGTTCCTGGCCGAGTGCCGCGCCCGCCGGCACGGCCTCGGCTACTGGTTCTCCTTCAACGCTGCACAGCACGCACGCAGGCGTGCCACTGCCCCCACCCCGCGGCCGGCGCTGCCGTGCGCACCGGCGCTGCCGGCCCAACTGGAACTGTTCGTATGAAGGCAATAGATCTATTCGCAGGTGGCGGCGGATTCACTGAGGGCGCCGAGCAGGCTGGCTGCGAAGTGGTGTGGGCCGCGAACCATTGGCCTGCAGCCGTCGAGACGCACGCGGCAAACCATCCGCGCGCCCAGCACGTTTGCCAGGATCTGCAGCAGGCCGACTGGACGCAGCTCCCCGACTTCGACCTGCTGCTGGCATCGCCGGCATGTCAGGGCCACACACCGGCCCGCGGCAAGGAACGCCCGCACCATGACGCTACGCGCTCAACCGCCTGGGCGGTTGTGTCGGCGCTGGAATGCAAGTCGCCCGAGGCCGCCCTGGTCGAGAACGTTCCGGCCTTCCTGAAGTGGAAGCTGTTCCCAGCGTGGTGCGCCGCGGTCACTGCGCTGGGCTACGCAGTCAGCCCGCACCTGTTGGATGCCGCCGACTTCGGCGTCCCGCAGCACCGCGTCCGCATTTTCATCGTGCTCACCAAGAGCAAGCATCCGCTGGAGCTGACGCTGCCGAAGATGCCGCATGTTCCTGCGAGCAGCTTCATCGACTTCGACGCCGGCACTTGGACGCCCGTTGAACGGCCTGGCCGCGCCGCGGCGACCATCGCCCGGGTGCGCGCAGGCCGCGCGGCATTCGGCGATCGCTTCGTGGCGCCCTACTTCGGCACCGGCTCCGGCCTGACTGGTCGATCGCTGGACCGCCCTATCGGCACGATCACTACCCGTGACCGCTGGAGCATCATCGACGGCGACCGCATGCGCATGGTTTCGGTTGAGGAATCCAAGATCGCCATGGGCTTCCCGAAGCACTACCTGCTGCCGACAAACAAGAAGGACGGCATGCAGATGATGGGAAACGCGGTGTGCCCGCCGAAGGCCTGTGAAGTCATCCAGGCACTGAGGGCTGCCGCATGATTACCCGCCCCGCGCTCCGGTACCACGGCGGCAAGTGGCGCTTGGCCGACTGGATCATCGGCCACATGCCGCAGCACCACTGCTACGTCGAGCCGTTCGGCGGCGCAATGTCGGTGCTGCTGCGGAAGCGGCCATCCGCGATCGAGGTTTACAACGACCTCGACCAGCACGTGGTCGACTTCTTCCGCGTGCTGCGGGATCCAGCGAAGGCCGAGCAGCTGCGGCTGTCGCTGATGATGACGCCCTATTCCCGCGCCGAGTTCGTGCAGGCGTGGGAGGACCACCCCGAGCCTGTCGAAGCCGCGCGCCGCATGGTGATCCGCACCGCCCAGGCGATCGGCGCCAAGAAGCGCTTGGCCCGGAACGGTTGGCGCGCAGGCCCCACCCACCACACGCCCACCAGCATGTGGCGCGGCTGGCCGCAGCACATCCCCGCCTATGTCGATCGCCTGCGCGATGTGCTGATCGACCAGCAGCCCGCGATCGACGTCATCGCGCAGTTCGACTCGCCGGAAACCCTGTTCTACGTCGACCCACCCTATGTGCTGAAGACCCGCGCCGGCGACCACCGGAAGGTCTACGCACATGAGCTGGAAGACGCCGAGCATGTAGCCCTGTTGGACCAGCTGCTGCAGCTTCGCGGCATGGTGCTGCTCAGTGGGTACCGGCATCCGCTCTACGACGAGGCGCTGGTGGGCTGGCGCCGTGTCGACGTGCACGCGCGTGCCCAGTCCAACCAGCCCCGCATCGAATCCCTGTGGATCTCGCCTGCAGCCGCAGCTGCGCTGCCGCATCCCGCATTGGAGCTTGAACCATGCCCGACCAGCTTTTCCCCCGCGAACCGCGCCGCATGAAGCAGCCGGCCAAGGACGTGCTGCGCGAGCAGCTGGTGGTCGCGGCCGATGAAGTGATCCGCCTGCGCGCGGAGGTGCTGCGCCTGCGCGGCCAGATTTACCAGGCCACCGAGCAGCTGCGCGCTGCGCTGGCCACGAACTGAAGGAGACCAGCATGCAACTGATGACCCCCGAGCGGTGGCTGGCCCGCTACTTCGAAGAAGGCAGCCGCCCGTCAATGCAGGTACTGCAGCGACTGCTGCGCGAGGGCAAGCTGCCCGGTCGCAAGGTCGGCGGCACCTGGTTCATCGACGAACACGAATGGCTCGCCGGCGGCGATGATCTTGTCGCGCGAGTATTGGGTGAGGCGGCCTGACGATGGCACCGAGGCAACGAAGCAAGAGCCGCCAGGGATGGCCGGCCAACCTGTATCCCAACCGGGACGGGTTCAAATACCGGCATCCGGTCACGAAGAAAGAAACGTGGATGGGCACCGACCAGGCCCGAGCGTTTGCCGCGGCCAAGAAGCTCAACGCGCTGCTGATCCCGACCGACGACCTGGTGGCCCGGGTCATAACGCCCGGCGAGACGGTTGCTGATGCGATTGTCGTGTTCCGCCGCGATGACGTACCCGGCAGGAAGTGGGCGCCGAAGACGGCCGAGGTCTACGAAAGCGTGATCCGACGCATCGAGGCCGGGCTTGGTTCGAAGGCAGTGGCCGACGTGACGGTGAAGGTGTGCGCCACCTTCATCCGCGAAGTGACCGAGTCCGACCGCGCGCGCCAGCAGTTCCGGCTGGTGCTGGGCTGGATCTTGGCCTGCGCCGTGGAGGAAGGGTGGATCGACACCAACCCCGCGCTGGCGACTCGCCGGTTCCAGCACGAACGGAAGCGCGTGCGACTGACCCTCGACGTCTACCGGGCCATATGGGACCAGGCCGCACCGTGGCTGCGCAACGCCATGGACCTGTCGCTGGTGACGCTGCTGCGCCGCGAGGACGTGGTGACGGTGAAGTTTGCCGACGTGCGCGACGGCCACCTGTGGGTGGTGCCGTCAAAAACCGAGGGCTCGACGAACGTTCGACTACAGATCGCCGTGGCTGGCCCGCTGCTCGACCTGCTGGCCCGGTGCCGCGATGACGTGGTTTCGCCGTTCGTGATCCACCGGCTGCCGGAGAAGGCCAGACCCAGCGACAAGCGCGCGAAGGACCGAGCGCACCACACACAGGTGCTGCCCGAGCAGCTGTCGCGTGCGTTCGCAAAGGCCCGCGATGCTGCCGGCGTGGGTGGCGATGCGCCCCCTACCTTCCATGAGATCCGCAGCCTGGGCGGTGCGCTGCTGCGCGATGCGGGCTGGACCACGGAACAGATTCAAGCACTGATGGGGCACGGCAACGCATCGATGACCGAGCATTACCTGGGCGGCCATGAAGCGCCGTGGCAGCCGGTCACCACAGGTATCGCGCTGCCTCGATAGGGTGGCGATAGGGTGGTAATAGGGTGCACAACGAAAAAGGGCCTGCACCGCATGGCGCAAGCCCTTGTTCTATCGCTGCTTTTGGTCGGGACGGCCGGATTCGAACCGACGACCCTCTGCCCCCCAGGCAGATGCGCTACCAGGCTGCGCTACGCCCCGACTGATGCTGCGATGTGCCCGCCAGTGCGGCGGGCCGTGAAGTATAGCG
>Ga0308172_1000524_pt1 | contig 46028 bp, 40 predicted proteins | sample PhyGR2_FD_202134 | JGI IMG/M metagenome (GOLD analysis project Ga0308172, IMG submission 202134) | Phyllosphere microbial communities from UC Gill Tract Community Farm, Albany, California, United States - DLSLSG.R2 | ecosystem: Host-associated > Plants > Phyllosphere > Unclassified | place: USA... | reverse complement strand
CGATCGTCCGGCTGGCTCTCTGTGACCGATACTTTTACACGCTTTTTATCAACATGCGTGATCTCTGCTGCAAAAGTCAGATTAGTGCCATCAAAGAGTTCCAGACGCTGGCCTGCCGTCATCCGGAGGACCCGGCCCACATGGTTGGATGCATCTTCATCCAGAGTAATTTCACTGCCGATGTTCAGAGGCGCGGCGTGATAGATGCGAGGTATGCGCATAAGGTTCCTGAGACCGGACGCCGCGCTGCAGCGGCGTCATGGGAAAAGAGCTAGTGTAGGGCAGGGATTTTAGCGCTGGCAAGCCTGCTGCACATAAGGATTGTGATTGCCCTGCACCCTGGCAATCCGCTGGTCGCGTTCGCACTCCCACGGCGTGACAGGATAGAGCTTATCCCAGGCGGTAAACAGCTGCGTCTGCTGGCGCGAAATGCGCAGATGGTACTGGTCGCGCATATAGAAATAAGTGCGGGCAATCGCGCCCCGCGCCCGCGCAGGCGGCTCCGCCTGTTTCAGTTTGAAGTCGATCTTCATCTCACACTGACCATACTGCTTCTCGCTGCCGTTCCACTGACTGTAGGCGAAGTTGCCGCGGTCGCCATTCACTTCACCCACCGCAGGCTGCAGGTTGTGCAGATCGGTTTCGATGCGGCGATAGTCGGGGTCTTTGTTGCAGTTTTTGCGGCCACCGTCCTGCCAGCACTGGCGCTGATGTCCAAACTCCCACGCAGGCATCACATGTTCCCACTCAATGCGTGCGGCGCGATTCGCATTTTTGCGCACCTGATAGCCACAGCTGTTGAGATTGGGAATGCCCTTTTTTCCCTGCCATGTAATTTTACAGCCACAGTAAAAGGAGCCAGGTGCATCGGCGTTAATCGCCGCAGCAAAGGTTTTGGCCTGCTGAAAATTATTCTGATGATAGTTATTCAGGTTGATAGCGTCAGCGGCAGGGGCAAACAGCAACGCCACCGCCAGACTTAAAATGCGAGACATATTCCAGCTTCTGTTCAGTACAAAAAAGGGCGGCAGGTTAACAGAATGTCCAATAGGGCGGAATGGGGATTAGTCTCAGGCTGGCACAAACTCGCCCGCGGTCAGCAGGCTTCCGCAGTGCACGCAGCGATACTCACTCTCTTTGCGCACCACCCGATTGTGGCGCCGCACCGTAAGCTGGTGCTGCTGGCACTGACAGCGATAGGCAAAGGTCTTGCTGCGCACGGAAGCGATCTCAAACTGATGGGTGCGCCGCGCCGGCACGCCCAGCACCTGCTCCATCATCCACTTCCACTCTTTGCCGTGCGGCGCAACGCGACCAAACTGTTTCCAGACCAGCAGATGCGCCAGCTCATGCGGCACCACTTCATCAATAAACGCCTGCTGATTTTCCAGCAGCAGCACCGGATTAATGCGGATTTCCCAGGCGGCCAGCCAGGCCGTGCCCGCCGCCGTGCCGCGCTGCTGATAGAGCAGGGCAGGTTCCGGGTAGTCAGTTTTCAGGGCCTGATTGGCACGCGCAAGCGACTGGCGCAGCGAGCGCATCACTGCCTGCTGCAGGGCAATAGGGAGACGAGGTGTTTTCATGGTGTTCAGGATAATCATCGCCGTCCGGGAACTCAACATGACCCGCGAAAATGGCAGCAGCGTGGCTATAATCTGCCGCCCCGTTTTCGGCATGGCAGGCGGCGGTCACAGGGTAGTCAGACGAGGCGCGGCAGCGGCGGAAATTTCCGGATTAAATATGGTTATCGGCGTTTTTAGAATATCCTATTGATAAGGTTCACTGCAGCGTGAACCGATGAGATGCGACAGGCACAGTGTACGGACAACGCAATGAAAAATAATAACATCAGGAAGCAGCGCATTGTGCTGGTGACCGATTTGATGGCAGGTCGCGGCGGTATGGAGAATGTGACCGGTCAGCTGATTACCGCGCTGAATGCAGAGGCCGGAACGGAAGCGGGGCTGTTTATTATTAACAGCGGCGAAGAGAGCCACTCCCGTGCCTGGACCGCCAACGCTGTTTTAGCCGAGAGCGTCTGCACGCTGCGCAACAAAAAGATAAAAAATCTGATTCATACGCTGCGAATGGCCGCCTTTTTTCGCCGCTATCAGCCCGATCATGTCCTGACCCTGAATACGATTCCCTGCCTGATGACGCGCCGCGCCATTAGTCTCTCCGGCCGTAAAATCATGCTGTCGAGCTGGATGCATCTGCCCCCGCGTGAACGTTACCGTCCCCACTATCTGCTGCGGGCCGATCACCATTTCGCCATCAGCCAGCAGATTAAACAGCAGCTGGTGGATCTGGGTGCCCGCGAAGCAGATGTTGATGTGATCTATAACCCGGTAAAGCGCACTGAGGTGGTCATTGGCCGCCCGCAGGGGCTGAAGTTTCTCTATATCGGGCGCATCCACTTCCGGCGACAGAAACAGCTGAAAGATCTGTTTGATGCCCTGCAGCAGGTCAGCGTCCCCTGGACGCTGGAGATGGTGGGAGATGGCGAGGATCTGGCGCAGTGCCAGCACTACGCGGCGCAGCTTGGGATTGCGGATCGCATCACCTGGCATGGCTGGCAGGAGAACGCCTGGGAGTATGTCCTCCACCAGATCAGACAGGTCAGCTGTCTGCTCATGACCTCCAACTTTGAGGGATTCCCGCTGATCCTGCTGGAGGCGATGTCGCGCGGCGTCTACTGCGTCTCATCCGACTGCATCAGCGGTCCGGCGGAAATTATTCAGAACGGTCACAATGGTCAGCTCTACCCTGTCAATGACAGCATGGCGCTGGCCGCTATTCTCAACGCCATGAGCGGGGATTTCCGTTTCCCTGACCATCAGGTTATCAAAGCGAGCATCACCGGTTTTTATGAGGAAAATTATATGAAGCACCTGATGACCGTGCTTAATCGCCTTACTGAGGTTAAGCATGACGAATAAAACCGAACGCAATGGATTAACGTTACTGGTTAATTTCTCCGTGATTGCGCTCTGCCTGGCACTCTCACTGAATATGTTTGTTACCGGTCTGCCGCAAAAAATATTCTACTTCGTCTCCTATCTCTCCGTTGCCTCCATACTTTATGGTCTGGTGCGCAGACGGATCGACTTCAGGGGAGAAGGTTTTTATCTCGCGCTGTTCGCTGTTCTGGTTATCTTTGCCCTGATTCGTCTGTTCTGGGCCCTTCACGTCAAGGGGATTGAAACTGCCCCCTCAACCGATGCGATAACCAATATCGGCAACTATCTGCTGGGCGCGAAGCGACTGTTGCTGGGCGCGTTTATTCTCCTCAGCCTGGCTATTTATGGCGATCGGGTTTCCCTGACCACGCTGCGTATCGGGAAAGTGCTTATTCTGATCGGACTGCTGATTACGCTGGGCTTCGGTATTCATGAGCATCTCTACACCGCGAACATCCGCATCAAACTCACGACTGAAGCGGCGTCGATGTCCTCCTACATGATTCTGTTTATCTACTGCGCCTGGCTGTGGCTGAGTCGTTTTGAGACGCATCGCTACTGGAAGGTTGCCGATGTGGTGGTGCTGGCTGTCACCTTCGCGCTGCTCTACCTGTGTGCGACCCGCGTGACCCTGATTGCGCTGATCGCCACAGGCCTGCTGTTTGTGGTGCAGAGTTACCGGTTGTCGCTGCTCACTAACTGGCGCGTCGGCACGCTGGCGGTGGGCGTCGTGGCGCTGCTGATCCTGATGACCAGTAACCGCTGGGTGGAAGGGGTGCAGGATATTGAGAACTTTGGCTCCAACAGCTCGACCTCGCTGGGTGCGCGCGTCGCGATCTGGGGCGGAGCGATGAACTTTATTGAGCACCACGGCGGCTTCGCGACGCCGGATGCGCGCACTACGGAGGCGCGTCAGTTCATCATCAGACACTATCCGCTCAATGTGGAAGGCTACACCAACGTCAAATACAACATGCACAACGAGTTTCTCGAAGTGACGACGTTACAGGGATGGCTGGGGACGCTGTCGCTGGCGCTGCTCTATCTGACGATGCTGGCGGGCTGGCTGAAGAAGTGCGATCTGCGCGGGGCGGCGCTGCCAATGCTGGCGCTGTTTATCACCGGGCTGACCGATTCGGTGCTGCCCTATAACCAGACGGCCACCATCTTTATCATGGCGCTGGCGCTCTGCTGCCTGCCACGGCCTCGGCCGGACGTGCGGGTCACCCCGGTATGATGAGGGGCTGAACCAATAAAAAGGGCGGGGTTTCCAGAGAAACCCCGCCCTTTTTTTAGTGCTTAACGGTTAGTCGCGTGCACCGATGTCGCGCAGTTTTTTACCGGCCATCAGGTTACGTTCGATGTGTTCCAGCGAGACGTTTTTGGTCTCCGGAATCAGCATCAGCGTCAGCAGAATGAAGAACAGGTTAAGCAGCGCGTAGACCCAGAAGGTGTTGGCGTTGCCCAGGGTATTCAGCATCGTCAGGAAGGTCGCACCCACGATCATGTTGGCGATCCAGTTGGTGGTGGTCGAGACGGTGATACCGAAATCGCGGCCTTTCAGCGGCTGAATTTCAGAACAGAGTACCCAGATCAGCGGACCTGCTGACATCGCGAAGCCAACGATGAACATCAGCAGCATGCCTATCGCAAAGTACTGTGCGCCCGGCGAGGTAATGCCAAAGTGCAGCATCGTTCCCAGCACGCCCATACCGGCAGCCATCACCATAAAGCCCAGAATCAGGGTCGGTTTACGGCCCCAGCGATCCACCAGGCCAATGGCAATAAAGGTCGCCAGCACGTTGACCAGACCGACGATGACCGTACCCCACATCTGCTGCGTGGTGTTGGCGAAGCCGGCAATTTCAAAGATTTTAGGTGCGTAGTACATGATGACGTTCATACCGGTAAACTGCTGCATAACCTGCAACAGGATGCCGAGGTAGACGGCACGACGGAAGTGGCTGCTGCTGGTGAACAGACCCCAGCCAGACTGCTTGATCTTCAGGCTTTCACGAATCTCATCCAGCTCACGTTTTGCCTGTTCACTGGTGTCGCGCAGACGGTCCAGTACGCGTTGCGCATCGCGGAAGTTGCCACGCGCCGCCAGCCAGCGTGGGCTGTTTGGCAGGAAGAAGACACCGAACAGCAGCAGCAGGGCAGGGATCGTGATGACGCCCAGCATCCAGCGCCAGTTGCCGGTAAAGCTGAAGGCGGTATCAGACAGGTAAGCACCCAGAATCCCGATGGTGATCATCAGCTGATAGAGCGAAATCATACTGCCGCGAATTTTTTCTGGTGCGATTTCAGAAAGATAAAGCGGGGCGGTATAAGAGGCGACACCGACTGCCAGACCCAGCAATACGCGGGCGCTGATCAGCATTTCCGGGTTTGGCGCCATCGCCGACCAGAGAGAACCGATAACGAACAGAATCGCACCGGTCATCAGGCTCTTTTTACGGCCCAGGCGGGAGGACATCCAGCCGCTGCCGATAGCCCCCACCGCAGCACCAAACATCATGGAACTGACGATCCACTCCTGCTGATGAGCGGTAACGTTGAAGTCCTTTGCGATAAACGGCAGGGCACCGGCAATCACGCCGATATCCAGACCGAACAGCAGACCCGCAAGGGCTGCCAGAAAGCAGACAAATAAGGTCATCGCCTTATTTGAAGTTCTGCTTTTGTGTGTATTGCCAGGCATTTTAGCCTCCAGGTTTATCCATCATTGTTTTTATCAATGTTAAAAAACCTTTTACGGGAAAAAAGTGAGTCTGATCACATCAGTGTAATCGCTTACACACGCCGAAACCCTGAAATTCAGCATATTTTACCCGTAAAGATTAATTAACCAGTGAGGTATAGCACTCATTAAGTTTCTGACAATGCTCTATTTATTGGCTATCAGACGACGCTGAAAATAACGCATTTTGAACAGAATAACTACGTGCGTTAAATCTTAAATGTCAGATAAACAAAGCATTTCAATTTGTAATCGTTAACATTTTGTTGTCAGAAAAAGCGCAATGAAGTGTAGCTGAGATTAGAAAACCTGCTGAGGGGCGTCGGGAAGGTCCGGCATAACCGTTTTATCCGGGCAGAAAGGGGCAGGCAGAGCGTGCAAAACAGAGCGCAATCTGCCCGTGTTGCACGAATGCAAAGCCACTGAAAAGGCAATAAAAAACCCTGCCGGCGTGGCAGGGTTTCATAATCAGCCGGAAAACTTACAGGCCAGCCGCTTCACGCAGCAGGGCGGCTTTATCGGTTTTTTCCCATGGGAAATGTTCGCGACCAAAGTGACCGTAAGCGGCGGTCTCTTTATAGATAGGGTGCAGCAGATCCAGCATCTGAATCAGACCATAGGGACGCAGGTCGAAGAATTCACGTACCAGCAGTGTCAGCTGTTCGGTCGCAATTTTCTCGGTGCCAAAGGTTTCCACCATGATGGAGGTCGGTTCAGCAACGCCGATCGCATAAGAGACCTGAATTTCACAACGGTCAGCCAGACCGGCTGCGACGATGTTTTTCGCCACGTAACGTGCCGCATAGGCCGCAGAGCGGTCAACTTTTGACGGATCTTTACCGGAAAACGCACCGCCACCGTGACGCGCCATGCCGCCGTAAGTATCGACGATGATTTTACGGCCGGTCAGACCGCAATCGCCCATCGGGCCGCCGATCACAAAGCGACCGGTCGGGTTGATGTGATATTTGGTTGAGGCGTTCAGCCACTCGGCAGGCAGAACCGGCTTGATGATCTCTTCCATCACCGCTTCCTGCAGATCTTTCTGGCTGATGGACTCAGCGTGCTGCGTTGACAGCACGACCGCATCGATGCCGACAATTTTGCCATCGTCATACTGGAAAGTGACCTGGCTCTTGGCATCCGGGCGCAGCCACGGCAGTGCGCCGTTTTTACGCACTTCTGCCTGACGCTGAACCAGACGGTGCGCATAGGTCACCGGTGCAGGCATCAGAACGTCGGTTTCGTTGGTCGCATAGCCGAACATCAGGCCCTGGTCGCCCGCGCCCTGTTCCAGCGGATCGGTACGGTCAACACCCTGATTGATATCCTGAGACTGTTTGCCAATCGCGCTCAATACGGCGCAGGAGTTGGCATCAAAGCCCATATCGGAATGAACATAGCCGATTTCGCGAACGGTGTTACGGGTGATCTCTTCGATATCGACCCAGGCGCTGGTGGTGATTTCACCGCCAACCAGTACCATACCGGTTTTAACGTAAGTTTCGCAGGCCACACGCGCTTTCGGATCCTGTTCCAGGATCGCATCCAGCACGGCATCGGAAATCTGGTCGGCGATTTTATCGGGATGTCCTTCTGATACGGACTCGGACGTAAAAAGGTGTTTAGCCATTCTGTTCTTTACCTTAGATATGGTTTGAATTCGACTGCATAGCGCCAGTGAGGTTATCTGACCTGACGCCCCTTCAGGCAAAGCCGCGAGCAGTGAGGTTGTGTCAGCACAGCAGGCCAACACCGCCTGGATATTAACCTGTTTAGATGGAAAACCATCTGGACGGCTATTTTAGGATAGAGGATAAACCAATTACCAGCCCTTTTTATGTTTCGGCTTTTTACCTGTCAGCTTTATCGGCATAATTTGCTGACACTCCACGTAATTAGCCGATAATCTTTTTGCTTTTTAGCTTCGTAAACGGTATAAAACGCCGCTGCTTCGCTAGCCGCAGCAAGGATGACGCCACTGTGTGCGTCGCGCCCGTCAGACACCGGTCTGGCTTTCACCCTGGTTGTTCTCCATGTGCCCCTGGCATATGCGGAGGTGATACAAGTAATGAACCACGCTTTTTCTTCTCCCGGTTCTCTGCGCTCTGGCGCAACACTGGCGCGCTCCTGCCTCCCCTCTGTTTCTCTTTCCTGCCGACAATATGTGCGATGCGGTAATTTTACCGACACGAGCGCTGGCTAATCTTTACCTCTGTTCTCAGGGCTTTGTCTCCTCTCTGCGTCTCCGCAGTGGAACGAGACCGGTTATCTATGGTCAATAAAGATCGGGTAAATGTTCTCTGTTTAAACGGATCTGGCCAGGGTGTTTTACACTTAACTCTTCTGCGTGAAGCGCGCTGACGGCAACGTCAGGTGAACAGGACATGACGTTTAATGGGGTATCTGCGTTTCAGATTAGCGGCCATAAAGCCGGTTAACAGTTTTATCTTTCAACGGAAAATTGAGGTTCGCGATGTCTGACGACATGAAGAATATCAAAGGTTCGTCAGCTGGCGAACAGGGTGCGCTCCGCTCCATGCAGGAGGTTGCAATGAACGATCAGGACGCGAGCAAAATGTTGCGGACGTACAACATCGCCTGGTGGGGCAACAACTATTACGACGTCAACGAACTGGGCCACATCAGTGTCTGCCCGGATCCGGATCGCCCGGATGTGCGCGTCGATTTAGCCCGGCTGGTGAAAGAGCGCGAAGCTCAGGGCCAGCGTCTGCCCGCGCTGTTCTGCTTCCCGCAGATCCTGCAACATCGTCTGCGCTCTATTAACGGTGCGTTCAAACGTGCGCGTGAATCCTACGGCTACACCGGTGACTACTTCCTGGTTTACCCGATTAAAGTTAACCAGCACAAACGCGTCATTGAATCCCTGACCCAGTGCGGTGAACCGCTGGGCCTGGAGGCTGGCTCGAAAGCGGAGCTGATGGCGGTGCTGGCACATGCGGGTCAGACCCGCACGGTGATCGTCTGTAATGGCTATAAAGACCGGGAATATATTCGTCTGGCGCTGATTGGCGAGAAGATGGGCCATAAGGTCTATCTTGTGCTGGAAAAAATGACCGAAGTGCGGCTGGTGCTGGAAGAGGCGGAGCGTCTGAATGTGGTGCCGCGTCTGGGTATCCGTGCTCGCCTGGCGTCACAGGGCTCCGGCAAGTGGCAGTCGAGCGGCGGCGAAAAGTCGAAGTTTGGCCTGTCAGCAACGCAGGTGCTGAAGTTGGTTGAGATTATGCGCGAAGCGGGCCGCATCGACAGCCTGCAGCTGCTGCATTTCCATCTCGGTTCACAGATGTCCAATATTCGCGATATCGCCACCGGTGTGCGTGAGTCGGCGCGTTTCTATGTCGAACTGGCGAAGCTGGGCGTAAACATCAAATGTTTCGACGTCGGCGGCGGTCTGGGTGTCGATTATGAAGGCACGCGCTCGCAGTCTGACTGTTCGGTCAACTATGGCCTGAATGAGTACGCTAACAACGTGATCTGGGGCATCGGGGCCGCCTGTGATGAGCACGGCCTGGAGCATCCGACGGTGATCACCGAGTCCGGTCGCGCCGTGACCGCACACCATACGGTGCTGGTTTCTAACATCATCGGCGTGGAGCGCAACGAGTTCAGCGAACCTGAAACGCCGGATGCCGATGCGCCGCGCCCGATTCTCAGCATGTGGGAAACCTGGCAGGAGATGCACGAGCCGGATACCCGCCGTTCGCTGCGTGAGTGGCTGCACGACAGCCAGATGGACCTGTTCGATATCCACACCGGCTACTCCTCCGGCACTTACGATCTTAAGCAGCGTTCATGGGCTGAGCAGCTCTATCTGAGCATCTGTCACTATATTCAGCAGCATCTCGATCCGAGCAACCGTGCGCATCGTCCGATCATCGACGAACTGCAGGAGCGAATGGCGGATAAGATCTACGTTAACTTTTCGCTGTTCCAGTCGATGCCGGATGCATGGGGTATCGATCAGCTCTTCCCGGTTCTGCCGCTGGAAGGGCTGAATAAGAAGCCGGAACGCCGCGCTGTGCTGCTCGACATCACCTGTGACTCTGACGGTACCATCGATCACTATGTGGATGGTGACGGTATCGCCACCACCATGCCGATGCCGGAATATGACCTGGATAACCCGCCGATGCTGGGCTTCTTCATGGTCGGGGCTTATCAGGAAATTCTGGGCAACATGCACAACCTGTTCGGTGACACCGAGGCGGTGGATGTCTACGCACGCGAAAATGGCGAAGTGGAAGTGCAGCTGTCGGATGAGGGTGACACCGTGGCAGACATGCTGCGCTATGTGCAGCTTGATCCTAACCAGCTGATGTCGCTGTTCCGCAATCAGGTGCAGGCGTCCGATCTCGACGAAGAGCTTCGTGCCCAGTTCCTGGAAGAGTTTGAGAGCGGCCTCTACGGATACACCTATTTAGAAGATGAGTAATCGCATCGTTCAGCCCGCAATCGTATATTGCAGTTGCCGCTGACTATGCCGATAATCTGACTCACTCAATCCCTTCCTCGTCGGGCCTAACGACGCGGAGGGGATTTTTTTTATCTCAACCTTAATGGCTTGCGGGCCTGGCCCGACTTACGCAGAGAGAGAGCAATTATGTATAACACGCTTGGCAATCAGTACGACAACTCCCTGGTCTCTAACGCCTTCGGCTTCATGCGCTTTCCGCTGAACTTCCAGCCTTATGACAGCGACGCGGAGTGGGTGATTACCGGTGTACCGTTTGATGCTGCGACCTCCGGTCGTCCGGGCAGCCGCCTGGGCCCGGGCGCAATCCGCCAGATCTCCACCAATCTGGCCTGGGAAGGCTGCCGCTGGCCGTGGGATTTCGATCTGCGTCAGCGTCTGAACGTTGTCGACTGTGGCGATCTGGTTTACGCCTTCGGTGACTCACAGGATCTCTCCGATAAATTACAGGCTCACGCCGAAAAACTGCTGGCCAGTGGCAAGCGCATGATGACCTTTGGCGGCGACCACTACGTGACGCTGCCGCTGCTGCGCGCGCATGCGAAACATTTCGGCAAGATGGCGCTGGTGCACTTTGATGCCCACACCGACACCTACTCCAACGGCCCGACGTTTGACCACGGCACCATGTTCTTTACCGCGCCGAAAGAGGGGCTGATCGATCCTCTGCACTCGGTGCAGATCGGTATCCGTACCGAATTTGACCGGAGCCTGGGCTTTAACGTGCTGGATGCGGCGCAGGTCAATGACCGCAGCGTTGACGATATCCTCGCTGAAGTCAAACGCACCGTCGGCGATCTGCCGGTCTATCTCACCTTCGACATCGACTGTCTGGACCCGGCTCATGCACCTGGCACCGGCACGCCGGTCATTGGCGGCCTGACCACTGACAAAGCGACCAAACTGATCCGTGGCCTGCAGGGTATGAACATCGTGGGTATGGATCTGGTGGAAGTGGCACCGGGCTATGACCATGCGGATTTAACCGCGCTGGCCGCGGCGACGCTGGCGCTGGATATGCTGCATGTTCAGGCGGCCAACAAGGGCTGAGTTGCCGCACCCCTCTGACCAGTCTGCCGGGCTCATCCGGCAGGCTGTGCTGCCGTCTCCCGCCATTCCTCCTCAGCGTCTTCCCCACGCATACCCTGTCTGACCGGCTGCTGGCCTCGGCCATGCGGTTAAGGCGCAACTGCACATCAGCAACTAAACTTAGTGACATCACTTTTCGACGTGGAGGCAATCATGGGCTTTCTTGATGAACTGGCGGGCTCACTGCAGGGCAATCAGAGTGACGGGCATCTGCCCGGCCAGCTGCAGGCGGTGTGGCACTGGGTACAGGAGCAGGGCGGCATTGAAGTGCTGCTGCAAAAATTTCAGCAGGGCGGGCTGGGTGAAGTTTTTAGTTCCTGGATTGGTACCGGCAGCAATCAGCCAGTCGCGCACAGCGATATCCACTCGGCGTTTGGTCAGGCGGAACTGCAGTCACTGGCGGATAAGCTGGGAACCGATGTCAGGGGCGCAGCAGGCACGCTGGCGGTGATTCTGCCGCAGCTGATTGACAGGATGTCACCGCAGGGGCGCATGGATGAGGCGTCACTGCATGAGAATAAACTCGATTTAGGCTCAATGGTGGATCAGATATTTAAGCGCTGAATCAGCCAGAGCCGAAAGGTATCAGGCGCATCGCCCTGAAGGATGATGCGCCTGATTGCGTTTTATTTTGCGTCGGCAGCAATGCGATCGCGGATATGCTGAGCGCGCGCCTCTGAAGCCGGGTGGGAGTCAAACATCGAACTCTGACGGCCCTGTTCCAGCTTCGCCAGTTTCTCAAAGCTGGTGACCAGCCCCATCGGGTTAATGTTGCGCTTCTTCATCAGGTCATAGGAGTAGTCATCCGCCTGTGACTCCTGCGATTGGGAAAACTGCGCGTTGACCAGTTTCTCACCCAGTTCGCCCAGCTGCGACTGCGACAGCGAACCGATCACCCCGCCAACCGACGCGGCAGCCGTGCGGGCCGCCGTGGTGGCATACGCCAGCTGCATCGCTTTACGGGTGTGGCCCAGCGCAACGTGACCCATCTCATGGCCCAGTACCCCTTCGACTTCATTGTCGGTCATCATATCCATCAGTCCGCTGTAGACACGGATACAGCCGTTTGCCATCGCCCAGGCGTTGACATCTTTTGTCTGGTAAACCTTGTAGTTAGCCGGGACGCCATTGATGTTATCGCCCAGCGCGGCGGCGATCTTGTTCAGCCGCTGCTGATATTCGCTGTCAGCCGGCGCGATCTGATTCTCTTTATCCATCTGCTCACAGGACTTATCGCTCAGCTGCTTAACCTGATCGTCGCTCAGCGTGTAAGCCTGATAGGCCTGTGCGCCTGACTGCATCAGCGCGTTATTGTCTAACCCCTGACAGCCGCTCAGCAGCGTCGCCAGTCCAAGCGCTAATACCGTTTTCTGGATTTTCATGTTCTGTCCCATTCATAACAAGGTAAGAAAAACAAACACCTGAAACCGTGCCAGGTGAATAAACGTTTTGGTTATAGCCTGCCAGTCTGCACTTTGCTAGCAGAGTTGGCCGGAAAAGCCATACGAAGCGGTGACATTTAGCGTTTTACAGCATGTACTTTTGCCCCGATTTTCATGTACATTGATGAGCAACTTTTTCCTTGTTTTGCCCGGTAACTCATTAATAACAATAAGTTAAGGCGCGAAGCATTAATCCGACCTGGAGTAGAAAATGCCCTCTCGTAAAGAGCTTGCCAACGCCATTCGTGCGTTAAGTATGGATGCAGTACAGAAAGCGAAATCGGGACATCCGGGTGCCCCAATGGGTATGGCGGACATCGCTGAAGTACTCTGGCGCGGTTACCTGAACCACAACCCGACCAACCCACAGTGGGCTGACCGCGACCGTTTCGTGCTTTCGAACGGTCACGGCTCCATGCTGATCTATAGCCTGCTGCACCTCACCGGCTACGATCTGCCGATGAGCGAACTGGAAAACTTCCGCCAGCTGCACTCAAAAACTCCAGGTCACCCGGAATATGGCTATACCGCCGGCGTTGAAACCACCACCGGTCCGCTGGGGCAGGGCATCGCTAATGCGGTCGGTTTTGCTATCGCTGAGCGCACCCTGGCCGCGCAGTTCAACCGTCCGGGTCATGACATCGTAGACCACAATACCTATGTCTTCATGGGTGATGGCTGCATGATGGAAGGCATCTCGCACGAAGTCTGCTCACTGGCGGGTACGCTGAAGCTGGGCAAACTGGTGGCCTTCTATGATGACAACGGTATCTCTATCGACGGTCACATTGATGGCTGGTTCACCGATGACACCGCTAAGCGCTTCGAAGCTTACGGCTGGCACGTTGTGCGCGGCGTTGATGGTCACGATGCGGATGCGATTGCTAAAGCGATCGACGAAGCGAAAAGCGTCAGCGACAAGCCATCACTGCTGATGTGCAAAACCGTCATCGGCTTCGGTTCGCCGAACAAAGCGGGCACCCATGATTCACACGGCGCACCGCTGGGTGATGACGAAGTGGCGCTGACCCGTAAACAGCTGGGCTGGAACCACGCACCGTTCGTTATCCCGTCAGAGATCTACGCTGAGTGGGACGCGAAAGAAGCGGGTCAGGCGAAAGAATCGGCCTGGGATGAGAAATTCGCGGCGTACGCGCAGGCTCACCCGGAACTGGCCGCTGAGTTTAAGCGTCGCATCAGCAATGAGCTGCCTGCTAACTGGCAGGAAGAGTCTCAGAAATTTGTTGAGCAGCTGCAGGCGAACCCGGCGAAGATCGCCAGCCGTAAAGCTTCACAGAATGCGATTGAAGCCTTCGGTAAAATTCTGCCGGAATACCTGGGCGGTTCAGCTGACCTGGCGCCGAGCAACCTGACTGTCTGGTCGGGCTCTAAGCCGATCAATGAAGATGCGGCAGGTAACTACATCCATTACGGCGTGCGTGAATTCGGTATGACCGCTATCGCTAATGGACTGGCGCTGCACGGCGGCTTCCTGCCTTACACGGCCACCTTCCTGATGTTCGTTGAGTATGCGCGTAACGCTGCGCGTATGGCGGCACTGATGAAGATCCGTCAGATCATGGTCTACACCCACGACTCCATCGGTCTGGGCGAAGATGGCCCGACGCACCAGCCGGTTGAACAGATGGCCAGCCTGCGCACAACGCCAAACATGAGCCTGTGGCGTCCGTGTGACCAGGTTGAATCTGCCGTGGCGTGGAAATACGCGATTGAACGTCAGGATGGCCCGACGGCACTGATCTTCTCCCGCCAGAACCTCGCGCAGCAGGCGCGTGACGCTGAGCAGCTGGCTAACGTGGCGCGCGGCGGCTATGTGCTGAAAGATTGCGATGGCACGCCTGAGCTGATCCTGATTGCCACCGGTTCAGAAGTTGAACTGGCTGTCGGTGCGTGGGACAAACTCACCAGCGAAGGTCGTAAAGTGCGTGTCGTCTCGATGCCTTCAACGGATGCCTTCGACAAGCAGAGCGATGCGTATCGCGAAGCCGTTCTGCCAAAAACGGTCAGCGCGCGCGTGGCTATCGAAGCGGGCATCGCAGATTACTGGTTCAAATACACCGGTCTGAATGGGGCCATCGTCGGCATGACCAGCTTCGGCGAATCAGCGCCTGCGGATCAGCTGTTCGAACTGTTTGGCTTTACCGTCGACAACGTTGTGGCGAAAGCCAAAGCGCTGCTGGCGTAAAAAATCGGTCAGGCGGGCCTGAACCCGCCTGGCGCTAAACGCAGAGGGACGACTTTTTCGTCCCTCTCGCTCTTTTATTCCTGCAGTAATAACCTGTTTTCGCCTCAATTTGTGACGCAGATCTAAATATAAGCAGTCAGATTGATCACAGTCATTCCCGTTATTCCTTCCTTCTATTATTGTAGCTGAACCGTTTCAGTCGCCAGGCATCTTGCCCTGGTTTCGGACAATGCCGGGTAAGAATCTCCTGTACAAAATGCAGTGAAACGCTCAGGCTAACGGCACGTTTTTTCAGTCTGACGTGGCAGGAGAGAAATGACGGTACGGGTAGCAATAAATGGTTTTGGCCGGATTGGACGCAACGTTCTGCGCGCGTTATATGAAACGGGCCGGCGGGCGGAGATTACGGTGGTGGCGATCAACGAGCTGGCGGAAGCCACCGGGATGGCGCACCTGCTGAAATATGACACCAGCCATGGCCGTTTTGCTTTTGATGTGCGGCAGGAGCGCGATGTGATGTGGGTGGGGGGCGATACCCTGCGCATTCTGCACCGTGCAGAGATTGCCGATCTGCCGTGGCGTGAACTCGACGTTGATGTGGTACTGGACTGCACCGGCGTTTACGGTTCGCGCGCGGATGGCGAAGCGCATCTTCAGGCGGGTGCCAAAAAAGTGCTGTTCTCTCATCCCGGCGGAAACGATCTCGACGCGACCGTGGTGTATGGCGTTAATCAGCAGGATCTCAGCGCCAGCGACCGCATCGTCTCCAATGCCTCCTGTACCACCAACTGCATTATTCCTGTGATTAAACTGCTGGATGATGCGTTTGGCATCGAATCCGGCACCGTCACCACGATTCACTCGGCGATGCACGATCAGCAGGTGATCGACGCTTATCACAGCGATCTGCGCCGCACCCGTGCAGCCAGCCAGTCGATCATTCCGGTCGACACCCGGCTGGCGGCGGGCATCACCCGCATTTTTCCGAAATTCAACGATCGCTTTGAGGCGATAGCGGTTCGCGTCCCGACGATCAACGTGACGGCTATTGATCTCAGCGTTTCTGTTCGTCAGGCAGTGAAGGCGTGCGAGGTTAACACCCTGTTGCAAAGCGCGGCAGAGGGGGCATTTCGTGGTATAGTTGACTATACGGAATTACCTTTAGTCTCAGTAGATTTTAACCATGATCCGCACAGCGCCATTGTGGACGGAACGCAAACGCGGGTCAGCGGTCAACACCTTATCAAGACCCTGGTCTGGTGTGACAACGAATGGGGCTTTGCTAACCGAATGCTCGACACGACGTTAGCCATGGCCGCAAGCGGTTTCAGGTAAGACGCGGTTTGCGTCTGGCAAAACTTATGAGAATCAACGAGAGGGTTCACCATGTCTGTAATTAAGATGACCGATCTGGATCTGGCTGGCAAACGCGTGCTGATCCGTGCCGATCTCAACGTACCGGTTAAAGAAGGTAAAGTGACGTCTGATGCACGTATCCGTGCTTCTCTGCCCACCATTGAAGCGGCGTTGAAACAGGGCGCGAAAGTAATGGTTACCTCTCACCTGGGTCGTCCGACCGAAGGTGAATACAACGAAGAGTTCTCGCTGCTGCCGGTCGTGAACTACCTGAAAGAGAAGCTGAGCGGCACCCATGTGACCCTGGCAAAAGATTACCTCGACGGCGTGGAAGTGGGCGCTGGCGAACTGGTGGTGCTGGAAAACGTTCGCTTTAACAAAGGCGAGAAGAAAGACGACGAAGCGCTGTCTAAAAAATATGCTGCCCTGTGCGACGTCTTCGTGATGGACGCGTTTGGTACTGCACACCGCGCGCAGGCCTCTACCCACGGCGTCGGCAAATTTGCGCCTGTTGCCTGTGCCGGTCCGCTGCTCTCCGCTGAACTGGAAGCGCTGGGCAAAGTGATGACTAACCCTGAGCGTCCGCTGGTCGCTGTCGTGGGCGGTTCTAAAGTCTCAACCAAATTTGATGTGCTGCAGTCGCTGGTCAAAATCGCGGACACCGTGATTGTCGGCGGCGGCATCGCGAACACCTTCGTGGCTATCGACAATAAAGTCGGTAAATCCCTGTATGAGCCAGACTTCGTTGAAGCAGCGAAAGGCCTGCGCGATCAGCACGGTATTCCGGTTCCGACTGACTCACGTGTCGGCACGGAATTCTCCGAAACTGCACCAGCGACCGTGAAAAAGGTTTCGGAAGTGGCGGATAACGAAGAGATTATGGACTTCGGTGACGAAACCGCACAGGCGATGGCTGCCATCCTGAAGGATGCGAAAACTATCCTGTGGAACGGCCCGGTGGGCGTATTCGAGTTCCCTAACTTCCGTAAAGGCACCGAAATCGTGGCGAACGCCATTGCAGACAGTGAGGCGTTCTCTGTGGCTGGCGGCGGCGACACCTTAGCGGCGATCGACCTGTTCGGTATCGAAGACAAAATTTCCTACATCTCTACCGGTGGCGGCGCGTTCCTTGAGTTCGTGGAAGGCAAGAAACTGCCTGCCGTCGCCATGCTGGAAGAGCGTGCGAAGCAGTAAACCTTTGGGGGTGATGCCCTGCGGCATCGCCTGAAGTCTTGCCCGTCTGGGCGTTTATATCGACGTTCCTTAAGGGGAACAACGGTCACGAAACAGGACACAATCATGTCTAAAATTTTTGATTTCGTAAAACCCGGCGTTGTCACTGGTGATGACGTACAGAAGATCTTCAAAGTCGCGAAAGAGAACAAATTCGCACTGCCAGCCGTGAACTGCGTCGGCACCGACTCTATCAATGCCGCACTGGAAGCTGCTGCGAAAGTTAAAGCACCAATCATCATTCAGTTCTCTAACGGTGGTGCGGCTTTCATCGCGGGTAAAGGTTTCAAGACTGATAAACCACAGGGCGCCGCTATTTTCGGAGCCATCTCGGGTGCACACCATGTTCACCTGATGGCTGAGCAGTATGGCGTGCCGGTAATTCTGCATACTGACCACTGTGCCAAGAAACTGCTGCCGTGGATCGACGGTCTGCTGGACGCGGGTGAAGAGTACTACCAGAAAAACGGTAAACCTCTGTTCTCTTCTCACATGATCGACCTGTCAGAAGAGTCTCTGGAAGAGAACATCGAAATCAGCAGCAAATACCTGGCGCGCATGGCGAAACTCGACATGACCCTGGAGATTGAACTGGGCTGCACCGGCGGTGAAGAAGATGGCGTTGATAACAGCCACATGGACGCATCTGCACTCTACACCCAGCCAGAAGATGTGAACTACGCGTACGAAAAACTGCATGCGATCAGCCCGCGCTTCACCATTGCGGCGTCATTCGGTAACGTCCACGGCGTGTACAAGCCAGGCAACGTGAAACTGACCCCGACCATTCTGCGTGATTCGCAGAAGTTTGTGTGTGAAAAACATGGCCTGCCGCACAACGCGCTGGACTTCGTTTTCCACGGCGGTTCAGGTTCTTCAGCAGCAGAGATCGAAGAGTCTATCAGCTACGGTGTGATCAAGATGAACATCGATACCGATACCCAGTGGGCAACCTGGGACGGCATTCTGCAGTACTACAAAAAGAATGAAGGCTATCTGCAGTCGCAGCTGGGTAACCCGGAAGGCGACGACAAGCCAAACAAAAAATATTACGACCCACGCGTCTGGCTGCGTTCTGCCCAGGCGTCTATGGTGGTCCGTCTGGAGCAGGCTTTCAAAGAGCTTAACGCTGTCGACGTACTGTAACACCCTGGTGGTTACCGTATAAAAAAGGCCCGAAAGGGCCTTTTTTTTGCCTTTTTTTCAGCAGATTTATGTCAAAAGTCATGCAGGTTTGGCACACCGGCATTTATTGTTTACCCTTTTGTCAGGGATTGTCAGAGCGGTTCTGACAATGTGGTCTCATTCCCTTTGGGATTTAATTACAGGATGGTTACATGCAGGATACGGGCATGATCGATGAAATCAACAACGCGGGAAACTGGATTATACGAAATCAGGAACTCCTGATTAGCTATGCGGTAAACATCGTCGCCGCGATTGCGATTATCGTGATAGGGCTGATGATTGCGCGCATCATCGCCAATGCGGTCAATCGTCTGCTGCGCGCGCGTCACATTGATACCACGGTCGCTGACTTCCTCTCTGCGCTGGTACGCTATGGCATTATCGCGTTCACGCTTATCGCCGCACTGGGGCGTATCGGCGTCCAGACCACCTCGGTCATTGCTATTCTGGGTGCAGCCGGTCTGGCTGTGGGCCTGGCATTAAAAGATTCCCTGTCAAACCTGGCGGCGGGTGTGCTGCTGGTGATTTTCCGCCACTTCCGGGCCGGTGAGTTTGTCGATCTGGGCGGCATCATGGGCACGGTCATGAACGTACAGATCTTCTCTACGACCCTCAAATCGGCTGACGGCAAGCTGGTGGTGGTGCCTAACGGTAAAATCATCACCGGTAATATCGTTAACTTCTCGCGCGAGCCGGTACGCCGCAATGAATTTATCATTGGCGTCTCTTACGATGCGGATGTTGATCAGGTGCTGACGCTGCTGCGCGAAGTGGTTGATGCTGATAGCCGTGTTCTGCAGGAGAAAGGCGTGCAGGTGGGTCTGAATGAGCTGGCGGCCTCCTCAATGAACTTTGTGGTGCGCTGCTGGAGCAACAGCGGAGACCTGCAGGATGTTTACTGGGATCTGCTGAAGAACTTTAAGCGTGCGCTGGATGGAAAAGGGATTGGTATTCCTTATCCACAGATGGATGTGCATCTGCACCGTGTTAAAAAGCCGGAGACCGACGCGCCAGAGAAAATCGCGCCACAGGCCCAGCCGGAGTAATCGTTTTATGGGCGACCCTGGTCGCCCATTCATTTTGCTAATCGCAGATTAATTCTTTCAATTTCCGCTAATCATCGCCCCCTCATATACTGCTTCACATCTGACGATGTGAGGACATAATTCTGTGATATCTCTCTACTTTCAGGGGCTTGCCCTGGGTGCCGCACTGATTCTGCCGCTGGGTCCGCAGAACGCCTTTGTCATGAATCAGGGGGTAAAGCGGCAGTACCACCTGATGACGGCAGCGCTCTGCTCGCTGAGCGATATTCTGCTGATTTGCGGCGGTATTTTCGGCGGAAGTGCACTCCTGAGTCACTCTCCGCTGCTGCTGGGGGCCATCACCTGGGCGGGCGTGGCATTTCTGCTCTGGTACGGCTGGGGCGCGCTGCGTCACGCCTTTCGCGGCGATGTCGATCTGGCAGAAGGGGCGTCGCGCAGGCAGAGCAGGGGACGCATCGTGGCGACGCTGCTGGCGGTAACCTGGCTCAACCCGCACGTCTATCTCGATACCTTTGTGGTGCTGGGTAGCCTTGGCGGTCAGTTGCCGACCCCCGCGGCGCGTCAGTGGTTCGCGCTGGGAACCATCAGCGCCTCTGTCCTGTGGTTTTTCGGTCTGGCCCTGCTGGCCGCGTGGCTCTCACCGCGTCTGCGCACTGCGACGGCACAGCGCAGCATTAACCTGCTGGTCGGCGCAGTGATGTGGTTTATTGCCCTGCAACTGGCGCGCCAGGGTATCGCCGCTTTCTGAACAGAACGCGAACAGGCTGCGGTTATTGCCGCAGCGCTGGCGAACTTTTGCCATAATGACCACTCAAAGCATGGCGCATAGCGATGCGCTGCTGGGCTTCGCCGGTTAGAAGCCGTCATAGTGACCTTTTCAAGGAGGACTTTCATGAAACTGAAAGCATTGGCTCTGGCCGCAATCATGAGCGCCGGAGCACTGCCTGGCGTACACGCTGATGAGTTACCAAATGGGCCGCACGTGGTGACCTCAGGCAAGGCAACAGTCGATGCCCGTCCCGATATCGCCACGCTCTCTATCGTGGTGAATGTCTCATCCAAAGATGCCGCCGATGCGAAAAAGCAGGCGGACAGCCGGGTTGCACAATATTTCGATTTTCTGCAGAAAAACGGCATTGAGAAGAAAGATATTGATGCGGCTAACCTGAGTACCCAGCCGGAGTACGATTACACCAAAGAGGGCAAATCTGTCCTGAAAGGCTATCGCGCGGTGCGTCAGGTTCAGGTCACTCTGCGTCAGCTGGACAAGCTGAACGATCTGCTGGATGGGGCACTGAAATCGGGTCTGAACGAGGTGCGCAGCGTCGAGTTAGGCGTGGCAAACCCGGAGAGCTACAAAGAGCAGGCACGTAAAGCGGCGATTAAAAATGCGACTCAGCAGGCCTCACAGCTGGCTGAAGGCTTTAACGCGAAGCTGGGCCCGATCTACAGCATCCGCTATCAGGTCGCTAACTATCAGCCGATGCCGATGAACCGCATGTATAAAGCGGCAGCCGCCGCCGATACCTCAGCCCAGGAAACCTACGATCAGCAGAGCATTAACTTTGACGATCAGGTCGATGTGGTGTTTGAACTCAAGCCCAACGCGGCACAGTAATGAAAAACGGGGCTGATGTCCCGTTTGAAATTGTTGACAAAACCTGGCTCGGTTCGCTGTGAGACAGTGCCTGCACAGGAAACAGGGTCAGATCGGAAAGTCGCTAAGCCCAATCCCTGGCCGCTCGGCCCGCACCATCCCTGGCGCGGGACGCTTTCCTCTTCTGACCCTGCTCCCTGCGCGTTTAACTTTTCTGTTGTTGTAAGAGTCTTCTTTATCCCGATTTGTCAGCAACAAAAACGGGGCTTTCGCCCCGTTTTTGTTTTCAGGCTGCCACGTCGTCCTGACGCAGCACCCGATGTCCATGCGCTATCAGCGCGTCGGTGACCCGACGCATCAGACGGCTCTCCGGCGCAAAACGATGCCAGTAGAGCATCCGGCGCTGATACAGGCCAGGCGTCAAATCGATTAACTCCCCGCTTGCCAGCTCGCGCTCAATCTGCAGATGCGGAATCATACAGCAGGTCGACCCCTGTCGCGCCATCTGCACAAAGGCTTCCGATGAGTTGACGATGTGGCAGGGCACGCTCCCGGGTGAGAGGTCGAAATTCTGCTGCAGAAAGGCCTGATGCATATCATCAAGGTGGTCGAACGCGACCGCAGGCGCCTTCAGCAGGGCAGAGCGGGTCACCCCGTTGGGGAAGAAGCGATCGGCAAAATCGCGCGACGCCACAAACAGATAGTCGAGCGCGCCGAGCTGGTCCACCAGGCAGCTGGGCAGCGGCTGCGGCTGAATACTGACCGCGCCCACCACCTCACCGCGGCGCAGACGCTCCTGGGTGCGGGTTTCATCTTCCACCTGCAGATTCAGGCGCACGGGCGAGTCGGCCAGTACATCTTTCAGGGCGGGCAGCAGCCAGGTCGCCAGACTGTCGGCGTTGACCGCCAGCGACAGCAGCAGCGGCGTGGTACCACTGTTTTCATCACCCAGCCACTCCTCTTCCAGCAGCTCGACCTGATGCAGTAACGCCAGCAGTTTCTGGCCCTGTTCGGTCGGACGCGGCGGCACGGTGCGCACCAGCAGCGGCTGACCAAACAAATTCTCCAGCTGCTTGATACGCTGAGACACCGCCGACTGGGTGATGCAGAGTTTCTGTGCGGCTCGCTCAAACCCGCGTTCGCGGATCACTGAATCCAGCGCCTGAAGCGTTCGATAATCCGGGCGTTTCATTATTCTTCTCTCTCCTTCAGGGTGGACGTCACTATGCCACAAAAGTGCCGCCTGTGATGGCTCACCTGTTTTTTGTGGGCTGGCTTCCAAAGCGTTAAATCCACGTCGGTCAGCCGAGCATTTTCAGCCAGCCTTGTTTTATACTACGCGCACTTCGTTGTCGCACAGGTTTTAAACATACCATGACCCAGGATGAACTGAAAAAAGCCGTTGGCTGGGCTGCACTTGAGTACGTGCAGCCGGGTACGGTTGTTGGCGTAGGCACCGGATCCACCGCTGCCCACTTTATCGATGCGCTTGCCACAGTCAGGCATCAGATCGAAGGTGCCGTCTCCAGCTCGGATGCCTCCACCCTGAAACTGAAAAGCCTGGGCATTCCGGTGTTTGACCTGAATGAGATCGATCTGCTGTCGGTTTACGTCGATGGTGCGGATGAGATCAACCCGCAGATGCAGATGATTAAAGGCGGTGGCGCGGCGCTGACGCGTGAAAAGATCGTGGCCGCGGTGGCGCAGACCTTTATCTGTATCGCCGACGCCTCTAAAGAGGTCGATGTGCTGGGCCGCTTCCCGCTGCCGATCGAGGTGATCCCGATGGCGCGCAGTTACGTTGCGCGTGAGCTGGTTAAAATGGGCGGCCTGCCGGAGTATCGCCAGAATGTTATCACCGATAACGGCAACATCATTCTCGACGTGCATAATCTGACTATTCTCGATCCGATTGCGCTGGAAAAAACCATCAACGCTTTGCCTGGCGTGGTCACCGTGGGCCTGTTTGCCGCACGCGGCGCCGATATTGCGCTGATAGGCGGTCCGGATGGCGTGAAAACCATCAAAAAATGATCTGTCCGGCGTCGATACGGCGCCGCTTATTTCTGCCTGCAAATCATCTTTTCTTGCCCGGGTGAAATTTGGTGACTTATGTCACATAACCGTTATCCGCAACGGTTTCATTCTCTCTTCAACCCTGACCCCGTGATTTTGTCTGGCAATGTGGTGCTGCCAGCCGTTGCCGTGCTGGCTCCCGGGCAATCGTTTGTATTGCCCGACGCGATTTTTTTGATATTTTGACAGAAGGCTGGCTTATGGTACTCCTCATTGAATGCTGAATAGGATCGGGAAATGGCAAAGGTATCACTGGATAAAGATAAGATTAAGTTCCTGCTGGTGGAGGGTGTGCATCAGAGCGCGCTGGACAACCTGCGGGCTGCAGGCTACACCAACATCGAGTTTCACAAGGGCGCGCTGGACGCTGACGCATTAAAAGCCTCCATCCGCGATGCGCACTTCATTGGTATCCGCTCCCGCTCCCAGCTCACTGAAGAGATTTTTGCGGCAGCTGAAAAGCTGGTCGCTGTTGGCTGTTTCTGTATCGGTACCAACCAGGTTGATCTGCAGGCCGCCGCCAGCCGCGGGATTCCGGTCTTCAATGCGCCATTCTCCAATACCCGCTCGGTCGCTGAACTGGTGATTGGTGAGATGCTGCTGATGTTGCGTGGCATCCCGGAAGCGAACGCCAAAGCGCACCGTGGTATCTGGAACAAGAATGCCAAAGGCTCATTTGAAGCGCGCGGTAAAAAACTCGGCATCATCGGTTACGGCCATATCGGTATGCAGCTGGGCGTACTGGCAGAGAGCCTGGGCATGCACGTTTTCTTCTACGACATTGAAAACAAGCTGCCGCTGGGTAACGCCACTCAGGTTCGCCATCTGGCGGAACTGCTCAACATGAGCGACGTTGTGAGCCTGCACGTACCGGAAACCGTGTCGACACAGGATATGATCGGGGCGGAACAGCTGGCGCAGATGAAACCTGGTGCGCTGCTGATTAACGCCTCTCGCGGTACGGTTGTCGATATCCCGGCACTGTGCGAGGCACTGGCCAGCAAGCATGTGGGAGGCGCGGCCATTGACGTCTTCCCGGTCGAACCAGCCACCAACAGCGATCCCTTTATCTCTCCGCTGAGTGAGTTCGACAACGTGATCCTGACGCCGCACATTGGCGGATCGACAGAAGAAGCGCAGGAGAACATCGGTATCGAAGTTGCGGGCAAGCTGGCGAAATACTCCGACAACGGTTCCACCCTGTCGGCGGTCAACTTCCCGGAAGTCTCACTGCCGATCCACGGCATCAGCGCCAGCCGTCTGCTGCACATCCACGAGAACCGTCCGGGCGTGCTGACGGCGATCAACCAGATTTTCGCCGAGCAGGGCATTAACATCGCCGCCCAGTATCTGCAGACGTCGCCATTTATGGGCTATGTGGTCATCGATATCGATGCTGAGCCGGAAGTGGCTGAGAAAGCTCTGCAGCTGATGAAGGCTATTCCGGGGACTATCCGCGCGCGTTTACTCTACTAAGCGATACCCGCCTGAAGAGGCGCTTAATCGCGCCTCTCCAGGTTTCATTGCAGCCAGATGCGCACGGACAGGGGGCTAAGCCGTCTGAAAGTGTCGTAACACTACTTCCTCTACTCCCACTGCCAGAGCTTTGATGGCGTCATTACGGCCGGCAAAGGCACATCCCATTCTGCCACCGGCAGGCTATCAACCTGCTGACAATCGTGGGCCAGACCCACGGGCAAAAAGCCGTGCTGCCGCCAGTTCTGCAGCGTGCGATCGTAGAAGCCTCCGCCCATCCCCAGACGCTGACCAGCGTGATCAAACGCCACCAGCGGCACCATCATCAGATCCAGCTGATCCAGGGTGATCAACTGCCGGATATCCAGCGGCGGTTCGGGAATACGCAGCTTATTGGTCTGCAAGGGGGTATCGGGCGAATAGCGCAGAAACAGTAAATTACCGGGAGAGAAGGGGTGCAAAACCGGCAGACAGACCGTTTTTTTCAGATGCCACAACCGGGCAATCAGCGGACGGGTGTTGAGCTCCCCATCCACCGACAGAAACAGGGCAATATTTTGTGCGGCAGTGAGCGGGGCGTAGTTCAGGGCCAGCTCCGCAAGCTGTTCGGCCGCCTGGGCCTGCTGCTCATCCGTCAACGCCCGGCGCAGATGGCGCACCTGCTGGCGAATTTCCTGACGCTGTAACATGGACGGTGCAGAGATGGAAGGTTCAGACATGATTTCCCCGCCGGATAAGTCGCTGTTCAGCGACTATAACATGTCGGTCGGGGGAAAAAAGCAGGAGTACTGAAAGGGAGATCTCCGAGATGCCGCCGTAGGCTGTAACCCTTGAACCCTTGGTTCAAGGTGAACATGCCGTCGTAACCATCAGGCTTCTCGGACGGACCGAGCATGCACACAGGTTACAGAGCGTCACATTCTGTTTTTTCGAAATATCGGCTCAGGGGACTGGCCCACTTGCAAACATCTCAGAGAAAGTTTACCTCACCGTTACTGTAGCACAGCAACCATGAAGTTTTATTCGAACTTCGCATCCTGGCGGTCGGTTATGCGACCCTGCTCAACTAACGCCTGCTCAATCGTCTGCTGCAGCATACGGATACGCTGTTCCATATTAGCAGCATAATCGCGCGTTTTCACTTTCTCTTGCGCCAGCTCATGGCAGACGTTTAGCGCGGCGATGAACACCAGTTGCTCTGTATTTGTGACTCTAGTGCGAACTTTTAAATCTTGCAACCGCTGATTGAGATCGTCAGCCGCATTATTGAGCGCATCTTGCTGCTCTGGCGGACAATTCACTCTTAACGAACGACCAAAAATTTGTAAATCTACCGGTTGTGCAGACATGCCACCTTCCTGACTGATTACTTCGCTCGCAACTCCCTTAGCAGTCAATGGCTTGGGAGGCGGGCAACTATATAGACCCACGAAATAAGATACAACCCCTTTTCTGGAAACCTTGAGGCAGCTAGTGGTAGCATAACACGAACTTATTCTGCCAACGACGATGAAAACTTATGTCCTTACAGAACGCAACCCCCGATTACAACGCGCTTGCGGCGGTGCTCTCACAGCAGGGTGTTGGAATGACGCCCGCAGAAATGCACGGCCTGCTGAGTGGGATCCTCTGCGGCGGTAACCTGGACACCAGCTGGAAAACGCTGGTCCACGATCTGGCTAACGAAGGCATGGCGTTTTCTCACTCTCTCGCCGTGCCACTGACAGAACTGCACGCGCACACGGCGACCACGCTGGAAGATGAAGGCTTTCTGTTTCAGCTGCTGCTGCCCGCTGATGATGACATCACCGTCTTTGATCGTGCCGATGCGCTGGCGGGCTGGGTTAACCATTTTCTGCTCGGCCTGGGCGTAACCCAGCCTAAACTGGATAAGGTCACCGGTGAAACCGGCGAAGCCATTGATGATCTGCGCACCATCGCTCAGCTCGGTTATGAAGAGGATGAAAACCAGGAGGAACTGGAGCAGTCGCTGGAAGAGGTGATTGAGTATGTGCGCGTGGCAGCCCTGCTGTGTCATGACACCTTTACCCGCCCACAGCCCACTGCGCCAGAAGTGCAAAAGCCGACGCTGCATTAAGTCAGGCGTTTCAGGTCAACAAGTTTAACCGGTCAGTTTACAGGGAGTGCAGAGATGATTTCACTGGAACGATTCCTGCAGCGCCGTCAGGCGCTGTTAGCGAAGATGGCGCCAGGCAGCGCCGCGTTAATTTTTGCTGCGCCTGAGGTGACGCGCAGTAATGACACCGAGTATCCGTTTCGTCAGAGCAGCGATTTCAGCTATTTCACCGGTTTTAACGAGCCACAGGCGCTGCTGGTCCTGATCAAAAGCGATGAGAATCACAACCACAGCGTGCTGTTTAACCGCGTGCGTGACCTCACGGCAGAGATCTGGTCTGGCCGTCGGCTGGGTCAGGAGGCGGCTCCCGCTAAACTGGGCGTGGATCGCGCCTTGCCCTGGGACGACATTAGCGAACAGCTGCACCTGCTGCTCAACGGCCTGGATGTGATCTACCACGCACAGGGTGACTACAGCCATGCCGATGCCCTGGTGTTCAGCGCCCTGGAAAAACTGCGTCGTGGGTTCCGCCAGAACCTCAGCGCGCCTGCCACCCTGACCGACTGGCGTCCCTGGGTGCATGAGATGCGCCTGTTCAAGGATGCGGATGAAATCGAGCTGATGCGCCGCGCCGGGAAGATCAGCGCCCTGGCCCATACCCGTGCCATGCTGGCCTGCCAGCCAGGCATGTTTGAGTATCAGCTGGAGGGCGAGATTCATCACGAATTTGCCCGTCATGGCGCGCGCTTCCCGGCCTACAACACCATTGTCGGTGCCGGAGAAAACGGCTGCATTCTGCACTACACCGAAAATGAAAGTGAAATGCGCGACGGCGATCTGGTGCTGATTGATGCCGGCTGTGAGTTTCACGGCTATGCCGGGGATATCACCCGCACCTTCCCGGTGAACGGCAAATTCAGTCCGGCGCAGCGCGCGATTTATGACATCGTGCTGGCTTCACTGAATCGGGCGCTGGAGATGTTCAGGCCTGGCATCAGCATTCGCGAAGTCAACGATGAAGTCGTACGCATTATGATCACCGGCCTGGTTGAGCTGGGCATTCTCGACGGTGATGTCGATACGCTGATTGCCGAAGAGGCGCATCGTCCGTTCTACATGCATGGTCTGGGCCACTGGCTGGGGCTGGATGTTCACGATGTTGGCCACTACGGCACGCCGAGCCGTGACCGGATACTGGAACCAGGCATGGTGTTAACGGTTGAACCGGGCCTCTACATCGCGCCGGATGCGGATGTTCCTGTGGCGTATCGCGGCATCGGTATCCGTATCGAAGATGACATCGTGATCACCGAAGAGGGCATTGAAAATCTCACCGACAGCGTCGTGAAAGAGGCCGATGAGATTGAGGCGCTGATGGCGGCGGCTAAACAGGCATGACGATTCTGATTGCCGGTGGCGGCATGACCGGGGCGACGCTGGCGCTGGCGATCTCCCATCTCACTCAGGGCAAACTGCCGGTGACGCTGATCGAGCGCAGCGAGCCTGCCAGCCGGGCGCACCCCGGTTTTGATGGTCGGGCGATTGCGCTTTCAGCCGGCACCTGCCAGCAGCTGGCGGCGATTAACCTCTGGCAGCGCTTCGCCAGCTGTGCCACGCCGATTACTGATATCCATGTCTCCGACCGCGGCCACGCTGGCTTTGTCTCGATGGCAGCGGCTGACTATGAGATTCCGGCGCTGGGGCAGGTTGTCGAGCTGTTTGACGTCGGTCAGCGGCTGTTTGCTGAACTGAAAAAAGCGCCGGGCGTGACGTTGCGCTGTCCGGCTCGCGTGACCCAGGCAAACCGCAGTGAAGAGCAGGTTGAGGTGACGCTGGACAACGGTGAGCAACTCAGCGGAAAAGTGCTGGTGGCGGCAGATGGCACACGCTCTGCACTGGCGGCATCCTGTGGCATCCAGTGGCAGAGTGAGGCGTATCAGCAACTGGCGGTCATCGCCAACGTCTCCACCGCACTGCCTCATCAGGGCCGGGCGTTTGAACGTTTCACCGAGCATGGCCCGCTGGCGCTGTTGCCAATGTCCGGTAACCGTCTGTCGCTGGTCTGGTGCCATCCGGCGTCGCAGCGCGAAAAAATAGTGCAGTGGAGCGATACTGAATTCCTCAGTGAGTTGCAGCGCGCCTTTGGCTGGCGGCTGGGGAAATTCACCCATACCGGTCAGCGCGAATGCTACCCGCTGGCGCTGCACCAGGCGGTGCAGACGGTAACGCATCGCGTGGCGGTGGTGGGCAATGCGGCACAGACGCTGCATCCGATTGCCGGGCAGGGCTTTAACCTGGGCCTGCGCGACGTGATGTCGCTGGCGGAAACGCTGGCCGCTGCCCATCGGCAACAGCAGGACCCCGGCAGCTATGCGGTTCTGAATTACTATCAGCAACGCCGGCAGTCCGACCGTGCCGCCACCATTGGCATCACCGACGGGCTGGTTCGCGTCTTTGCCAATCGTTACGCCCCGCTGGTGGCAGGACGTAACCTGGGCCTGCTGGCGATGGACCATCTGCCGTGGCTACGAAATCAACTGGCTGAGCGCACGCTTGGCTGGGTTAAGCGTTAACAAAGAGGCTCAGATGCAAACTTTTGATGTGGTGATTGCCGGTGGCGGAATGGTGGGGCTGGCTGTCGCCTGCGGCTTGCAGGGCAGTGGACTGCGCATCGCCGTACTGGAAAAATCGCCGGAGCCGCCCCTGGCGCTGAGTGCGTCACCCTCCGTCCGTGTTTCGGCAATTAATGCCGCCAGTGAGCGTCTGCTGCAGAAGCTGGATGTCTGGTCGACAATCCTTTCCCTGCGCGCCAGCCCCTATCACGGTATGGAAGTGTGGGAGAAGGACAGTTTTGGATCCATCGCGTTTGATGATGAGCAGCAGGGCCTGTCGCATCTTGGCCACATCATCGAAAATCCGGTGATCCAGAGCGCGCTCTGGCAACGCGCCAGCACCTGCAGTGACGTTACGCTGATGGCGCCTTCGCAGTTGCAGCAGGTGGCATTTGGTGACAACGAAGCCTTTATTACGCTGCAGGATGGCAGCATGCTAAGTGCGCGCTTAATGATTGCTGCTGATGGCGCAAACTCCTGGCTGCGCAATAAAGCGGATATTCCGCTGACCTTCTGGGATTACGACCACCATGCGTTGGTGGCTAACGTTCGCACCGAACAACCTCACGACGCGGTGGCGCGTCAGGTGTTCCACGGCGATGGCATACTGGCGTTCCTGCCGATGCAGGACCCACACCTCAGCTCTATCGTCTGGTCGCTGTCGCCTCAGGAAGCCAGCCGCCTGGAAACCATGCCGGACGCGCTGTTCAACCAGCAGCTCTCCGTGGCGTTTGATATGCGCCTTGGCCTCTGCCAGCTGGAAAGCGAGCGCAAAACGTTTCCACTGGTGGCGCGCTACGCCCGCAACTTCGCGGCGCACCGTCTGGCGCTGGTCGGGGATGCGGCTCACACCATCCATCCGCTGGCAGGACAGGGTGTTAACCTGGGCTTCATGGACGCCGCAGAGCTGATCGGTGAGATCCGGCGTCTCCATCAGCAGGGCAAAGATATCGGTCAGCACCTCTATCTGCGCCGCTATGAGCGCAGCCGTAAACACAGCGCCGCCATGATGCTGGCGGGCATGCAGGGCTTCCGTGAAATGTTTGCAGGCGACAACCCGGCGAAAAAACTGCTGCGTGATGTCGGTCTGAAGCTGGCGGACCGTTTACCGGGCGTCAAACCGATGATGCTGAAACAGGCGATGGGCCTGACCGATTTGCCCGCCTGGCTTCGCTAAACCTGCCCCTCTGCTAAGCCAGCTTCTGCTGGCTTTTTTTATCTCTCAACCCCCCTCTGCACCACAAAAAGGCAACGCTGCACCAGCAGGGTTCCTCGTTTGATTTATTCTAATTTTGCGTGAGATTTCGCATTACTTTTTTTTATCCGGAAGCGCTCTGAAGGCGGGATCTTTTTAACATCCTGGACATCGCGCCGCATAAATTTGCTGCGTATATTTAAATAGCCTGCATTTATTGCGCGATTAATCACAAAAATGCAGTTTATTATCCTGTCTCTTCCGATTCCTGGTTAGTCTGTGCCTCTGCTTTCGACCCCGATTTTCTTATGGTTAATCGCCAGATTCGGTGGTAACGTCAGCCTCAGGAGAACGTTTGCGTCAGCACAGTATGACGACGCGCTTTTGTACTCATTCGCTTCTGCACAGGATGGTTATGACTCAGCAAACACCTCTGTTTGAACAGCATCAGGCCTGCGGTGCCCGCATGGTGGACTTTCATGGCTGGATGATGCCTTTGCACTACGGCTCCCAGATGGATGAACATCATGTCGTGCGCAGTGACGCTGGCATGTTTGATGTCTCCCACATGACCATTGTCGATCTGACCGGCCCGCGCACCCGTGAATTTCTGCGCTACCTGCTGGCGAACGATGTGGCAAAACTGACCCAGCCCGGCAAGGCGCTCTACACCGGGATGCTCAATGCCTCGGGTGGCGTCATTGACGATTTAATTGTTTACTTTATGAGCGAGACGTTTTTCCGGCTGGTCGTGAACTCCGCGACCCGTGAGAAAGATCTCGCCTGGATAGCGCAGCACGCGCAGCACTACGGCATTACGCTGACCGAACGCGATGATCTGGCACTGATTGCCGTGCAGGGTCCGCAGGCACAGCAGAAAGCGCAGACGCTGTTCAGCGAAGAGCAGCGTCAGGCCGTCGCAGGCATGAAGCCCTTTTTCGGCGTGCAGGCGGGTGATCTGTTTATCGCTACAACGGGTTACACCGGCGAAGCGGGATATGAGATTGCGCTGCCCGCAGGCGAGGCGGCAGGGTTCTGGCAGCGCCTGCTGGCTGCAGGGGTGAAACCGGCCGGACTGGGCGCGCGCGACACCCTGCGTCTGGAAGCGGGGATGAACCTCTATGGTCAGGAGATGGATGAAGGTGTCTCACCGCTGGCCGCCAACATGGGCTGGACCGTCTGCTGGGAGCCAGCAGACCGCGATTTCATCGGCCGGGAAGCCCTGGAGCTACAGCGTGAACGCGGAACGGAAAAGCTGGTAGGGCTGATCATGACGGAAAAAGGGGTGCTGCGTCACGGGCAACCTGTGCGTTTCACGGATGAACAGGGCCAGCAGCAGGAGGGGATCATTACCAGCGGTTCTTTCTCACCGACCCTGGGTTACAGCATCGCCCTGGCACGCGTTCCCGCTTCCGTCGGCAGCGCCGCCATCGTTGAGATCCGTAACCGCCAGATGCCGGTACAGGTCACCCGTCCCATTTTTGTCCGCGCCGGTAAGCCGGTCGCTCAGTAAATTTTATTCAGGAGAAATGGCCAATGAGCAATGTGCCGAGTACGTTGAAATACCGCGACAGCCACGAATGGGTGCGCAAAGAAGAGGATGGCAGCTACACCGTGGGGATTACCGAACATGCGCAGGAGTTACTGGGCGACATGGTGTTTGTCGATCTGCCGGAAGTGGGCGCGACGTTCGCAGCCGGTGAAGAGTGTGCGGTAGCGGAATCCGTTAAAGCGGCTTCAGATATTTATGCGCCCCTCAGCGGTGAAATTGTGGCGGTCAACGATGCGCTGACCGACTCACCGGAGCAGGTTAACAGCGAGCCTTATGCAGGCGGCTGGTTATTCAAAATGAAAGCCAGCGACGCGTCCGAACTTGACTCGCTGCTGGATGCGGATGCCTATAAAGCCTCCATCGACGAGTAATCGTCAGGCGGCCTCCTGCAGAGGCCGCTGACTTCTGTTTGATCCCCGGTTCCCCAGCCCGATTCAGGATTTACTGCTAATGACTCAGACTCTCAGCCAGCTTGAACACAACGGTGCCTTTATTGAGCGCCATATCGGTCCTTCACCTGAGCAGCAGGCGCTGATGCTTGACGCGATTGGTGCCCGTTCGCTGGACGCGTTAATCGGCACCATTGTGCCTGCCGACATTCAACTGCCAGGCCCGCCTGCGGTAGGCGAAGCCGCCACTGAACAGCAGGCGCTGGCGGAACTGAAAGCGATTGCCAGCCAGAATCTGCGTTACAAATCCTGGATCGGCATGGGATACAGTGCGGTGATCACCCCGCCGGTGATCCTGCGTAACATGCTGGAGAATCCCGGCTGGTACACCGCTTACACCCCTTATCAGCCTGAGGTGTCGCAGGGCCGTCTTGAAGCACTGGTGAACTTTCAGCAGCTGACGCTGGATCTCACCGGCATGGATATCGCCTCCGCCTCACTGCTGGATGAAGCGACCGCCGCCGCCGAAGCGATGGCGATGGCAAAACGCGTCAGCAAGCTTAAAAACGCGAATAAATTTTTCATAGCCGATGATATTCATCCGCAGACGCTGGATGTAGTGCGAACCCGTGCAGAAACGTTCGGCTTTGAACTGATTATTGACCGTGCAGAGAAAGCGCCTGAGCATGACGATCTGTTTGGCGTGCTGCTGCAACAGGTGGGCACCACCGGTGAAGCGCACGACTACCGCACGCTGATTGCCGCACTCAAAGCACGCAAAGTGGTCGTCAGCGTGGCCGCCGACTTTATGTCGTTAGTCCTGCTGGAAGCGCCAGGTAAGCAGGGCGCGGACATCGTGTTCGGCTCGGCTCAGCGCTTTGGCGTGCCCATGGGTTACGGCGGGCCTCACGCGGCCTTCTTCGCCAGCCGTGACGAGCATAAACGCTCTATGCCGGGCCGCATCATTGGTGTCTCGCGCGATGCCGCAGGCAATACGGCGCTGCGCATGGCGATGCAGACCCGCGAGCAGCATATCCGCCGCGAAAAGGCCAACTCTAACATCTGTACTTCACAGGTGCTGCTGGCCAACATTGCCGGTCTCTATGCGGTGTTCCACGGCCCGGCGGGACTTAAACGTATCGCCTCACGCATTCACCGCTTCACCACGATTCTGGCAGCTGGTTTGCAGCAGGGTGGCCTGACGCTGCGCCATCAGCACTGGTTCGATACGCTGACGGTCGAGGTGGCGGATAAAGCCGCCGTGCTGAACCGCGCCCTGAGCTTTGGCGTTAACCTGCGCAGCGATATTCACAACGCGGTCGGTATCACGCTGGATGAAACCACCTGCCGCGAAGATATTCTGACGCTGTTCGCTATTCTGCTGGGTGACGATCAGCGTCCGGACCTGGACAAACTCGACAGCGAAGTCGCCAGCGGAGGCCACGCTATTCCAGCCGGCCTGCTGCGCCAGAGTGACATTCTGACTCATCCGGTCTTCAACCGTCATCACAGCGAAACTGAGATGATGCGCTACATGCACAGCCTGGAGAAAAAAGATCTGGCGCTGAACCAGGCGATGATCCCGCTCGGCTCCTGCACGATGAAGCTCAATGCCGCGGCGGAGATGATCCCGATCACCTGGCCGGAGTTTGCTGAGCTGCATCCTTTCTGCCCGGCTGAACAGGCCGCCGGTTATCTGCAGATGATCGGTCAGCTTTCACAGTGGCTGGTGCAACTCACCGGCTATGATGCGCTCTGTATGCAGCCCAACTCCGGGGCGCAGGGGGAGTACGCCGGACTGCTGGCGATCCGCCGCTATCATGAAAGTCGCGGCGAGGGGGATCGCCATCTCTGCCTGATCCCCAGCTCGGCCCACGGCACTAACCCGGCCTCTGCTCAGATGGCGGGTATGGATGTGGTGGTGGTGGCCTGTGATAAACAGGGCAACATCGATCTGGGTGACCTGCGCGAAAAAGCCGCTCAGGCAGGTGATAAACTCTCCTGCATCATGGTGACTTATCCCTCTACCCATGGCGTCTATGAAGAGACCATCCGCGAAGTGTGCCAGATTGTTCATCAGTATGGCGGTCAGGTCTACCTGGATGGCGCGAACATGAATGCGCAGGTCGGCATCACCACGCCGGGATATATCGGCGCGGATGTGTCGCATCTCAATCTGCACAAAACCTTCTGCATCCCGCACGGCGGTGGCGGTCCGGGTATGGGACCGATTGGCGTCAAGGCGCATCTGGCTCCGTTTGTGCCGGGTCACAGCGTGGTGCAGATCGACGGTGTGCTGACGCAGCAGGGCGCGGTCTCCGCTGCACCGTTTGGCAGCGCCTCCATCCTGCCTATCAGCTGGATGTACATTCGTATGATGGGAGCCGAGGGGCTGAAACAGGCCAGCTCGGTCGCTATCCTCAATGCTAACTACATCGCCAGCCGCCTGCAGTCCGCCTATCCGGTGCTCTATACCGGCCGCGACGGCCGCGTGGCGCACGAATGTATTCTCGACATTCGTCCGCTGAAAGAGCAGACCGGCATCAGCGAGCTGGATATTGCCAAGCGCCTGATCGATTACGGCTTCCACGCGCCGACCATGTCCTTCCCGGTCGCGGGCACCCTGATGGTGGAGCCAACCGAGTCGGAGAGCAAAATCGAACTGGATCGCTTTATTGATGCGATGCTGGCGATCCGCATCGAGGTTGACCGGGTGGCGGCCGGTGAATGGCCGCTGGACGACAACCCGCTGGTGAATGCACCGCACACCCAGCTGGAAATTGTCGGTGAGTGGTCTCACCCTTACAGCCGTGAACTGGCGGTCTTCCCGGCGGGCAGCCACAACAAGTACTGGCCGACGGTGAAGCGTCTTGACGATGTCTTTGGCGATCGCAATCTGTTCTGCTCCTGCGTACCGATCAGCGACTATCAGTAAATCGCGGCAGCAGAATCTCATCCCCAGGGGCCGGTTTCCGGCCCTTTTTTATGGAGAAACAGTATGAAACTGGCACTGGTTACGGGAGGCAGCCGCGGCATCGGACGGGCAACGTCGCGGCTGCTGGCCGCTCGCGGTTATCGGGTCGCGGTGAACTATCGCCAGCGCGAGGCAGAAGCGCAGGAGGTGGTCAGCCAAATCCGGCAGCAGGGCGGAGAAGCCTTTGCGATTAAGGCTGATATCGCGGATGAAGAGGCGGTGAAGGCGATGTTTGCGCAGCTCGATCAGCAGGCGGAACCGCTGGCGCTGCTGGTGAACAACGCCGGTATTCTGTTTCAGCAGTGCCGTACCGAACAGCTGGATGCGGCGCGTCTGCAAAAGGTGTTTGCCACCAATGTTATCGGCACCTTTCTCTGCTGCCGGGAGGCGGTTAAGCGGATGGGTACCCATCATGGCGGCCAGGGCGGGGCGATCGTGAACGTTTCATCGGCGGCGTCACGCACCGGTGCACCGGGCGAATATGTCGATTACGCCGCCTCAAAAGGGGCGATGGATACTCTGACCAGAGGATTGTCGCTGGAAGTGGCGCAGCAGGGCATCCGGGTAAACGGTGTCCGGCCAGGCTTTATTTATACAGAGATGCATGCTGATGGCGGCGAGCCGGGCAGAGTAGATCGGCTTGCCAGTGCGATTCCGATGGGACGTGGCGGAGAAGCGGAGGAGGTTGCGGAAGCGATCGTCTGGCTGGCCAGTGAAGCGGCCTCATACGTGACCGGCAGCATCATTGACGCTGCCGGTGGGCGCTGAGGCGTTTCGCCGCGGCGGCGGCGGGGCGCGTCAGAGGTTTTCGCCGTTGCTGGCGATAACCTGCTGATACCAGCCGAAGCTCTTCTTCTTCGCACGGGAAAAGTCGCCGCTGCCATCATCGTTTTTATTCACATGAATAAAGCCGTAACGCTTGTCGTACTGTCCGGTGGTGAACGAGACGCAGTCCAGGCAGCCCCACGGAGTGTAGCCCATTAACTCGACGCCATCGTAGCTGACGGCTTTCTTCATCTCTTCGATGTGCGCGCGCAGATAGTCGATGCGGTAATCATCGTCAATCATCCCGTCGGCACCCGGCTTATCGATCGCGCCAAAGCCATTTTCCACAATAAACAGCGGCTTCTGATAACGTTCATAAAGGTCGTTCAGGACATAGCGCAGGCCAACCGGATCGATCTGCCAGCCCCAGTCTGAGGCTTTCACATGCGGGTTTTTCACGACGCCTTCAAAGCCGGTAATCGGATCGTCAACGCCGCTGGCATCGGTCTTCACGGCGTTGCTCATGTAGTAGCTGAAGCCAACGTAGTCTGCGCAGCCCTGACGCAGCGTTTCGGCATCGTCAGCTTCCATCTGAATGTCATACCCTTTGCGCGCCCACTCTTTCAGGGTATAGGCCGGATAGTATCCGCGCATCTGCACATCACTGAACACGTAGCGCTGATGCATCGCTTCCTGCGCCAGGGCCACATCATCCGGATGGCAGGAGAACGGGTAGACCGGCACCATGGCGATCATGCAGCCAATCTGAAAGTCCGGATTGATGTCGTGCCCGAGTTTCACCACTTTTGCGCTGGCAACAAACTGATGGTGCATCACCTGATACATCGCCTCTTCAGGCTTCTCATGTTCAGTGAAGATCACCCCTGAGCAGCAGTATCCAAACAGCGGATAGCGCCAGTTGCGCTGGTTGTTGATCTCGTTAAAGGTCATCCAGTATTTCACTTTGTCTTTATAGCGCTTCAGCACCACTTCACTGAAGCGCACAAAGAAGTCGACCACTTTACGGTTATGCCAGCCGCCATACGCTTTAACCAGGTGATAAGGCATTTCGAAGTGAGAGAGGGTGATGACGGGTTCAATGCCATACTTCAGCAGTTCATCAAACAGATCGTCATAGAATTGCAGGCCCGCTTCGTTGGGCTGCTGCTCATCCCCGTTCGGGAAGATGCGGGTCCAGGCGATGGAGGTGCGAAAACATCTGAAGCCCATCCCGGCAAACAGTGCGATATCCTCTTTATAGCGAGAATAGAACTCCACGCCCTGATGGTTCGGATAGAAATGGCCGGGCTGCACGCCATCGGTGATGACCCGATCAACACCATGTGAGCCGCCGGTCAGCACGTCTGCAATGCTGACTCCTTTGCCGCCCTGATCCCAGCCGCCTTCAACCTGATGCGCTGCCACCGCGCCACCCCAGAGAAAGTCTTTGGGTAACTGCAATTCTGCACTCATGTTTCACTCCGTTCCGGATAAAGAAATTGCGATGAGTGTAGCAAGGCAATAATGAAAGTCACGATATAACACCGCGCGAAAAATGGCGTCTGTTACCTGTGAAAAACAGGCTGTTTTATTTTCTCAGCTGGCGGCCGATCGCCTCAATAATATAGGTTACCGGTACCTGTGTCGTAATATCCGTGTTGTCTGCCAGACGAATAATCGGCACATGGTAGCAGAGGGTAAAGTCGCCAATTTTCGCCAGCGAGCTGCTCTCCGTATTCGTTATCGCAATGATTCTGCACTTGTTCAGGCTGAACTGGCTGGCAATACGCAGGATCTCTTCGGTTTCACCGGAGACGGATAAAATCATCGCAATCGCGTTCTGATAGAGATCGGGACTGATCGGATAATAGGGGTCATCAATGGCGTGACTGAATTTACCGAGGTTAGAGAAAAAGCGGGCGCCATATTTCGCCAGGCTGCCTGATGTGCCGACGCCAATAAAGAAAACCTGCTCAGCCTGAGCAATTTTCTGTGCAGCCTGGGCGATGAGCTGTTCAAACGCCGGGTTGTTAATGCTGTTAAAGAAACTCAGCATCTCGCTCACCCCGGCGGTATTCAGTTGAGGCGTATGCTGCTGTTCGGCTAAGCGCAGACGAATGCGAAATTCTGACCAGCCTTCACAGTGCATCTTACGGCAGAAGCGCAGCACGGTGGTCGTGGAGACCCCCGCCTGCTCAGCCAGTTCGCGGATGGTCATATAACTGACGCCTTCACGATGTTTAATGATGAACTGATAGACCTGCATTTCCAGATCGTTAAGACGGGCGAGATCGCGGTGCGAAAACATGGATGACTCGTTGAACGGTTGACCTGGGGTCAGTTTATCAGATTCAGCAGCTGGTTTAACGGTTACAGAATTTCATAAGATAATTTTAGCGTACAGGCGTACACTGAAATAGTTATCAACCCGGCTGGAGAATATTATCACTGCGATTACGCTGTTCAGGACACACTTATGACCCCCACACTTTCTCACAAACCACGACCCGCAGCGGAAGACTGGTTCGGCGAAGAAATTGCCAACAGTATCAGTCATGGTCTGGGCTGTCTGTCAGGCATCGCTGGCCTGGTGCTGATGCTTCATCAGGCCATCGAACGCCAGGCGGATACCCTGACCTTTGTCAGCTACAGCCTTTATGGCGGCAGTATGATCCTGCTGTTTCTGGCTTCGACGCTTTATCATGCCATTCCCGATGGCCCGGTCCGGCCCTGGCTGAAAACGTTTGACCACTGCGCGATCTATCTGCTGATCGCCGGAACCTATACGCCGTTTCTGCTGGTGGGACTCAGGACGCCGCTGGCGTATGGATTAATGGCGGTAATCTGGGGGCTGGCGCTGGCCGGTATTCTGTTTAAGCTTACCATTGCCCATCGCTTTAAAGTGCTGTCGCTGGTGACCTATCTCTGTATGGGGTGGCTGTCGCTGATCGTGGTTTATCAGCTGGCCATGATTATGCCGCCAGCCTGTATCTGGCTGCTGGCAGCAGGCGGGATAATCTACTCGCTGGGGGTGATTTTCTATGTGGCACGCCGCATTCCCTACAATCATGCCATCTGGCATGGATTCGTACTGGGCGGCTCACTCTGTCATTTCTGCGCCATCTATTTCTATGTACGCTGACGCTTCGCGAATGTGGCCCTGACGTGACGTCAGGGCCAGAAGGTGACTCAGCTCTCATCCAGCGAATAGGGCAGGGGCTGCACCGTCAGATGACCACCTTCATCGCCTTCAACCCGCAGCACGCTGTCCGGCTCCAGATCGTTGTTCAGCACCACCTGAATCCAGCTGGTGCCATCATCCAGCTGCACAGCCGCCAGCACGCTGCCGGTACGACGCCAGCGCTCACCCATCTGCAGCTCCAGCGGCGCGTTAGCTTCAGGCAGATGGCTTGCCTTACCCGCCAGCCAGTAAAGGGCGCGTTTATTAGCACCGCGATATTTCGCCCGGGCCACCATCTCCTGTCCGGCATAGCACCCTTTTTTAAAGCTGATGGCATCCAGCGCCTGCAGGTTGGTGGCCTGCGGAATAAACTGCACGCTGGTGGCGGGAACGATCACCGGAATACCGGCTTCGATATCCAGCGCCAGCCACTGCTGGCTGTCGTTGAACTGTGCATCCTCGCTGAGTTTCTGCTTCAGCACGTCGGCCTGGGCCGGTGATGTCACAATCAGAAAACGTTCGGCCGGATGCGCAAACCACAGCAGGGTAGTTTCACCCTGATGCACCACCGGCTTCTCGCTGTCAGGCAACGCCTCAAACAGGTTAGCCAGGGCAGCACGCGCCTGGAAACCAGCCACACCCAGCAGAAGTGCTTCATCGTCGGGCGTCATCGTGACTTTTGAAAACACCGCATATTTCTTCAGCTCGGCCAGCTGGGTGTCGCGCAGCTCGCGCCGGATCAGGTAGGCATACCCTTCACCGCGATGAAACAGACGCAGATTGCTCCACATTTTGCCTTTGGCGTCGCAGTGCGCGGCGGGGGAGTGATGATTGGCATCCAGCGCCGCGACATCCAGCGTTAACTGACCCTGCAGGTAGGCAGTGCTGTCCGCACCGGTAATCGAAACCAGTGCCCAGCTGTCCAGTGACATCAGGGTTAACGGCAGACGGGACGACGCGGCAGGCTGGCGCGGCGGTAAAGTAAAAGTGGGCATGGAGATATCCTGTATAAGAAGGTTCATCCGAAACAATGTCTTCAATGTTAAAAGAGCCGCCTGGCAATGCAACCTGTTTACGGAAAACGGCGCACAAAAGGCGTGATAGCCCTGCAAAGAGGCCGCCTGAAATGTGGCAGGTTGCACAGCATGCGACGCAGCGCCTGCGAGCCGTATTAAACCAGGTTACACTAAGCGCCACGTTGTGAACTGTGGAAACTGATGCATGGATATTAATGATAAATCACGTATTCAGTGGGCCTGCCGTCGCGGCATGCTGGAACTGGATGTGGCGATTATGCCGTTCTTCAAATTTGAGTATGACACGCTGAGCGACACCGATAAGCAGGTCTTTGTCGCGCTGCTGAAGAGTGATGATCCCGATCTGTTCAACTGGCTGATGAATCACGGCGAGCCAAAGGATCCTGAGCTTAAGCGGATGGTCAATCTCATCCAGCAGCGCAACCATGAGCGCGGCCCGGTGGCAATGTAAGCTGCGGCCCTCCCGGCTGGCGTGCGGGGTGCTGTGCGTCTGGCTGGTGGCTGCCGTCTCGGGCGTGCTGCTGATGGCGCTGCCCGTGGGTGGGGAGCTGCTGCGGAGCGGAATGATCCTGCTGTTGCTGGCGGAGGGCGGTCGTGTCTGCCGGCGGCTGAGGCTGCGGCGCGGGACGCTGGAGCGGGAAAGTGTCCATTGCTGGATCTGGCAGGGAAAACGCTGGCGTCCCACTCAGCCACTGCGCTGGTTACCAGCGGGCGTGCTGCTGGTGGCGAAGAGCGAAGAGGGTGACAGGCTGCGCTGGTGGCTGATGCAGGACGCTATGCAGCCTGACGAATGGCGGGCGTTGCGCGCCTGCTGCTTCAGCAGGCCGCGACATTAACGGCGAAGAGGCATAAGCGCGCATTTCGACTGACCCGCGGCCGGTCAGGTTCTGTCAGGCATTCCGCGCCGTCTCCGTAGGTGGCTGGCGGCCGCAACGGCTGAAGAGGGTTACAGCAGTCCGGCAGTCTCGGTTAGCACCTGCTCGCACCACTGCTCAACGCGCTCATCAGTCACCTCAAACTGATTCACGTCATCCAGCGCCAGGCCGACAAACTGTGTGCCATCGGCAGTGAGCGGTCGGGGACTGGTGAACTCATAGCCCTCCAGCGGCCAGTAGCCTACGAAACGTACCCCCATCGGCTGCAGCAAATCGTGCAGCATGCCGAGCGCATCCAGAAACCATTCACCGTAGCCAATCTGATCGCCCATACCATACAGCGCCACAATCTTATTCTGCAGATTCAGCGCGGGCAGCTGCGTCCAGATCGCCTCCCAGTCCTCCTGCAACTCACCAAAATCCCAGGTGGGGATGCCCATGATCAGCAAATCGTACTGCTCCATCAGACGCGGGTCATCATCCTTAACGTTATGCAGCGTGACCAGCTCGTCGCCGATGAAATCGCGAATTTTCTCCGCCACGATTTCGGTGTAACAGGTACTGGAACCGTAAAACAGACCGATTTTCATGCAGATAACACTCTGTAAATACTGACTTTGGCGCAATTGTACCAGAAGCGCTGCTGAATCAGGCATAATGAGCATGATTTTACACCAGACGGCGGAGATAACGTGCAGGACAGCGAACTGACAGAACAGTTTCTTGATGCGCTCTGGATTGAGCGCAATCTGGCGCAGAACACGCTCTTCTCCTATCGCCAGGATCTCCAGACGCTGACCGGCTGGCTGGCGCATCACCAGCTGACGCTGCTCAGCGTGACGCCAGCCGATCTGCAGCAGTTTCTGGCTGAACGGCTGGAAGGAGGCTACAAGGCGACCAGCTCAGCGCGGCTGCTCAGCGCCATGCGTCGCCTGTTCCAGTATCTGTACCGTGAAAAAGTGCGCCCCGACGATCCCAGTGCGCTGCTCTCGGCACCCAAACTGCCACAGCGACTGCCGAAAGATCTCACTGAGGCGCAGGTCGAGCGGCTGTTGCAGGCACCCAATACCGATATCCCACTGGAGCTGCGCGATAAGGCGATGCTGGAGCTGCTCTATGCCACCGGCCTGCGCGTCTCCGAACTGACAGGGCTGACGCTCAGCGACATCAGCCTGCGTCAGGGCGTCGTCCGGGTAATCGGTAAAGGTGATAAAGAGCGGCTGGTGCCATTAGGTGAAGAAGCGGTTTACTGGCTGGAGCAATATATGGAACATGGTCGCCCGTGGCTGCTTAATGGTCAGACGCTGGACGTGATGTTTCCCAGTAATCGGGCGCAGCAGATGACGCGGCAGACCTTCTGGCATCGGATTAAGCATTACGCCACGCTGGCGGGCATCGACGCCGAAAAGTTATCACCCCATGTGATGCGCCATGCCTTTGCCACGCATCTGCTGAACCACGGCGCCGATTTACGTGTCGTACAGATGTTGCTGGGGCACAGCGATCTCTCCACCACGCAAATTTATACGCATGTCGCCACCGAGCGCCTGCGTCAGTTGCATCAACAACACCATCCGCGAGCCTGAACCGCGGCCATAAGGACAACGATGAACAAGCATTTTGCCATGCTGGCCCTGTTAGCCAGCGCCTTTTCCGGTCTTGCTCAGGCCGATGACAGCGCCATTCAGCAATCCCTGAAAAAGCTCGGGCTGAATCAGACAGAGATCAGCCCGTCCCCGCTGCCAGGGTTCAAAACCGTGCTGTCAGAGAGCGGCGTGCTCTACGTGACCGACGACGGTAAACATATGATTCAGGGCCCGCTGTATGACGTCAGCGGCACTCAGCCGGTTAACGTCACCAATAAGCTGCTCGACAAAAAGGTCGAGGCGCTGGTGCCGGAGATGATCGTCTACAAAGCGCCTAAAGAGCAGCATGTCGTGACCGTCTTTACCGACATTACCTGCGGCTACTGTCACAAGCTGCACGAGCAGATGGCGGACTACAACGCACTGGGTATCACCGTGCGCTACCTGGCGTTTCCGCGGGAAGGGCTGAATGGTCAGATCGCACCGGCGATGAAAGCGATCTGGTGCAGCGCCGACCGCAACAAAGCCTTTGATGAGGCGATGAAAGGCAATGCGCCGAAGATGGCTGCGCCCGACAGCTGCAAAATTGATATTGCTCAGCACTACAAACTGGGCGTGCTGTTCGGCATTCAGGGCACCCCTGCCATGCTCACCGACAGCGGCATGATGATCCCCGGCTATCAGACGCCGCAGGAGCTGAAGCAGGTGCTGGACAATCAGAAGCGTGGTGGTTAATCGGTGGTAAAACAGGATGTGGAACTCCGTCGCCGTGAGGTGACGGTAGACGATGCGCTGCCGGCGACCCTGCCGCCGCTGCTGAAGCGACTCTATCTGCACCGCGGTGTGCGCGATGCCGCAGAGCTGGAGCGCGGTGCAAAAAATCTGCTGCCGTTTCAGTCCTTAAGCGGGATTGAGAGCGCCGTTGCGCTGCTGCATCAGGCGCTGCTGGATGGCCGTCGTATCATGGTGGTCGGCGACTTTGATGCCGATGGCGCGACCAGTACCGCGCTGACGGTGATGGCGCTGCGTAGTATGGGCGGCAGTAACGTGCAGTATCTGGTGCCGAATCGCTTTGAAGATGGGTATGGCCTCAGCCCGGAAGTGGTGGAGCAGGCGCGTGCACGGGGCGCCGCCATGATCCTGACGGTCGATAACGGCATCTCCTCCCACGCCGGGGTGGAGTACGCGCATCAGCACGGCATTCCGGTGCTGATCACCGATCATCACCTGCCGGGCGAGACCTTACCGGCCGCTGAGGCGATCGTGAATCCTAACCTGCCCGACTGCGATTTTCCTTCGCGGGCGCTGGCGGGCGTTGGCGTTGCGTTCTATCTGATGCTGGCGCTGCGCGCCCATCTGCGCACCCAGGGCTGGTTCGGCGTTACCCGCGCCGAGCCAAATCTGGCCGGGATGCTGGACCTGGTGGCGCTCGGCACGGTCGCCGATGTGGTGCCGCTCGACGTTAACAACCGTATTCTGGTATGGCAGGGGCTGAGCCGTATCCGGGCCGGAAAATGCCGGCCAGGCATCCGGGCGCTGCTGGAGATTGCGAATCGCGATGCGCGTCAGCTGGCGGCCAGCGATCTCGGTTTTGCGCTGGGGCCACGGCTTAATGCTGCGGGGCGGCTCGACGACATGTCGGTGGGCGTGGCGCTGCTGATGACTGATGACCTGAGTCAGGCGCGGATGTTAGCCAGTGAGCTGGACGCACTCAACCAGACGCGAAAAGAGATCGAGCAGGGCATGCAGAGCGAGGCGCTGGCGCTGTGTCAGGCGCTGGAGCGTGAGCAGCGCGATCTGCCGCTGGGACTGGCCTTCTATCATCCCGAGTGGCATCAGGGCGTCGTGGGCATTCTGGCTTCACGACTGAAAGAGCGTTTTCATCGTCCGGTCATTGCCTTCGCGCCCGCGGGCGATGGCACGCTGAAAGGCTCAGGACGTTCGATTGCCGGTCTGCATCTGCGTGATGCGCTGGAGCGGCTGGATACCCTGAACCCCGGCCTGATGCTGAAGTTTGGTGGCCACGCGATGGCGGCAGGCTTATCGCTGGAAACGGACCGCTACGAGGAGTTCCGTCAGCGCTTTGCCGACCTGGTCGGTGAGTGGCTGGATGGCGAATCGCTGCAGGGCATCATCTGGTCTGACGGTGCCCTGCAACCGCAGGATTTTTCGCTGCAGACGGCTGAGATGCTGCGTGAGGCGGGCCCCTGGGGCCAGGCGTTCCCGGAACCGGCCTTCGACGGCAGGTTTAAGCTGCTGCAACAGCGGCTGGTGGGCGAGCGGCATCTGAAAGTAATGGTCGAACCGCTCGACGGCGGTCCGCTGATCGACGGTATCGCCTTTAATGTCGATACCACATTGTGGCCCGACAGCAGCGTGCGTCAGGTCGAACTGGCTTATAAGCTGGATATCAACGAGTATCGAGGTAACCGCTCGGTACAGCTGATCATCGACCATCTCTGGCCGCTGAACTAGGTTCTGTCAGGTTTGCGCCTCTGCGATGATGGCAGGCGCGCATGCCTGACTGCCTCCCGTTGTCTCCTCTGACGGGGCCACAGCGCCATCAGCCGGGAAGAAAATGCGGCGCGTCACGCCGTTCCCGCATCCCCCCTGTCTCAACGCTACAAACTGCCGCCAGTTTCGGGTAAACTTGTGCGTTAAATTTCCTGTCCCATCGAACATAAGAAAGACGCTAAAGCCATGTTTGAAATCAACCCGGTCAAAAACCGTATTCAGGACCTCAGTGAGCGCAGCGACGTTCTTCGGGGGTATCTTTGACTACGATGCCAAGAAAGAACGCCTCGAAGAAGTAAACGCCGAGCTGGAACAGCCCGATGTCTGGAACGAACCTGAGCGTGCTCAGGCGCTGGGCAAAGAGCGC
>Ga0308172_1000515_pt1 | contig 46804 bp, 46 predicted proteins | sample PhyGR2_FD_202134 | JGI IMG/M metagenome (GOLD analysis project Ga0308172, IMG submission 202134) | Phyllosphere microbial communities from UC Gill Tract Community Farm, Albany, California, United States - DLSLSG.R2 | ecosystem: Host-associated > Plants > Phyllosphere > Unclassified | place: USA... | reverse complement strand
CGAACTCAGAAGTGAAACGATGCATCGCCGATGGTAGTGTGGGGTTTCCCCATGTGAGAGTAGGTCATCGTCAAGATTAAATTCCGAAACCCCAATTGCGAAAGCAGTTGGGGTTTTGTTTTGCGCGCTCGAAAAGCCGTGGGCATCATCAGCGCCGACTTCGGTGCTAGGAAGCTCTATTAGACATATCTTTTAATCAGCCCAAGAGCACCGCCAAATCGCCCGACAAATTTGCACAGTTATTTCTGAACCAGACCACTAGAATAGGCACCTAACCATTTTTAGAGTCAGAGCCCTACTATGCCTGATCCGGTTGATGCCACAGAGGTGTCGGATTTACCGCTGGACGACCTGGTGGCCTGCCATGAGTGCGACCTGCTGATGCGCAAACCCGTGCTCGCTCTTGGCGAAAAAGCCCAGTGCCCACGTTGCGGTTACGAGCTGTACGCTCACCGACATAACGTGGTTGAGCGAAGCCTTGCCTTGGTACTTGCTGCACTGTTGTTGTACATCCCCGCGAACTTTCTGCCGATCATGCAGCTCAATCTACTGGGTCAGTCTTCAGAGGACACCGTGTGGAGCGGCGTTGTCGGTCTCTTCGACACGGGCATGCAGGGTGTAGCCATCGTGGTGTTCCTGTGCAGCATGGGCATTCCCTTGCTCAAGTTGCTGTGTCAGTTAGCCGTGCTGCTGAGCATACGGTGGAACATCGGCCGCAGCTATGGCCTGCTGCTCTATCGTATTTACCACCACTTGAGAGATTGGGGGATGCTGGAGGTCTACTTGATGGGCGTACTGGTGGCGATCGTCAAACTCGCTGACATGGCGTCCATCACGATTGGCCTGGGCCTTGGCTGTTTTGTCAGTTTGTTGATGGTTCAGGTCCTGCTTGAGGTGGTGATGTCGCCCCACCAGATCTGGCAAGCGCTGTCAGGGGAGGATGATCATGCGGGCGATTGATGCGGGCATTCTGATTTGCACCGAATGCCATGAGTTGAATAAGCAAGAGCCAGATGTCGATGAGCAAGTGTGCAGCCGCTGTGGCGCGCTGGTTCATGCTCGCCGCCCTGATAGCCTTTCGCGTACTTGGGCGTTGTTGATCACCGCCGCTTTGCTCTACATCCCTGCCAATATGCTGCCCATCATGACGGTCAACTCCTTGGGGCAGGGCGATCCCAGTACCATTATGGCCGGTGTTATCCAGCTGGTGCAGCACGGTATGTACCCGATTGCGGCAGTGGTATTCATTGCCAGTATTCTTGTGCCGACATTCAAGCTGGTGGGTATCGGTCTGCTACTGTTCTCGGTGCAGCGCCATCAACCACTCTCGGCGCAACAACGTATCGTGATGTACCGTTTTATTGAATTCATTGGCCGCTGGTCCATGTTGGATATCTTCGTGATCGCCATCCTCGTGGCGGTCGTAAACTTCGGACGACTTGCCAGCGTCGAGGCCAACCTCGGCGCTGCGGCGTTCGCCAGTGTGGTGATCTTGACGATGCTTGCCGCTGTAACTTTCGATCCCCGACTGATTTGGGATAACACGGAGTCGGACGACGACCATGAGTGACTTGCCTAAAGCTAAAACCCGCCCTGCTTCCAACTGGTCAGCCATATGGGTGTTGCCTCTGATTGCCCTGATTATCGGCGGGTGGCTGGGGTGGCGTGCTTACTCCCAGCAGGGCATCGAAATCCAGGTGCGCTTTGAAAGCGGCGAGGGCATCCAGGTCAACAAAACCGAAGTGGTTTATAAAGGCATGCCCGTGGGCAAGGTCAAAGCCTTGGCACTTGATGACGAAGGCAACAATCGCGGGGTGATCGCCACCATCGAGATGGGTAAGGACGTCGAGCAATACCTCAAAACCAACACGCGCTTCTGGCTGGTCAAGCCCAGCGTCAGCCTCGCGGGCATCACCGGTCTGGAAACCCTGGTATCAGGCAACTACATCGCTGCCAGCCCTGGTGATGGCGAACCCACTCGCAAATTCAAGGCGCTCTCCGAAGAACCGCCTCTGTCCGACGCCAAGCCCGGCCTGCACCTGACCGTCAAAGCCGACCGCCTCGGCTCGCTCAACCGGGGCAGCCCGGTGTTCTACAAGCAGATCCAGGTGGGTCAGGTCAAAAGCTATCTGCTGTCCGAAGACCAAAGCACCGTTGAGATCAAACTCTACATCGAGCCGACTTACGCGCACCTGGTGCGCAAACACACGCGTTTTTGGAATGCCAGCGGTATCAGCATCGACGCTAACCTCTCCGGCGTCAAAGTGCGCAGCGAGTCGCTTTCCAGCATCGTGGCCGGTGGTATCGCCTTCGCCACGCCAGAAAATCGCAAAGACAGTCCACCCACCGATCCAAGCCTGCCGTTCCGCTTGTACGAAGATTTCGACGCGGCCGCCGCCGGTATTCGTGTGAAGGTCAAGCTGGCTGACTTCGAAGGCCTGCAAGCGGGGCGCACGCCGGTCATGTACAAGGGCATCCAGGTTGGTAGCCTGAAAACTCTGAAGATCGATCCGGATCTGTCCAGCGCCAATGCGGAATTGACCCTCGACCCCTTGGCTGAAGATTACCTGGTGCAGGACACGCAGTTCTGGGTGGTGAAACCTTCCATCTCCCTTGCCGGCATCACTGGTCTGGAAGCCTTGGTCAAAGGAAACTACATTGCCATCCGCCCTGGTGACAAAGGCAGTGCCCCGCAACGTGAGTTTGTCGCGCGGGCCAAAGCGCCGCCGTTGGACCTGCGTTCTCCGGGCCTGCATATGGTGTTGTTCACCGACAACCTGGGCTCCCTGGATGTCGGCAGCCCGATCCTCTACAAGCAGGTCAAAGTCGGTTCGGTGCAGAGCTATCAATTCTCGCGCAAGAGCAAGCAACTGGTGATTGGCGTTCACATCGAGAAGGAATACGAGAACCTCGTCAACGGTTCGACGCGGTTCTGGAATGCCAGCGGCGTGACCCTGACCGGCGGCCTGACCGGCGGTATCCAAGTAAAAAGTGAGTCCCTGGCGAGCCTGATGGCCGGCGGTATCGCTTTCGAAACCCCGCAAGCAAACGTTCCGCTGAAAAAACGTATCCCTCGTTTCCGTCTGTTTGCTGACCGTGAGGCCGCCAATCAACATGGGACCCTCGTCACCATCAAGGTCGACCGCGCCGATGGCCTGCGCCCAGGAACCCCGGTGCGTTTCAAGGGCTTGGATGTGGGCAAGATCGAGAGTGTCGACCTGAGTGCCGATATGCAGTCGGTCATGCTCAGTGCGCGTATCACCCAAGTGGCCGATCGCGTCGCGCGCGTCGGCAGTCAGTTCTGGGTGGTCAAGCCTGAGTTGGGCCTGATGAAAACGTCCAACCTCGACACCCTGGTCACCGGTCAGTACATCGAGGTGCAACCGGCGGCGAAAAATGCCGGCCCGCAGAAAAATTTCGTCGCGCTGAATCAACCGCCGGAAGTCGTGAACCAAGAAGCTGGTTTGAGACTGGTCCTGAGCGCAGCGCGTCGCGGTTCGCTTAAGGAAGGCGTGCCGGTTACCTACCGTGAAGTCACCGTGGGTAAAGTCACTGGTTACGAGCTGGGCCAGACCGCCGACCGTGTGTTGATCCATATCCTGATCGAACCCAAGTACGCGCCGTTGGTGCGCAGTGGCAGCCGTTTCTGGAACACCAGTGGGTTCGGGCTCGACTTCGGCCTGTTCAAAGGCGCAACGGTACGCACCGAGTCCCTGGAGACTCTAGTGGCGGGTGGTATTGCATTCGCCACGCCGGAGGGTGAGCGCATGGGTAACGCCGCGCGTGCCCAACAAACCTTTCCGCTGTTCGACAAGTTCGAAGATGAATGGCTGACCTGGGCGCCCAAAATTCCACTGGGCAAATAAACCGAGGCGCGGCAATCGGGGGCAAGCCCCCTCCCACATAAATCAGGATGTGGGAGGGCTTGCTCCCGACAAGAGCCTCAACATCACCACAAAAAAGGCCGCGATCCATAAGATCGCGGCCTTTTTGCATTTCAGTGCAACCGGTCAGACTTCATCCAGCTCCGGTTCATCCGCCTGCACGTTTACCGTGGCCTTCACCACATCACGACGACGGATGTACTTCCAGTCCGCCTCGTCAATGTAGATACCATTCGGTCCGCTACCGCCTTCCAAGTCGATAGCCACCTGGGCGGAAACCTGGGGTTTCACACTCGCCAGGATCGGCACGAAGCCCAGCTGCAAACTGGTTTCCAGCAGCGCGGCCTGGTTCTTCTCATCAATATCCGCCGCTTCATCCAGGTAGTACGGCAAACGCACGCGACCGGCCTGGTCGCGGTCCATCAAGTGCAGCAACAAATACATGTTGGTCAGCGCCTTGATCGTCATGGTGGTGCCGTTGGACGCCGCGCCATCGATATCGGTGTGAATCACCGGCTGGCCGTTGACCTTAGTGATTTCGAAGGCCAGCTCGAACAGATCCTTGAGGCCCAACTGGTTATGGTTGGCGGCCACCAGGCGAGCCAGGTATTCCTTGGCTTCTTCGTTCTTGTTGTCCTGCTCGGCGCTCTGGCTGAGATCGAACACCGACAGGGTTTCGCCTTCTTCGTATTGACCGGCGCTGTGGATGATCTGGTCGATATGCTTGAGCGCTTCCTTGTTCGGTGCCAGTACGATGCGGAAGCTCTGCAGGTTGGACACCTGACGCTTGTTGATCTCGCGGTTGAACAGCGCCAGTTGGTGTTCCAGGCTGTCGTAGTCGCTGCGGATATTGCGCAAGGTGCGCGCGATATCGGTGACCGCCGCACGGCGTGCCTTGCCCAGGGTCAGGGCTTCATCGGTGCGGTGGGCATAGGCGTTGATCAGCAGTTGCAGGCGACGTTCCACATCATCCTCGCTGTCGAATTTGGCCACACCCTTGAGGCGCACCTGAGCGTACAGCGCTTCGATCTGACCATCGGCGCGCAGCAGGCCCTGCCAACTGTCCTGATAGTCATTGAGCAGCGGCAGCAGGTTGTCCATGGAATCGTCGATAGGGTCCATGAACGGCGTGCCGAACGGCAAGTCCGCAGGCAGTAACTGACGACGACGCAACGCGTCATCCAATGTGCGTTGCTTGGCTTCCATGTCGCCGATTTGACGCCCGACCAGTTGCAGCTTGGCCGACAGTTGCTGGACCCGTTCGGTAAACGCGTCGCTGGAGCGCTTCAACTCGTCCTGAGCCGCTTCCATCTGCGCCAGGCTTTCCAGCTTCTCACCTTCTTCAGCGCTCAAGGTCTGCGCGCGGCGGAAATCTTCCAAGGCTTTCTGTGCGTCCAGCACCTGCTGGTACAGCGCTTCGGTCTGGGTTTTGCTCGCGGCGCGGTCAGCCGCCACGGCTTGCTGGGTTTTGAGCTGCTTGAGTTCTTTTTCCAGGCGCTCTTTCTGGTCGCGCAACGCCGCACGGTCTGCCAAAGCCTGCAATGCCGGCGGTTCGATGTGGGAAATGTCGATAGACAACCCCGGCACTTCAAAGCGCTCGCCCTTGAAGCCATCAAGGATCTGCTCCAGGGATTTAACCCACAGGCCATCCTCATCCAGCGTGATGCCATGCTCGCCCAACGGCAGGCTGAACAGCGCACTGTTGAACAGTCGCATCAGACGCTCGACATCCTGCTGTGAGAATTCTTCCCGCAGCTTGGCGTAGCTGTTGTTGTCCGCATGGTCTAGCTGCTGCTTGACCGACTTCAAGCGCTTTTCCAGGTCACGCAAGCGCTCGTCCAAGTCTTCGGCGCTGAACTGTCGCGACTGCGCCAGCGCGCCCGCGAGTTCGTCGTGAGCATCCTTGGCCGCGAGCAATTGCTGCTCCAGCACTTTCACATCGTCCACCAACGCGAAGCGATGTTTGAGCACCGACAATTCACCCAGCCAACGCTGGATGCCGCTGATTTCCCGCTCCAGGCGCATCAGCTCTTGAGTGCCGCCGCGCTGGTCGTTCTGCAGCGCGTCCTGTTCGTTGCGGTAATGCTCGGCCTGGATGGTCAGCTCTTCCTTGCGTGCACTGGCGTAGTCCGACCAGGTGCCCAGCAACGAATCCAACAGTGGCGACAGGCGATGCAGTTTGCCGCGCAGGATGTCGCGGTGCTTCACGCCATTGGCCAGGGCTTCGACCAGCGGCCCGGCGGCCACCAGGGAGTTGTAGTCCTGTTCCATGCGTCGCACATCGCGGAAGGCTTCTTCGCACGCGGCGATGTAATCCACACTGCCGGAACGCAGGCTGTGTTCAAACGCATCGAGGAACAGCTGCTTGAGCTTGGCCGCGGTGATTTCGCGCATGTGCAGCAGGTTGATAAACAGCGCGCGGAAGGTTTTCAGGCTCTGCTCGCTGGTGGAGCGCAGCGGGATCAATGTCAGGTCCAGCGGGATCGATGTGTGACCGCCGACCAGCAAACGCCGCAGTTCATCCGGCTTGAGTTCGTAAGCCTTGAGGCCCTCGCGCTCAAGGTTGGTGAACAGTTCTTTCTGACGCAGGCAGGTGTCGTTTTTCTGGTAGTGGGCCAGGTCGAGCTTGCCGGCATAGGCAAAGAATTGGTGGCCGAAACCACCGCCCGGCCCGCGACCGACCACACCGATCACATGCGGGCCGTGGGGCAGGGAGACTTCCACGAGGATGTAGCTGGTGTCGCTGGCAAAGTAGAAACGTCGCGATTGTTCCAGGGTGTACTTGCCGAAACTCATGTCCGACATGCGTGCCAGGATCGGGAACTGCAGGGCGTTGATCGAGGCGGACTTACCCAGGTTGTTCGCGCCGTACACCGACAGCGGCTCTTCCAGCGGAAACAAGCCCAGGCTGTAACCGGCGGTGTTCAATAGGGCGAAGCGGCGGATGCCGTAGCGTTCCTTACTCATGCGTCGGTCTCCTGTTCTTCGGCAATGGCGCGGGCCAGGGCGTCTTCTTCGCTCTCGTTGTCAAACTCGCTGAGGTCCAGCGGGTCATCGGTCTGCAGCAGTTTCTCATCGCTGTCTTCGTCGATGATCACCGGCGCCGGCAGTGGCAAGACGCTGTGCACACTGGCTGCCAGGTCGCGGTCCTGCTGCACCGACAGGCACACGTCGAGGAACCGGTGCATTGGCGGCAGGAAGCGGTACACGCCGTTGTCTTCGCTGGCGAATCCGAGCTGGGTCATGCGACGCATGATTTTTTCTTCGAGTTCTTCCTGGGTCTGCACTTCGGCCTGGATAAACAGGTCGCGGTACTTTTCCAGCAGCGACGGCAGTTCGTCGCGGCCCAGGCTGCCACCGTCCAGCACGGCGATTGGGTCGCGGCCCTGGTCGGCCAGGTGCTCGACGATGATGAAGGTGAACAGCGCCAGGCGCTGCGCGGTCTTGTTGACCTGCGCGGCAGCCACGGCGGTGTCGGGCACGAAGTAGTAGAAGCCCCGAGTGTCGCAAACCAGCTCAAAGCCCAGGGCCTTGAACAACGTGCGGTACTGGTCCTGGAAGTTCGACAGTTGGGCGTACAGCTCCGGGTCGCGGCGGCTGACATGGTAGCCCTTGAACAGCTCGCGGAAGATCGGCGCCAGCTGGGACAGTTCGGATAGATCAAGATGCATGAGGAGTGCTCGCAGAATGCTCGGCCGCGTCAGGCGTGGCCGGGAGCAGGGCGAAGGAGCGCAGGCTGACCTGGTGCTCGTGGGTGTGATAGTCGCGACGTTCCAGGCGTTCGCGCTTGAAGCGTTTTTCGCGGGACAGGCGCGAGAACCAGTACAGCAATTCGTCGGTGGCGCCGTCCGGTTCCTGCTCCAGCAGCCAGGACATCAAGTCCGGCATCGGCAACGCGTCTTCGCAGCGTTCGAGCATCTCTTTGACCGTGCGCGGCGCGCGCTGGGCTTCGCCCTTGTGGGACTTGTGAGCCTTGGGGAACCGCGCAGGCTTGGGCTCGAAATTCGCCAGGGCATACACATAGGCTTCGACCTGGCTCGCACTGCCCAGGAACGTGCTTTGCGGTCGGGTAAACATCGGCATTGCCGCGTGCGGCACCGCGTCCAGGCCCTTGCGTCGAATGGCCGACAAGGCCAGCGCCGCGCCACGGGTCACGGCGTTGTGCCGGCGCGCTTCTTCACGCAGCGGCAGCAGCAGTTCCCGCGCATGGCGCAAGGTCAGTTGGGCGCTGGTCTGCATTTCGAGGATGCGCGCGTGGGTACGCAGCAGCATGTCATCGTCCACCAGATGGCCGAGGCGCTGCTGTTCGGTGAGCAGGCGCAACAGCACGTTTTCCACTTTGCGCACGCCTTGTTCGAAGGCGCCGTCGGCGTTCACCAGTTGGATCATCGGTTCGACGTATTCGTCCCAGGTCGCCAAGACCTCGGCGTAACGCTGGCGCAACGGGATCTGCCGGTCGCTGGTCTTGGCGCGGTCGGCCACGGCGGCCAGGGCCTGTTCGTCGTTGGCGAGTTTTTTCAGCACGTCGCGCACGCGCATGTCGAGCAAGCGCAGTTGGCGGGCCAGGTCGTGGCCGTCGCGGATGTCGAAGGCGTCCTGGATATAACCGGCCAGGCGCTCAAGGTGGCGCAGGTAGGCTTCGATCTCCAGGCACAGGCCCAGCCGGTGCTCCTTGCGAAGATAGGCCAGGAAATCGTGGATCTGCGCGTTAAGCTCGAAGCGATTCGGGCTCTTGGCCACAGGCACGAGGATGTCGAGGCGAATCCACACGTCCAACAGGCTGGTGATGTCCTGGGGCGTGCTGTCCAGTTGTTGGGCGGCCAGTTGCGCGCGCAGCTCGCCGAGGCTCAGGGTGCCTTGGTCGAAGTGTTCGCACAGTGGCTCAAGTAAGGCCCAGTGTTCGGCGAGGGCGCGCAGGACGCGCTTGGGTTCGATCATGGGAATGGCCGCTGGTTGGCGATTAAAAGTCGCGATTGTACTGCATCGCACGGGGGATTTATCCACAGCCGGTCAGTGTGCAGTGGGCGATTGTGAGCGAACAGCGGTAGAATCCCCGCTCTTTACTTATCCACAAGTGGCCGAGCTGTGCTTATCGAGTCCCGACGTCGCGCTTACTTGACCGCCATGCAGGTGGTCAATTGGCTGCCCCGTACCGAACTGCCGTTTGCCGCACCGTCGCGGCCCGAGTTGCTGCAAGCGCTTGAGCCCGACGCGGTGTTCGAGTCTTCGGGGGAGGAAGCGGCCCCGCCGGTCGCGGTGATCAAGTCTGCGCCCGAGGCACGCCCAACGGTGGAGCGGGCCAAGATCGAAGTCCCGCGGCCCTCGCCAGTGGTCAAGCCGGCCGTGGTCGAAGAGGCTGCGCCGGTGGTCAAGGCGCCGGTGGTGCCGCCGCCGCGTTTTGCCCTGCAATTGCTGCGCGCCGGGCGTTGCCTGCTGCTGGTGGAGTTGCCTACCGGCGAGCGCTTCCAGACCCGCGACCCGGCCTACCTATTGCTCAAGGACATGCTGCGCGCCGCCGGCCTGCCCGACAGCCCGCAGATCGTCGGCGACCCGGTGCGCTGGCCGCTGCTGACGCGCGGCACCATGGATCAAGGCCCCGAGGCTGCGCGCGACTTCGTGCAAGGCTTTGTGGCGGCGCGCCTGGAAGACGAGCCCAGCGTGTGTGTGTGGTTGATCGGCCTGCCTGCTGTGCGTTTTGCCGGTGAAGCCAACGCCGAGGCGTGGTATCGCGAGCTGCAGGTCGACAGCCTGGGCTCGGTATGGGCCCTGCCGGGCCTGGAACTATTAATGGAAGAGCCACAGCGTAAGGCTGATGTCTGGCAAGCCATGCGCCGGCTGATGGCGCGCTGGAAAACAACCGATGAGTGAGGCTTTATCCTTCCGCACGATGACCGAGGCCGACCTCGACGCCGTGCTGAAAATCGAATATGCGGCGTTCAGTCATCCCTGGACCCGTGGGATTTTTCTCGATGGGCTGGGCAAGTACCAGATCTGGTTGATGTTCGAAGGCGAGCAGCAAGTGGGGCACGGTGTGGTGCAGATCATTCTCGACGAGGCGCATTTGCTCAATATCACGGTCAAGCCGGAAAACCAGGGCCGCGGTCTGGGCCTGGCATTGCTCGAACACCTGATGTCCCGCGCACATGCCGCGAACGCGCGGGAGTGCTTTTTGGAGGTGCGGGACAGCAACACCGCAGCGTTCCGGTTGTACGAACGCTACGGTTTCAACGAAATCGGCCGTCGCCGGGATTACTACCCGGCCGTGGGTGGCCGGGAAGATGCGGTGGTCATGGCCTGTACTCTGGTCGACTGACCACCCGAGCCAATAGGGGAGGGGTTAAGCCGACTCCCACAGGTGAACCGCGCCAGTCAGCGTTTGCCACCTATAGGGTCGATATCCGCCAGTTCTGCCTCATCCAGTCCATTCCCACCGCCGATATCGTCCTCGTCTACAACACTGAGATCGAAATCGGCAGGGCTGTCTTCCCCGGCCTCTCGCGCATCCCGCGCGCCGTCTTCGTGGATCAGGGTTTCCGGGCTCATGTCGTCGTCGGTGGCTTCATGATCGTCGGTGGAGGCCCCGGTCATCCCGGCTTCACGCACGCGTTCATCAGGCATCAGGTGTTCGCGCTCGCCACGGGGGATTTCGTCGCCGATTTCTGCGCTGGGTGCCTCGTCGTCGAAATCCAGCTCGCGCATCGAGCCCATGCGGTCTTCGTTGTCATCAATCGGTTCGGGCTGGGTAGCGCCGTAGGGACGTCGTGATTCAGTCATGGCCAATCCTCATACTGTGGGGCATATAGTGTGTGGACAGGCACCGCGCCCGAAAGATTCAAGCTAATTGCCGCGCGGCGTGACCTGGACGAGTGGTCGTGTGTCACACAGCTGCGCATCATTCCTGAGGCTTTCCTGATGAACGAACTACAAGACCTGCTTGATAACAACGAACGCTGGGCGGATGCGATCAAACAGGAAGATCCCGAATTCTTCGCCAAGCTCGCCCGCCAGCAAACCCCGGAATACCTATGGATCGGCTGTTCCGATGCACGGGTGCCGGCCAACGAGATCGTCGGCATGTTGCCGGGCGATCTGTTTGTGCACCGCAACGTGGCCAACGTGGTACTGCACACCGACCTCAATTGCCTGTCGGTGATCCAGTACGCGGTCGATGTGCTCAAGGTTAAGCATATCCTCGTCACCGGCCACTATGGCTGCGGTGGCGTGCGGGCTTCGATGCAGGACCGCCAGTTCGGCCTGATCGATGGCTGGCTGCGCACCATTCGTGACCTTTACTACGAAAACCGTGACCTGCTGGCCCAGTTGCCGACCGAAGAGGAGCGCGTCGACCGCTTGTGCGAGTTGAACGTGATTCAGCAGGTGGCCAACGTCGGTCACACCAGCATCGTGCAGAACGCCTGGCATCGCGGGCAGAGCCTGTCGATCCACGGTTGCATTTACGGCATCAAGGATGGCCGCTGGAAGAGTTTGAACACCACCATCAGTGGCTTCGAGCAACTGCCGCCGCAATACCGCCTGCGTCCGTTGGGCGAAGCCTAAGGCCGCTTGCGTTCGCGCCATCGAGCCATGAACGCCTGCCCTTCGGCGTTCAGTGGCTCATCGCGACCGGTGATCCAACCCCGGCAGTTCAACTCGCCGCACTGGCAGGCGAATTGCCGGAACAGCACGTCTTCGGTGTTGGCGTAATCGCGGGTCAGTGGGGCGCCGGCAGGGATGTCGCACAAGGTCCAGACTTCCAGGTAATGCAGGTCGAGAAACACATTCGGCGTGCAGGAGTGCGGGAACAGGCCGCTGAACCAGCCATCGTAAAGATGAATGCGCGACGACAGCTGCAGGGTATGCAAGCGCCGCTCACTCAAGGCATAGCCCGATATCTTGGCGATGCAAACGCGGCTTTCGAACGGTACGCGCGCAGTGATCCGCATGGTCAGCCCATCGGCCGATGGCACGACGTCGAAGTCGCGTGTGGAGGGGTAGTCGTTTCCAAGCGCGGGCTTGAACGGGTAAAGACAGTCACTTCTGGCGTTTTTAGCCTTAGCCATGGCCTGAGTCTTCATAACTCTCCTTGGTCGGGCTGCATCGACTCCGTTGGTGGCTGACGACCAGTCTTGCAGCAGATGGGCTCCGGGCAAGACTCGCTGATGTTGGATCCGATTTCTACTGTCAAATCTGACAGTAGAAATCGGCTGTTTTTTGTGCCTTTTACAGCGCTGGCGCCGTGATCGTGGGGGTTGGCGCCGGTTCCTTCAGCTGTTTTAGATGAGTTTTGATCGGCGGCGTGGCGCATTTGGCATTGGCTTGTTCCGGCGTCAGCTTGCGTACCGAGGTGTAGAACAGCTCACAGGTCTGCTCCTTGCGCGTGACTTGCCAGGTATTCATGCAGGCTTTGAGCAACACATTCGGGTCGCTGGCCGGTTTCTGCCCCATACCGGCCTGCCAGCAGGCGGCACTCAAATCCTGGCCCATGACTTTCAAACCTGCCTCATCGGCCTTCTGCTCGTTGCCGTCATAGGTCGCCGGGTCGGCGGCATACCAAATGTAACTGGGGTGGTTGGAGCCCAGCACCGATACGTTCTGGCCGGCGGCCGGGCTGATCTGCGCCAGGCCCAGCACGCCCACGGTTTGCCCATATTGCTGCTTGATCCAGTTACGCACCGGTGCGCCGAACGCCACCATCGGCAGCGCTCCGTTGGGCAACAGGCTCAGCTCCTTGACCATACGCGTCTGGTAGTCGGTGAAGTAGCTGTAGACCGCCTCCAGGTCTTTACCGGCGTTGGACGGTGCGGCGATGGGGGCGATATCGATAATGGTCTGATAGGCCGGAGTCTCGGTGGCGGGGACGCCGTTATCAGTGAGCAGCGTCGCCCAGCGGTCGGTAGTGGCCGACTCCAGGTAGTCCTGGGCCTGAGTCAACGAGTAGTCCGGCGGGAAGTGCAGCAACTCGATGCTCTTACGGTTTTCCAAGGCCATGCCCAGCGGCAGGAACAGGTACCAGTTATAGGCCCACTTGCCGTCGCTGTTGAGTTTGCTGGCGCCCTGATACGCCAGGTCGGCGGTGTCGAGCAGGGTGGTCAACGGTTGACCATAGGTGGCCGGCACACCGCTGAACGTCGCCGTGAGCTGGCCGTCATGGCTTTTCACGCTGACTTTGGCGCGGCTGTAACCGTCGCGTTGCAAGCTCTGGTTCAGGTAATGCTCGGCGGTCTGCTCCAGTGTCCATGGCCGAAAACAGATCACATTGCAGTTATTGGGAAACGCGAATAATTGGGTGACGCGTTGCGTGCTGCCCAAAGGTACTTCGATATCGGCCTGCACGACCGCACTGGCCATCAGTGCGGCCAGGGTCAGGGACAGCCTGGTCGATTTGAACATAATTGATTCCTTGTCAGCGAAAGCCCGTCTGCGCGGGATGAAGGCCCACTTGCACACAGTAGCGGCTGACCAGGAAAACCGCGTGCTAAATCGCCAAGGGTGTCGCTATTGGATAAGAAACTGCAGGGCGTTGCTTAGATCGCCCATCGGTGCCTGACCGCGCGCAACCATAGCGTCATCGCGCTGCTTGAGGCCGGGCAGGGTCTCCAACTGGAATACCCGGGTGATCAGGCGCAGGATCGATGCGGTGTCGTATACCGTATGGTCCACGGTGCCCTTGCGCGCAAACGGCGACACCACCAGCGCCGGCACCCGACTGCCCGGCCCCCAGCGGTCGCCCTTAGGCGGCGCGACGTGGTCCCACCAGCCGCCGTTTTCATCGACGGTCACCACCACCACCATGTTTTTCCATTGGGGGCTTTCCTGCAGCACCTTCAAGACACGCGCGATATGGCGATCGCCCGAAGCCACATCGGCATAACCGGCGTGCATGTTCAGGTTGCCCTGGGGCTTGTAGAACGTCACCGCCGGCAGCTTTCCGGCTTGTGCATCGGCCAGGAACTTGTTGGTACTGGACTCATCGCCCAACCCACCATCACGTAGACGTTTGCTGCGTTCCGCCGGGTTCTGCGGCCCCTGTTGCTTGAAGTAATTGAACGGCTGATGGTGGTACTGGAAATTAGGGATCTTCGGGATACCGCCCGAGTCCTTGAACTGATCCAGCGTCGCCTGCCACGCCCCGGCGTACCAGGCCCAGTCGATATTCTTCTGCGACAGCTTGTCGCCGATGTGTTCGTGGGTCTGCGGCACCAGCACGTTGGGCAGGTCGGGCTTGGAGTAGTCCGGGTTTTGCGGGTCGCGTATCCAGGTCGGCCAATAGGGCGGGGCCAGGGTATTGACCGCGTAACCGTCCGGGGTCAGTGCGCTGGGACCGAACTGCGGCGGGCCGCTCATCGCGCTGGCCGGGGAATTGTCCAGCGGCTTGAGGCGCGTGTCGGTGGGGGCATCGCTTTGCAACGTGGCGATCTGCGATTTAGCCACCGATTGTGCGGCGTTCGGGTACACCGGCGCGGTGGCGCTGATCAGGTATTGGTGGTTGAGAAACGAACCGCCAAACGCACCCTGGAAGAAGTTGTCGCAGAGCACGAACTCTTTGGCTACATCCCACAGGCGCAGGGAATAACGGCTCTGGGCGTAATGGCCCATCACCAGCCCGCCGGCGTCGGCCCAGGCGACAAAACCGTCGTTCTTGCCACCGTTGATCTGCATCTGGTTCTGGTAAAACACATGCCATAGATCGCGGGTCACAAGGCTCAACGGCAAGTCTTCGGCATTCGGGCCCTTGAGGGCGAACGGTGCGTTGGGCAGGTTTTCCTGGAATTGCACTGCGTTGGGGTAGGTCACCCCGTCCACGCTTTGCGGCCCGACCTGCAGCACACCGCCCCAGGCTGGAGGCAGGGTGGCCAACAGGCTGCCGTCGCGGTCGCGTTGCTGGTATTGAGCGGCAGGCAGCGCCGACAGCGGTTTCTCCACGCCGGGGAAATCCGCAAACAAATTATTGAAGCTGCGGTTTTCGGCGTAGATCACCACCACGGTTTTAACCTGGTCGCGCAGGGCTTTGTCTAGCTCCTGCGCGGTCAGTGGCCGTGTCTGGGGTGGGTTTGGCCCTTCGCCGGTGTGGCCGCAGCCGCTCAAGGTAGCGCCCACCCCCAGTACCGCCGCGCCTCCCAGGAAGCGCCGACGGCTGGTGTCCACGGGCGGTTGAGTTACGGAATCGGTGGAAGGGCGGTCTTCGTGCTCGTCGCTCATTGCGGGGGAGTCCTGGCGATATGTTGCAAGATGTTTCGCAGGACGGTAGCAGGGGGAGATGACGGAACCAAGACAACGGCGCGACCTGCCGGAGCGGCGAGGCCCTTTGGGAGGGGGCTTGCCCCCGATGACGGCCTGACAGCCGACTAGAATTTCGCATCAGACCGAGTACATATACCGGCTGGCGCGCCTGATTGACTGCGCCCGTTGCAATAACTGGCGCAGTCCCCAATCGCCTACGGCATCACCGGCGGCAAATACGCCAGCGTGGTCCCCAGTGCCCACAACGAAAACAACACCAGCGGCGTGTGCACCAGCAATTGCACGAACGAGAAACCGATCAAATCCCTGGCTTTAAGCCCCAGCACGCCCAATAGCGGCAGCATATAGAACGGGTTGATCAGGTTCGGCAGCGCTTCGGCGGCGTTGTAGATCTGCACTGACCAGCCCAGGTGGTACTGCAGATCGTTGGCCACTTGCATCACATACGGTGCTTCGATGATCCACTTGCCGCCGCCCGACGGAATAAAGAAGCCCAGCACCGCCGAGTACACACCCATCAGCAGTGCGTAGGTGTCGTGGGAGGCAATGGAGGTGAAGAACGTTGAGATATGGTGCGCCAGGGTCTGGCCGTCGCCGCCCTTGACCACCGTCATCAGCGCGGCGATCGAACCGTACAACGGGAATTGGATCAGCACCCCGGTGGTGGTCGGCACCGCGCGGGCCACGGCATCCAGGAAGCTGCGCGGGCGCCAGTGCAACAGCGCACCGACCATGATGAACAGGAAGTTATAGGTATTGAGCCCCGAGATGGCACTGATCGCCGGCTTGGTCGAGAACTCATGGAACAGCCAACCGGCGGCCAGCAGCGCCAGCAGGATGGTCAGCAGCGGGCTGTGTTCCAGCCATTCGCCGGGGCGCGTCGGCGCCTGTGGCTTGGGCAGGTTGAAAGCCGGGTCGACGCCGCAAGCCTGGGCGTCGCGGGCGCTGTTCGGGCCGGGGGCGGTGGCGTAGGCGATGATCAGCGACACCACGATCAGCGCCAGCAACAGCACACCGGACTGCCACAGGAAGATCGTCTCGGTGAAGGGGATCATCCCGGTGATCGCCAGGATCGATGGCGGCAAACTGCCTGGGTTGGCCTGCAACTGCGCGGCCGACGACGACAACCCCAGGGCCCACACGGCGCCCAGGCCCAGGTAGGCGGCCGCACCCGCCGCGCGGTAATCCATGCGCAGATCAGTGCGCCGGGCCAGGGCGCGTACCAGCAACCCGCCGAACACCAGGGACAAGCCCCAGTTCAGCAGCGACGCGACCATGGAAATCAGCGCCACCCACGCTACGGCCGAGCGGCCGTTCTTGGGGATGCGCGCCAGGCGGTCAATCAGGCGCACCGCTGGCGGTGAGCTGGCGACCACATAACCGCCGATTACCACAAAGGCCATTTGCATGGTGAACGGGATCAGGCTCCAGAAACCATCGCCAAAGGCTTTGGCGGCGTCGGTCGGGGCGGCGCCCATGCCCAGGGTCGCCACGGCCACGATGATCACCGCCAGTGCGGCGAACACCCAGGAGTCCGGGAACCAGCGTTCGGCAAAGTTGGAGCAGCGCAGGGCAAATCGGGCATAGCGGCTTTCTTCGATAGCGTCGGCCACGAGTCATTCCTCTTGTCGTTATTATGGGTTTGGCAGTTTTCCGGCATGTTCCGCTACGGCCATTGATATGGGAATGCAGTTATCTTCATCGATCCATGAGGAAAACAAATATATCTGCCGCGATTGCCATGATCCGGTTCAACTCATAACCTGCACGCCATTTTGTTTGTCTGCCGAGCCATTCCATGACTGCCACCTCTGTCGCACAGGCGCAGCGCTTTTCCCGCTCCGACTACAAAACCCTGGGCCTGGCCGCCTTAGGCGGTGCCTTGGAAATCTATGACTTCATCATCTTTGTGTTTTTCGCGCTCACCCTGAGCCAACTGTTCTTCCCGCCGGAAATGCCCGAATGGCTGCGCCTGCTGCAAAGCTTCGGCATCTTTGTCACCGGCTACCTCGCGCGCCCGCTGGGCGGCATCCTGATGGCGCATTTTGCCGATCACCTGGGGCGCAAACGGGTATTCAGCCTGAGCATCTTGATGATGGCCTTGCCTTGCCTGCTCATCGGGATCATGCCCACCTATGCCCAGATCGGCTATTTCGCACCGCTGATCCTGCTGGCGCTGCGAGTGCTGCAAGGCGCGGCGGTGGGCGGTGAAGTGCCCAGTGCCTGGACCTTCGTCGCCGAGCACGCGCCGCGTAACCATCGCGGGTATGCCCTCGGTTTCCTACAGGCGGGGCTAACCTTCGGCTACCTGCTCGGCGCCCTGACCGCAACGCTGCTGGCGCAAGTCTTTACAGCTGCTGAGATCCTCGACTACGCCTGGCGTTTCCCCTTCCTGCTCGGCGGCGTATTCGGAGTAATCGGCGTTTGGCTGCGCCGTTGGCTCAGTGAAACGCCAGTCTTCCTGGAGATGCAGGCGCGTCGCCAGGCCGCCGCCGAACTGCCGCTGCGCACCGTATTGCGTGACCACCGCGCGGTGCTGCTGCCAGCGATGATCCTCACCTGCGTCCTCACTTCGGCAGTGGTGGTGCTGGTGGTTATCACCCCGACCATGATGCAAAAAACCTTCGGCATGAGCCCCAGTCACACCTTTGCGTTAAGCGCGCTGGGCATCGTGTTCCTCAATATCGGTTGCGTGCTCGCCGGCCTGCTGGTGGACCGCATTGGGGCCTGGCGCGCGGTGCTGGTCTACAGCCTTTTGCTGCCGGTGGGAATTGCGTTGTTGTACGCCAGCCTCATCGCCGGCGGTATGTGGCTGGGTGCGGCGTATGCCGTGGCGGGCTTGAGCTGTGGCGTGGTGGGCGCTGTGCCGTCGGTGATGGTTGGTCTGTTTCCGGCGCCGGTGCGGGTATCGGGTATTTCCTTTACCTACAACATCGCCTACGCGCTGTGGGCCAGCACCACCCCGCTGATGCTGATCGCATTGATGCCCACCAGCCCGTGGATTTGCGTGGGCTACTGCGTGGTGATGGGGGCGGTGGGAGTGGGCAGTGTGGCGCTGTTTGGCAAGCGCCACACCTTGATGGCCTGAGGGTCAGGTCAAGAAGTGCCAGAGCAGCAACGTACCGACCAGGCCGACCACGGACACGATGGTCTGCAGCACTGACCAGACCCAGATAGTCTGCTTGAGCTGCAGCCCGAAGTATTCGCGTACCATCCAGAACCCGGCATCGTTGACGTGGCAGAAGAACACCGAGCCGGCACCGATCGCCAGGGCCACCAGTGAGCTTTGCGTCGCCGCCAGGCCCGCCATCATCGGTGCCAGGATGCCCGCGGTTGTGGTGGTGGCGACGGTGGCCGAACCCGTGGCTTGGCGCAACGCCACGGCGATCAGCCAGGCCAGCAGCAGATAGGGCATGTGTGCGCCTTCGGCAACTTTGCTGATGGTCTGGCTCACGCCAGCGTCGAGCAGGGTTTGCTTGAGGCCGCCACCGGCACCGATGGTCAACAGCAACACCGCAATCGGCGCGAGGGCCTTGCGCAAGGTATTGCCGACCTCAGCCCGCGGCATGCCGGCGGCCCAGCCCAGGCAGATCACCGCGCCAATCACGGCCAGGCCGAGGGCGATCAGCGGTTCGCCGAGGAATTTGAGCGTCAGGCCGGCGCTGCTGTCGGCGGGCAACGCAACCTTGGCCAAGGTGCTGCCGAGCATCAGAATCACCGGCAACAGGATGATCAGCAACGACACGCCAAAGCCCGGCTGGCGCGGGGCCTTGGGCGGTGCACTGAACAGCGCGCCGATATCGGCTGGTTCATCCACATGCAGGCGCTTGGACAACCAGTTGCCATAGATCGGCCCGGCCAGCATCACCGCCGGCACCGCCAGGCAAAAGCCCAGCAACATGGTCAGGCCCAGGTCGGCGTGCAACGCGCCCACCGCTATCAACGGCCCCGGATGGGGCGGCATCAGGGCGTGCAACGTGGTCATACCCGCCAGCGCCGGGATGGCGATTTTCAGCAAAGGCTGGTTTGAACGCTTAGCCATGACAAAGATGATCGGCACCATCATCACCAAGCCCACTTCGAAGAACAGTGGCAAGCCGATCACCATCGCTACCAAGGCCATGACCCACGGTAATGACTTGCCCTTACCCAGCCCCAACAGCGTGGTGGCGATACGGTCGGCCGCGCCGGACTCGGCCATCAGTGCACCGAGCATCGAGCCCAGGGCGATGATAATTCCAGCCTCCCCAAGGATCGCCCCGGCGCCTTTACTGAAGGCCTTAGCCACCTCTTCCGGCGGCAGGCCGGCGCCGACCCCAGCGATAAAGGTGCCGATCAAAATCGATAGGAACGGCGGTAACTTGGTCGCGCTGATCAGCACGATGATGCTGGCGATAGCCAGTAAAACGCAAAACATAAGGCGAGTGTCGTGAACCATCCACGCAGCAGTCGATAACTCCAAAACGGAACTCCTTATCGAACAGGTTGGGGGAATTGTTTCTTTTTGTTTCCTGCGTGCAAAAGCATACCTGATCGACCGATGGCGCCACAGGAAGCTGCGCTGGATCAACGATGTTTCATCTTTCCAATATTTAGGGTTCTACGTGCTTCGTTCGGGCTTCAGAAAACCCCGGCAGCGCCGATGCAGCTCAGATCTATTTCCCTAATCGCCATCGGTGAACCATGTTCAACACCCGTTTGAAGCAAGAGCTGGCAGCTCTTCGCGAAGAGTTGTCCAGCTTGAATCAGGTCAAGGAGAGCCTGGAAAGCGAAATGCTGTGTTTGACGCTGGATGCCGATGGCCGGGTGGAATGGGCCAATAGCAATTTCCTGCAGGAGCTGGTTTACCAGGCGAGCGCGATTCTCGGACGCCCGATTGAAGAGTTGGTACCGGCTCACGTACGTCAGGACTCGTTCCAACTGCGCTTCAAGAATGCGCTGACACGCGGTGAGCATTTCGCCGGCACCGTGCGCCTGATGCGCGGCAATGGCAAGGAAGCGTGGCTGCGCTCGATTGTGCAGCCTGTACGCGACGCAAGCGGGCGGATCAAGCGCTTTTCGATCTTCTCCAGCGACCTTACCCGCACCATCGAAGCCTCGCGCGAGCATGAAAACCTGATCGGCGCGCTGGTGCGTTCCACGGCCGTGATCGAATTCGACCTGGGCGGGCATGTGCTCACGGCCAATGACCGCTTCCTCAATGGCATGGGTTACACCCTGGCGCAGATCCAGGGCAAGCATCACCGAATGTTCTGTGAACCACAGGAATACAACAGCGAAGCCTACGCGCAGTTCTGGCAGCGTCTGAACGCCGGTGAGTTCGTCGCGGCGCGCTTCAAGCGAGTCGACAGCCATGGCCGCGCGGTGTGGCTGGAGGCCACCTACAACCCGGTGCTCGACGCTAACGATCGGCTGTACAAAGTGGTTAAGTTCGCCACGGTGATCACCGATCAGGTCACCCGCGAACAGGCGGTATCCGACGCCGCCAATATTGCCTACAGGACCTCCGTGCAAACCGACAACAGCGCACAGCGCGGCACCGCAGTGGTGACTCAGGCGGTGGGCGTGATGCGCGACCTGGCCCAGCATATGCAACAGGCCGGAGAGGGCATCGAGGCGCTGAACGCTCAGTCCCAAGTGATCGGCAGTATCGTCAAGACCATCAGCGGTATCGCCGAGCAGACCAACTTGTTGGCACTCAACGCGGCGATTGAAGCGGCGCGCGCCGGAGAGCAGGGCCGGGGCTTCGCGGTGGTGGCCGATGAGGTGCGCCAGTTAGCTTCACGCACCAGTAAAGCCACCGAGGAAATCGTCGGCGTGGTGCGCCAGAACCAAGACATGGCGCGCGATGCGGTCAGCTTGATGACCGACGGCCGTCTGCAAGCCGAGCAGGGCCTGGCCCTGGCGGCGGAGGCGGGCACGGTGATTGTGGAAATCCAGGACGGCGCGCAGAAAGTGGTCAGCGCGGTAGGACAATTCGCCAATCAACTGTCGAGCTGACCCTTGGGGCTTAAGCTTGAGGTATCGTAGGTTTTTTCGCTTAAAGAGCCGACCTGCATGAGCCCTGCACACTGCCGTCCTGTCCCGCTGCTCAAGGCCTACCGCTTGCTCAATCACGGCCCAACCGTGCTGGTGAGCGCCGCCCATGATGGCCAGCGCACCATCATGGCGGCCGCCTGGGCCATGCCGGTGGATTTCGAACCGCCGAAAGTCGCGGTGGTGTTGGACAAAGCCACCTGGACCCGCCAACTGCTGGAAGGCGCCTGCACCTTCGCAGTGCAGGTGCCGTGTGCGGCCCAGGCCGACCTGGTGCAAACCGTCGGCACGACCAGCGGCCGTGACCTCGACAAGTTCGCCGCCTATGACCTGCGCACCTTCACAGGTGAACACACCGACGCTCCGTTGCTGGAAGGTTGCGTGGCATGGCTGGAGTGCCGCCTGCTCCCCGAGCCGCACAACCAGCAGACCTATGACCTGTTCCTCGGTGAAGTGGTGGCCGCCTATGCCGATGAGCGCGTGTTCAGTGACGGCCACTGGCACTTCGATGGGCATGACGAGCTGCGCACCCTGCACCATGTGGCGGGCGGGCATTTCCTGACCATCGGCCAGCCGATCGATGGGCGCCTGTTGTAAACCTGACCAGCGCGTTCAACGTCCCAGCATCTTTACCCAGCGCGACGGCGGCATGCCGTAGGTGCTGCGAAATTGCCGGGTCATATGGCTCTGGTCGGTGAAGCCGGCGGTCAGCGCAGCGTCCACCAGGGGTTGGCCTTGGGCCAGCAAGCTGCGCACCAAGTCCAACCGGCGCATGGTCAGGTAACGGTAGGGGCTGGTGCCGAACAGCAAGCGAAAATCCCGCGACAACGCCCAGCGGTCGCGTCCGGCGTGTTCGGCCATTTCATCCAATGTGATGCTGCGTCCCAGGGCGCTGTGGATAAATTCCCGCGCCCGTTCGGCAGCCACGTAGTCGAAGGTTTTGCGGCTGACGATTGCCCCCGCCGCAGCGCTCAGGGCCTGGGCCAGGTCGAACAGTGCATCCTGTTCCTGCAACGGGTCGACCGGGCATTCCAGGTTTTGCAGCAGCACGTCGCTGGCGCGGAACAGCCGCGGGTCGGTGGACACACCACCAGGCACAAACGGCAATGGCTTGCCGCCGAGAATCTGCTGGATCAGCGCCGGCTCGACATAAATCATGCGGTACTTGAAGCCTTCCTCGCTGCCGGCGCGGCCGTCGTGGACCTCATCGGGATGAATCACCATGGTCGTACCCGGAAGGCCATGGGTCATGCCGCCGCGGTAATGAAAACTCTGCACCCCCAGCAACGTACGCCCGATGGCGTAGGTGTCATGGCGATGCGGGTCGAAGGCGAAGCCGGCGAAGTACGCCTCGATACGGTCCAGGCCGCTGGCGTGCGGCGCACGGTGGAGCCAGTCGAGCGTGGAGGTCGGGTTACCCATGGTGACTTGTCACAAAAAAGAGGTGGAAACACGTTAACCCAGTGTGGGCGAGCTGTCTGCCGGGGTCTTGTACGATTGTGCAGAGAGCGCCTACCGCGCGTTTGGCAATCGCTGAGCGCCCATGGTAAGAAGCCTTACGTTTAACACTGAGGTCGGGTCATGGGTAAGGTGCGGGTAGGTATTATTTTCGGCGGCCGTTCGGCTGAGCATGAAGTGTCGTTGCAATCGGCCCGCAACATCGTGGATGCCCTCGACCGTACGCGCTTCGAACCGATCCTGATCGGCATCGACAAGGCCGGTCACTGGCACCTCAACGACACCTCGAACTTCCTGCTCAATCAGGAAAACCCGGCCTTGATCGCCCTCAACCAATCCAATCGCGAACTGGCAGTGGTGCCCGGTAAAGCCAATCGCCAAGTGGTGGAAACCTCCGGCCAGGGCGTGCTGGAACATATTGACGTGATCTTCCCCATCGTCCACGGCACCCTGGGTGAGGATGGTTGCCTGCAAGGTTTGCTGCGCATGGCCGATCTGCCGTTTGTCGGCTCGGATGTGCTGGGTTCGGCGATCTGCATGGACAAGGACATCAGCAAGCGCCTGCTGCGTGACGCCGGTATTGCCGTCACACCGTTTATAACGCTCACCCGTGGCAATGCGGCGCGCACCTCGTATGAAACGGTAGTGAAGACGCTGGGCTTGCCGCTATTCGTCAAACCGGCCAATCAGGGCTCCTCGGTGGGGGTAAGCAAAGTCAGCAGCGAAGCCGAGTACCGTGCCGCCGTCGAACTGGCGCTGGGTTTCGATGAGAAGGTGTTGGTGGAGTCCGCCGTTCAAGGCCGTGAAATCGAATGCGCGGTATTGGGCAACGACAACCCCATCGCCAGCGGTTGCGGCGAGATCGTGGTGAGCAATGGGTTCTATTCCTACGACAGCAAATACATCGACGAACAGGCCGCTCAGGTAGTGGTGCCGGCCGCGATCAGCCATAACGCCAGCGAACGCATTCGCCAGTTGGCAGTGCAGGCGTTTGAAGTGCTGGGCTGCTCGGGGCTGGCGCGGGTCGATGTGTTTCTCACCGACAAGGGCGATGTGGTGATCAACGAAATCAACTCACTGCCCGGCTTCACCCGCATCAGCATGTACCCCAAGTTATGGCAGGCCGCGGGGATGAGCTACAGCGAGCTGATCACCCGCCTGATCGAACTGGCGATGGAGCGGCATGCGGCGCGCAAGGGGCTAAAGATCAGCCGCTGAGTGAGCCTGTTGCAGTGAGTGGGCTTGCCCCTTCCAGTCAGTCGCCCAGCGCTTGGCCTTCGCGCCGAGGATCGGCGCCGCCGTTCAGCGAGACCTTGCCTTGCGCGCCTCGCGTGCGAACGATGGCCTGTACGCCGCTGGTCATCTCGATCTCGCTCAGCGTGTGGCCCTTGTCTTTCAGCGTTTGCTTGAGCGTCGGGCTGAACAGGCCGGCCTCCAGTTCGGTCGCGCCATTGCGACTGCCGAAATTGGGCAGGTTGATTGCGGCCTGAGGATCGAGTTTCCAGTCGAGCATGGCCACCAGCGACTTGCTCACGTATTCGATGATTTGCGAGCCGCCGGGAGAGCCCACGGTGGCCAGCAGCTCCCCGCTCTGGCGGTCGAACACCAAGGTCGGCGCCATGGACGAGCGCGGCCGTTTGCCGGGTTGCACGCGGTTGGCCACAGGCTGGCCATTCTCTTCGGGGATAAATGAGAAGTCAGTCATCTGATTGTTGAGCAAAAAGCCCTGGACCATCAGGTGGGAGCCGAACGCGGCTTCCACGGTGGTGGTCATCGACACCGCACCACCCAGGTCATCCACGGCCACCACTTGCGAGGTGGAGATGCGCAGGGGCGAACGATCCGGCGCATACGCCACCTTCAGGCCGGCCGGTTGACCGGGCTTGGCTACACCCATGCTGCGCTCGCCGATCAACGTGGCGCGCTGGGCCAGGTAGTCCGGGGCGATCAGGCCGGCGACAGGAACCGGTGTGAAATCGGTATCGGCCACATACAGGGCGCGATCGGCAAACGCCAGGCGCCCGGCTTCGGCGAGCAGATGCACGGCCTCGGGCGTCGGTTCCAGCCCGGCGGGCGACGGGCTCTTGAGCGGCGTCATCGATGCGATGGCCCAGCGTGGGTCACGGGCTTCCAATGCCTGCAAGGTACCCAGGATCTGCGCCACGGCAATCCCGCCGGAGGACGGCGGCGGCATGCCGCACACCCGCCATTGTTTGTAATCGCTGCACAGCGGTGCGCGTTCTTTGGCGACGTAGCGTTGCAGGTCGGCCTGAGACAGGCTGCCTGCGTTGCGATGGCCCTGGACCTTGCGCACGATTTCATCGGCGATCGGGCCAGTGTAGAGCGCGTCCGGCCCTTCCTTGGCGATGCGCTTGAACACCTGGGCCAGCGCCGGGTTTTGCAGCAGGGTACCGGTGGCTTTGGGGCTGCCGTCGGCGTTCAGAAAGTACGCCGCCATGTCCGGCGATTGGGCGATATACGGGTCGGCGGCAATCAGGCTGTGCAAGCGGGGTGAGATCGCGAAGCCTTGTTCCGCCAGACGGATCGCCGGCTCGAACAGTTTGGCCCACTGCAAGTGGCCGGTCTTTTTGTGCGCCATTTCCAGTGCGCGTAAAACCCCCGGCGTACCGACCGAGCGTCCGCCGATCTGCGCTTCGGGAAACGCCATCGGTTTGCCGTCGGCGTTGAGAAACAGTTGACCCGTCGCGCCGGCCGGTGCGGTTTCGCGGCCGTCGTACGCGTGCACCGTTTGGCCATCCCACAGCATGATGAATGCGCCGCCACCGATGCCCGAGGACTGCGGCTCCACCAAGGTCAACACCGCCTGCATCGCAATCGCGGCGTCAATCGCCGAGCCGCCCTGGCGCAACATCTCGCGTCCGGCTTGCGCAGCCAGCGGGTTGGCGGCGGCAGCCATATGGCGTTCGGCGTGACGGGTGGTGAGGTCGGTGCGATAACCCGAGCCCAGCTCCGGCGCCGGTGGTTGTTCGTTGACCGAGGTATGGCAGGCCGTCAGGGCCAGGGTTGCGGCGATGACCGTCAGTTGACGGCGAGAAATCGAAAACACGCGCTGAACTCCGTTCATGGTGAGCAAGATCCGTTGTCCTTTAGGTACGGCTTTTTTACAGGTAAATCGTGCCTTGCATGTACAGCGCGGCCTTGCCGGAGATAATCACGCGGTCGCCTTTGCACTGGCAGTGCAACTGGCCTTTGCGCAGGCCGCCTTGCTCGGCCGTCAGGTGGGATTTGCCCAGGCGCTCGGCCCAGAACGGGGCCAGCGAAGTGTGTGCCGAACCGGTGACCGGATCTTCGTTGACCCCCACATTCGGCCCGAACCAGCGGGAGATGAAGTCAAACCGCGTGCTGCGCGCGGTCACGGCGATCCCGCGTTTGGGTAGGCCCTTGAGGCGTGCAAAGTCCGGAGTCAGCGCGGCCACTTGAGCCTCATCCTGCACCAGCACAATGAAGTCATCGGTGTTGAATACGTCGGCATGCTCAATGCCCAGCGCGGCCAGCATACCGGCGGGTGGCTCGCACGGGTGGGGCACTTTGGCCGGGAAATCCATCGCCAGTTCGTCACCGTTGCGTGTCACCCGAAGCTCGCCGCTGCGGGTGGCAAAACGCAGCACGTCAGAGGTGTCCGCCAGTCGATGAATCAACACCCAAGCCGCCGCGAGCGTGGCGTGACCACACAGGTCCACTTCGACTTCGGGGGTAAACCAGCGCAACTCATAGCCATCGCCACGGCGCACGAAGTAGGCAGTTTCCGAGAGATTGTTCTCGGCGGCGATCGCTTGCAACTGCTCATCAGGCAACCACTCAGTGAGCGGGCAGACTGCGGCCGGGTTGCCGCCGAAGGGCTGTTCGCTGAAGGCGTCGACTTGATAAATGTCCAGTTTCACCGCAGGGCACTCCGTGTGGGGGGAGGCTGGACACTAACAGTGGGTCAAGGGAGCGTCAAAATACAGTTGGGGAGTTTTTTTGTGCGCATCCTCAACCGGTATCAGTTCAAGACAGCGATGGCCTGGGCCAATTGGAAGTCACTCATGTGTGGCGCTGGGTGGGACGCTTGATAGGCGCGTACCGCAGACTCAAATTTCGCGCCGCGAATCTCGCCGTCCGAGCCGATGAAGGCCAGGGCGTCGTTTTTGGCGTTGATGAATTTTTCGAAAGGCAACATCGTCAAATCGGTGGTGCCGATACTGAAAAGGAGGGGTATGCCGATCGTCATGATGGTGGCTCGCTCGCTAGGGCTTTTTTCTTCAAGGGCATGGGTGAGCAGTGGCAGGGCGGATAGCGCGAATGCCAAAAGCAGGGGATGAGAAGGCATCGAACAATGAACTCCTGTTGTATAGGGGGGAGGATATTAACCGAGCGATACTTTTTCGTGCGCACGAAAAAACGGCCTACCTTTCGGTAAGCCGTTTTTAGTACTTGGTGGCTACACAGGGACTTGAACCCCGGACCCCAGCATTATGAATGCTATGCTCTAACCAACTGAGCTATGTAGCCAAGTGGCGCGCATTATTCGCGCAGAACGACAATGCGTCAAGCGTTTATTTTGAATTTTTATCTACGCTTTCAACTGTTTAACCGAAACAGGGCTAAACGGCGACGAGCGGTGAGGTGGAAAGCGGCATCGGTTGCCCGGCAAGCGTTTCCACCGGGCACTGTGAGGTAGGTTTCTGAAGCGGATATTCGGTTGGGCGATATCCCTGCCGCCCAACTATGGCTCCGGTTACGGCTGACGCGGGCTGTGGGTGACGCGCTTGAGTTGTTCGCGAGCCCGAGACAGGCGGGAGCGGACGGTGCCGATAGGTATGTCCAATACATCGGCGGTGTCTTGGTAGCTACCGTCGGTTTCCAGCGAGGCGTAGAGCGTTTTACGCATTTCCGTCGGCAGATGGTCGATGGCATTCAAGGTTTTTTCCAACCGGCGGTTGACCTCGAATTCCCAGTCCAGATTGTTGTTTTCATCCTGGCCGTGCCACAGCGATTCGTCGAATTCACAGTGGACCGGCTTGGCATACATTCGCCTGAAGTGATTGCGAATCAGGTTCTGGGCGATGCCGCACATCCAGGTGCTGAGTGTTGCGATGCCGCTGTAGCGTTCACGGTTACGCCAGGCTTCCAAGTAGGTCAATTGCAGAAGATCGTCCGCATCCTCCGGGTTGAGCACCCGCTTGTGGATAAAGCGTCGGAGTTTTTTTTGCTCGTCGTCTGTCAGGTGATGCATGAATTGAGGCGAGCTGCCAACGAGGTGAGCTAAAGCTTCAATAGGGATATTCATGTTTTTTTCCTTTGGGTAGACGCAGTCGAAACATGTCGACAGGACCCCTTTAGCACTGCCTGTGCCAAACGGAAAAAACGCGTAAAACCATGATTTATATAATTAAATATCTTGAAAGGTTTGAGATTTGTGCAACCTGCCGCACGACGGTCTACAGGCTTGTGCAAGTCCTTTCAAATTTGTCCTGAGCTCGTTTTTGATGGAACCGTTCAGGCAGGTCTTGCCACACAGGGAAACACTCTTCCTGTGCTGGTCAGTCCATGAAAGTCGAATCCAAAAATGATGTGCAAGCGCCTCAACGCTTGGATCAACCGGTTCTAAGTCCCGCTACTGTGGCGACGCCCGAGAAGGCGGCCGACGATCTTTCGTTCTTGTTCAGTCAGGAAGTGGACGCCAATTTCCGACCGTTGGCCGAGCGCAAGTTGGGGCTTCGCATCCCTCCCCTCGAACATATGGTGCAACTGTACGATCAGTTGGGTCATCCGGCCCAGGCGACCATGGCATCGATCGCGCGCCGAATCAGGATGCAATTGCTGAAGAAGGCCACTGTTGCACAGTTGCTGGAGCTGACGGGGCGAGACCCGGCCCGGGCTTTTGTGGTGCTCAAGTATGTGGCGGCCCATGCGGACAGCGAGGCGCGTCCGGTCGAGGCTGACTTGGCGCGCGATGCGATTGCCAGGCTGGAAATCCGTTTCAAGGGGGAGATCCAGGCCGGGCTGAACATCGCCTCGGCGCTGCAGGAGGCGGGTATCGATCCGCAGGAGCGCCAGGCCCTGCGTACGCTCTACTACGCCAGCGTAGTAGCGCGGCAATCGCTGGCGACAATGATGCAGGCCTTGCTGGGCGTTTATGGTGGCGAGCGGTTTCACGACGGGCTCAAGATCATGCGTAAAGCCTTGGCGGACGATATTGCCGCGCTGGTGTCGTCAAGCCCCACGACCGTATTGCGCACCTTACTGTTGGGCCTGCAAAGCTGCGGACAGTTGAGCGGTGTATTGGCTGGCTGCCGTGCATTGATTGAGCGCCTGGGTATCGCGCATGACGCCGTGGAATTACTGCAGCGCCTATTGGGTTACGCCGGCAGCGGCATCGGGACCAGTGAGTTCTTGCGCTTGGGCAATGATCTGGGCGGTGGGCCGACCCTTGAGCAACTGGTCGCCCTCAACGCGCTTTATCCACTATTGCAGCAGATGCCCCTGGCATTGTGGCCGGACAATCAGACCCGCCATGAGACCCTGCATGCCCTCATGTTAGTGATTGATGAGTTGGACCGCGGTGTACGTGGGCCCACACGCTTCGCTGGCGAGCCGAGGGCCGCGACGTGACCGCATTGTCGGCCATCAACCGTGTTTTGCTTAAAGTGGCCCAACGCGCCGAAGTTCTCGGCGCGGTGGTGGTCATGGCCATCGTATTCATTTTTATCGTGCCGTTGCCCACCTGGCTGGTGGATATCCTGATTGCGCTGAACATCTGTATCTCGTGCCTGTTGATTGTTCTTGCGTTGTACTTGCCGGGGCCGCTGGCGTTTTCCTCGTTCCCGTCAATCCTGTTGCTGACCACCATGTTCCGACTCGCGCTGTCGATCGCGACCACGCGCCTGATCCTGCTGGAGCAGGATGCGGGCGACATTGTCGAGGCCTTCGGCAACTTCGTGGTGGGAGGCAACCTGGCGGTGGGCATGGTGATCTTCCTGATCCTTACGCTGGTCAACTTCCTGGTGATTACCAAGGGCTCGGAGCGGGTGGCCGAGGTTGCGGCGCGCTTTAGTCTGGATGCGATGCCAGGCAAACAGATGTCCATCGATAGTGACTTGCGTGCCGGCCTGATCGACGGTGCGCAGGCTCGCGACAAGCGTGAGCAGTTGTCCCGTGAGAGCCAGTTGTTCGGCGCCATGGACGGGGCAATGAAGTTCGTCAAGGGCGACGCTATCGCAGGCTTGATCATTGTGGTGGTCAACCTGTTGGGCGGTTTCTCCACGGGCATGTTCCAGCATGGGTTGAGTGCATCGGACTCGATGGCGTTGTACTCGGTGCTGACCATCGGCGACGGGTTGATCGCGCAGATTCCTGCGCTACTGATCTCCCTGACGGCCGGCATGATCATCACCCGCGTGGCGCCGGAGGGGCGCAGAGGCATCAGTAATATGGGGGCCGAAATCGCCCGCCAAATGACCAGCGAGCCCAAAAGCTGGGTGATTGCATCGGTGGGGATGCTGGCGTTCGCCGTGGTGCCTGGGATGCCGACAGGGGTGTTTATCCTGATCTCGCTGATCACGGGAACCTTGGGCTATTACCTGATGCGCCAGCGTCAGAAACAGGCAGAACCTGCCGCTGAAACCACCGACGTCGTGCGTCCTGAAGAGAACGGCCGAGAGGACTTGCGCGGCTTCGATCCATCGCGACCGTACCTGTTGCAGTTCCCCCCGTCCCTGCGCGGAACGCCGGAAGTGACCGATCTTATTCACGGGATCCGACAGTCGCGAAATGCACTGGTGGCCAATATCGGCCTGACGCTGCCGCCCTTCGAAGTCGAGCTGGATGATTCATTGCCCGACGATGAAATGCGTTTCTGTGTGCATGAAGTGCCGATGGTCAAAGCGTCGCTCGTCAGCCTTCTGGCGGTCGATCGCAAAGCGCTGACGGTGGAGCCTGAGCATGGCATACCCGGGTCGGTTGAGCGTGACGAGCAGAACTGGATCTGGCTGCCGCCGAATGACCCGCTGCTCGACGACCCGCAATTGGAGCGTTTCACCGCGACGGCCTTGATCATCGAGCGCATGAAGCAAGCCATGATGCTCAGTGGGCCGCAGTTCCTTGGGATCCAGGAGAGCAAATCAATCCTCAGTTGGCTGGAGCACAACCAGCCGGAATTGGTGCAGGAACTGCAACGCATCATGCCGCTGTCGCGCTTTTCGGCGGTGCTGCAGCGCCTGGCCAGTGAGGGAGTGCCGTTGCGGGCGGTGCGGCTGATCGTCGAGTCGCTGATCGAATACGGTCAGCATGAGCGGGAGCCGGAAGCCCTGGCCGACTACGCGCGTATTGCCCTCAAGGCGCAGATCTTCCACCAGTACAGCGAAGCCGATGGGCTGCATGCCTGGCTGCTCTCGCCCCAGAGTGAAAACATTTTGCGTGAAGCCCTGCGCCAGACCCAGACCGGTGTGTTCTTCGCGCTGGACGACGAACACAGCGCGGCATTGATCAACCTGCTCAATCAGGCCTTTACCGTGAGACCCAAAAGCAAAAGCGTGCTGCTGGTAGCGCAAGACTTGCGCAGCCCGCTGCGTACCCTGCTGGTGGAGGAGTTCAACCACGTTGCCGTGTTGTCGTTTGCCGAGTTGGCGAGTACCTCCAAGGTCAAGGTAATGGGGCGCATCGATCTGGGCCAGGACGAGCTGATGCGTGGTGCGGTGGCATGAGGATCTCGCCATGGCCTGTGTGGAGGGCTCTATGATGTTTGAGCTGCGGGTACTTGATGGCCTGAGTCAGGGCGCTGCGTTGCCATTGTTTGGTGAGCAGTGGAGCATCGGCGCTCATGTGGATGCTGACCTGGTGCTTAACGGTCCGGGGATCGAAGAGCAGCATGCGCGTCTTCGTTTTACTGACGCTAATTGGTTGGTGCAGGCAGAGGCGGGGCTGCTGCGAGACGCCGAAGGGCGCATGCTAGCGCAGATCGCGAACCTGGAGCTGAACGTACCGTTTTGGGTGGGCGAGGTGCAGCTGTGTGTCACCTTGGCCGATCAGCCCTGGCGCCAACCTAGCGCGCCGGCATCGGTGTCGCCGCCCCCGGCCCCTGAACCGGCACGGGGGTTCACGCTGTCGTCCATCCCGCAAGCACAGCAAAAGCGCCTGATCAGCGTGGTGTTGGTGGTCACGGCCATCATTGTAGTGATGGGCATGATTTCAACCGGGGAGCCCGAGGCTCAGGCTTCCTTGATGCCGCCGGTAGTCCAAAAGCACGAATTGGCCACGCCGTTTGAAGTGCGCCAGCAACTGTTGAAGATGCTCGGCGAGCGTGAGTTGAACCAGCGCGTCAGTCTGCAAGTGATCAATGGTCAGGTTGCCCTCAGCGGTGATGTTTCCCAAGAAGAGGTGGAACTGGTGGCGCGCATGCTTGCCCGTTTTGGCGAGCAGTTCGACAGTTCCGTGCCGGTGATCAGCCGTGTGCGCGCGCGCGATGGGGCACTGCCTTTCAAGATTGTGCAAATCGTCGGCGGGCCCAATGGCCATGTGGTCCTGGAAGAGGGCGGCCGACTGTTTGTCGGAGACGAAGTGGAAGGGCTGCGGCTGGTGCTGATCGACAACAGCAAGGTGGTCTTCGATGGCGCCCAGCGTTATGAGGTGCGTTGGTGAGTTTGGATGTGCAAGCGCGGCTTGAGGTTTGGCGACAGCGTCAGGCCCAGTCACTGGCCAGCTTTGCGCCGGTGACGATGCGCGGTCGCATCCAGCGCGTTAACGGCATGCTGCTGCAGTGCCGCTTGCCGCAGGCGCGTATCGGCGATTTGTGCCAGGTGGAAAAATGCCCCGGCGACTACATGCTCGCCGAGATCATCGGCTTCGATCAGCAGGACGCGGTACTCAGTGCCCTGGGTAATCTCGAAGGCGTGCGGGTGGGGGCCGGCGTGGAGCGCCTGGGTGTCTCCCATCGCGTGCAGGTCAGCGAGGCGCTGCTGGGCCAGGTGTTGGATGGCTTTGGGCGGCCGATCACGGGGGAGGGCCCCAGCGCCTTTGTCGAGGCTGACTTGCCGGACACCAGCGCGGTGTTATGTGAGGCGCCGTTGCCTACCGAGCGACCCAGGATCAACCGGGCGCTGGCCACCGGCGTGCGTTCGATCGATGGCCTGATGACGTTGGGCGAGGGGCAGCGCGTAGGCCTGTTCGCCGGGGCCGGTTGCGGCAAGACCACCTTGCTGGCCGAGATCGCGCGTAACGTCGAATGCGATGTCATCGTGTTCGGCCTGATCGGCGAACGGGGTCGGGAATTGCGTGAGTTTCTCGATCATGAACTGGACGAACAACTGCGCGCCAAAGCGGTACTGGTGTGCGCCACCTCCGACCGTTCCAGCATGGAGCGCGCCCGCGCCGCGTTTACCGCCACGGCGTTGGCGGAAAGTTTTCGTCGCAAAGGGCAGCGGGTATTACTGCTGATTGACTCCTTGACTCGATTCGCCAGAGCCCAGCGCGAAATCGGCCTGGCTGCCGGCGAACCCTTGGGACGCGGAGGCTTGCCACCGTCGGTTTATAGCCTGCTGCCTCGCCTGGTGGAACGTGCCGGGTTGACCCGCGACGGCGTGATCACGGCGATCTATACGGTACTGATCGAGCAGGATTCCATGAACGATCCGGTGGCCGATGAAGTTCGCTCGCTGCTCGACGGCCACATCGTGCTGTCACGCAAATTGGCCGAGCGCGGGCACTACCCGGCGGTGGATGTGCTGGCGAGCCTTTCACGGATTTTGAGCAACGTCGCGGCCCCTGAAGATATCCAGGCCGGCACCGGGTTGAGACGATTGCTGTCGGCCTACCAACAGATCGAGCTGATGCTCAAGTTGGGGGAGTACCAACCCGGCAGCGACCCGCTCACTGACCTCGCGGTGGACAGCCGTCAGGCGGTCGATGGTTTCCTGCGCCAGGATCTGCGCGAGCCTACGCCGATGTCGCACACGCTGGAGCGACTCAAGGAGCTCACCGCCCATGTCCCATTCTGATGTATTGCAGGGTGAGGTGGAGACGCTGCGACGTCTGCGCCGGCATCGAGCCGACCGTGCCGAGCGCGCGCTACGCGAGGCCAAGCGCGCCCAGCAGGCGCTGCTCGCCCATATCCAACGGGCCAAGGACGCCCTTGAACAGACTCGACAGGAAGAGGCGCGCAAAAGTGCTGAATTGCTCAGTCAGCATCAGGGGCAAGTGCTGAGCCTGAAGGAGTTGAAAGCCTGGGGCGCGCGGGAACGCTCGTTATCTGCCAGTACCCGGCGCGAACAAGGCCAGTTGGTGCAACTACAAGATCAGCAAGGCGAAAAGGAACGCCGCGTTGGCAGCGCTCAGAAGCACGTCACCGAGTGTCTGCGGCAAGTGGAAAAACTTCAGGAGTTATCGCTCCTTCTGGCTCAGGAGCCGACATGACCCAGGTTTCAAATAAACCCACCGAGCGGCCGCGTCCCAGTGAAGCGCGTGAGGAGCGCGACCCCGGCGCTATGGGTGTAGTGGCTTGGGAACAGGGGCGATTGTTCGCTCAGCTGTTTGCCGATAACGATGAAGGCTTTGGGTCAGGAGCGTCCTTATCAGGCGTCAAGACATCCACCGATGCCGTCATGATGCAGGCCCTCGCCGAACAGTTGGCCCCTCGTATACAGGCCGGCTCCCACTGGCCGCTGCAGGCGGTGTTGTATTTACCCCGGCTGGGGCGGATCAACGCCAGCGTGCGCCGTGAGCAGAACGCCTGGACCATCGAACTGGAAGCGGAACATGACGCCACGGCGCGCTGGCTCAGCGGCGTGCGACAACAGTGTGAAGAGCGGTTTTCGGGAGAGCTGGGGCTGCCGGTCAATCTGCTTCTGCCGGCTGTCGGGTGCGCATGATAGTGCCGACCTTAACTTTACCTTCGATCAGGGCCACCACGGTTGCCGCGCGCCGTCGCCTGGGGCGCGGCCTGCGTCTGGCGTTTCAGGTTGCCGGCCAGAACGGTGAATTGCGACTGGAGCCTGGGCGAGCGCCCACACGGCCCGAGGTCTTTTGCTTCGAGACCGCGTGTGGCGTGCTGGCGTTCGCGCAAGCAGGGCCGGTGCTCAGCCTGCTGGGCGAGTGCCCGGTGACACTGGCCCCTTCCGGCAACGATCCGGATTCTTGGTTTTGGGCTGTGTTCCAACACCACCTTAGCCCGCAGGTGAGTGCGCTGTTGGGGCATGTGCGCTTGCTGGAAACCGACCGTCCCAAGGGGTTTGGTTGCCGACTCTGCATCACCCTGGGGGCCTCTCGGGTGGACAGCTTTGTGTGGCTGACGCCTAACAGCTTCCTGGAGTTGTGCGAGGCCGGGCCCTGGCGCGACACCGCCGAGCCGATGCCGGCGCGATTCCAGCTGGCAATTGCCGTGACCCTTGGGCGCTTGCAGTTACCGGTTGCACAGGTGCGCGGCCTGCGCACAGGCGATGTGCTGATGCTTGAACAGCCGTTTTTTCAAGCCCAGGGCAACGGGTATCTACAGGTCGGCAAACAGCGACTGCATGGCTGTATTGACGATGCCAGCGGGGCTTTGTGCCTGACCCTTACTTCTATCGAGGACACGTCTGTGGACGAAGAATTTTCAGCCCCTCATTACTCGGGATATGAGGAAGATGAGCCCGTGGTGGATGTGTTTGGCCACGAACCGTTCGATGAATTGAGCATGGCGTTGAACGTGCGCTGCGGCACGTTGAACCTTACGTTGGGTGAGCTGCGTAATCTTGCGCCCGGCTCGGTGCTAGGTATTGCCGGTTACGCGCCGGGAATGGCGGGCCTCTATTACGGCGACCGCCCCATCGGTCAGGGGCAGTTGGTGGAGGTTGACGGACGCCTGGGGTTGCAGCTGTCCCGCGTGATGTTCGGCCGATGATACTTCAGGGGCTAGACCCCCTCGTTCTCGCGCTTTTTCTTGGGGCGCTGTCGCTGATGCCCCTATTGTTGGTCATCTGCACATCGTTTTTGAAAATCGTGATTGTGCTGATGATTACCCGAAATGCCATCGGCGTGCAGCAGGTGCCGCCCAGCATGGCAATCAATGGCATCGCGTTGGCCGCGACGTTATTTATCATGGCGCCGGTGGGGTACGAGATCGCTGAGAGCGTCAAGGCCTCGCCTTTGGACATGAGCAACGTGCAAACGGTACTGCAGACGGGTGGAGAAGCCATCAAGCCGTTGCGTGCCTTCATGCTGCGTAACGTGGACCCGGATGTGCTGACCCATCTGCTGGAAAATACGGCGCGGCTATGGCCTGCGCAGATGGCGCAAGAGGTGCAGCGCGAGGACCTGATCCTGTTGATCCCAGCCTTTGTGCTGTCGCAGTTGCAGGCCGGCTTCGAGATCGGCTTCCTGATCTACATTCCCTTTATCGTGATCGACCTGATTGTCTCCAACCTGCTGCTGGCGCTGGGTATGCAGATGGTCTCACCCATGACCATTTCCCTGCCGCTCAAACTGCTGTTGTTCGTGCTGGTGTCCGGCTGGTCGCGGCTGCTCGACAGCCTGTTCCTCTCCTACCTCTGAGTGGCTTATGGACCCGATCGTGCTGTTCAAGCAAGGCATGTTGCTGGTGGTGGTGTTGTCGGCGCCGCCGTTGATCGTGGCGGTGGTGGTCGGTGTGCTAACGTCTCTGGTGCAAGCATTGATGCAGGTCCAGGACCAGACGTTGCCCTTTGGCATCAAGCTGGTGGCGGTGGGTATCACACTGATCATGACCGGACGCTGGATTGGTGTGGAGTTGATCCAACTGATCAACCTGACCTTCGACATGATCGGCCGCTCGGCCCTGAACTGAGGCCCCGCCTGTGCTGCTCTACCTTGAATTCCTGCCCAGCCTGCTGATCGGCATGGCGCGTATTTACCCCTGTGCCATCCTGGTGGCGGCGTTTTGTTTCCAGCACATACGCGGGATGCCTCGGCACACCATTGTGATGGTCATGGCATTGATGCCTGCGCCGGGTATTCACGCGGCGCTGCAGGGGCAGGATTACTCGGCGCTTATGCTCGGCGGGCTGGTGCTCAAGGAGGTGGCGCTCGGGCTGTTGCTGGGCGTGTTGCTGGCGATGCCGTTCTGGATGTTCGAAGCCGTGGGGGCGTTGCTGGACAACCAGCGCGGTGCGTTGGCCGGTGGCCAGCTCAACCCTTCATTGGGGCCGGATGCCACTCCGATCGGGCATCTATTCAAGCAGCTGGCGATTTTTCTGCTGATGGTCAGCCTGGGCTTGGGCGCGTTGACCCAGGTGATCTGGGACAGCTACTTGATCTGGCCACCGACCGTTTGGTTTCCGCTGCCCGCACCGAATGGCATGAGTGTATTCGTCGGCCTGCTGGGCGATACCTTCACGCACATGATGTTGTACGCCGCGCCCTTCATAGCGGTGCTGTTGTTGCTGGAGTTCGGCATCGCATTATTGGGGGTTTACAGCCAGCAGCTGCAGGTGAGTACGCTGGCGCCGCCGGTCAAGTGTCTGGCAGGTATTGGTATTGTGCTGTTGTACTTTGCATTGCTGCAGGACCTGATCGTGGGGCGCATGCTCCAGCTCGGCGAGCTTAAACACTCGCTGGGGCTGATGTTCAAGGCTACGGGCTCATGAGTGACTCGGGGGAAAAAAAGCACCCGGCGTCCGCCAAGAAACTGCGCGACCAACGTAAGAAGGGCCAGGTCGCCCAGAGTCAGGACGTCCCTAAGTTACTGGTACTCACGGCCATCAGTGAGATCGCCTTGTTGACCGCCGAAACCAGCCTTCAGCGCTTCCAGCAATTGATGGCGTTGCCGATGTCGCGCTTCAACGAGCCGTTTGTACGGGCGTTGGAAGAAGTGATGGTTGAAGGGCTGGTGATGTTCGCGTCGTTTGCCCTGTTGATGGTCGGGGTAGCGATCACGACGAAGCTGATCAGCAGTTGGATGCAATTCGGGTTGTTGTTCGCCCCGGAGGCCCTGAAGCTCGATTTCAATCGCGTCAATCCGGTCAGCCAGCTCAAACAAATGTTCTCTGCCCAGTCGGTGATGAATCTGTTGATGAGCATCGCCAAGGCATTCCTGATTGGCCTGGTGGTGTACGTAGTGGTCTGGCCTTCGCTGGGTGCTCTGATCAACCTGGCAACCAGCGATTTGCCCAGTTACGTGTTGGGGCTGATCGCCCTGTTTCGTCACTTGCTGCATGCCTGTCTCGGGTTGTTGTTGGTGCTGGCTCTGATCGACCTGGCTTTGCAGAAGCATTTCTTCGCCAAGCGTATGCGCATGACCCAGGTCGAGGTCGTCAAAGAGTACAAGGACATGGAGGGCGACCCTCATGTGAAGGGCCAGCGTCGTGCGTTGGCGCAGCAACTGGCCCAGGAGGAACCCAAGGTCAAGCTGCCCAAGCTGGAGGAGGCCGATATGCTGGTGGTCAACCCGACGCACTTTGCGGTGGCCCTGTATTACCGCCCAGGTAAGACGCCGCTGCCGCTGCTGATCAGCAAAGGTACGGACGCCGACGCCCGTCGACTGATCGTACGGGCGAAGGCTGCCGAGGTGCCGGTGATCCAGTGCGTTTGGTTGGCCCGTACGCTCTACGAGAAAAAACTGGGTGCCAGCATTCCCCGCGAAACCTTGCAGGTCGTGGCGTTGATCTACCGGACCTTGCGTGAGCTGGATGACGGAGCCAAACGCGAAACCCTGGAGTTGCCGGAGCTTGAGCGGCGCTGATCAGCGGCTGGAGGTCGTGTCCAGGGCGCTGAGGTTAGTCAGCGATAACATCCGGCTGAGGATCTTGTCCAGCGCGTTACGCGCCGTAGGCAGCGCGTGCCAAATCACCAAAGCGTTTTGGGCGTCGAGGTAGGCAAAGCAGCCATCGTACAGAGATGCATGCTCAAAGCGTCGCTCCAGAACCCGTTGCAGTTGCCCGGATTGCAGCGCTTCACGCGCGATGAGCAAAGCCATCCCTGGCTGCTTGCCGGCTTGCAGTGCGCATACTTTGATTCCGGGAGCGAGTTGCAGGTGAGCAGCAGCGCCGCTCACCAGATTGTCCAGAAACACCTGGCGTTGTGCGTCGGGCATTTCTTTTGCGCTCATCGTTCCAGGGAGACCGTTTGATAGTCTTTTCGCTCCCCGGCGGGGCCAGGCTCGACACGCATCTGCGGTGGCCACCAGATCACCATTTTGTCCTTGGTCGATTGCGGGCGAGAGCACGAGTCGCCCTTGCAGGTGGGGGTGCAGCCGGCGACGAGCAACGCGGTGGCGATCAGGGTGACGCAGAGTAGGCGGTGTTTCATGGCATAGCCTTTTGAGCTGGAGTGATCAAAGAAGGGCGCGGCACGCTACGGTGTTCATCCTTCACCACAGGGCGCATGGCGATAAAAACCTCGGCTTCTTCACCCGGCTTGAGCCAGGCACGCGGCCACACGCTGACGGCCAAGGTCTGGGCGTTGCTGCATTCCTTTTCGTCGATACGCACATTGCGATTGAACTGGTTGCGCAGCACGACGACTGCCACGTTGTACTCGGGGCCGGCATACCATTGGCTACGCTCGGTGTTCAGAGCCAGCAAGTCGCGGGTGCTGCACAGCGTATTCAAGCCCAGCGGCATCGGTGCGGCCTTGAAGGGCTTAGGCACTTCACCGCTGACCAAATGCGCCAGGGTACTGATGATATCGCTGCGCTTGATCACCGGCGGGTGAGGGGCATTACGACGGGCCAATGGCGCAAGGGCCTTCTGCAATTCAACCTGGTCGGCCTGGGGCAAGTAGCGTGACGGGTCGGACTGATCGCCGATGACCCGTGGTGTCAGGATGAACAAGCGCTCTCGCCGGTTGTTCTGCCGTTCGGTCGAGGAGAACAGCGCCTTGCCCAACAGCGGAATATCACCCAGCAGCGGCACCTTGTTGTGTTTGTCGGTGTTTTCAGTGACATGGAAGCCACCGACCACCAGCGAACGTTTCTCCGCCATCACCGCCTGGGTACTAACCTTGCCGCGGCGCACATCAAGGTTGCCTGGGATGGGGTTGGACTCGTCGAAGTTGCCGTCTTCGATATCCACCGCCAGATGGATCTGATGGCCGCCACGGCTGGTGATCACACGGGGCACCACCTGGAAACTGGTTCCCACAGTGACGGGCAAGATGGTTGCATTCTCTCTACCGGGCGTCAGGTACTGCGTGCGGTTGAAGTCGATCACCGCAGGTTGGTTTTCCAGCGTGAGCACCGAGGGATTGGAGACCATGGTCGCCAGGCCCTTGGCCTCCAGGGCACGAATGTCCGCATAGAAGCGATCGCGGTGTTCGATCGACAACTGTGACGACGTGCCCGGTGCCAGATTGGCCCCGCCGCGGAACCGGCTGTTCTGGAACCCCCAGTTGACCCCGAACTCCCGCAATTGCGTGCGCTCGATATCGAGGATGATCGCGTCGATTTCCACCAGCTTGCGCGCCACATCGAGTTGGGTGATCAGCTCGCGGTACATGGCCTGGCGTTCCGGCAAGTCGTAAATCAGCACCGCGTTATTGCGCAAATCGGCTTCAACCCTGATCCGACTGTTGGAAACCGGGGCGCGCGGGGTGAGCGCGGGGCCGGTGTCCAGTGATGTCGGGTTGGCGTTAGCACCGAGCATCTGGCCCAGCAACGGGTTGCCTAACCGGGGAATGTTGGGTGTGAGCGGCGCGGGGGGTGAGGCTGGGCGCTGGCTCAGACTCGAGAGCCCCGAAAGCTTCGAAGTGGAGCGTGGTTCCAGCAGCCCGCGTAAAATGCTGGCGACACCGGGAATGTTGAGTTTTTCTCCGCGGTAAGCCACCTGGCGGTCCGTTGCATTGGCAAACTTCAACGGGTAACTCAACACGCTCTGTTTTTCATCCGGTGAGCGGCGCTGGCTGCTGAACTGCTTGATCTGTTCGATATAGCGCTTGGGGCCGGAGACGAGTACGACCCCGTCTTCGGGCAACTCTCCCCAACCGAAACGGCTATCGAGCAGTCCGATATCGGTCAACGCCTGCTTGAGGTCGGAAATCGTCTCTGATGAGACCTCCAGGCGTGCTGACTCCTGCTGATCCAGCGTGCTGATGTAAAGCGTGTTGTTGTAGAGGTACCACTGGAAACGGTGTTCGACACCTAGTCTGTCCAGTAGTGACTGTGGGGTGTTCGCGCGGATCTTGCCGTTGACGTCCCCCTCCAGCAGGCCCTCGATGTGCAGTTGCGTGCCAAAGGTCTGGGCGAAGTCTTCGAGGACTTCCCGTAGTGGTTTGTGTTCGGCCTCATAGGCGTAGGCGGTGTTTTTCCATTCCGGGGGAATGGCGGCCAGGACGCTTTGCGCAGGTATCAGCAACCAGGGGAGTGTGAGTAGGCAACGCCAGGTGGCAAGCCTTGACGATGTTCCGGGCAAGGCAATAGGCATGCGGTTATAGCTCTGGGTCTTGTTGTACATAGAGTTCTCTGGTTAATACGACAGCGAACGTAACGAAGTAGGTTTGGATTGATGAGCCGGCAGGGCAAGGCGCGCGACCGTCGAGCGCCACGTGTCGCGTTGGTTGAGCAGGGCTTCGAGGCTGTTGAGCAACGATGTCTCGTGCGGGGCGGTGCGCAGGCATTGGACCAACCAGAGCGCGCCACTGTCAGGCGCTTGGGCAAGCGAGCCTTGAAAGTGATTCAGGCTGACCGCACCCAGTCGCAGCCAACAGTGCAACGGTGCGTGATCCGGCCGACGGGACGTCAGTTGAACGCAGATCAACACGGCGTCGCCGTGACGTTTCAGGATGATTTCATCGTTGTTCTCGAGGACGAGCATCTGTTCTGAGTCGCCGCCCAACCAGTCAATAAGTTGATCTTCCAACTTATGGCACACCGTCCAGTGCGGTTTTGAACAGCATGTAGTTGACCCGGCTGTGCTCGTTGAACGCCCAATCGGAGTGATGCCTTTTAAACATGCTCTCGTAAAACATCAGCATGTCCTCTGAGGTCTCCGCAGGGGACTGCTCGATGGTTTTATAACGCAGGGTGTCAGCCTTAACTTGGCCCAGAAGCTCACGTTTGAAGCCGTTATAGAAGTCCATAATTCTCTCCTGATAGACCTCACCTCTGTGGTCAGTGCTGGCTATTCAGTTCCAAGTTGATTGCGCCAGGCCAGCCAGTGGAGCCCGATCACCTTCTTTGGAAAACGGGGCAAGCATGGAGGCCCAATTGATGTGAAAGTCGCCTTCGTCGGTTTTCAGAACGAGGGTTTGAGTGCTGATGGTGTCGTCTGGCTGAACTCTCCAACGCGCGGCGTCATGGCGGCTGAGGCAATGTTTGAGTGCCTCGATTTCCCGTGGATGACACAACAGGAGCGCATTCACCTCCGGTACCTGGCTTGCCAGCAATTGCTTGAGCAGCGCTGCCAGGCGTTGTGGCTGCGGCGTCTCGTCAAGCAGGTGCCTGATCGCCTGGTTGACGACCCCTGTGATGTACCGCTCCAGGTTGTCGCACAATGCTTTTTGCTCGTTTTCCCATCGATGCAGCTGTGCGTTGGCGCGTTGCCAGAACGCCTGGCCCGCCTGCTCCAAAAGCGCCTCGCGGCTGAGTTGTGCGCGGTTGAGCAACGCGTCAGCCTGAGCCTTGGCGCGGGTTAACAGGTGTTCGGCTTGGGTGCAGTCAGCGAGCACCTCTCTGGGAATCAGCCCGTGCGACAGGCTATGGGCGTCGGGCGGCAGCGTGATTTTGCGTCGGCAGAGCATCGTCAGTCGTCCATTGCGTGGGGCGCAGGCACCACGCGAGTGCTGGTGGGTGTTGTCATGCGCCACACCACGGCTTGCCACAGGGTATCCAGGCGACTCGCATCGCCGACGTATGGGCGGTGGCTTCTTTCCAGTTCGAGCACACGCGCAAAGCAAAAGCGCAATCGGAGGCGTTGCCAGACGGGAGGCTCAACCCATGCACGCAGCAGTTGCAAAGGATCGTCTGCAGGTAACAGTGTTTGCGGGGGCAAGGCCTTGGCAATTCGCTTGCACCATAGGTGATGATCCTCCTGCAAGGCGGTGGTGGTTTGCGGCCTACAAATGCTGTCAATCAAGTCGAGCACGAAATCGAGTTCCGAGACCGACGCCAAGGCCAGCTTGAGCAGCGTGGGGTGAGGAGCAGGGGGCAGGCCTGGGGTAATCCCTTCGACGGTACAGTTCACTGGGGCGTCGATAAGGCGCAGCGCGTTGATTACTGGGTCGCCGAGGGTATGCCAGTCATCGTGCGCCGACCTCCAAGGACGCGCCCACCATTGCGCCCAGCTCAGGTGTTCACTCACGGGTGGGTCGCTTGCGAATTATCGGAGTAGCCGGCCGCAGCTTGGATTGCCCGCTGTCGCCGGTTGCGCAGGAAGAGTAACGCGGCCGTCGTCATCACGATGGCAACCAACGTAAGGGTCATGCTGGCGCGCCAAAAACCGAGGTCATCTGCGGGTATCAAGAACGGTCCGAAATACGTCAGCTGCCGTTGCTCTTGATAGACGATTGAAGGCACGAAGACCACCGTGAGCTTTTGCGGGTTATCCACCGCCGTGGACATTCCCGGGATGCTGCTGGCAACCATTCGGCGAACCCGAGAACGGATATTATCGGGGTCTAGCCGCGGATCATGCTTGATGAAAACCGAAGCAGAGGCCGGTTGCACCGGTTCTCCCGGCGCGATGCGCTCTGGAAGCACCACATGCACCCGGGCGATGATGACACCGTCAATGTTCGACAAGGTCGCCTCAAGTTCCTGGGACAGGGCATAGATGTACCGAGCCCGCTCCTCCAGTGGTGTTGAAATGACGCCGTCCTTGCGAAACGTATCGCCCAATGTGGTACGTGCGACCTTGGGCAATCCGACCGCCTCCAACGTACGCACGGCACGACCGATGTCGATGGCATTGACGACCACGACAACACCGTCTTTAGCAGGCACTTTTTGTGCGCGGATATGTTTGTCAGCCAATTCGGCAATGACCTCGTTGGCTTCCTGTTCGGATAATTGGCGGTGGAGTTCGACGCGCTCACTGCAACCGTTCAGCATGAAGGCGAGCCATAAAAGCAGCAGAGCGGGGAGGAGGGACTTCATGCCCATCTACTGCAAATTGCTGATTTTATCGAGGCCTTGGGCGGTTTTCCCGACACTCTTGACCAGGATGTGAGTCAGCAGCAAGGTGTTGGAAAGGTGGCTAGGGTAGTCCCGCATTGCACGCTCGTTATTTTTTTTACTGAGGGCGCGCAAACTTTTGCCCATGCGTTCTGTTGAGTGGGCGAGCGCGTCTGACGCGTCTGCCAGCAGGCTGCTCCGTTCAGCCCGATGCGTGGTGGCAGCCAGGGGGGTTGGCTGTGCCAGGGCTGAGGTGAAGAGATGGATATCGGCAGGCGGTGCGGGTGAATATTCAACTGATCTGTGTGCGCTGCCAGTGTCGTCATGCTCTGCGGAAAAAACGGTTTTGATTTGCATGCCAGACCTTTTGCATCAAGGGCTCAGGAGGGCGACGCTGGGTCAGCGTCGCCGGTGTAGAAAACTTCCCCGAATGATTGCCTCGGGGAAGCTGGCCATTCTTAACGGTAGGTATCAGCAACACTCTTCAAGCCGGTTTGCCACCTAGCTTCTCGAGCCAACTCTGCGATCTTTTTGTTGTCTTCTTTAGACCCTTCGGTGGTTTGTTCCAAACTCGGTGCGCCTGAGCCATAACCATTGCCAACCGGATAAGGGTTATAGCCAGTGTTGGAGGGTATCGTCATTGGGTGTTCTCCAGAGATGCCTGCAATAAAGATAGTGGGTTTACCAGTTTGATTCATAATATTTGAATCGCTGCTGGCACTAACTATGTGGCCGTTGATGTGGATGGCGTTCCTGAAGTTTTTCGTGCAAATGTTTCGAATTATTAGTTGATTGCCTAGGGGTTAATCCAACAAAATATGAAGTTGTTTCATTCGGTAGTAAAGCGTGCGTTTGGCCACGCCTAACTCGACTGCCACACGGTCCACATTGTGTTCGTGCCGCTGCAGAGACTCTTCAATCAGCGTCTTTTCAATCTGTTGAAGGCGGCCCTTGAGGCCTATCTCGACCCCTTCATCCGGCATGGCCGGCCCACACAGCGGTGGCAGTCCCAGTACGCAGCGCTTGGCGGCCGAGCGCAATTCACGCACGTTACCCAGCCAGGAATAGCCAAGCAGTTGCAGCAGCAGCGTGCAGGGTGGTGAAGGTGGTGGGCGTTTGAATCGCTCGGCCTCCTGCCTGAGCATGCTCAAGAATAAAGGGATAATGCGTTCACGGCGCTCACGCAGTGGTGCGAGCTGGATGGTGACCACATTCAGGCGGAAATAAAGATCGCGCCTGAACGCTCCTCGCTCGACCATTTTATGCAGCAGCTGCTGGGCAGACGCTATAACGCGCATATCCACCGGAATGAAGCGGGTTGAACCCAAGCGCTCAACGCCACGAGCCTCCAGTACTCGCAGCAGCTTGGCCTGGAGCGAGAGCGGCAAGCTGTCGATTTCATCCAGGTACAAGGTGCCCAGGTGCGCGGCTTCGATGAAGCCTGCCCGTGATTGCACGGCGCCGGTGTACGCGCCGCTGTTGACTCCAAACAGTTGACTCTCCGCCAGGGTCTCCGGAATGGCTGCGCAATTGACCGCGACCAGGTTGCCCCGTCGCCCTGATAGCCGATGAATGCGTTGTGCCAAGGTATCTTTGCCGGTGCCGGTTTCTCCCAGCAACAGGATGTCAACGTTGAGGGGGGCAGTGCTGCTCAAGACATGTTCAATGTCAGCGTCTTCAATGAGTGAAGTGCTTGTTTCGTTTTCCATGTGGTCAAGCGCCGACATCGGATTATTACTCCATACTCGCTCTTGCTTCACTGTCGAAAAGACAACGTGCAGGCTCTGCACAATAGAGCGAATTTTATAACAGTTATCACCGGTCCTTAGGGTGATTAGTTGCCGAAGTCATGTGGGATAAGTTTGATAGTTTTCGGGCGCTGAACGTATTAAGTAGAGCGGTGCAGGGGAGAGTAGGCAGAGTCTGAAAACTGTTTGTATTTAGACTGATCTGTTGTGTCAGAGTATTCGTAAAGTCGTCGCCCACAAAAAAGCCGATGCAGTGCATCGGCTTTTTATATTCGGCGTAAACCGCGAGTAGCGATTACACGTTGAAACGGAAGTGCATCACATCGCCATCTTTAACGATGTATTCCTTACCTTCCAAACGCCACTTACCTGCTTCCTTGGCACCGGCCTCACCCTTGTACTGGATGAAGTCGTTGTAAGCGATCACCTCAGCACGGATAAAGCCTTTTTCGAAGTCGGTGTGGATCACACCGGCAGCCTGTGGTGCGGTGGCACCAACCTTGACGGTCCAGGCGCGGACTTCTTCGACACCGGCGGTGAAGTAGGTTTGCAGATTGAGCATTTCGTAACCGGCCCGGATCACACGGTTCAGGCCAGGCTCTTCCAGGCCCAGGGCCTCAAGAAACATGTCTTTTTCTTCGCCGTCTTCAAGTTCGGCGATTTCCGCTTCGATCTTGTTGCACACCGGAACAACCATGGCGCCTTCTTCGTCTGCAATGGCCTTGACCACGTCGAGCAGCGGGTTGTTCTCGAAGCCGTCTTCAGCCACGTTGGCGATGTACATCACAGGCTTGGTGGTCAGCAGGTGGAAGCCTTTGATCACGGCTTTCTCGTCAGCACCCATGTTCTTCATCAGGCTGCGCGCAGGCTTGCCTTCGGTGAAGTGGGCGATCAACTGCTCCAGCAGACCTTTCTGGACCACGGCATCCTTGTCGCCGCCCTTGGCGTTACGCGCAACTTTCTGCAGTTGTTTTTCGCAGCTGTCGAGATCGGCAAAGATCAGTTCCAGGTCGATGATCTCGATGTCGCGTTTCGGGTCGACGCTGTTGGAGACGTGAATCACGTTCTCGTCTTCAAAGCAGCGGACCACGTGGGCGATGGCGTCGGTCTCACGGATGTTGGCCAGGAACTTGTTACCCAGGCCTTCGCCTTTCGACGCGCCGGCCACCAGGCCCGCGATATCGACGAATTCCATGGTGGTCGGCAGGATGCGCTTGGGATTGACGATGGCCGCCAATGCGTCCAGGCGCGGATCGGGCATAGGCACGATGCCACTGTTGGGTTCGATGGTGCAGAAGGGGAAGTTCTCCGCCGCAATACCGGACTTGGTCAGGGCGTTGAACAGGGTGGATTTGCCGACGTTGGGCAGGCCGACGATGCCGCAA
>Ga0308172_1000514_pt1 | contig 46937 bp, 52 predicted proteins | sample PhyGR2_FD_202134 | JGI IMG/M metagenome (GOLD analysis project Ga0308172, IMG submission 202134) | Phyllosphere microbial communities from UC Gill Tract Community Farm, Albany, California, United States - DLSLSG.R2 | ecosystem: Host-associated > Plants > Phyllosphere > Unclassified | place: USA... | reverse complement strand
CTGATCGGCGTCTAGATCACGGATGGCGGACATGACTTCCTCATGTTCCATCCGCCACTCTTGGCTCGCAGGGATGGACATTGTCTGTTCTATACCGACGGGCAGGCCGATACATTCGCGTCTCGCCACCTTGTATCGTGTACAGAATGTATTTCTCAAAATCGTGAACAGCCACGATTTCAGAGCTGTACCGGGGGTAAAACGATGCAGGGAGCGCAGGCCCCGCAACATGGTTTCCTGAACGAGGTCGTCGACGTCCTCGTCATTTCTGACGAAACGGCGAGCAAACGCCGCTAACGCTGGCGCAAGATCAGCGATACCGGCGCGTAACGTCTCGAGTTGCGCTTCGCTCAGGGCGCTGCCGGAATGTTCACTTACAGCGTGTTTGGCCATTGTCCTTGTCCTTTCACAGGAGGAAATGGCCCAACGACAGCTTGGTTGCCGTACGCCAGCGTACAATGGCCGCCCCCATTCGGAGCTCAGGGACGAGAAAGGCGCAGCAAACGGAAATGTCCGGTCGGCGGGATTGGCCTGTTTTCAACGAGACGAAAAGACGGATGACGGTTCAGCCATTCCTGAACTCCGTCGAGGCGAAAAGCCGAGCTCAGTCCGATATTTTGCACCAGCGGCGAGACCAGCTGCTCGACACGGCGCATGGCGCCTTCGCTGGTGGTTATCTTGCTGACGATGATGATTTCGCCGCGCGATCTCAGAACGCGGGCGCATTCGGACAGGAGCCGGTCGGTATCTGGAATGAGGGGAATGACGAAGGGAAGCGAAACCACGTCGAAAGACGCGTCCGGAAATTCCATGTCGCACGCATCCATGACATGCAATGCTGTCACATGGGGAAGCGTTCCCTCGGCAATTTTCGCCTTCGCCTTCACGAGCATTTCTTCTGATATGTCGATACCAGTCACACTGCTGCCGGGTGAATAAAGCGGCAACACCAGCCCTGTTCCCACGCCGATTTCCAGAATATCGCGGCCTGCATCGGCAACTCGCAGGGCCAGTTCGGTCTGCGCCCGTTTCAGAAAAAACCCGTAGATACCGTCATAGACCGGAGCCCAGAAGCGGTAGGCTTTTTGTTGCTGTTCACGATTGGGGCTGACAGTGCGTCCCACGTCGTCGCTCACTCGCCTCTCCCTCGTCAGCGCGAAATAAATTTGTTGAACCGGCTCTGGCCGTCCGACTTTTTATCCTGATGAAGAAAGGCGAGCTTCCTGTCCTCGAAGATTTCAAAAAACTCCTCCCACGAGATTTCCGTGAGTGTGTCTTCCGGCTCGCCGAAGTCGATCCGAAGTATGCCGCCGTCGCCTGAAACGTCGACTTTGGCGGGATGCCCGTCCCTTTGTTCCACCCATTGCCTAATCTCATCGTGATCGGTCGTTATCACAGATTCCGTCACATCAGCCTCCTGTCGATTGCACCTATGGCGGTCACACGCCTTTGTCCTCTTCGTTCCGGTCCTGTCCGTATCGCAACCGCATCATGCGTTCCGCGTTCCTTTTCGCCTGCTCCCGATCCTGCCGGCTCTCCTCGCTATCGGTAGAACGGGCGTCGTCGGTGCCGGGTTCAGGCTTCACACCGTCTTCTGTTCGGCCCATCGCAGAACCCCTTCTTTTATTAAATATCGTCCTCATGGCCGCAGGTCCTCGCGGTCCTGCCATCTGTTCTAACCGCAGGAGCGGACGGAGGTTCCCTTTCTCAAAAGGTTTGAGGGAACAGTCGCGGCCGAAAACGGTTAGGAATGCGAGAGGAGTAGGCCATGAACAAGAAAGACAAGCTCGAGCAGATCCACAAAGACAGCGCCCCGCAGTTTGCACGTGGAAAAAAGACCTCGACGAATAACGGCGTCGCCAGCGCCAAACCGAGGGTCATAACCGGTTCCGACGATGCGACCGCAAACAAGCTGCCGCCAGGAACCAAAAAGCCCAAGAAAGACTGGGACATCAACTACGACGAACGGGAGACGAACGAGGGCGATTTTCGCGGCTAGGGCGGTTTCGGGCAATGGAAACCGTTATCGCGAAAGGTCCTCGACAACCAGTTCGATGGATTGTGGGTCGGCGCCCTCTTTCGTCTGCACGCTCAGGACGCTGCCCGTGTTCAGAACGCCTTCAAGTACGGTGCGCTCCCCAATGATGATTTTAATCACCTTGGGGGTCGCAGCTTCGATGTTCAGGCTGTTGCAGGTCTCGTGATCAGTTGCCGGGTCCACGGGTGCGAGCTCCATCTGGGTTGAACATAGAACGCCTAACCCCGCTCGGGCCAGGTTGTTCCAACCGATGCAAGGTCATCGCGGAATAATGGACAACCGATGCAGCTGCCCAAACGTCGTGGGAACATCAATCGAGATTGGAAGTTCGATAACGGGAAAAATGTCTGGCTCCCGCCGTCGCCTGGCACGCAACCGCCCCGATTATGGACGTTTCCGATAATGGTCCAGCAAGCTGAAGGTGCTCACCTATCGCCTCGGGCAGGTTGGCTGTCGGTATTGGCCTGCGTTGCGGCGGTGTGTGCGGGATTATGGTTTGCCACCGCGCCAAGGAGACCTTTCGGACCGGAGGAGATGGGTTCGACCCCGGGAGATCCGCAACTGGGAAGAATGGTGTTTCTGGCCGCCAGTTGCGCGTCCTGCCACGCCACTCCGGGACAACCGAACCCGCTTGTGCTCGGCGGTGGCATGGCGCTGGTTACATCTTTCGGCGTGTTCCGCCCGCCCAATATCTCTCCTGATGTCGCGGACGGTATCGGATCGTGGTCCGCGGCGGACCTCGCCAACGCCCTCGTCGCCGGCGTGTCGCCTGGCGGACGCCATTATTACCCTGCCTTTCCCTATACGAGCTACACGGGGATAGACATTCAGGACATAAAAAACCTCTATGCCTATCTGCGGACCCTTCCTCCCGTGTCAGGCCGATCACGGCAGCACGATCTGCAACCACTCGTCCGCATCCGTCGTCTTATCGGTATCTGGAAGCTGCTGTTTTTCACTGAAGGCCGCACGGCTCCATTGAAAACGGGAGATCCCGCCTTCAATCGCGGCGCCTATCTGGCCGAAACGCTTGCGCATTGCGCGGAATGTCATTCCATCCGCAATATTTTCGGTGCGATCAGACCCGAAACGCGTTTTGCGGGCGGACCGGATACCGAGGGCACCGGCTTCGTTCCGAACATTACTTCGGAGCGCCTCGGCGCATGGACGCAGGCCGACATCTCGACCTTGCTTGCCACGGGAGAAACCCCCAGCCATAGGCGTGCAGGTTCCAGCATGACGGATGTGATCTCCAATCTGTCGCAACTTCCGCAAAGCGATCGCGACGCCATCGCCCGTTATATCAAGTCGCTTCCGGCAAGGCCGACGCCCCTTCCCTAATGCTCAATCCGCGTAGAGATAGGCTGCAAGATGCCGCGCTTCGGCTTCCGAAATACCGGTCTCGGGCATCGCTGTTCCGCGCGAGAAGTACGTCGGCGAGACGATCCATCGGACAAGATTGTCCGGTGTGTTGTTGACGCCGTCACCGATATAGACCCGCTCGCGGATGGATCGAAGCTCTCCGCCCACCTTCCCGTCGGCGCCGGGAATGCCGGGGATTGTATGACATCCGGCGCAACCGTAGCGCCGGAATATTTCAGGAGCCAGCCTGGCGTCGCCGCCGGTCATCGCCGTGGCCACCGCGCTGCGTCGCGCCCTGTCTTCAGCGATGTTGGCGATAACGCCCGTTGCGAGCGCCGCAGAGAGAAGAACGATCAGCACCAGGCCAACCTTAAGAGGCGGATACAGGGTCTTCATGCCGACCTCCCCTGCTTGAGCGGGAAATCCAGACCGCAAGCATCGCAAGCGCCGCCCCTGCATAGAAAACACCACCCGGCGCCCACATGAGGAGCCCGGCGAGTTGCTGGTCCTGAAAGGGCGTCAGGCCCCAGCGCGGCGCATCCCGCGTCTGCGATACGTAAACGATTTGTGGAGCGAGCGTGATCAACGCGCCGAGAATACTGGTATGCATCATGGTGACGAAAAGATGCCAGGCCGCCAGCCCCTTGTCGGCCCGCCAGAGAATTGCCCACCAGAAGAGCAGCGCCGTCAGGAAGAAGACGAGATGCTGGAACCGGTGCAGCGCCACGTTGGCCACGGTGGCATCGAACAGGACCGGTGCATGCCAGCCCCAGATGGCCAGCGCGTGCAGGGATGTCGCCATCGCACCACCGGCAAGGATATTCCATATGGCGCGCATTTGCCGACTGGCCATCACTACACCTACGAGACGGCGAAACATTCTCGGCAGGCTCCAAAGAATAATTCCGACCGGACGCGCCAGCACGATGAGGGGCGCGGCCGCGGCCATCACCAGTTCATGTTCGATCATATGAAAGGTGAATAGACGCTCTCCCATGAAATGGACCGGAGAGACGAGCGCGGCGACCAGAACGAGCCAGCCGCTCCAAAAGGCGGCCGCAGATCTTATCATCCGCCGGCTCGCGCCGGACCGCCTCAAGAGACGGACGAAGCCAATGACGTAAAGCCCGCCCGACAGCAGGAGCGGGCCAATGATCCAGGCATCGAAAGTCCAGACCAGCCCGGAAAAATGTGTCTCCCCGTCATGAGCGCCAAGCGGACCGGCGCTTGCCATGAACAGGGCTATGAGTGTCAGCGCGCGCATGGGCTTATCAGCAACGTTGCTGCTCCCTGAAGAAAAAGCGCGAACGCGAAGACAAGCGCGACCAGAACACTCAGCGACGCCAGAAACGTCAAAACCCGTGAAGGCTTCACAGCCCTGCTTCTCGCTGAAACAGCGGCGGCAGCGACCGCCACACCCGCTGAAGCGAAGGCGATCACGACTATTGATGCGGTCCGGCTCGTACAATCGATTGCGGGAAGGATCTGGCCGAGTTGCGTGTTGAGCGCCCACATGGCGGGAGCAACGAACAATCCACCGAGATGTCCGGTCTTTAACGTCATAGCCGCGGTATCCAGTAAAGACACAGATAAAGTGGGAGCCAGATCAGAACGACGAAGTTCCAGTAGAGGGCGTTGTCCTCCACGTCGCCGTAACGCCGGGTGCTGTCGCCGTGCCGGGTAAACATCAGGCAGGTGAGCACCATGGTGTCGACGAGATCAGTGAGGATATGGGTCGTGTGCAGCCCGAGGATCGTCCAAACGATCGACCCGTAGGCATTGTCGTCCCATTTCACCTGAAGGGCGGGAAACTCAAAAACACGCACGGCGAGCACGGCAATTCCAGCTGCGGACATCACGACGAGACCCCAACGGACGCGTGCAAGCCGTCTCTGCCTTGCCCAGCGGGTGACGAGAATGTTCGGAATGACGCTTATTACAAGCAGCGCGGTCAGCACCATGCCAGCGAAAAGATCCGGCGGCGGCGCATCGATCGGCCAATGGGGCGCAAGGCTCATCAGATAGAAATAGACGGCGATTGCAAGCGCGAAACCCGAACCCTCTATCAGCATGAAGGCGCAGGTTCCCCACCATGCGGGGCTGGCGGTGCCGGTGCCGGACATGGGCAACTTCGAGACATCAAGCACGATACGTTCCTTCACGCTTCCTCCTCCGTCGTTCCCTTCGGCCAGAACCAGCCGATCAGCGTGACCGCGATGGGGATCGATCCCCAGACGACGGCCCAGGGTGAAAACATCGACCAGATAAGCATGATCGACGTTGCTATGGCCGCCCAGAACGGCCAGACCGAGTCGGTTGGTGATGCCTCACGCGCCTCGGGCAGCGCCTGCACGACGCTGGTGACCAGAATTTCGCGACGATCCACCCGCAGCCCGGAGACGACGGGTAGTTCATCGACCGTTGGCCAGAGAGGATCACAGCGATCGACCACGGGGATCGAGCGAAAATTAAAGGCTGGCGGCGGTGAACTCGTCGCCCATTCCAGGGTCGATGCCCCCCACGGATTGTTGCCGGCGACATGGCCCCGTAAGAAACTTCGGATGGCGTCGAGGAAAAAGACAAGAAAACCGGAAGCAAGAACGACCGCGCTCAGGCTTACAAACAGGTTGAGACCCGCCCATGGAAGATCCGGCTGATAGGTGTAGATGCGCCTCGGCATTCCCAGCAGGCCGAGAATATGCATCGGGAAAAACGTCAGATGAAAGCCGATGAAAATCAGCCAGAAACTGAGGCGACCCAACGTCTCGCTCATCATCCGGCCAGTCATCTTCGGGAACCAGTAATAGACCGCGCCTATCAGCGGGAAAACCGCGCCGCCGATCAGGACATAATGGAAATGCGCGACCACGAAATAGGTATCGTGAACCTGCGTATCGAACGGCGCGGATGCCACCATCACCCCGGTCAGACCGCCGATGACGAAGGTGACGATGAAGCCGATGACGAAAAGGAGCGGGGTCCTGAACACCGGCCGTCCCACCCATAATGTCGCGAGCCAGCAGAATATCTGAACACCGGCCGGCACGGAAATCGCCATGCTGGAGGCTGTGAAGAAGCTCTCTCCCAGCTTCGGCAGACCGGCAACGAACATGTGGTGCACCCAGAGACCGAACGACAGGACGCCGGTCGCGATCATGGCCATGACGATTGCCATATACCCGAACACAGGTCGCCCGACGAAGGCTGGCAGGATCGTGGAGACCATGCCGACGGCGGGAAGAAAGATGATGTAGACTTCCGGATGCCCGAAAAACCAGAAGACGTGCTGCCACAGGAGCACGTCTCCGCCTTCGGCAGGATTATAAAAATGTGTGCCGACAAGGCGGTCCATGATCATCGTGGAGCTTGCGAACATGATTGCGGGCATGGCGATGATGACGAGAAAGGCCATGACAAGCATTGCCCAGACCAGAAGCGGAATACGGTCGAGCGACATGCCGGGCGCACGCTGCTTGAAGACGGTTACAACGATCTCCACCGCAATGGAAAGTGCGGCGAGTTCGGTGAAGGTTATCATCTGGGCCCATATGTCCGCCCGCTTGCCGGCACCGTATTCCGGACCCGCCAGAGGCACATAGGCGAACCAGCCGACATCCGGCGCGCTGTCCAGCAGGAATGAAACCCACAGAAGCAGCCCACCGGCGAGAAACACCCAGTAGGAATAGGCGTTCAGCCGCGGGAAGGCGATATTGCGCGTGCCCACCATCAGGGGCACGAAATAGACCGCCATCGCTTCCATGACCGGCACGGCAAACAGGAACATCATGTTCGCCCCATGCATCGTGAATATCTGATTGTACCGGTCCGCATCGACAAAACGCGCTTCTGGCGTGGCCAGTTGCAGGCGCATGACAAGTGCCAGAATTCCGCCGAGCACCAGGAAGACAAAAGCCGTCACGATGTATCGCCGCGCCACCACCTTGTGGTCGACGGTAGCGACGGCGCCCCAGAAGCCCGGACGCGAGCCCCATGTCTTTTCCAGTTCGCTCTCTGTTCGCAGAGCAGTCAGGTCGCTGTCGATGAGGACGAAAGCCTGTCCCTGCACCATCATTCCAGCCCTTCCATATAGACGGAAACCTGCCGCAGTTCTTCGCTGGAAAGCGGAACCAGCGGCATGTTGTTGCCGGGTTTCAGAGTCTGCGGATCGGCTACCCATGCGGCAAGCGAACCACGGGTGTTTTCAAGAAGACCTGCACCAATCGTCCGGCGGCTACCGACATGCGTCAGGTCAGGTCCCGTCACGCCGGAAGCGGGCGTTCCGCGGATGGTATGACAGGCGGCGCATTGCTTGCGCATGAAGACAGACATGCCGGCTTGCGCATCCACATTCTGTGGCGTGTCAGCGTCGGCCCTTTGCGCCTTGGCCCACCGCAGATATCCCGGCTCGTCATCGGCAATCACCATCAAAGCCATATGGCTATGCTGAAGCCCGCAGAACTCCGCACATTGGCCGCGATAAACGCCCGGCCGGTCGGCCCGGAAAATCAGAATATTCTCCCGCCCTGGAACGAGGTCCATTTTACCCGCAAGGCTCGGCACCCAGAACGAGTGGATCACGTCCGCACTCTCGAGTTTCACCCGTACATTCCGCCCCACTGGAATGTGTATTTCATTGGCAGTCTGAAAGCCCCCTCCCAGTCCGGCTTCCTCATAATCGAACTGCCACCACCATTGATGGGCGCGAACGCGTATCGTCAGGTCGGCGTCGTCGTCAAATCCGACGGTCCGCGTCACACGGAAGCTCGCCACCGTCAGCCAGCTTATGATCACAACCGTCATCGCCACCGCGATCGTCACGACTAGCTGCAATCGGCGCTGGGTCGCCTGTTCGTTTTGCACCGGCGTGCGCCGACGTCTGAACAGCGACCAGATCAAGACACCGCTAACTGCCAGCCAGACGACAAGGCTCACGCCGACGATCAGAAAGATCAAATCTCTCAGCGTCGCCGCCGCGTGACCATCGGCATTGAGAGCAGACTGAATGCCGCCGCACCCGGAAAGCAGCCCAAAAACCGAAAAAATCGAGGCGGCGCGCTTCAAGGCAAAGCGCCTTGAGGTGGTCGTGGCGGCACAGGATCCTCCTTAAAAAGGATTGCCGCAGGCGCCCGGTTTTCCGCTGGCCGGGTCTGGCGATCGTCGTTGCGGCCCGGTGCGGCTATCAAGGCAGAATAGGCCCCGATCGTCCTGACATATCCGGCAAGTTGCCAGATTTCCCTGCTCGTCATTTTGTCGCGGAAAGGCGGCATGCCATTCGGACGGCCATCCCTGATCGATGCCGCGACAGACACCATGGACGGGCCGTAAAGCCATTGGCCGTCAAGAAACGGCGGGCCTTTACCGCCCTCCCCCTCGCCATGGCAGGCTGCACAACCGAACCACGCATAGAGACGCTTGCCCTGCGAAAGATCATAGGCAGTGCGCTCAAGGGGCCTGCCAAGCGCAAAATAAACTTCCGCAGGCGCGCCGGCCACGGGAACCGGCATCAACCGGAATTTATCAAGAGCAGCCGATATCGGAGGATCGGTACGAAACGTCCGGGTTTCCCGAAAGCACCCCGCGAACACCGCAGCGCCTGCCAGAAAAGTTCCCAATGCGAACCAGAGACCGATCGATGAAAGATTGTTTCCCCTTTCCGTCAGCATCCTGCACCTCAACGATCCTCAGTTGATCGGGACTGTCGTTGACGGCGTCAATCTTACGGGCAGAAGCTTGTAGGACGGGGTCTTTGCCTTTGGGCTGTGATGGCTCAACGGAAATAACGGATTGGTTTCCGGAAAATACGCGGCGCAACAGCCGTGAGGAATATCGTAGGTCACAATCCTGAAACCGTTGACGGCCCTACGCGTCTGCGGTTCGATCGCCGTGACGATATCGACGATGTCGCCATCGGCAAAGCCAAGCAGGGCAACATCGTCGACATTCATGAACAGTACCTGGCGCGTTCCTTCCACGCCGCGAAAGCGATCGCTGTAGCCATAGACCGTCGTGTTGAATTGATCGTTCGACCTGAGGGTCGCGAGGTGCAGCACCTCCGGGGCCATAGCCTCCGGCGGGAATTCCGGGAACAGGCGGTCGGGCGTCAGGAAATTCGCCTTGCCGCTTGCAGTCACCCATTTCCGCTCCCGGGCAGGCAGCGGACGCGCAATGCCGCCGGGCTGGAAAAGCCGTTTGTTAAAGTTCTTGAAGGTTTCCGGATAGGTCTGCTCGATGGCGTCGCGAATGCGGGAATAATCGTCCACCCATTGTTGCCATGGTACTCTGCCGCGTGTCAGCGTCGCCATCGCCATGCCGGCTATGATCGCGGGTTCGGAAAGCAGATCCGGGCTCGCCGGTTTTGCCCTGCCGCGCGAACCGTGGAAATGAGCGACGGAACTTTCCATGGAGACCGCCTGCGGCCCGGTCGCCTGTTCATCGATTTCGATGCGCCCGAGGCAGGGAAGCAGAAAGGCCAGTTCGCCATGGATGACGTGGCTGCGGTTGAGCTTCGTGGCGATATGCACCGTCAGTCGCAACTTACGCCACGCCGTCTCCATGGCTTTCGTTTCCGGCGCGGCCCGCAGAAAGTTGCCGCCGAGGCCGATAAAGGCACGCGCATCGCCTGAAAGGACGGCTTTGCAAGTATCCACCGTCGAATTGCCTTCAGAGACGGGAGGCTGGAAATCATAGAGGACGGCGAGTTTGTCAAGCGGGACGAGGCTTGGCTTTTCGGTAATGCCGACGGTGCGTTGGCCCTGAACGTTGGAATGCCCCCTCACAGCGCAGATATTTGCTCCCGGTTTGCCGATATTCCCCCGCAGCAGCGCCAGATTGACGACCATATGGACGTTTTCCACGCCCATCAGATGTTGGGTCAAGCCCATGCCATACACCATCATCACGGCTTGCGAATCGGCGTAAATGGCGGCCGCTTCCATCATTTCCTCGCGGGAAAGGCCCGAAACACGCTCCAGCTCCTCCCATTCATGTCCACGGGCAGCAGCCGCGAAGGCTTCAAATCCCTTTGTGTGCTCGGCAAGAAAATCATGATCGAGTACGTGTTTTTTGTCAGCGGCGGCGACGGCGGCGGCGAAAGCCACGGCTGCCGCATAGTCCGGGTCGCGCGGCTGCGCGTCCGAGCCGGAGACCTTGCTAACGCCGCTCGCATGCAGTGCGTCGTCCGCCTCGATCAGCGCCTTGCATATGCCGAATAACGCGGCGATATCGCCGCCGTTTTTCACCTGATAATATTTTGATGAGATGGGCGTGGGGCCGCCTGCCAGCATCTGGCCTGGCGATTGCGGGTTCACGAAGCGCTCCAGACCCGGCTCCTTCAGCATATTGAATGTCAGTATTTTCACACCACGATCAACGGCGTCCTGCAGATCGTGCAGCAGCCGGGGCGAGGACGTTCCGACATTCTGGGCCATATAGAAAATACAGTCGCAGTTCTGAAAATCGGAGAGGATGGCCGTGCCGACGGAAGCTCCTATGCTTTCCGGAAGGCCGACGGACGAACTTTCGTGGCACATGTTTGAAGAGTCCGGCAAATTGTTGCTGCCGTAGATACGGGCGAAAAGCTGGTACATATAGGACGCCTCGAGCGAGGCGCGGCCGGACGTGTAAAACTCCGCCTGTTCCGGCGATATGGCACGCAATTCGCCGCCGATCTCCTCGAATGCCGACTTCCAGCTGACCGGCAGATATCTGTCCGAAGCGGCGTCCCAGCGCATGGGCTGGGTAAGCCGACCCTGTTCCTCCAGATCGTGGTCGAGCCAGTTCTCCAGTTCGCTGAGGGTATGCCTTTCGAAAAACGCGCTGTCGGCGCGTCGGCTTGTCACTTCCCAGGCCGTTGCCTTGGCGCCGTTTTCACAAAACTCCAGAGGATGGGTCTTCGCCGGTTTCGCCCAGGCGCAACTGACACACATGTAGCCTTCCGGCCTGTTCTGATGTTTGAGCAATGCCGGGCCGGATAATGGGACATGCTCACGCAACAGCACCTCCCCGACCGACTTGGCTGAACCCCAGCCACCGGCAGGACCCGGATTGAAGCCGATGTCGGGAGACGTCTTGCGTCGCGATGTCATGATCCAACTCCCAGGTTTCTGGGCCCCGAACCTTTGAAAGCGCTACTGGTTTCCGCTGAACGAAAAAAACTGCGCCCACGGCGGAAGCCGGCACGGCGAAGACCCCTGTGGCGGGAACTTTGGCACGCCGCGCCGGTTAGGCGCACGCTGGCGGGGACGGTATTTCACAATCAGATAAACGACGAAGGTGAGCGACAATGAAGGCACTGACCTGGCACGGCAAACACGACATTCGCTGCGAATCCGTTCCCGACCCCCAAATCGAGCATGGACGCGATGCGATCATAAAGGTAACGGCGTGTGCCATCTGCGGCTCCGACCTCCACCTTTATAATGGTATCATGCCGGACATGCACAGCGGCGACATCATGGGCCACGAGACCATGGGAGAAGTCGTGGAGGTCGGAAAGGACAACACGTCGTTGAAGGTCGGCGATCGCGTGGTCGTTCCCTTCACCATTGCCTGCGGCGAATGCTTTTTTTGCAAACGCGGTTATTACTCCGGTTGCGAGCGCAGCAACCCGGACCAGTCCAAAGTCAGGAAAATGTGGGGCAATTCGCCGGCGGGGCTGTTCGGTTATACCCATCTTCTCGGCGGCTTCAGCGGCGGGCAGGCGGAATATATGCGCGTGCCATTTGCGGATGCCGGACCGATAAAGGTTCCGGATGGGCTCAGCGATGAGCAGGTGCTGTTTCTGTCCGATATTTTCCCGACGGGCTACATGGCCGCCGAGTTCTGTAATATCCAGCCCGGCGATACGATCGCCATATGGGGTTGCGGACCCGTGGGCCAGATGGCCATCCGTTCCGCCTTTCTGCTCGGCGCCGAAAGAGTGATCGCCATCGACGCGGTGCAGGAACGCATCGATCTCGCAGCCGCCGCCGGCGCGCTGACGCTCAATTATCTGGACGAAGATATTTACGAGCGGATCATGGAATTGACCCAAGGCCGTGGCGCTGATGCCTGCATCGATGCGGTGGGAACGGAGGCCGATCCCGCGGCAGGTTGGGACTCCCGGCTGGATCGCATCAAGGTTGCCACCTTCATGGGAACCGACCGGCCGCACGTCCTGCGTCAGGCGATCTACTGCTGCCGCAACTTCGGCACGGTCTCGCTTGTCGGCGTCTATGGCGGTTTTCTGGATAAGATTCCGATGGGTTCGGCAATCAATCGCGGCCTGACGTTCCGAATGGCGCAGACGCCCGTACAGGCTTACCTGCCGGCATTGATGGGGAGGATCGAGAGGGGCGAAATCGACCCTTCCTTTGTCATCACCCACCGCGCCACTCTCGACGAAGGCCCCGATCTCTACAAGACCTTCAGCGGCAGGGACGACGGCTGCATCAAGGTCGTTCTCAAACCCTAGAGGAGAACGAGCCTGGCCTTGCAGTCATCACTAGCACCTCCTCATGCATCAGCGTCACGGTCACTGCCTGATGCCAGATGCGGCCGATACGGAGTTCTTCGAGCGTACGGACATGCTGGATACGCCGGGGAGCCTCTCCGGTCGATTGCAGGCGTCCTCCGGCCCGGCCCCGTGGTCTGCCCGGAACAATTCCCGCCGATTCGAGTTTTGGATTTGTGGCCGTGCCGGTGAAACCTGTTGGCTACCTGCGAGATCGCTGCGGCGGTCGATGTCCGCCCATCGAAGAGCGCTTGCCATGCCACTTGATCATGACCGGCCCGGAAAGGTATTTTTAGCCGGATTTTGCGCTGTCGCCCTCACGGGCTTGACGAGCTGCTCCGGCAGGCAATCTGCCCTCGCTCCGGCAGGAGAGGAGGCGCAGGCGATTTATCGGCTGTTCCTTGTCATGGTCGTTGGCGGCGCGTTGATCTGGATTTCCGTCGTTGGCCTGCTCATGATTGCCGCACGTCGCCGCACTCCACCGTGGTCTGGTGAAAACGCAGGCCGCCTGATTGCCTGGGGCGGAGTGGCATTTCCAGTCGTCATCCTCTTCGCGCTGCTGACCTATACCGTCTGGCTGATGCCAGGTATCCGCCCCTGGTTATCCAGGTCCGTGTCGGCGGGAGAGATGATCGAGGTGACCGGCGAACGGTTCTGGTGGCGCATCAACTATCCGCCGACCGACGGCGTTGCTGCTTTCAAAACGGCGAATGAATTGCGCCTGCCGGTCGGGCAGCGTACCGCCTTTTCGCTGAAGACCGCCGACGTCATCCATTCCTTCTGGATACCTGCGCTCGGCGGCAAGATGGACATGATCCCCGGCCGCACCAATATCGTGTCTCTTTTGCCGACAAGAACCGGCGTCTTTCGTGCACCTTGCGCGGAGTTTTGCGGAACCTCCCACGCGCTCATGGCTTTTTCCGTCATCGTCATGGAGCCGGAAGCCTATGCATCCTGGCGCCGCGCGCAGGCCGGCGGCAACCGGCCGGAGCGGAGCGAGGGCGAACGGCTCTTCGAGCATCACGGCTGCGTCGGCTGTCACGGCATACGCGGCGTTACGTCGCCCGCAACCCTCGGGCCGGATCTCACCTTCTTCGGTGCGCGGCTGACGCTCGGCGCCGGAACGCTCGCAAATACTCGCGAAAATGTCGCGCGCTTCATCCGCAATCCAGAGGCAATCAAACCCGGCGTGAAAATGCCCGCTTTCGACATGTTACCGGATGAGGACATCGCGGCCATAGCCACCTATCTTACGGAGCTGAGATGACCAGCGCCCCCGTGCCGCATCTTTCTAGTAAAGAACGCGAAATGCAGGAAGCGCAGCTGCGGGAAATCTGGCGCACGCCCTCCGGCTGGCGTTACTGGACCTCGGTCAACAATACCGAAATCGGCCTCTGGTACGGATCGGCCGCCTTCATCTTCATGCTGTTCGCCGGCGTGCTGGCACTGATGATGCGTGTTCAGCTTGCTGTGCCGGATAATGACTTCCTGTCTGCTGACATGTTCAACCAGGCCTTCACCCTGCATGGCACGGTGATGATGTTCCTGTTCGCCGTGCCGATTTTCGAGGCGGTGGCCATCTTTCTTCTGCCCTCGATGCTGGGCGCACGGGAGCTGCCCTTTCCGCGGCTGGCCGCTTTCGGGTTCTGGAGTTTCGCACTTGGGGGCGTCTTCGTCTGCGGCTCCATCTTTTTCGGTGCTGCGCCGAACACCGGCTGGTTCATGTATCCGCCTCTTGCCACGGACAAGGAATATTCCGGCATCGGCGCGGATATCTGGTTGCTCGGCCTCTCCTTCATCGAAGTCGCTTCCATTGCCGCCGCCGTGGAGCTGATCGTCGGGATCATGAAGTGCAGGGCGCCGGGAATGCGTATCAATATGATGCCGCTGTTCGCCTGGTATCTTCTGATCGTTGCCGGCATGATCCTCTTCGCCTTCCCGCCGCTGATCGCCGGCGACATTCTGTTCGAGATGCAGCGGATGTTCGACTGGCCGTTCTTCGATGCCGAACGTGGCGGCGATCCTCTGCTGTGGCAGCATCTTTTCTGGATTTTCGGCCACCCCGAGGTCTACATCATTTTTTTGCCGGCGATCGCGCTGATGGCGATGATCGTGCCGACTTTCGCCCAGCGGCCGATCGTAGGGTATTCCTGGATCGTTCTTGCCGCAGTGGGCACCGGCTTCCTGAGTTTCGGCCTGTGGGTGCATCATATGTTCACTACCGGTCTACCGCAGATTTCGCTCGCCTTCTTTTCCGCCGCTTCGGAGGCCGTAGCGATCCCGACCGGAGTGCAGATATTCGTCTTCATCGCAACAATGCTCGCCGGCCGCGTCATTTTCTCCGTTCCTATGCTCTTCGGGGCGGGCGGGCTCGCAATCTTCATCATCGGTGGCCTAACGGGTGTGATGGTGGCGCTCGTGCCTTTCGACTGGCAGGCGCACGACACCTATTTCATCGTCGCACATCTGCATTATGTGTTGATCGGCGGCATGCTCTTCCCGGTCGTCGCGAGCATCTATTATTATTATCCCCTGCTCAACGCACGAAGGCTGTCCGAAAGGCTCGGCAAGATCGCCTTCTGGCTGATGTTCTCCGGTTTCAACATTGCGTTCTTTCCCATGCATCTTGCCGGGCTGCGCGGCATGCCGCGCCGGGTCTTCACCTATCCCGACGATATCGGCTGGAACTGGTTCAACTTGATTTCGTCCATAGGCGCTTTCATATTCGCCGCCGGCGTTGCGCTTGTGGTGATCGATGTGCTGCGCCCGAAACATCGCCAGCCGAAAGGCGAACAAAATCCGTGGAATTCCGGCACGCTCGAATGGATAAGCGAACCGGAAGAGACTTGGGGAGTGCGTTCGATCCCGATCATCCGTAGCCGCTATCCGCTATGGGATCAGCCCGGATTGATCGAGGAGATCAGGGCCGGCCGCTATTATCTGGCCGATGCCAGTGATGGTGCGCGTGAGACCCTCGTCACATCAGTGCTGGATGCAAAACCCATTCAATGCCTGCGTGTTGGCGGCACCTCAATTCTTAACATCATTGCCGCCTTTGCTCTCGGCGGAGTATTCATCGCGCTGACCTTCCATTGGTGGATCGTGACGGCCATCTCTGCGCTCGTCGCGCTTGCCGCGATCATCGCCTGGCTCTGGACGGGGACGGCCGCCATTCCCAAGGAGGAGATGCGCGAGATCGGTCTGGGCGAGAGACTTCCCCTCTATGCTTCCGGCCCGCAATCGGTCGGCTGGTGGGCGACGTTCATCACGATGGCGGGAGACGGCACGGCCTATGCCAGCCTGATGTTCGGATATGTCTTCTACTGGACAATCCACGACGACTTCACCGGCGGCCATGTCGGGCCGGGCCTGTTCTGGCCGCTTGTCGCGGTCGCGCTTTTCACGCTCTCCTGGGTGGCCATGCTGATTGCCCGCCACGTAAACGAAAACGACCGCCACCGCCTTACCCGTTTCTGGCTGGCTACTTCTTTCCTGCTTGCGCTTGCCGCCTGCGGCTCCGGCCTTGCCGGACCCCATTTTGCAGCCATGGATCCGACGACCCACGTCTATCCGGCAATTGTCTGGGTCGTGGTTTTGTGGACGGTCGCGCACGGCCTCGTCGGCACCATCATGCAACTCTATTGCCTGGCGCGCAGTTTCGCCGGCCGGATGAGCGCGCGGCATGACATGGACCTTCGCAATGTCGTGCTCTATTGGCATTTCCTCGTCATCACGGCGGTCACGTCCTTCGGCGTGCTCGGCCTTTTTCCGGCTGCGAGGTGACGCTAATGCGCCTGATCCCCAAAGAAATCGAGACCCTCTGGACACTTTTTACAGCTCCCGTCATCTGGGCTTTGCATTTCCTGACATGCTACGTTCTTGCTGCCGTTTTTTGCGCAAAGACCGCGCCCTTTTCCTTCGGAACAATGCGTCTTATCCTTGCAGGGATAACGCTCGCCGCCCTCGCCGGGATCGCTCTTTCAGCCTTCCTCGCCTGGCGGCAATGGGGCTTTGGCTCCGATGACCCGCCGCATGGTGCGGCGACGCGCAGAGACCGGCTGCTCTTCCAGGGTTTTGCCACGCTGCTTCTCTGCGGCCTCAGCTTTGTCGCCGTGTTCTTCGTCGCCATTCCGCTCGTTTTCATGGAGACCTGCCAGCCATGAAGACTATTTGCCTTACAGCAGGCCTCGCTCTTCTCGCCCTCATCGTGATCCTTCTCGTGACGAACGCCGGCAACGGCTCCTTCACCATTCACATGATCGTTCACATGGGAACGGTGGCATTCGCAGCCCCGCTCATCGCCTATGCCGTGGCCGGCGCTGCACAGGGGCCGGTGTTGCTGCTGCAGCGGGTAACGCCAATGCCCGCTTCGTTGATCGAACTCGCCGTGGTCTGGTTCTGGCACGCGCCGGCGCTGCGCATGGCCGCCGATGCCAGTATTGCCCTTTCCCTCCTGGAACAAATCAGCTTTTTTGCCGCCGGCATTCTACTCTGGTTCGCCTGCCTTCAACCGAAGGAAGGACGCCTCGCAGGCGCGATCGGCCTCCTGTTCACCTTCATGCACATGACCCTGCTCGGCGTACTGCTTGCGCTCGCCCCGCGCCCGCTCTATGGCGAAGGTGAGGTGACCTGTTTCGGCATTCCTCTTTCAGCCGCAGCCGACCAGCAATTGGGCGGCGTGTTCATGCTGGTGGCCGGCGCGTTCTCTTATCTCATCGGCGGCGTCATCCTTATCTCGGGTCTTTTGCGCGAGGATCGCCCCATCCCGGTGGAGAAACCGCGATGGTGATCGGCTGGAAACATATAGCCGGCCTGATCGTCGCCGGCGGGCTTGGTGCTCTTCTCCTTGCCTGGAGCGGCATCATCGGTGTCGGCGCGAGTACCGGCCATTGGAAAGCGACAGACTGGTTCTTGCACTGGGCCATGCGTTCCTCGGTGCGCACGGCGGCGCTGGGCACGACCATACCCCCGTTCACAACGGGCATGTTACCGATGGCGGCCGGTCATTTCGAACAGGGCTGCGCCCTCTGCCACGGCTCTCCCGGCACGCCGCCGCCCGCCAGCGTTCGCAACATGCTGCCCGTGCCCCCTGAATTGAAAGACAGGATTCCAACATGGACCGACGCCGAACTTTTCCAGATCGTGCAGCACGGAATACGTTTTACCGGCATGCCGGCATGGCCGGTTGCGGAGCGCGACGACGAGACGTGGGCCATGGTGTCTTTCCTGCGGCGCTACCCGGAAATGACGGCTCGGGACTACCGCGCGCTTGCCGGATACACGGCAACGCGCTCGAAAAGGATCGAGCGGCTGATCGAGACCTGCAACGGCTGCCATGCCCCGGAGCGCCTTGAAGCCGACAGTCTCGTTCCCCGGCTTACCGGCCAGTCGCTCACCTATATGCAACAGGCCCTTACCGCCTTTGCAAACAATACCCGCCCTAGCGGTATCATGGCTGTGGCGACGGAAGGATTGAGCGAGGAAGAACGGAAAACCCTTGCCGCCGTCTTTGCCGGGCAAGCCGCATCCGGCGCGATGCAGACAGTGGATCAGTCGCTAAGAACACGGGGCGAAAGACTTGCCGAATTCGGGGATCCGGAAAGAAACCTTCCAGCCTGCCTGAACTGTCACGAGAAGGCCGATGGCAATCCCGTCATTCCACGCCTCTCAGGCCAGCCCAGCGCCTATCTCGCCAATCAGCTTCGCCTCTTCAGCGACAAGCGGCGCGGCGGCGGTCCATTCCACATCATGATGACACGCGCGGTCGAACATCTGAAGGAAGAGGACATCGACCCGCTGGCGACCTATTTCATGACCCGCCAGCCGACCGGGCCGTGAGTTTTCGACGGGCGAACAACCAGGCATGTCAGGCGGCCATCTTCCGGCAGCTTTCCGCGCATTTCGCACACGCGTCGACACACTCTCTCATATCGCCGAGCGCTTCGCAGTCGTTGGCGCATTCCTCACATATTTCAGCGCATTCCCGGCAGACATGTTTGTGATGCCGGGAGCCGATCAGCATAAAATGGGCCGCCGTCTGACATATGGAGACGCAGGACATCATCAGCCTGAAGTGTTTCGGCTCGACATGCCTGCCGCCCTTTTCGAGGCAATGGTTCATCGCGGTTGAGAGGCATGTGGCGTAACACGCCAGGCAATCGTCGATGCAGGCCTGCTGGTCTGGGGAGATGTGTCGCATGGTATTTCTCCTCGGTCTTGGATGTTTGCGAACCCGCCTAACCGCAGCGGCAATGTTTCGTTCCCGCTCCCGATATCTCCGGCTGTGATGCCCTTGGAGAGCCGCAAGCACCGGTACGGCGCGCCGACATGCCGTGTCTGGAATTGAAGACCGGGAAACTTAATAGTCGATCACGGGTGCGGGATCGGGTATTCTCCTTTCAGGAGGTGCCTGAATGCGCGAGACGACAGAAGCGAGGTGCCTGCGCCACCTGCGGGATGGACAGGGCCGGATAGATCGCCAACAGGAAGTCATCACGCGGTTGCGGGCGGCACGGTGCGACACGGCGCTGGCCGAAAGGCTTTTGCAAAATTTTCGCGACATGCAGAAGCTGAGCGAAGAGCATCTTCGCTCCGTCCAGACAAATGCGCTCCTCGCAGCTCGCCTGTTGTTTCCGGAGGGCGGGCCAGAGGACGAAGCGAAAAAGAAGCCCTCAATTGCGGAAAATCGGCTGACGGCGCTCCTGCAACATCTGGACGACCGCAGCTTCCGCCGTCCGCCGAAACACGTCGGACTAAAAACCATGATCATCGCACGCGACGCCGGGCTCATCGAACTGGGGACGGATCTGCGTCTGCCAGTCGCGAAGTTGACGGCCGCCGGGAGAGCGAGGGGCTGAGCGCCAGGTACAACGGCTATCGCCACGACCTCACAATGCGCGCTGACGTCGGATCACGCTTTTTGCAGCAGTTTCGTTTCCAGCGTCCGGAAGAAGTCGTTCCAGTCGGCCGGTTTCGAAAGAACGGTATGTGCAACCAGTTCCGGGAAATCCCCCGTGGAATGTCCTGAAAGGAAGAAGAACGGTATGTGCTTCTCGACAAGACGCGGCACCAGCGCAAGCGTCGTTTCTCCGTCCAGTTGGACATCCAGAACGGCGCAATTTGGCGGGCGCTGCTCAATCCGCTCCATCGCCTCTTCGACCGTCGGCACCGGCCCGATCACGTCGTAGCCGCTTTTTGTCAGCCTGCGGGAAATCTCCGAGGCAAGCAGCCACTCATCCTCCACGACGAGGACGTGTTTTCTGTCAGTCATCGATCGCTACTCCGTAATTGGAATGCGAATTAGCACCGTTAAACCCTCCGGGCTGAAATTGGTTTCAAACTCGCCTTTGAGACGATAGCTGACCTCGCCCTCAAGCAGCTTCAGCCCGAACCCCATCCGAACCGGCTCGCGAACGGTCGGCCCGTCGGTTTCGCGCCAGGAAATGTGCAACATTCCCTCATCTGCCCGGCAGTCCACCTGCACTCTGCCGTCTTTTTGCGAAAAAGCTCCGTATTTGGCGGCATTGGTGGCCAGTTCGTGCAGGACCATGCCTATCGGGAGTACATACTGGGATTTGAGAGGAATATCGTTGCCGCCGATGCTGAAACACTGTTCGCCGAACGGGTTCAGTTCCTGCCGGATCAGGGCGTGCAGCGACGTCTCCGTCCAGCTCTGCTGCGACAGCACACCGTAAGCGCGGGCCATGGCATTCAGCCGGCTGGTGAACGCCTTGTTGAAGGCTTCCGGCGTCTGTGCGCTTTCGAGTGTGCGATGGGCAATGGCGATGGCGATGGCCAACATGTTCTTGACGCGGTGATTAAGCTCGGCGTTCAGGACCTGCTGGTGTTTTTCGGCCTCTGTCAGCCTCGTCACATCGACCATGGTGACCACGACGCCGTCGACCCTGTTGCCGCTGCGGCGATACGGGATCAGCCTTACGAGGTAGCTTTTGCCTTCCTTGTCCTGCGCAAGATGATGATCGAGCGGCTCTCCCGTCTCAAAAACGCCCGTGATGTGATCCTTGAGCTCGGGGTAGTCGAGCTGGCTCGCAAGCTCCGTCAGCGGTCGGCCGACATCCGCAGGCCTCAGGTTGAAGAAGGACGCAGCTGCGGGTGTGAAGGTGCGGATCACCAGGTTCCGGTCAAGGAATATCGTCGCGATCCGCGTGCTTTCAAACAGATTGCGCAAATCGGCGTTGGCACGGTCAAGTTCCTCGACCTTGCTGTGCAGTTCCGCGTTTATCGTATTCAGTTCCTCGTTGAGGGACTGGGTCTCCTCTTTCGAAGCCTCAAGCTCCTCATTGCTCGATTGAACCTCCTCGTTGACCGAGACCAACTCCTCATTGGAAGATTTCAGTTCCTCCAGCGCGGTCTCGTATTCCTCGATGGTCGATTGCAGCTTGTCCTTCGTCTCCCGAAGATCCGCCTCGATTTCGGCGTTCAGCTTCTCGGTCGCGGGGCGTATGAATGCGGGTTGCGGTGCGGCCTGGGGAGAAAATACGACGAGAAACAATGGCTCGGGGCTGACACCCTCACGCAGGGGCTCAACGGTGACCGTGACGACTTGGGTCTGATCCTCGTCGCGTTCAACGGTCAGATTGCCGCGCACGGCCGTGCGTTTATTCTCCACCGCTTCCCGCAGGGCCGATCTCAGGTCGAGACGCAGACCGCGGCGCGCAACGGTCATCAATTGCCGGCTGGGCATGCCGGCAGCGGCTTCCAGAAAACGTCCGGTTCCCGCCGAATAGTGCAGAATGTCGCCATCAGCCGTGATGATCACATGCGCCGGCGCATAACGTTCCAGGATTTGCCAATCCGCCACCTGCTTGAGCGCTGCCGCCATGTCCCTCGTGCCGCTCCCTCTGACATCCTGCAGTGGGAACGAACGGTCCTGTCCGGTCAGGCTCGGCAGGCGTGGCATCTGCGACGGCGTCTCGCGTGCCTGGAATATCCTGAACTTCTTGTCTACCGGCGAGAACAGATGTCCGTGAACGCCTATGCTTTCCGACGTTCCAAGGAACAGGAACCCACCGGGTTTCAGGGAATAATGGAACGTCGGAATAACCTGCTTTTGAAGCTCGGGCCCGAAATAGATCAAAAGGTTGCGGCAGGAAACCATGTCCATGCGTGAGAACGGCGGATCGTGGATCAGGTTATGCGGAGAAAAGATACACAGCTCGCGGACCTCGGCATCGAGGACGTAGCTTGCGCCGTCCAGCCGGAAGAACCTTCGGCGGCGTTCCTCGCTGACGCCATCCAGCAGATGCCCGGGATAACGCGCCTGCCTCGCCACCCCAAGCGCGGGTTCGTCGATGTCAGTCGCAAAGATCTGGACTTTCGGATGCACTGACACATTGTCCATATGTTCCCGCACAAGTATCGCGAGTGAGAAAACCTCTTCGCCCGTTGCGCATCCGGGCACCCAGATCCGCACGGCATCCTTGGCTCCTTTACCTTCGAATAGCTTCGGAACGATCTTCTCCGCAAGCAATCGGAAGGCGTCGGGATCACGGAAGAAATTGGTGACGTTGATCAGCAGATCGCGGAAAAGGCTGATGACCTCGTTCTCGTTTTTCCTGAGCTCGTCGATATATTTCGACATCGACGCCAGCTGATGGACCTGCATGCGCCGGCGCACGCGCCGGAAGAAGGTCTTGGTCTTGTAGCCTGAGAAATCATGACCCCTGTGGCTCGACAGGATGGCGCAGATCTCCATTCGTGCGGCGTCGAGCGCCGCATCCTCGTCGTCGCCGTCGTCCTGCGCAGGCCCGTCCAGCATGTCGAAGCTGCGGGCGAAACTCACGAGCCTCTCGCCCATCTTCTCAACCGGAAGGCAGATGTCGATCATCCCGCTGGAGATCGCGCTTTGCGGCATATCGGAATGTCTGGGCCCCGAGCCATCGGCGGTTTGCGCAAGCGTCAGACCGCCGGCCTCCTTGATCGCCTTGGCGCCAAGGGTTCCATCACCGTCTCCGCCGGATAACACGATGCCGATGGAAAACTCTCCCTGATCCTCTGCGAGGGAAGCAAAGAAGACGTCTATCGGTTTGCGCTCGCGTTCGCCGGCATTTGGCTCTTTCATCCGGAGGATGCCGCCTTCGATCGTCAGAATGACGTTCTCCGGCATCACATAGATGTGGTTCACCTCAACCCGGCAGCCCTCTTCAGCAACTTGGACCGGCAATTCGGTATAGCGCGCGATGACCTCGTGCAAAAGGCTTTGGCGCGCAGGGCTCAAATGGGTGACGATGACGAAAGCAAGGCCGCAATCGACCGGGAGGCCGCGAAACAGGCCTTCAAACGCCGGTATGCCGCCAGCAGATGCACCAACGCCGACGATGGGAAAATGCGCACTGTCGGCCATGGTGGAGTCCTCATTTTTTTAAATATCTTAGTGCATAATCAAGCACGGCGTAACCCGGCTTGCCATTTGAAGCGTCCAAATCCCACCGCAAAATATCCCCCTATTATGTGGCTCCTCCGCATTTTGCCACCAATCCGGCAGGCGCTTTCCGCCGGGACGCGGGACAGCCGTAACCTTCCCGCGACCGGTAAATCTGCCGGATATCGTCAATCGCCTCCTCCGCGCTTGTGATGCTGACTTTCCTGATTTTTACCCCGCACCATCTGACGATCGTCTTTATCCGTCAGCTCCACACCGTCATCGCGAAGATTATCCGTACCCAGATGAACCTCCCGCTCCTGTTTGGATCGCTTCAACTCCTCCTCGGCGTTGAAATCGTCGCCTGCATTGCCGGTGTTTTCGCGTTTTTCAATGATGCGCAGCTGTTGCTCGTGGGTTTTTCGGCCAGCCATGGTCGTGCCTCCTGTTACTTGTTCGTGCGCCCGGTCTGTCCGGGATTGATGCCTCCCTGCGGCGTGACGTCATTCGCGACATCTCCCTCGAATGTGTTGTCTCCCAACAGGTCCTCTTCCTCATCGAGATTTTTCTTGGCTTCGGTGGCGCCCTTGGAAGTACCGATTCCGGGATTTTTCCGCAGATCCCTGTCGGTGGGTTTGCGTGTCTTCGGATGTTTGCTGGTCATCGAGATCCTCCTTTCGATGCGGTGATGTTCCCCAATCCGCAGCAGCCCTTTCGCGTTCACGAACTACGCGCGGCGGCAGAAGTTCCGGAACGAATCGGCCCGCCTGGAGTTTGGAAATGACAGGCTGCGGCATCGGGCTGCGTCCGGCGCCGCAGCATCACTCCAGCCACGAAAGAGGAGATGATCATGGCGAAGGGAGACAGAAAACACTTCGGAAAAGGAACGCAGGGAAAAGGTTCCGGTGCAGGTGCAATGACCGAGCTGGACAAAGAGGCGGTTGGGGAAAATCAGGTGCTTTCGAACCGAGACAAGAAGCAGCACTCGAAAGAACGCGGCCAGGACGGCAACGCCATCAAGACGGAGCAGGAACAGGACCACTCCGCCAACCGGCAACCTTAAAAAAAGATGAACCTGACTTCATTCCCTGCATTGAAAAACTCCTCCGGTTGACAAGGGCTGGAGCGCGCAGGCGCTGACCAATCCCATACTGCAAGGCTCGCCACGCGAGAACAACTGCACGGGTTGCCAAAGAGGGCGATTTGACATGACCAATACAGCAGACATCCTGATTGAAACTCTGATTGCCTGGGACGTGGAGGTCATATTCGGCCTTCCCGGCGATGGCATCAATGGCATCATGGAAGCGCTGCGGACGCGACAGGACCGTATCCGGTTCGTTCAGGTGCGCCACGAGGAATCTGCGGCGTTCATGGCAAGCGCCTATGCGAAATGGACGGGCAAGCTTGGCGTTTGCCTCGCGACCTCCGGCCCGGGCGGCACGCATTTGCTGACCGGTCTTTACGACGCCAAACTCGATCAGGCTCCGGTTCTCGCAATCACCGGCATGCAGTTCCATGACCTGATCGAGACCTTTACACAGCAGGATGTCGATCTCACACGGGTATTCAACGATGTCTCCGTGTTCAACGTACAGGTGACCGATGCCGCTCATATGGAAAACGTCGCAAGCCTTGCATGCCGCTCGGCGCTCGCGGCGCGAGGTGTCGCTCACATCTCTGTCGCCAGCGACGTTCAGGAAATGACGAAGGACGACAGCGAACGCTCGCGTCGAAACCGCGAAGGTCACGCACCGAACCGCTGGTTTAATGGCAGCCAACGGCCTGACGAAGCTGAACTCGAAAAAGCCGCCGCGATTTTGAACGAAGCCTCGAATGTCGCGATCCTCGTCGGACGCGGCGCCCTGCACGCGAGGGCTGAGCTTGAAAAGACCGCAGACCTGCTTGGCGCTCCCATCGCAAAAGCCCTGCTGGGCAAAGCGGTCCTGTCGGACGATCACCCCTATACGACCGGCGGTATCGGCATCCTTGGAACCCTTCCTTCACAGGAAATCATGGAACAATGCGACGCGCTGCTGATTGTCGGTTCGACGTTTCCTTATATCGAATATTACCCAAAGCCGGGTCGGGCGCGATGCGTGCAGATCGATCGTGACGCCCAGCGCATCGGCTTACGTTGTCCTGTCGAAGCGGGTCTCGTCGGCGACGCCGCTGTCTCTCTTAACCTTCTCAATCAGAAACTGGAGCGAAAGCCGGATCGTTCGTTTCTCGACCGCGCCCGACAGGGCATGGTCCGCTGGCGCAAAATGATGAGGCAAGCCGAGGCAAGAGACGACGTGCCTCTGAAACCCCAGCGGATCGTCAAGGCTTTTGGGGACCGCATGCCGGACAATGCAATCCTCACCACCGATTCCGGCCAAAATACCGAGCTGGCGGCCCGTCACATCGACATGAAGCCCACTCAGGCGTTTGCCGTATCGGGCTCGCTCGCTTCCATGGCGTGCGGCCTGCCCTATGCCATCGCGGCCGGCATCGCATTCCCCGGTCGTCCCGTCCTTGCTGTCGTCGGCGATGGCGGTTTCGCCATGCAACTCGGCGAGTTCTCGACTGCCGTTCGGCACAGGATTCCGCTGAAAATGCTGGTCATCAAGAACGGGATGCTCAACCAGATCGCATGGGAGCAGATGATGTTTCTCGGCAATCCGCAATTTGCCTGCGAACTTCAACCCATCGATTTTACGCTTGCCGCCATGGCCCTCGGCGGTATCGGCTATCGCATCTCCCGGCCCGAAGAGATCGACGGTGTACTGGACGCCGCATTCGCGGATGAAGGGCCTGTGATCATCGAAGCGGTTGTCGACGCTTACGAACCGATGATGCCGCCCAGGATGCCGGAAGACTATCGCAGGAACATGAAAAAGGCGTTGAACGAGACTCCAGGGCGTGCGCAGATCGAGGCCAATCTTGCGCAGCAGCCGCTGAAGACGATGATGGCGGAACCGGAATAAGAAGCTGCGGCGTGCGTCAACCAGCCCCAACAAGGAGCGGAATTGCCTCTCCCCTGGTTGTTCGCCCCTCTGCCCTTATCCTCCGGTTTCGCTGTGCGGGGAGGCAACGGGCTTGGATTCCGGCGACCGCCTGAAGCGCAGGAAAATGGAAAGAATTACCAGAACCGCGGTCGAAAGAAACTCCGATTGCCAGTTCTGGAAGGACTCGAACCAGAATTCGACACTTCCAAGGTGGGTGAACACCGTCGCCACAGGCTCGCCATGCAGGCGCGCCTCCACAGCTGCGGCATTGGCGCTGTATCTGAGATGCAGAAGAAAGCTCGCAATAAAGAGAGCGAAAAGGGCGAGACCGAGGGAATAGGAATAAATCACACGGATGACGCCGCCGGTTTTGACCGCCCATGGAACGTGACGCTCGTGCTTTCTCCGCTCCGGGTCCTCGTCCTGCGGCGCTTGCTCGTCCGGATCTTTCGATTCGGCAGAGCCCCTCTGAAACAGGAACGCCGTCAGCACGACATAGGTCGACATCTGTAGAAATTCGCTCTCCCAGTTCTCGAACAGCGCTGAGAGGAAATGGCCGCTGGTCGCGTAGGACAGGAACGTCAGCGGTGTATCGTGATGTTGCGCGAGTTCGTCATTGTGAACGACCCAGCCCGTAGCGAACATGCCGCCGATGGTAAGCAGGGAGGCAAGGAGCAGGACAATCGACAACCCATTATCGCGAATCAGTTTCATCATTCGACCTCGTTTGTCTGCAAGACCCGCTGAAGCGTTGCCGGTATCAGTTGATTTTCTTTACTCCCTATCGAGTGGAGCGGACGCCTTGCCTAATTTCAGCGAAGGCTCCCGGCCCCAGACGCGCAACTTGCCGAGTTCGGAAACGAAGGCCGCCGGTCCTTCTTTACCCGGCAGGGGGAGAAAGCCTTCATCCATGGCCTCCGCAACGCCGGCCTTTTCCAGCAACGGCAGCGCCGACTGATCGTAGCCGATGAACTTGCAGTGCTGGAATGCGTCGGCGACGAAGTCCCGGGCAGTCGCTTCCTTGACAAGATCGTCGATAGCCGTCGTCGATGTCAGCAATGCCACCGCATCGAACAGAACCGAGGGGCCGCCATCGATCATGTGGTGAGCCTCGATGAAAGCGCCATCCGAAGCGGTAACACCCCCGACCTTCGGTGCGATCAGCTCGAAGACGGCCTTCTCAGCGGTAACGGCCTCCGTCAGCCCCTGCAGCAGCTTTGCATCGACGCCATCGGTGACAAGAATGCCAAGCTTGCGCCCCTCGAAGCGCTGGGGGCCACGTTCTATGATGCTCAACGCCGGCGACGGCTCCAGATCCTGGCGGGTCGGCACAGCAGCATTCGCCGGTTTCGGCATCGTCTGCAGGCCCAACTTCTGCGCGACGGTCGTGGCGAGCCCTTCGTCAATATTCAGGAGGTGCGAAACCATCCTTTCGCGAATAACCCGTGTTTCGACCTTGCTGAGTTCGAAGGTAAGGGCCGACGCGATATGGCGTTGTTCGGGCAGCGTCTGGCTGATGTAGAACTGCCGGGCCTGACTGTAGTGGTCGGCGAAACTTTCCAGCCGTAACCTCGCCTTACTCCCCTCCTCGTCAGCGGGGAAATGCTGGAAACCGTGCGCCGGCGATTCTCTTGGCCCCTCCCCGAACGAGTTCGGTTGATAATTGGCCCGGCCCGTCGGGTTGCGCATCGCCATATGGCCGTCCTGCTGGAAATGCGCGAAAGGACACTTCGGAGCATTGACCGGCAGATGTGTGAAGTTCGGGCTGCCCAACCGTTTCAACTGTGTATCCAGATAGGAGAAATTTCTGCCTTGTAGCAGCGGGTCATTGCTGAAATCTATACCCGGCGGAACGTTTTGCGTCATGAACGCCACCTGCTCGGTCTCGGCAAAGAAGTTCTCGGGCATACGATCAAGGACAAGCCTGCCGACCGGTTGCGGAGGCAATATTTCCTCCGGGATAATTTTGGTCGGGTCGAGGATGTCAAAGTCGAAGCTGTCGGCGAACTCATGATCGAAAAGCTGGACCTGAAGCTCCCATTCAGGGAAATTGCCTGACTGGATCGCGGTCCACAGATCGCGCCGGTGGAAATCGGGATCGGCGCCATTGATCTTGACAGCCTCGTTCCACGCCACGGATTGAAGACCCAGCTTCGGTTTCCAGTGAAATTTCACGAATGTCGACTGATCTTTCGCATTGACGAAACGGAAGGTGTGCACGCCGAAGCCTTCCATGAACCGGAACGAGCGCGGAATGGTGCGATCAGACATGATCCACATGACCATGTGCATGCTTTCAGGCGTGAGGCTGATGAAGTCCCAGAACGTGTCATGCGCGGTTTGCGCCTGGGGAAAAGCGCGATCAGGCTCCTGTTTGGCGGCATGGATGAGGTCAGGAAACTTGATTGCATCCTGAATGAAGAATACCGGAATATTGTTGCCGACGAGATCCCAATTACCCTCCTGCGTGTATAGCTTGACGGCGAAGCCCCGCACGTCCCGGGCCAGATCCGCCGATCCCTTGTTGCCGGCGACGGTCGAGAACCGGACGAAGGCCGGAGTTTTTTCGCCTGCACGCTGGAACAGGTCCGCCTTGGTATAGGCCGCAAGGGATTCATATGTCTCGAAATAACCATGCGCGCCATAACCTCGGGCATGGACAACTCGCTCAGGAATTCGCTCGTGATCGAAGTGAAAAAGCTTCTCGCGGAAATGGAAATCGTCCATGATCAGGGGGCCGCGGGGGCCAACCCGGAGAGAATTCTGATCGTCGGTGACCGGCCCGGCCTGAGCGGTGGTCAATATGGCTCCCTCGCCCTGTGCGGTTTGATGCAGTTCGCCACCTGCACCACGATCGAGCTTCTGATCGTGGATAGTGGCAGGGGCGTTTTTTCCGACAGATGAGGTGGACGCTGTTTTCCTGGCCATTTTAGATCCCAAAAAAGAGTGAGCAAGAGGTCGAGGAAGCCACGACCCCGGCTGAACAAAGCGGTCTTCCGTCAAACGGAGGAATGGCGATAGCGGTTCCGCTCCCCTTCGACATCTTCCGGCGCATAGGGCCTCTGCGTCTCATCAAAGCGTGTCCAGCCCTCTTCGCTGTAAGCTGCGCGACGCTCCACCGGATCGATCCAGCGGGATCGCTTGAGGATGCTTTCCGCCTCCGGCACGAAGCTCTCCTCAACCCTTGCCGTGACGAGCGAGCCTCCCCTGCGAACGCCTTCCGCATAGACGTTGGCGTCGTCTTCGGAAATGCCCGAACGGGTCATCGCTCGGATAAGGCCACCGGCAGCGCCACCCGCCACGGCTCCGCCCGCTGCACCAACAGCCGTTGCGGCAAGCCAGCCGGCGGCCACAACCGGCCCGACGCCGGGGATCGCCATCACGCCGAGGCCGGTCAGCAGACCGCCGGCACCGCCGACAACAGCGCCTATTCCCGCGCCGGCGCCTGCTCCTTCAGCCGCTTTCGAGCCCTCTACGTAGCGGCCGTCGGCATTGCTGGATACGATGCTGATATCGCGTGACGGTACGCCGGCCGCCTCGAGTTCGCTGACAGCCGTTTTTGCGTCGGCGTAGTCGTCAAAAAGTCCGGTTACGGTTCTCATGTCATTCCTCCCAAAAAGTCCTTCGCGCCCTACCTGGCGACGATGTTGCCCTGGTAATCGAGCGCGATGGCCATGGCTTTGCCGTCCTTCATGCCCGATGCCATCCACACGCCTTTGTCGTCTTTCCTCAGGTCCTTGACCTGCGTGTACCCGGCAGCTTCGATGCGCTCCTTAGCCTGGGCCTCAGTGAAGCTGTTGGCGCCCTCCACCGGAGCGGTGGGATTTTTGCTGTCAGGCGTGGTAACAGCCGGCGTGTTTCCGCTGGGATTGGTCGCCGGAGCCTGCTGGGCTACGGCCGACACCGTGCTGGCCCCGAAGAGCATCGCAACTAGAATGGTCGTTTTCATCCGGTTTTCCTCCGCTTGGCGTTCCGGTCTCGATCCGTCTGGTCCAATCGACCTTTCCATCTCCGGGGTTCCCCTCCTCCAGACGGGAACCCGTTCTCAGACAGACATCAACGGTCATTCTTGTGACTTTGCTGCCCGGCCTTCACATGCTGTTCATGTGTGCCGCCCTGCTTGTTATCGTCCCTGGCCGAGGAACGGCGGGTGTCGTTGCCACCCTTGTTGTTGCTGCTTTTGGTCTGTTGACCAGCCTTGCCCTGGTCGTTTGATCCACCTTGATTTGGCATGTCTCTCCTCCTTGATGTGACGATACTGAAAGGTCCGGATTCGGACGCCCTCCGAACTCCGCGACATCGGCCAAGTTCCCAAAATAATTGAAGTCACGGGAAATATTGCTTCGTCCGACGAGAAGCGGCGCAAACCGGCTCGCGGCGGAAATGCCGTTACGCCTTGCTTCCCGGATACCGGGCATTTTTCAAAAGAGCAGCCAGATGGACGGTATTGCGTACGAGCATGCCGATCATGGTCTCCACCGCCTCAGGTGGTTCATCGAGGTCGATGAAATCCTTCGAGCCCATCGCTTCTCCGACCCAGTAGGCAACCGCGTTGGCCGGAATGGTGAAGCCGACATCGTTCAGTGCCTGAAAAAGCTCTGCCGATACATGGTGGGCGCCGTCCTCATTGCCCACAACGGCAACGGCTACGACCTTGCCATAGGAAACCATTCGCTCCTGATCGTCGGTCTCGCCGAGAAACGCATCCATGCGCTCCAGCACCCTTTTACACACGCTCGAAGGCTGACCGAGCCATATCGGCGTTCCAAACAGGAGAATATCGGCCTCGAGGATTTTTCTCCTGATGGCGGGCCACGCGTCGCCCTCACCTTCATCGGAGGAGACGCCGGGTTTGATGTTATGGTCGGCAAGCCTGATCGTCTCTGTTCGAATGTCATGACCGGCGAGTTCCCGAATGATCAACTGCAACAGTTTTTCCGTCGAAGAACCATCGACTGACGTCGACGGCTTGAGCGTTGCGTTTAAAGCAATGGCTGTGAGCGACATGATAGCTCCTTCCGCTGGCTGGGCCGATGGACGTTTCAGGCTGCCGTCTCCTCTGGCGAGGCATCGGGTCTAACGCCGGGAAAGCAGACGAGCCACGGTGTGATGGGGAGGTGGCTTGTCGCTTTCCTGCCCATTGTCCTTTTCAAGACGCGCGCGGATTTCCTCGATTTCCTCCGCCGTGAGGTGCTCGATTCCGATAAAATCTCCGCGTGCCTGCTCCACCGCCCTCAGCAACTCGTCCAGCTTTGCTTCCATTGCGGCGGAGTCCCTGTTCTGCGAATTCTGCACGAGGAAGATCATCAGGAATGTGACGATGGTCGTGCCCGTGTTGATGACCAGTTGCCAGACCTCTGAAAACCAAATAACGGACCACTGATCCCCCAGACGAGAACTGTTACCAGCGCCACCACGAATGCGATCGGGGAGCCTGAGAAAGAAGCGATACCGCCTGCGAGGCGAGTGAACAGCCTATTCATGAAGCGCTCTATACCTTGCGGTCTTGCACTGCCGCACACACACACCGTGTTCGGTTTCGGTGAGACTAACAAAGAAAGCCGGTGATTGTTCCAGGGTGCGGTGGGACGAGAAGCAGTCCAGGTCGCCTCGCCGGAACCTCATGTGGATTGAGACATTTACCATCGTAAGCTGAAAACAAAACTATGGGAGGCCCCAATGGATTGGAATCGTGTCGAAGGTAACTGGAAGCAGATGAAGGGTAACGTCAAGGAACAGTGGGGCAAGCTCACCGACGACGACCTCGACGTCATCAACGGCAAGCGCGAGCAGTTGGAAGGCAAGCTTCAGGAGCGCTACGGTTACGAGAAGGACAGAGCCCGACCCGCTTCGGCGGGTTTTTCTTCGCCTCGTCGTTCGGGTTGGCGGCCACAGCTATGAGGCAGCGGCCAGAACTAGGGCGATCACGAGCAGCAAGGGACCCCATCCACTTGAAGTGACGGACCACCGGCGGCTGGCTCATCGCGCAATTTTCGGGCTTAACGGTGTGTTGACCATAGGCATGGAATTTGCCGCTGCGAAAGTTGCGGAGCGAGCCATGATTCTGAATACCATTGCCAAGTAGCTGAAGCGCCAGTCGAAGGATGATTTCAAAGGCAGGCATTTCGCGGCATGGCTGATTGTACAGGCGGTTGCCTGGTATTTGCGCTATCCGCTGAGCTATCGAGATCTGGAAGAGATGTTCGCAGAGCGCGGCTTCGAGGTCGATCATAGCACAATCAACCGCTGGGTATTGAGCTATGCGCCGATGATCGAGAAGCGTCTTCGCCAGTTTCGCCGGCCGCATTGCGGATCAGTCCGGCCCAGTCGGCCCGAATCTGATGAGGTGGAACGGCCCTTCTCAAACGGCATCAAGTGCCAACGTGGTCGTGTTGAAACGCCACAAAGAAGAAGGACCGCTCCATGAAAAAGATTACCACAGTCGGGCTCGATCTGGCCAAATCCGTTTTTCAGGTTCATGGCATAGCCGAAGAAGGAGCCGTGATCGTACGTCGCGCACTGCGTCGATCGCAGGTGCTGGACTTCTTTCGAACATTGCAGCCTTGCCTCGTAGGGATGGAAGCCTGTGGTAGCGCGCATTATTGGGCTCGGGAAATTCAGGCCCTGGGGCATACGGTTCGGATGATGCCACCCGCATACGTGAAGGCCTACGTCAAACGCAACAAAACTGACGCTGCAGACGCCGAAGCTATTTGCGAGGCAGTCTACCGGCCGACAATGCGCTACGTGCCGGTAAAAACACAGGACGAGCAGGCTGCCGGAATGGTGCTCAAAGCACGAGATTTGCTCATCCGTCAGCGCACTCAAGCAATCAATGCCTTGAGAGCTCATCTTGCCGAACTGGGCATTGTCAGGGCGACCGGTCTGGGTCGGAATCATTAGCCTCGCCGCCATAGTGCGCGACGACGGTGACCTGAGATTGCCGGGTGAAGCGCGAATGGCTTTGGAAGAGCTCGTCGAGCAAATCGAGACCGTGACGGCACGCATTGAAAGGCTCGATCGAAAAATCCTTGAAGCGGTGAGAAAAGACGACAGCGCGCGACGCCTGACGGCGATTCCTGGTGTGGGGCCGATCATTGCCGCGACCATTCGAGCAGTTGTACCGGATCCCGCTGGCTTCCGAACCGGTCCGCGCATTCCAGCGGAGGAAAAGAACGGATAGGTTCGATCTCAAAGCGCGGAAACCAGCAACTGCGCACGCTACTTGTCGCTGGAGCGACGTCGATCCTCAAGCTCGCTCGTCGTGGCCTCCAGGCATCACCATGGATAGCGGCCATGATGTCGCGCCGCCCGTTCAAGGTTGTCGCTGTCGCACTCGCAAACAAGATCGCGCGCATCATCTGGGCTCTTCTCGCTCGTGGCGATACCTACCGGGGAGCGAAGATGATCGGCCAGGCCTAGACATACGAGCTTTCCGGCCAACCAGTCGGAGAGAGAGGCAAGGTGCCAATTGTGATGACCCAACGGGACGACATCCCGAAGCAAATCAGACCGCAAAATCGCAAGCGCGTTACAGCGCGAGAAGCTGATTAGGCGATTTGCTCCGCGGATCTCATCGTGGCCATGGCTGAAAGGCCAGAAAACAGGCCGGACATATGACCGCACCGTCCTCATTGGGGAAATACATGAGGAAACACCTTGCCAAGCGGGCCGTTCCACATATGCGATTTTGGCCAACTCGAAGAACCTTGTGGGAACATAGGATTGACCCGCGACGCGCCTGTTCGTGACATTGCGTTCCAATTTGAGGAGCGTTTTGATGAGTACGGGTATTTCGAGTTCGGATTTTGTCGGCCAATGGAGCCTGAACTTCGCCGACATTGATTTCATCAATTCCAAACCGGCCGCTACCAGGCTTGGCTTGGCCTCGCAGTTGAAGTTTTTCAGTGCTCGCGGATTTTTCGCTGACGATGGCACATTGATTCCGAACGATGCTGCCGAATACCTGGCTGAGCAAATCGGCGTTCGTGCCGACGAGCTGTCCAGCTATGATTTCGGCGGGAGAAGCGCCCGCCGGCATTGCGCCGAGATTTTGCAGTATCTCGGCTTTCGCCGAATGACGCGAGGAGACCGGGACGCGCTTTCTTGCTGGATCATTGGCGAGCTTTGCCCATCCGGGCAATCCGTGAGCGCCATGCTTGAGGCGGTGTTTCTTTGGTGCCGGAATCGCAATATCTATGGTCCCTCGGCCAAGGAGCTGGAACGGCTTGTTCGTTCGCAGCGGCAACAATATCTGGACGGCTGGCTTCATGAGGTGAGCGCAGCGCTTCCTCCTGGGACTGTTGCAGCGATGGAAAGCTCCCTGGCTGACGCGGAAGGGCCGACAGGCTTCAATGGGGCGGGAACAAGAGGAATGCAAAATCGTACGCTAAGGGCGAACGGATTGAGAACTTATGCGACCCGACGTAGCCCGACTGGCAGACGGAGCGGTCGAAATCCGTTGGACATCTGATGTTCGGCATCCCAGGTGTAGATGCCGGTAAGGTTGATATGCTCCCGACTTAACGGCGAGATGTGCTTCAACAGAGTATCAGGAATATTTCGACCCTCTCGCTTCAGCTGTGTGATTGCGCGGTCGAGATAGACTGTATTCCAGTGGACGATCGCACTGACGACGAGGTTGAGACCAGAGGCGCGGAATGCTTGGCTCTCGAACGACCGGTCGCGGATTTCGCCCCGCTCGTGGAAGAACACAGCGCGTTTCAGCTTGTGGGCGGCCTCGCCCTTGTTGAGACCGGCTTGGCATGTCTGCCGTAGTGCCGGACTTGAGTACCATTCGATCATGAAGAGCGACCTTTCGATACGGCCGAGTTCGCGGAGCGCCCTCGCGAGATGGCCTTGTTTTGGAGTTGCGGACAGTTTCTTGAGGATGGTAGACGGCACCACGGACCGAGTCGTGATCGACGCCGCAAGATGGAGCAGGTCGTCCCAATGGTCGAGGATCAGATTGGCATTGATCGGCGCCCCGATGTGGTTCGACAGCGCCGGATATACATCGCACTTGTCGAACGTGTGAAACCATCGGACGAATGAGCGATGATCCGCTCATCAGCCTGCCTGCAGTGGCACGCTGATTTCCCCTCCGGCCAAGCCCGGGGGGCGAGCATTTCACTGTCTTTCGCACGGCGCCCTCGAAGTCGCGGCTGAACTTTCTGGCTCTGCTGCGCGGCAACTACCAGGACTATGTCCTCAACGATGCTGCCTTCACCTTTCTGGAAGACCGACAGGTGGACCCCGCCCTTCTGGCGCGGTTGAAGAGAAGCGAGCCGCTGCGGTTTTCCAATCAGGTTCCGTTTCTTGGCTATCTGACTGAGAATGGCATCGATATCTTCGACAGGGACATCATCCGCCCATTTGCCGAGGCCGGCATCTGGGGTGCCATCCGCCATCATGGTCTGGTCGGCAATGCAGTAATCGTGTCCGACGATGCCGGGCAGTTCCGGGTTGGCACCCATGCGCTGCGCTGGGTCCATGCCGAACGGCTGCTGCACAAGCTGATGCCGGCAACGCCCGACCAGGTGAAGCATGTCGAGACCCTGCGCGAACTCATCTGGCTCTTCTACAAGGCTCTGAAAGATTTTTCGCGAAGTCCGAGTCGACGGGCAGCCCAAGGCCTTGAGGTCCGGTTCGATCGAATTTTCTCCATTCGAACCGGGTATGGCGACCTCGACAAACTCCTTTCCCGACTGAGGCGCCGCAAGGCAGAACTGCTGCGCGTTCTGGAGCGACCGGAAACGCCGCTGCATACCAATGTGTCGGAAAGAGATCTGCGCCGCTTTGTCATCAAGCGAAAGATTTCCGGGGGCACCGTCAGTCGCAACGGCCGGCTGGCGCGTGACAGCATGCTCGGGCTGATGAAGACCTGCCAAAAGCTCGGCTTGTCGTTTTGGCATTATCTCGGCGACCGGCTGAGGCTCGGCGCGTCGGAACCATTCATTCCTGCACTGGCTACGATGATCGTCGGCAGAGCCTGAGCGCATCAACGGCGATCAGGCTTGGGGAAGGCAACAACCTTGTTGGCGTTGTCGGTTCGGATTTGATCGGCTGCGTCGAGCACGTGGGAGCCGGTGAGCTTCAACAGCGTCGGCGATACATTCCATTGACGGTCATCCTCGGCATGCACCGTCACCGTCTTCTTGTTGCGACGAATGACGACACCGCGGACCGGGACACCGCCAGTGCCCTCAAACGTCACGCCGCTTCCGACCCTGATATCCTGTAGGGCGGCAGCGGTTCTCTGGTGATGCAGGAAGTGCAAACGCTCGACGATGCGGGCGTTGAGTGCGATGAGGGTTGCCTCGTCCAGGCTGTCGATATCGATCTGCCGCATGCGCTCCGCCTTTCCCTCCTAATCCTGATAAACTCCACCATGCCAACAGCCGAGCAAGGAGGCAACCACTGGCTATCGTCCATGCATTGCCACCAAATCTGCCCCGCGTACCTTTCAGCAGGGTGTGGATGGGCAATTTTGTCAGATCATAAATCATTGAAATCATGGTAAATGATTTGTTAAACGAATGCTATTCGTATTTTACTGTTCGCCAGTGGGTATGATTAACAGTTGGCATATCTACCATCGATAAGTATCCCTTATCACTTGATCAGCACTGGCTCCGGTACAACGACGGCTTAGTCCCTAGTTGAAGTAAGCACTTCGCCAGATGGTCTGCGCCTCTCAGCAACTGCAATCGTCGGCAATGCCGATTCGGCGTCGTGACGAACCAGCCATGCTAAGACAGCAGAATCGGCAGCTTTCCTCAAAGTCTCCGACATCAAATTCGTGTCGAGAAAAATCAAAGCTCGACGCCTTTATGAGCGCGTCTGTTTTCATCGATGATACTGTCGAAATCGATATCCGTACCCGACTGCGATGAAAGACGACTATAGAATTTCGCAGCGGGTTCGCGTCCTGCCTCACGAGCCTCATAGGTTTCGAGCGCGCGCTCGACGATATCGGCAATCGTGCGATTTTCTCGGCGGGCTAGCTTATGGGCGAGGTCGCGGGCTTTGGAACTGCGGACGGATAGTCGCGGTGTTACCATTGAGTGCTCCTTTCTCTGGATCCACAGTAACTCAAATTGAAATGGCCATCGAGATGGCATCTGCCATCTCGATGGCTATCTAGTATTGCTGATTTGGCGCCCCGTGGTTTGGTCATCATGCATGTTCGTTCCGCGTGGAGGCCAACACATCCCCTCCCCGAACACCATACTTTAAGCAATTTCTGCCGCAGAGGGCCGCTGGAGTGCCCCCCATTTCGCCGGACATGTCGGCTAGATTGATTTAGCCCTGATGAACTGCCGAGGGGAAGCCATCTTGAGAGCGGAATGGGGATGGATTTCGTTGTAGTCCTCGATCCATCCGTCGATGAGCCCGAGCGCCGTTTCGGCGTCCGGTAGTGTCGAGATGCGGACGTAATCCCGCTTCAGGGTTTTGACGAAGGCTTCTTACATGCCGTTCGACTGCGGACTGGCCACCGGCGTGAAGCAGGGCGTCAGATTGAGCGCTTGGGCAAATAGCCTGGTCTCCCGTGCTGTGTAAGCCGACCCATTGTCCGACAGATGTTCGATTGCATGTGGGGCTCTGGTTCCGTTGAAGCGTTTTTCGACCGCCTCCAGCATCATATCGCGCACGTCCGAGCCGGAGATGCCCGCATTGGCAACTGCCGTCCAGGCAATGATCTCGGGGTCGAAGGCGTCGATAATGAAGGCGAGACGAATGACCTCACCATTCCAGCAAGTGAACTCCAGACCGTCTGAGCACCAGCGCAGATTGGAGCGCATGACCATGACCTTGCCGTCATGGATGCGGCCCTTGCGAACAGCCGTATGCTTCTCCAGCAGCATTGCGTGGTTACCCATGATGCGATGAACCCGTTTGGCGTTGACGACAGGCTTATCGGCGGCTCGCCTTTCGCGATTGAGGAGCGCGGCGATCCGCCGATAGCCGTAGGTCGGCCTTTGATCCACCAGCCTGCGAATGGCGGGCAGAAGCTCTGCATCCTCGACCTTGTGGTATGGCCCACGCGGCTTTGATTTGCCTTTCAGCCGCTCGATGAGGTTGGAACGGGAGACGCCCAGCGTGTCTGCGACGGCCTTCATCGCGAACCGTCCTTCGGCAACAAGATCGGCCGCGATATCCGTTTTTTTGAGTCCGCTTTGGAAAGGGCTTCGCGGAGGATTTCGACCTCCATCGTCTTGCGACCGAGCATGCGCTCCAGCTCCCGGACGCGATCCTCCAGTTTCTTCACTTCCGAATTCCCGACAACCGGCTCGTCAGAATCCACGGCTGCAGCACCTCCCTCGCTCAAGAGCCTGCGCCACCGATAAAGCAAATTGGGCGCCACGCCATGACGGCGAGCGGTCGAAGATACCGTCTCGCCGGGTTCGAAACTCTGCTCAATGATTGTCAGCTTTTGCTCGGTTGTCCACCGCCTGCGGCGAACATCACCCGTCAGCAATTCAACGTGTCGATACTCGTTAGACATAAGCCTGTCCTCAAGCCTGTGCTTGAGCCTTTCTGCTTATGCCGACTGTCCGGTCGAAATGGGGGGCAGTTCAGCCGCCAAAGTGCTTTTGATGCAGGTTTTGTCATGGCTTCACCGAACGCCGCATTTCGAGCCTGATGACGTTGTACTTAGCTCATACACGCTTACAACCGGTCATTTTCTCACGCATTCCTTATCTGTACAAAGCACCTGAAAAATGCGCGAAAAAACCATGGTAAAACGGCAAGCCGCCAATCCATAGCAGGACCCCAAACGGGCCGCCGGCCTGGCCACCGCAGAACTCCCACCAAAATATCGAAAAGTTGGCGACTGAAGACCAGTAACAACGATACTTTTCGATACAGTTTTGCAGTTTCCGGAAACATGCCGGATACGCCGATCCGACACAAAGCTCCTATCACGAAACGCCGCAGCAGCGGCACAATGAAAGGAGCCTCCCGTGACCAAGATCGAGACTGTTCTTTATACCGGCAAGACCCACACGACCGGTGGGCGCGACGGATCGGCGCAAAGCGATGATGGCGCGCTTGGCATCAAGCTTTCCCCTCCGGGCAGCGGAAAGCCGGGCACGAATCCCGAGCAGCTTTTTGCGGCAGGCTGGTCGGCATGTTTCATCGGCGCCATGACAAAGGCGGCGGCAAAACACCAGCTCCGGCTTCCCGCCGACACCACTGTCGATGCGGAGGTTGACCTCGGCACGACGGGTGGCGAATTCTTTCTGCAGGCTCGCCTGACTGTCAGCCTGCCCGGTATCGATCGTCCCATCGCGCAGACGATAATAGACGATGCCCACCATATCTGCCCCTATTCGAAGGCAACCAGGGGGAACATCGATGTTACGCTCATTCTCGCTTAAGCCGATGGTTTCCGCCCGCACGCTTGTCATCGCCATCGTGTTTGCGGCGATATTTGCAGTACCATGCGTATATGACGCAACATCCGACGAGCCCTCGCCGCTTGCGGGACTTCTGGGCGCGGTTTCATCGATCTGACCTCAAGGAAACGGCTCGGCGCCCCGCCGCGGCCGTTTTCGCCAACACTTCTTCCTGCCATCCCTCTTGGCAACGCAGCCGCGTTGCGCCACGCCCTGCGGCAAGCGGATAATCTGTCCACCACCCTTTCAAGATATCGGAGACCGGCCTGCCGGTGTGCACGCGAGTACTGCCAATGGACGGCGGGCTGCCGAAACCGCCATCTGAACACGGGTCAAAAAAGCATGGAAGGTTATGTCTTGCTTCACTCCATCGTTGCGCTACGGTTGCGATCAGGGATTTTCACTGGAGGGACTAAGGTATGTGCAACCATTGCGTGATCGAGAACGTGAAAAAGAACATGCTGTCGCGACGCTTGCTGTTCAAGGGCGCCGTGGCCGGTGTAACGGCGATGACGGCTGGCAGCCTCGCGGCCCCGGTACTTGCGCAAACACCCAGACAAGTCATCGATCTCACACATACATATGACTCCACGTTCCCTACATTCGATGGCAAACCAGGCATAGAATACGAATGGGCAGCTCAGATAGCCAAGGACGGTTATCAGCTCCACAAACTCACGATCTACGAACATACCGGAACGCATATTGACGCACCTTTCCACTTCAGCGCCGACGGGGCGAGTGTCGATCAGTTGGAACCGCAGAAACTTGTCGCGCCGCTGGTCATCATAGACATCACAGACCGCGCAAAAGACGATGCCAATTCCACGATCGAGGCCGAAGACATCGAGCGCTGGATATCCGCAAATGGCGACATCCCGGCAGGTTCGATCGTCGCTCTGCGCTCCGGCTGGGCAACCAGAGTAAAGAGCCCCTCCTTCCGCAATGACGACGCCGGAAAATTTGCCTTCCCCGGTTTCGGCAAGTCGGCAACCGACCTTCTGCTCAAGCACGATACGGTCGCAATCGGTGTCGACACGCTCTCGCTTGATCCTGGCAACTCCGCCGATTTCGCAGTTCACAATTCCTGGCTCCCGGCGGGGCGCTACGGCATCGAAGGCCTCAACAACCTTGAGGCTTTGCCGGTAAAGGGCGCGACAATCGTCGTAGGCGCGCCTGCACATCGCGGCGGAACGGGTGGTCCGGCCCGGATTCTGGCTCTGGTCTGAACGTAGTACGCCGGGCCGCCCCCGCATGCAGCAACCGCTTACCTGCCGCATCAGATCAGTCCGCTCAGCATCCGCCGCGGTCGAAAGGAAAGGCTAGGCAACGCGTCGCCCCGCGCTTGACAGGAAGAATTCCAAGCGGTGACGTCGCGAAGAACATATTTTCTTGCCGCATAACGTTAGGTCAAGAAACCACCGCAAGGGAAGGTTTCGATAGATAATCGACGCCTGTATTGCCGTTTAGGGAGGGCTCAGGCGGACCACCGTCATTTTTCCTTTTGCGCCCAGCGGTCGTCACTTCGCAGCTTTTCCAACCCCCGCCAGTTTACGGACAGGCAGACATGTTTTCCGGCTCTCTGTAACGCGACGCAGGCGTCGCGGATGTCCGGCGACCTGCTCCAATCGGTAGGCACGATTTGCATTGACTGGCCTTTGAACGAGGTGCCGCGCTGCAAGGCAATCATGAGGAATGAGGGCTACCACCAAGTATGATCCACTATGTGGACCTTATAGATGGACAAATTAACTGCATAAATCCGTCTATTTACTGTTGATTTCATGAATTTTCCTGTGTATCCCGAATACATGATTTTGTAACGGTCCATATTGTGGAGGCAATATCCCGATACATTCAGACCTTTGGAGGGGTCTGGCCTGTCTGGCAACAACAGCTATCCTGATGTCGCGGTCGTGGCACGGACATCCTGTTTTGCAGACATGTTCATTGCGAAGGTTGTTCTGTGGGAGAGGAGGCCCCGATGACCATGACCGCAAACGCGAATGACGACGTATTTGTACTCGATGGCGAACTGTTGCACACCGGACAGGTAACAGGCTCCTGGTTCATGCGCCCCATCGAGGCCGTGGCGGCGGTGCTGCTGGCGGTGATGATCGGCCTGCTTCTGCTGGGCGTGACGTCACGTTATGCCCTGCATCTACCGATTGTCTGGATCGATGAAACGGCGTCCTTGTGCTTTCTGTGGTTTGCCATGCTGGGCGCGGCAATCGCCATCGATCGCAGTGAACACCTGCGCCTCACGCTGTTTCTTAACATGTTCCCGCAACGTGTTCTGGGCTATATCAATTCCCTGGCACTGGTGCTGGTGGCGACATTTCTTGCGGCAATCATCAAGCCCGCCATGGAATACGCCATCGAGGAATGGGTGGTCACGTCAGCGGCGCTGAATATTCCGATGTCGTTTCGCGCTGCGGCGCTGCCGGTCGGCGCCTGTCTTATGCTGCTTTTGGTGCTCAACAATCTCTTCCGACGAGAAAATCTGCGCGATATCATTGCGGCCCTTGTAACGGTCGCGGTTGCCTCCGGCCTGCTCTATCTGGCATCGCCGATGCTGGAATCCCTCGGCAATTTTAATCTGGCGATCTTCCTCGGCCTGTTCGTTGCGGTATTTCTGGTACTGGGCGTTCCTATTGCCTTCTGCTTCGGCCTTGGAACCCTCGCCTATCTGACCTTCACCACCTGGGTTCCGACCATTGTGATGATCGGGCGCATGGATGAGGGCATGTCCGGCATCATTCTGCTGTCAGTGCCAGTCTTCGTGCTGCTCGGCTGCGTGCTCGATGCAACCGGCATGGGTAAGGCGATTGTCGAGCTTCTGTCCTCGATGTTTGGCCACATTCGCGCGGGCATGTCCTATGTTCTGCTCGGTTCTCTGTTTCTTGTCTCCGGCATTTCCGGCTCCAAGGTTTCTGATATGGCAACCGTCGCACCGGCGCTGTTTCCGGAAATGAAGCGCCGTGGCCATAAACCCAAGGAAATGATCGCGCTTCTGGCCACCGGCGCCGCCATGGCCGATACCGTTCCGCCCTCAATCGTGCTGATCGTTCTGGGTTCGGCGGCAGGTGTGTCTATTGCCGGCCTCTTCACCTCCGGTTTCATGATCGCAATGGTACTGCTTCTGGTGCTGGCCGTTCTGGCCCGCTGGAAGGCGCGGGATGAAAACATGGAAGGCGCAAAGCGCACGCCATGGCCGCAGGTCGGCAAGGCAGCCCTGATTGCCGCACCGGCGCTCGTTCTGCCCTTCCTCATCCGCAGCCTGGTGGGCGGCGGTGTCGCCACGGCAACCGAAGTATCCACTATTGCCGTGCTCTACGCCATGATCGTCGGCGCAGTGCTTTATGGCGGCATCAGCCTCAGGAAGCTTTATTCGATGCTGGTTGAGACGGCAGCCCTTTCAGGGGCGATCCTTCTGATCCTCGGCTGTGCATCGGCCATGGCCTGGGGGCTGACGCAGAGCGGCTTTGCTTTCCAGCTGACCGCGATGATTACCGATCTTCCGGGCGGCTGGATGACCTACATGGTCGTGTCGATCCTGATTTTCATGATCCTGGGCTGCGTCCTGGAAGGACTGCCAGCAATCGTTCTGCTCGCGCCGATCATGTTCCCGATCGCCCGCACGCTTGGCATCAATGACATTCATTATTCGATGGTCGTGGTGGTCGCCATGAATATCGGCCTGATGGCGCCGCCCATCGGTATCGGCTTTTACATCGCCTGCAAGATCGGCAACGTGTCGCCAGACGAAGCCATGGGTGCCATCTGGCCCTATCTCGCAGCCATGATCATCGGCCTGCTGCTGATTGCAGCAATCCCCGGATTTTCGACCATCCTGCTCTGAGACCGTGGCGGGTCCGCCCGCCACGCCGATGAATGATACCTGCTTTATTTTGGGAGGAGAAAGCAATGAATATCAACAGACGTACCATACTCGCCGGCGCCGGTTCCGCCGTACTGGCCACCGCCTTCGTGTCGCGCGCCCGCGCTGCCCAATACAATTATAAATATGCCAATAATCTGCCTGCGGCGCACCCGATGAACATTCGCGCCAAGGAGGCCGCCGAGCGTATCGCCAAAGAGACCGATGGGCAGGTCAATATCAGCATCTTCCCCAGCAGCCAGCTGGGTGCCGACACAGACGTTTTGAGCCAGGTGCGCTCTGGAGGCGTTGAATTCTTCACGCTTTCGCCGCTGATCCTGTCGACGCTGGTACCGAACGCCTCCATCAGCGGCATCGGTTTCGCCTTCCCGAACTACGAGTCCGTATGGGCGGCCATGGATGGCGATCTCGGTAAATATGTCCGTGGCGAAATTGCCAAGCAGAATCTCGTTGCCATGGACACCATCTGGGATAACGGCTTCCGCCAGATCACCAGCGCTTCCAAGCCCATCGCCACGCCGGCCGATCTCGAAAGCTTTAAGATCCGAGTGCCAGTGAGCCCGCTCTGGACCTCTATGTTCAAGGCGTTCAAATCCGCCCCTGCCTCGATCAATTTCGCCGAGGTCTATACTGCACTGCAGACCGGTGTGGTCGATGGCCAGGAAAATCCGCTGGCGATCATTTCCACCGCAAAGCTTTTCGAAGTGCAGAAATTCTGCTCGGTCACCAATCATATGTGGGACGGGTTCTGGTTCCTGGCCAACAAGCGCGCCTGGGAGCGTTTGCCGGATGACCTGCGCGCCATCGTCGCCAAAAACCTCAACCAGTCGGGCAAGGATGAACGCGCCGATGTGGCGAAGCTCAATGCCTCGGTCAAGGAAGATCTGATTTCCAAGGGCATGACCTTCAACGACACGGATGCGACACTCTTCCGCGCCGCGCTGAAAGAGGCAGGCTTCTATTCCGAGTGGAAGGGCAAATACGGCGATGAAGCCTGGGCCATTCTTGAAAAGGCCGTTGGTGCAAGCCTGACCTGACCGGCCTGTTGAATAACTGGCCCCGCCCGTAGCGGGGCCAACCCGACTATGTCTGACGATTGGAATGGAGACTGCTTTGACAGGTCGCCTGACGGGAAAACGCGCGCTTGTGTTTGGCGCAGGATCATCGGGGCCGGGTTTTGGCAACGGCAAGGCTGCGGCCGTGCAATTTGCCCGCGAAGGCGCGCGCGTAGCCTGTGTCGACCTCTCCGCTGACGCAGCCGAAGAGACGGCTGAGATCATTCGCGGAGAAGGCTTGGAGGCGATTGCGGTTGCCGCCGATGTCACTGAACTACAGTCCGTATCGGCCACCGTTGCCCGCACCTGCGAGGCCTTTGGTGGCATCGATATTCTGCACAATAATGTCGGCGTGACCCATATGGGCGGGCCGATTGAGCTGGATGAGGAAAGCTTTCGCGCCTCGGTCGATCTCAATATCGGCTCCGTTTATCGCACCTCCAAGGCTGTGTTGCCGGTGATGTTGGCGCAGGGCGGCGGGGCCATTATCAATATCTCGTCGCTCGCCTCCATTCGCTGGACCGGCTATCCCTATTTTGCCTATTACGCCATGAAGGCAGCTGTAAATCAGGCGACTGTGGCGCTGGCCATGCAATATGCTCGGCAGGGCATTCGCGCCAATTGCATTCTTCCGGGAATGATCGACACCCCACTGATCTACAAGCAGATCAGCAATCAATATGCGTCTGTCGAGGAGATGGTGGCGGCGCGCAATGCGGCTGTCCCGGTGGGTCGCATGGGCGATGCCTTCGATATTGCCCGCGCCGCCGTTTTTCTCGCATCTGATGAGGCTAAGTTCATCACTGGCGTCTGTTTGCCGGTCGATGGCGGGCAAAGCTGTGCGGTGGGGGCGTTTTCCTGAGATGGCAACAACAACAACGATCCCGGTTGAAAAAGATCTGACGGGCGCGCGCGCGGTGGACCGGGCTCTGGCGCTGCTCTCCATGGTCGGGAGGCACGCGGAACGCGGCGTGGCGCTTTCGGTCATCGTGACAGAAAGCGGACTGAATAAGCCCACGGCCCGCCGCCTGCTGCTGGCTCTGATCCGCGCCGGCCTTGTGGAGCAGGATGAGGAAACGCGGCGTTATTACCTCGGCGAAGAAACCTATGTGCTGGGCAGCCTGTCATCGCGCCGGTTTGGCCTTCTTCAAATGGCGCAGGACGGCCTGACGCGCATTTCCCGCCGCTCGGAGGATTCGAGCTTCCTTTCCGTGCGCCGTGATACATTTTCCCTGTGCCTTTACCGCGAAGAAGGCACCTGGCCGGTGCGCACCCATGCGCTTCAGGCCGGTTTCGAACACCCCTTGGGTATTGGTGCGGGTTCGCTCGCCATGCTGGCGGCGCTGCCGGACGCCGAGGTGGAAAGTATCATTGCGGCCAATAGCGGGCTGATTGCCGCTAATTATCCCGGCATAACGCTTGAGGGCCTGCGCCGTGATGTCGAGTTGACGAGAGCCAATGGTTATTCGCTCAACCCCGGCCTGATCCTTTCTAATTCCTGGGGTATTGGCGTTGCCATCCGCGCGCCTGATGGCGCGTTAGCGGGAGCGCTGAGCATTGCCGCTGTGGACAGCCGCATGCGGCCGGAGCGCCAGCCGGAACTCGCAGCGCTGCTGCGCGAGGAAGTAACCCGCATCGAGACACGCATCGCAGAAATGATGGCCAGCCGCGCCCGCACGCGCGGTGAAGGCGACACGAAACGGCAAACGAGGAGAACGAGCAAATGAGCAAAGCGCAGATCGTCGGCTGGGCGCATTCGCCTTTCGGCAAGTCGGCCCTTGAAAATACCGAGCAACTGATGGCTTCGGTCGTGGCGCCGGCCATAGACCATGCGGGCGTCGATGTCAGTGATATCGACGGCATTTTCGTCGGCGTGATGAACAATGGCTTCTCGAAACAGGATTTTCAGGGCGCCCTGGTAGCGATGGGCGATGAGCGCCTCGCCTATACGCCGGCGGTGCGTTTCGAAAATGCCTGCTCAACAGGATCGGCCGCCCTCTACAGCGCCATGGATTTCATCGAAGCCGGGCGCGGCCGCATCGCACTCGTTGTCGGCGCCGAAAAAATGACGGCGCTGCCGACCGCAGAGGTGGGCGAAATCCTGCTCTCCGCCTGTTACCGTGCGGAGGAGGCCAATATTCCCGGCGGGTTTGCTGGTCAGTTCGGCCGCATCGCACAGGCATATTTTCAACGTTATGGCGACCGCTCGGAAGAGCTGGCGATGATTGCCGCAAAGAACCACGCCAACGGCGCGGTCAATCCCTATGCACATATGCGCAAGGATTTCGGCTTCGATTTCTGCAATACGGTTTCGGAC
>Ga0308172_1000507_pt1 | contig 47686 bp, 31 predicted proteins | sample PhyGR2_FD_202134 | JGI IMG/M metagenome (GOLD analysis project Ga0308172, IMG submission 202134) | Phyllosphere microbial communities from UC Gill Tract Community Farm, Albany, California, United States - DLSLSG.R2 | ecosystem: Host-associated > Plants > Phyllosphere > Unclassified | place: USA... | reverse complement strand
AGGCGGATGTTCACCATCATCAGCACCGCACCGAGCATCGGCACGGCGAAATAGCTCTCCAGATAGCGGTTGCTGTCCCAGTCCATCACCGCCACGGTATCGCCGTGCTTGACCCCAAGGGACGTCAACAGTCCGGCCAGCTGGCCGATGCGGGCCTGCAACGTGCGGTAGTCGAAGCGCACGGTGTCGCCGTAGACGATCTCCTGCTCGGGACGCACCGCCAGCGGCGTGAGCAGCAGCTGCTTGATCAGCAGCGGGTAGGCAGGGGCGTCGGGGGCGGGCGTGTCTGCGGCGGTGGCAAATGACATGGGGGTTCCTGGTGGGCGCGTGTCAGCGGCCGGGCGCGGTGGGAATGGACAGCTGCTCACGCTGCAACGCTGCTTCCGCGCACGGCATGGGCTGGATGCGGGCGTCCTGCGGCAGGGCGCGGGCGGGGTCCTCGAGGTGATCCCACACCTGGTCCATCGCCGCGAACATGTATGGCAGCAGCGGCACATAGCGCTTGCGGTAGTCGGGGAAGGCCAGCACCGCGTCGAAGTGCTGTGCGTTGTCCACGCGCCAGTAGGCGATCTGCGCCCCCGCCTTGCGCGCGAGGGGCACGTAGCGATCGCTGGTCATGCCGATCGGCACCAGCCCGTCGTCCATGCCGTGAATGACCACGATCGGCAGGCCGCGACGCGGCGCCTTGGCGGCCGCCTCGGCGATACCGGCGCGTACCCGTCGGGCATCGGCGCTGTCGCCTCGGCCAAGCGCGCGCAGGCAGTTCAGGCCCTGCAGCGGGTCCTCTGGCGAGCGTGCCGCATTGCCATCCACCAGCACCACGCCGCTGCCCGGCGGGATGCCGCTGCCTTCGCTCCACCAGCTGGCACGCAGCGCCGCTGCGGCCGGGCCAGGTATGCCGTCAGCGGCCGCGGCCGAGAAGCGGTACGCACAGGGATGCTCGCCCGCGCCGTAGCGTCCATAGGCCGACGCATAGGTCACCGCGATGGCACGCCACAGATCGAATCCGGTCGAGAACGCCCCAGCACGAAGCGCGCCGTCGCTCAGGCCGGCGTCGACCAGCTGCTGCCGCGCGGAGCGTGCCTGTGTTGCGGTGTCATCGCCTTGCACCTGCCCGGCGGTTTTCAGCAGGGCGCACCGCTGGCTCCCGGCCGCCGCGGCCTGTGCCTGCAGCGGCGGTTGTGGCAGATCCTCCAGCGCCAGCAGCGCGCAGGGCATCAGCAACGCGGCCTGGGTGACGAAGTCGTACAGCGGCGGTGCGCCGGCTACCGAGACGTTGGGTTCGCCGGCCACCATCGCATCGAACCAGTCGCCGTCGATCTCCGCGGCCCGCAGTACCGCGCCACCGCCGTTGGAGACACCCACACCCAGTGTGCGCGTCGTGGCCGGTGTGAACGGGGCGGATTCGGGGTAGGCGCGATCCAGTGCCTGCAGGCCGAACTGCAGCGCCTGCAACAGATGTTGGCCCCAGTCTGCTTCCGGGTTGTCGCCCGAATGGGCGTGCTTGAAGGCGACGCCGTGTGCGGCGGTTGGCGTGACGAGCGCGAATGCCAGCGCGCCCTGGGAGGCGGGCGTGCCGTCTGCCTGGAAGCCGATCTTGGCGTCCAGGTCGTAGTAGTCGCTCCCGGTGCCTTTGTCGGTGTAGGCGACTGCACAGCCGTGGGTCAGCCCCCAGCTGCCGGCCACCGCGATGGCGCCATAGATGCCGCGCGAGCCGGACGAGGCGGCGACCACCAGGCAACGTCGCGCGGCATCGAAGGTATCGGGCACCTGCACCAGTACGCGGTGCGGGTGGCGCGCGCCGGGGATGCGCGCATAGGCGGAGAATTCGCGGCCGGGCACCGCCTGCAGGCGGCCGTACACATCACCGAAACCGCCGCCGGGGGTGAGGTCCGCGATGCCGCGCCAGCTGCTCCAGATCGCGCGGCGCCGGGACTCGTCGGCTGTTGGCTGGGCCGGGTTGGCGAACGCCGGCGCGGTAGTGGAGCGCAGAGCGTCCAGTCCCAGTCCGGCGGTCAGCAGTTCATCGTGGCCGCGATGCGGGGTTTCCCGCCACTGCTCGAACACGGGGGCTGCGGCGGTGGCGCGGGGCGCGGCGGCATCGGCGATGGAGATGCCGCCCGGCAACAGGGCCAGCGCGGCGCACAGTGGAGCAAGGGAGCGATGAATGTTCATTGCGCCACCCTAGCAAGCCCGGCAGCCCGCGCCAGCGTACCTAGGTACCCGTGCCGAGCGGTGGACGATTTGCTAACCTCGGCTGACATGCCGACCCTGCTCATCGCCGACGATCACCCCTTGTTCCGCGCGGCACTGCATCGCGCGGCCGAGGAAGCCGTTGCCGATCTGCAGATCAGCGAGGCCGATTCCCTGCACAGCGTGCTCGAGGCACTCGAGAGCCAGCAGATCGACCTGATGCTGCTGGACCTGCACATGCCGGGCAACCACGGGCTTGCCGGGCTGGCGACCATCCGGGCGTTGCAGCCGGGGCTGGCGGTCATCATCGTGTCGGCCAACGAAGAGCCGCACGTGATCCGCCGTGCCATCGACCTGGGTGCTGCCGGCTATCTCCCCAAGAGTTCGGGGCTGACCGACCTGCAGTCGGCGCTGCTGAGCGTGCTGGACGGTGAGCGCTGGATTCCGGCGCTGCTGCGCGAGCCGGTGGCGCGGGTGGCGCCTTTCAGCAAGGATGCCGACCTTGCCGCACGTCTGTCCAGCTTGTCGGCGCACCAGTATCGGGTATTGAGCCTGGTGGCCGAAGGGCTGCTCAACAAGCAGATCGCCGACCGCCTGGGCGTACAGCTTCGCACGGTCAAGGCGCACATGACCCGCATCATGGGCCGGCTGGGCGTACGCAACCGCGCGCAGGCCATCCGCGTGCTGCACGAGATGGGGTTGACCGATCCCGCACGGCAGATCGAAGAAGCGCAGGACGCTTGATCCTGCGTCAGGCGGGGGCCGGGCGCGGGGTGGCCAGCAGGTGATTGATCGCCCAGCGCAGCGCCAACGGCTTGAACGGCTTGTTCAACAGGGATAGCCCCACCTCGCGCACCGCTTCGCGGGTGTCGCTGCCGGTATCGGCACTGAGAATCACCGTCGGCCGCGGCCCATGCACGGCGGCAAGGCGCGTCCACAGCCCAACCCCGGTATCGCCCTCGTCAAGGTGGTAGTCGAACAGCCACAGCGCGGCCTCGTGCGCGGCTGCACCCACTTCACTGCCGTCGCGCACGGCGACGACATCGCAGCCCCACGCAAGCAGCATCTGCCGCATGGCCTCCAGTGCGTCCGGGTCGTTGTCGACCACCAGCACGCGGATGCCTTTTAGGGTGCTGGTGCCGGTCGTGGCTTCAATCCGCGGCGCCGCGGGCGCAGTGGCTTGTGCCACGGTGATGGAGAAAGCCGAGCCGCGCTCGAGCACGCTGTGCAGTTCCAGCGGTGCGTGCAGCAGGTCGGCAATGCGGTGGGCGATGGTCAGGCCAAGGCCCAGTCCTTGGCCATTGCTGCGGTCGCCGCGGTGGAACTCCTCGAACACCACCGCCTGCTGTTCCACGGCGATGCCGGGGCCACTGTCATGCACCCCGATCGACAGCGTATCGCCCCGGCGACGCACGCCCAACAGTACACCACCGCTACGGGTGTAGCGGATGGCATTGGCCAGGAAGTTCTGCAGCACGCGGCGCAGCAGCAACGGGTCGCTGTGCACCCAGGCGCGGGTGCGGACATGGCGGAACTGCAGCCCGCGCGCCGCAGCCAGCACGGCGAACTCCTGCGCCAGCGGCTCCAGCACGGTGGACAGCGCGAACGGGCGGGGATCGGCCACCAGTCCACCGGCCTCCAGCCGTGAGATATCGAGCAGGCCCGACAGCAGGTCGTCGGTGGAATCTAGGGCGCCGCGAATCTGGCGCAGGAAGCTGTCCAGGAACTCAGACTCAATGTGCTGCGACATGGCGTCGGTGAGCAGCTGCGCCGCGTGCAGCGGCTGGATCAGGTCGTGGCCGACCGCGGTGAGGAAGCGGGTCTTGGCCACGTTGGCCCGCTCGGCTTCGTGCACGGCCTGCTCCAGCCGGGCGGTGCGGTCCTGCACGCGGCGTTCCAGGGTTTCGTTACTGCGCTTGAGGGCATCCTCGGCGCGGCGGAAGGCGGTGACATCGGTGAAGGTGGCCACGTAGCCGCCCCCCGGCATCGGGTTGCCGCGGATCTCCACGATGGTGTTGTCCGGGAATATCCGCTCGGACAGGTGCGGGGTAGCGCGGCGCATGTGGGCAACACGGCGCTGCAATGCCTTGTCGCGCGTATCACCGGGGCTGTCGCCGATCTTCAGTTGCCCCAATGCCCACGCCGTGAGGTTGACCACCGGCTGCCCCACCTGCAGCAGCTCCGGCGGGAATTTGAACAGCGCGGCATAGCGACTGTTCCAAGCCACCAGCTGCAGCTGGGCATCGACCACGCTGATGCCCTGGCTCATGTTCTCCAAGGCTGCTTCCAGCAGGCGCTGGTTGAAGCGCAGTACCTGGGTGGCCTCACCGACGGCGCGGGTGACCGCGTCCAGCGGTGCGGCGCCGCCATCGCGCGCGGCTTCCACCAGCAGCCGCGCCATGCCGGCGCCCACCACGGCGGTCAGCTCGCGTTCGATGGCAGTGACCCGGTCGTCATCCAGCATCTGCCCGGCGTGGCCGTCCATCAGCTGCCGTGCCCGTTCCGGGCCGAGGAAGCGACCGGCGGTTTTGCGCATCGACGCGGCGGCCACCGCGTCCCGTTGCCGGGGCAGCGAGGGGCGCACGGCGCGCGACACCAGCACCACGGTGGCCAGGTTGACCGCCAGGCTGGCGCCCATGCTGATGGCGATATGTCCCGGTTGCATGCGCAGCGAGAACATCGCCAGCCAGTGCAGTCCCTCGGGGCTGGCCGACGGCGGCGCGGTCGGGATCACCATCGGCAGCAATACCAGCCACAGCCAGACCAGTGAGCCCAGCACGATGCCGGCAATGATGGCCGGGGAGGGCGTGCGCGGGCGATACACCGCCAACAGCACCGCCGGTGCCAGTTGCGAGAGCGCGGTGAACGACATCAGGCCGAAATCGCTGAGCGCTTCGGTGCCGCTCATCGCGCGGCTGTACAGCCACGACATCAGGAACACGGCAACGATGCCGGCGCGCCGGAACGCCAGCACGCGCGGGCGCAGGTCGGCGCCGGTATTGAAGCCGGTGACGCCGCTCAGCAGGCGCGAGCCCACGCCGTGATTGCCGAGCATGATCGACAGGGTCAGCCCGGACAGGATCATCATGCCGGTGGCCGCGCTCAGGCTGCCCAGGTACGCCATCAATGCCAGTACGTGGTGGCCGCGTGCCTGCGGCAGGGCCAGCACGTACAGGTCGGGCGACATCGATGCCGGCAGCTGCGCGGCACCGGACAGCGCCATTGGCACCGACGGCAGGCCGATCAGCAGCAGATACAGCGGAAACAGCCAGCGCGCCGTTTTCAGGTCCGAGGACTGGCGCAGTTCGACCACGCCCACATGGAACTGGTGGGGCAGGGTGAACGCAGCCATCGCACCGAGCGCGACCATGGTCAGGAAATCCGGGATGACCGCCGGCGGTGGCAGGTGCGCCATCTTCTCAAGCAGGGGCGTGCCGGCCTGGTGCACCGACAGCCCGGCATACAGGCCGATGGCCAGCAGCGCCGTCAGTTTCAACAGCGATTCCAGGCCCAGCGCGACCACGATGCCGCGGTTGTGCTCGGTGGCCGATGCCTTGCGTGCGCCAAACAGCAGGGTAAACGCGGCCATGGTCAGCGCGAACCAGAACGAGATGTCCAGCTGCCACCCAACCGGCGCGAACTGATCGCCGAGCAAGGCGCCGAGACCCTGGCTGACCGCTTTGAGCTGCAGCGCGATGTACGGAATGATGCCGAACAGGGCGACCAGGGTGATGGTGACGCCCAGACCTTGATCGGTACGCAGCCGCGCGACCACCAGGTCGGCGATGGTGGCGCTGTTGTGCTGTTTGGCCAGGCGACCGAGGCGCGCCAGGAACGGCAGGCCGAAGGCGAAGATCAGCGCCATGCCGATCAGTGTCGGCGGAATCGGGAAGCCCCATTGCACGCCCTGCGAGGCGGCGCCGTAGTACGTCCACGCGGTGCAGTGCACGCCGAGCGACAGCGCGTAGATGGCCGGCCAGAGCCTGGACAGGCGGTGCCCCTGGCGCTCCCCCCACAGGGCGACGCCAAACAGCAGCACGGTCCACGCGATGCAGGCGAACAGGACGATGGTGGGCGTCAACATCGCTCCAGTGTAGAGAGAACCGCCGCCGCCGGGCAGTAGGCCGGCACGGGGTGGGGCAGTGCTAGGCGGTGAGCACGATCAGCGACAGCTGCTCGGCCACCAGCGCCACTTCGCCACCGGGGACAACCTCCACGGCCTTGTGCTGGGTCAGCAGCCACTGCCCCGGGTTGCGTGCTTCCAGTGCCAGCAGTCGCGAGCGCACCCGGACGTCGGCGCCGCTGGGCACCGGCGCCAGAAAGCGGACCTTGTTCAAGCCGTAGTTGAGGACATGGGCGATGCCGGGGAAGCCGGTCAGCCCGGCCACATCGTCTTCGACGGTAAGGGAGAGCAGCAGGAAGCCATGGGCGATGGTCTGCCCGCCGGGCAACCCCGCCTGTGCGCGGGCCGGATCGACGTGGATCCAGTTGTGGTCACCGGTGGCGTTGGCGAATGCATCGATGCGTGATTGCGCGAGGCGCGTGCTGCCACCCACGCGCTCGGTTGCGGCCCATTGCCCCAGCGGCTTCAGCGCGGAGGGCAGTTCGTCGATCCAGGATGTGGGGCTCATCGCACGCGCTCCAGCAAGGCCAGGATCGCCTTACGCGCTTCGGGCTCGGACAAGGTCGGCGCATGCCCCACCTCCGGCACTTCGACCAGGCGCGCGGTGGGGGAGGTCGCGGCCATCCTGCGTGCGACATCGGCCGGCAGGATGTCCGACAACGCCCCGCGCACCACCAGCACCGGCACGCGCGCCGTCAGCCCACGCACCGCGCGCCATAACACCGGGCGCAACAGCCACAACACCCAGGGCCGCGTGGTGCGGATCACCGCCGGGTCGTAGTCCAGCTCCAGCAGCCCATCGTCGCGCTGGCGGAAGGTATTGGTGGCCATCGTCTGCCAGTCCTCGGCAGTGAAGCGCGGGAACGAGGCCTTGCCGATGGCTTCCACGTAAGCCGTGGCCTGCGTCAGGTCCATCGGCGGTACCGGCTTGCCGGCGTACTTGCCGATCCGCGCCAGGGCTTCGCGCGGCACCTTGGGACCGGCATCGTTGAGCACCGCGGCGGCAATGCGCTCGGGCGCGCGGGAGGCGAGGGTGATGGTGACCAGCACACCCAGCGAGGTGCCGATGAAGACAGCCTTGTCGATGTTCTGCGACTGCAGCAGCGCCACCATGTCGTCGGCATACGCGCGCGGGTTGTAGCCGGATGGGTCCGGCGCCCGCGCCGACCGTGCCCGCCCGCGCAGGTCAACGGCAAGCACGCGCCAGCCGGCGGCGGTCAGCGCGTGTGCAAGGGCATCGAAGTCGGCCGCATTGCGGGTCAACCCCGGAATGCAGACCACCGTGCCGCGAGGCGGCTGCCCCGCGGCCGGTGCATGGTCGCGTGCATGCAGGCGCAGGCCATCGCTGCTGTTCCAGTACAGATCATCGTAAGACGGCGTCATGCACAAGCTTCCTAGAAATCGTAACGAACGCTGAGGCTATATTGGCGCGGCGGGCCATAGAAGCCTATCAGCGTGCCGACCGCCGGAATGTTGTAGCCGGTGGTGCGGTATTCCTTGTCGGCCAGGTTGGTGCCCTGCAGCGAGAAGGTCCAGGCATCGTCCAGCTTCCAGATCACACCGGCATTGACCAGGCCGTAGCCGTCCTGGCGGATCACCGGGCTCAGGTCGGTGGTCGGCCACACCTCGCTCTGGTAGCTGTAACTCACACGTGCGGACAGGTTGCCGCCATTGGCCAGATCGGTGCGGTACTCCACGTTCAAGGCGCCGGAGAAATCCGGTGCATTGGTGAACTTCATCTGGTCGGCCACGTTGACGCCACGGTCCATGTACTCATCGTACTTGGCGTCCAGCCAGGCCAGGTTGCCGGAGATCAGCCAGTGCTGGCTGGGCAGGTACTGGTATTCGATTTCCAGCCCGTTGATGGTGCCGGCGCCGGCGTTGGTGAAGTCGCCGAAGAAGGCATCATTGGTGCCGTCGCCATTGGTATCGATGCCGGTGAACACCGACAGCTGGATATCCTTGTACTTGTTGTGGAAGGCCGACAGGTTCAGGAATACGCGCTGGTCGAGGAAGGCCATCTTGCTGCCGATCTCAATGCTGTCGACGGTCTCGTCGTCGAACGGCTCGGCCGAGCGCGGCACGGCCACGGCGTTGGCGCGAATGTTGTAGCCGCCCGACTTGAAGCCGCGCGTCGCCAATCCGTAGACCATGACGTCCGGGGTGATCTGGTAGTCCAGCGACACCTTCGGCGAGACGTTCGTGAAGTTGGTCTTCTTGTCGAAATCCGCCGCCACCGCAATCGGACTGCTGAAGGTCGCATCGGCGTAGAAGCGGTTCAACACGATCGCGCGCTTGTCCTCGTCGGTGTAGCGGGCGCCGACGTCCAGCTTCAGCTTGCTGGTCAGGTCGAAGGTCCAATCGGCATACAGCGCGATGCTGTCGGTCAGCACCTTGCCGCGGGTATCGCCGAACTGAAGGTTGAAGAAATTGTTGCGGATCTGGCCACCGGCTTCACCGCTGAACTGGTAGAGACCCACCACGCCGCGCACCTTGCCACCGGCATCATAGTTGAGCTGCACCTCGTTGCTGACCTGGTTGTCGGTGTAGGCACCGCCCACATCGGCCAACTTGACCGGTGTGCTGTCGAAGTCGATGTTGGCATCGCTGTCCGATTCGCGCTTGGCCACCACGTACTTCAGTGCGAGGTCGTCGTTGGGACGCCAGTTTACCGTTGCCGACGCGCCCTTGGTCTCGACGCTGTTGATGTTGCGCATGCCCGACCGGATGTCGTAGCGGTCATCCATCGGCGGGTAGGCCGGGGTGAACGGGTTGGGTGCCAGCATCTTCGATCCGCGCATGCCGGATTGGTCGTCGATCCAGTCCAGGGCGAACTGCACGTCGAAATCGTCGCCCGCGTAGGCACCCACGTTGAGGCGGGCGGCGTTGATCTGCTTGTCGCTGACCGGCTGGCCATTGAACGTGTTCTCGCCGAAGCCGTCGCGGTTCATGCTGGCCACCGCCACGCGCGCCCGCAGGCCGCTGTCGGCGCCGCCGACCGGACCGCCGATGGCGGCCTTGGCGTCCAGCTGGCCGTAGTTGCCCACGGTGATCTGGGCGAAGCCTTCGTTCTGGGTGGGCAGGCCGCGCGAGATGTACTTGATCGCCCCGCCGATGGTGTTCTTGCCGTACAGCGTGCCCTGCGGACCGCGCAGCACCTCGATGCGCGATACGTCGAACACGTCCAGCAGCGCCCCCTGTGGGCGTGCGATGTACACGTCATCGAGGTAGATGCCCACGCCCGGGTCCGCGCCCCAGGTGGGATCGGACTGGCCAATGCCGCGGATGTAGGCGGTGACCGTGCTGCTCGCACCGCGCGCGGCGTAGATGGTCAGGTTGGGTACCTGGCCATCCAGGTCGCTGATGTCCTGGACATTCATCTTGTCCAGCGCCTCGGAGGTAAAGGCGGTGACGGCGACCGGCACCTCCTGCAGGGTTTCCTCACGCTTGCGCGCCGTTACCGTGATGCTGTCCAGGTTGGTGGCCGAAGCGGTGTTGCCTGCCGCCGGTGCGGCGCGTGGCGCCTCCTGTGCCAGTACCGGCCCGGAGGCCAACAGCGCGCCGATCATCAGGCTCAAGCAATTCCGTTTCATGCGGTCCTCCCCCAAGGCAGCTACGTTGCGGATGGCCCATTGCCACCCATGGAGCCTAGGCTAGCGGCGCCGCGGTGCACCGGCGAGTGGACCTAGGTCCAGTCGGCAGCGGTCGCCAGATCCGGATACTGGGCGCGTCCTCACCTGGAAGCGCCGTATGTCGTTACTGATCGTACTTGCAGCGCTGGGGTTCCTGATCCTGGTGGCCTACCGCGGTTACAGCGTGATCCTGTTCGCGCCCATCGCCGCCCTTGGCGCCGTGCTGTTGACCGACCCTTCGCTGGTGGCCCCGATGTTCACCGGCTTGTTCATGGACAAGATGGTGGGCTTCCTGAAGCTCTACTTCCCGGTGTTCCTGCTGGGCGCGGTGTTCGGCAAGCTGATTGAACTGTCCGGCTATTCCCGCTCCATCGTAGGTGCCGCAATCCGGCTGTTCGGCCCACAGCGGGCGATGCTGTCGATCGTGCTGGTCTCGGGCCTGCTGACCTATGGTGGCGTGTCGCTGTTCGTGGTGGTATTTGCGGTCTATCCGTTCGCGGCGGAAATGTTCCGCCAGAGCAACATCCCCAAACGCTTGATCCCGGCGACGCTGGGGGTGGGCGGTTTCAGCTTCACCATGGATGCGTTGCCGGGCACGCCGCAGATCCAGAACATCATCCCGACCACGTTCTTCTGCACCGATACCTGGGCGGCGCCTGTACTGGGCACGCTGGGCAGCATCTTCGTGCTTGCGGTGGGCATGGCGTACCTGGAGTGGCGCCGGCGCGTCGCGCAGTGCAACGGCGAGGGCTACGGCGACCCGGCCACCCTGGTGAACGAGCCGACGCCCTTCAGCGGCACGCATCTGGCGCACGCAGGTATTGCCGTGCTGCCGCTGGTATTGGTGTTCGTCTCCAACAAGCTGTTTACCCTGGGCATGCCGCACTGGTACGGCGGCGGCGAGCACAGCTTCGTGCCTTCGATCATGGGCAACGCCGCGCCGGTCGTGCAGGACGTGGCGAAGATCGGCGCGATCTGGGCGGTGGTGGGGGCGCTGCTGGTGGGCATCCTGTCGGTGCTGGCGCTGGCCTGGCGCCCGGTGGTGGCCCAGTTTGCCGAAGGCACCCGGGCGGCCATCAGCGGTGCGGTGCTGGCGGCCATGAACACCGCATCGGAATACGGCTTCGGTGCCGTGATCGCCGCGTTGCCGGGTTTCATGGTGGTGGCCAACGCGTTGGGCTCCATCAAGGATCCCCTGCTGCATGAGGCGGTCACGGTGACCGGCCTAGCCGGCGTCACCGGCTCGGCGTCCGGCGGCATGAGCATCGCCCTGGCGGCGATGTCGGAGACCTTCATCGCCAACGCGCAGGCGGCCGGCATCCCGATGGAGGTATTGCATCGAGTCGCCTCGATGGCCTCGGGCGGCATGGACAGCCTGCCGCACAACGGTGCGGTCATCACGTTGTTGATGGTGACGGGCCTGACCCATCGCCAGGCCTACAAGGACATTTTTGCGGTGACTGTCATCAAGACCCTCGCGGTGTTCGTGGTGATCGGCATCTACTACGCCACCGGCTGGGTTTGACAGCGGCGTCGCAGCACCCTCTGGAAGGCTGGTCCACGAGGATTCCCGGAACCACTTCATCCACGACTCACGCATGAGGATCTGGCAATGAACTCTGGAATCAATTCGATCAAGGCGGCCGTACTGGTGCTGTGCACCTGGCTGGCAACGGCGGCAAGCGCCTTCGCGGCAGGGCCCGCCGGGCATTGGGATGTGGGCCTGTTCGGCAATGTCTTCGGTGCCCGCGAGTACCAGGTGTGGGTGCCCGCGGGTTACGACGCCACGCAGCCGCTGCCTGTGCTGCTGGTGCTGCACGGCTGCGTGACCGGGCCGAACCTGATGGGCGAGGCCTCCGGCTTCAACGATGTGGCCGACACCGAAGGCTTCCTGGTGGTCTACCCCCGGCAGAACGTCACCGCCAACCCCGCACGCTGCTGGAACTGGCAGCTGCCGATCAACCAGGCGCGCGGCAGCGGCGAGGCGTCGATTCTGGCCGGGATCGTGGACCAGGTGAAGGGCAGCTACAGCGTCGATCCGCGCCGGGTCTACGTCACCGGCATTTCGGCCGGCGGTGCGATGACCTCGATCATGCTGGCCTGCTATTCGGACGTATTCGCCGCCGGTGCAATCCATTCCGGTGGCATGTACAAGGGGGCCACCACCGTGTCCGGCAGCGCCTACGCGCTCTTGGCGGGCAGCATCTATTCGCCGGACAGCAACGGCCGGCTGGCCTGGCAGTGCTCGGGTTCGCCGACGCCGCGACCGATCCCGGTGCTGGTGTTCCATGGCACCGCCGACAGCACGGTGAACCCGGTGAACGGCCAGCAGGCCGTGCGCCAGTTCCTGCAGACCAATGACCTCGCCGACGATGGCCTGGACAACGACTCGGTGAAGTACGTGCCGACCAGTACCTACAACGGGCAGGTGCCGGGCGGGCGCGCGTATCGGGTTGACACCTACACCTACGGCGGCAGGACGCTGGCCCAGCATTACGTGGTGCAGGGGATGGGGCATGCGTGGAGTGGCAGCCAGACGGGATTGCCGTTCACCGATCCCAATGGGCCCGATGCCACGCTGATTACGTGGGTGTTCCTGAAGGATCAGCTGCGCTGAGCCCATGGAATGAAAGGCCGGTAGGGGCGGACCGTTGGTCCGCTACCGCCAAGGCAGAGCGAGCCATCGTAGAGCGGACCGTTGGTCCGCTGCCGCCCGCGGCATGGCCGGTAGCCGCCCAACCTCCCGCGACAGGCGTGCGCACCATCCATCCGCTATCTTTAGGTCCCTTTCCGCCTCCCAACCAAGCGCCGACGCATGCGAGCTACTTCGATGGTTGTTCGACACAGGCTATGGCTAAGTTGCCTCGTAGTATCCGCTGCGCTTCTGGCCGCCGGATGCACCGCCGAAAAAGCCCCAACGAAGGATCTGGCGGCGGACATCGACGAGGTCGCCGCAACCCTCATCGAGCAACCCTTGCTGCACTCCACCTCGATCGGCGTGGTGTACCGGGGCCAGGCGTTCATCCGGCACCGCGGCGACATGGAAGCAGGGAAGCCAGGCCCTCCGACCGACGCGACCCTCTACGAAATCGGCTCGTTGAGCAAGACCCTGGCCGGTACGCTGATGGCCAACGCCGTCCTGGAGCACAAGGTGGGTCTGGACGACGATGTTCGGATGTACCTGCAGGGGGACTACCCGAACCTGCAGTACAAGGGGGAGCCCATACGCGTTCGCAACCTGCTCTCCCATACCAGTGGTCTGCCGAACATGCTGCCGGCGCGTGCGAACACGGTGTTGGCCGACTTCACCGATCACCGTACGCCCGGCGAACTCAATGCCCTGTACGCGCAGTACGGCCAGGCGGATTTCCTCAGGGATCTGCACACGGTCGAGATTGCCGGCATGCCCGGAAAGGAGTACGCCTACTCAAGTGCCGGAACGGAGCTGGTGGCGCACATCCTGGACGTGGTCCACAAGCGCGACTACGAAACGCTGTTGCGCAACGTCCTGGATGATTCTGCGGGCATGACGGGTGTCAGGATCCGGCTGGACGGTGCCGAGGCAGCCCGCCTTGCGGTTGGGTACCACAGCGACAACCCGATGCCGACCACGCCGATGCCGCAGTTGCCGTGGGGCGCTTCCGGAAACGTGAAGGCGACCGTTCCCGAGATGGTGAAGTACCTCAAGTTCCAGCTGGCCGCTGGGCCGGTCGTGGCGGAATCGCATCGCGCCCTGGTCAAATTCGATCCCGAATTCAGCGTCGGCTACTTCTGGAACATCGTCAGCAGCGACGCCTTGAAGGGCGTCTACTATGCGCACCATGGGGGCGTACCACGGTCGCAGTGCTACATCTACATCGTGCCCAAGTACGACCTGGGCATATTCGTGATCACCAACCAGAGCGGCGACGATACGGCGCACGCCATGGAGGCGGCGATCGACACGCTGGTCGAGAGAATCGCCGCGCGCGAGAAGGCTGCGGGTTCGGCCTGAAACACCGGGCCGAACCCTGACCGGCTGACCTCAGTCCGGCAGCTCGCACTTCATTTTGCCGTCGACGTAGTAAGGCTTGGGCACATTCGGGTTGTCGCTGGTCTTCTCGAAGACCACTTCGAACGAATCGGCGTCCGGCGAGCCCTTGCGTTCGGTGCAGGCCTCCTGCAGCTTCTTCTTCACCGCCGTGATACCGGCATCGCGGTTGGCGCCGTCTGCGCTGTTGGTCAGGTTGACGGTTTCAGCGGATGCCACTGCACTGAAGCCCATCAGGCAGCCGGCAATCATCAGCGTGTGCAGTTTGGTCATGGCGCTTTACCTTGTGGACGCGAAGGGGCTCCAGCATAGGGCGACGCGGTGAAGATGCCGTGGTCAGATGGCTCGGGGCGGGGAGGGCGCGTGGAGCAGGGCGGGCGGAAGCGCGTGCTTCACGCTAGGATGCCTGGATCGGTACAAGGGCGACGTGCCATAGGGACAGCAATGGATATGCATGTACAGGCGGAGGTGGATGCACCGCGGCCACGAAGCACAGAGGAGCTGACCTTCCAGTGGCTCTACCGACGCGTGCAGGGGCTGATAGACACCAGCATCTATCCCAAACCGGGCAGGGTGGAAAAATGGTCTGTCCGGGTTGGCGTGGGGGCCGCGGCCATCGGCGTGCTGACCAGCCTTGTCCCGGGCCGGTGGCTTCCTGGGGATGTGGCCCTGATCGTCGTCGTGGCCTGCCTGGTCGTTGAGTGCGTCGGTTTCGTCCTTGGCGGCATTCTCGCGGCCCGTAGGGAAATTCGCCAGTACACCCAGCCCAGGCTGTCGCATGCCATGGAAATGGACGGGGAGTTCGCCCATTGGCAAGAAGTGATTGCCGATCTTCGTGCCTTTCCTAGAGCCCAGCGCCAACAGCGCCTGCGGTATATCAGCAGCCTGCGAACCAGCATGATTGATAGCATGGGCCTGATGTACGGTGGGCTGCAGCGTCTTGGGCCGTTTCCGCTGCTGCTGGCTCTTTACCTGCAGTTCCGTGGTTGGAAGTGGGGGGAGTGGGGAGCTGCGTTCGATGTAGGCTGGACGGGGGCACTGCTTATCTTTGGTCTGGCGCTCTTGTATCTACTCGGCTGGGTGCTGATCGGGCAGCGTGTACGTTTGGATACCTACGTTGCCTTGTTGGAGGCTTCCATCCAGGAGCCCGAACCGGATACGGGCTTACAATGACGGGCGCCGACTCCGGCGCTCAGAAAATAGAAGCCTCCACAGCATGGCACCCTCGATGAAAAAACTGGCGTTTGTCGCTTTTGCTGTCTCCATCTGCATCCCTCTCGCCGGATGCATTGCCCCTTTCCGAGTGAAGGCGCGCGCCTACGCAACGGCCGACACGGCCTCGCCAGCGAAGCCGGATTCCCCGTCGCCGTCAGCGCCCCCGAAGTGATGGGTGGCGCAGCGTCGCCTTGGCCGCGCTAGTCTGGAGCGCGGTGAGGCAGGCCCGAAATGGTGCTGAACTCGCCGTGCTTGCCACCGTCAGCGGGCTCTGCACCACCCGTGCTGTTCAAGTCGGCCGGCCGCTGAGCCTGGCAGCTATTCAGGGCGGGGCGCCCGACTGGCGCCGGTCGGGCGCATCGATTCGTTCACAGGCCCTGCTCTATATTCCGGTCATGACGCCGCGCACTGCGGCTGGACCAGGAGGCTCTCCATGAAAGCCGGTCGTTTGTTTGGCATCGCCCTCGGCGTGGTAGTGGCGACGGTTGCGGCCCCGGTCTGGGCCGATCCTCCGCATCATGCACGGGGCAACGGCCCGCCGCCCCATGCGGGCGGCCCCCACAATCGTGACGCACCACCGCCGGGGTGGCAGAAGAAGGCCTGGCGTCGTGGTGACCGCTTGCCGTGGGCGGAGGTTGACCGGCGCTACTGGGTGGACGACTACGCGCAGTACCGTCTGCGGGACCCCGGCCGCGGGCAGCGGTGGGTTCGGCAGTCGGATACGGACTACCTACTGGTAGAGATCGCGACGGGCGTGATCATCGACGCCCTGCGCCGCTAGCGGTCCTTGCACAGAATCGCAGGGATTCGGGCTGTAGGTTCAAGCGGCGTCAGCCACCTTGCTCATCGATGTCCCAGAAGCGGCTTGCCGCTTCTGGCGATGGCAGCCGTCCTGAGGCCAGCCCAGGCCTCGATACCGAATCGCGCATGATCAGCTGGTGCGCCAGCACATGATTGACCGTGACGCGTCCCGAGGACGGCGTGCGGCGAATCTCCCGCAACAGGATGTCGACCGCACTGTCTGCCATCTCGGCCACCGGCTGATGGAGGGTGGTCAGTTCCGGCCACACCATGGTGGATGCCGAGGTGTCATCGAAACCGACCACTGAAAGATCACCCGGTACCTCGAGGCCGCGACGATGCGCCACGGAAACAACGGCCGATGCCATGTCATCGTTGCTGGCGAAGATTGCGCTGGGAGGCGGCTGCAGGGTCAGCAGCCGTTCGGCCGCGTCCAGTCCGGAGCGGTAGGTGAAGTAGCCGGGTTGGACCAGCGCGGGGTCATAGCCGATGCCGGCGTCAGCCAGCGCATCCCGGTAGCCCTGCCAGCGGTGCGCGCTCGCGGTCTGGTTCGGATCGCCCTTGATGTACCCGATGCGCGTGTGTCCGTGGGTGATCAGGTGCGACACCATGTCGTGGCTCGCCTGGCGATCATCGATGCGCACGCAGGAAATTCTGTCGTTGAGATGGCTGGACGCAATGGACACCACCGGTATGCCGGCGCCGACGAACTGGTCGACGATCGCCTTCGATTCACACAGAGGCGGCGGAAGAATCACGCCCGCTACGCTGCTGGACAGCTGCCGTGCTGCTTCGCAGCGTGCCTCGGTATCCAGTTCATCCCAGGTGGCGATCACCAACTGCGCCGCCGCCCGGGTGGACCCGCGCAGCGCACCCACCAGCAGTTCGCGCAGGTAGCTGGAACTGGGATTGGTGTAGATCAGCGCGATGCAGGTGTGCTGTGCCGCCGCCAGCGCGCTTGCCGCAAGATTGGGCCGGTAATCCAGTTCGCGCACGCTGCGCATGACCCGTTCCCGGTTGGCGTCGCGCACGCTGGCATGGCCGTGGATGACGCGCGACACGGTCATGGCCGACACCCCGGCATGGGCCGCAACGTCGTCAATGGTGATGCCGCTCGCTTTCCGACGGGCCGCTTTGGGGCTGTTCTTCAAGGGCTCGGCTCCTTTGCTGCGCTGCATGATGACAAGCGTTATCCCGGGTGATTAGTCTGCGCCCGTGACGTGATGGTAGCGCTACCACTGTGCCGGGGTAAGGCCAGCGGGTACCCCCCCCCTTTACCACGCGGCTGTTCTGGCAAGCCTGAAAGCGAGTTGAGTCGCAGCGAGCGCACAGCGCGCTGCGATGTTCGGTGTGGAAGACGGGCATCGCCCGTACGTGCCCCTGGAGGGGCGGTACATCCATTCGATCGTATGTCAGAGGGGAGAGTCATGAGCGCGTTTTCGATCCGTCGTACCGCAGGCCGGAGGGCTCGTTCATGAGCCGTACGCTGGCGAAGTTCACATCCAGGGCCATGTTCACCTTCGTAGGTGGCGTCCTGGTCATCAATCCCGCATTTGCACAGGACGCCTCGACGCCTGCGCCGGTTGCCCAACCGCAGGCCCAGCCCAGCCCGACACAGCTGGACACGGTGCAGGTCACCGGCATCCGCAACAGCCTCAGCCAGGCGATGGATATCAAACGCGACTCGGCCGGTGTGGTGGATGCGATCAGTGCCGAGGACATCGGCAAGTTCCCCGACACCAACCTGGCCGAGTCCCTGCAGCGCATCACCGGTATTTCCATCGAACGCCGTGACGGTGAGGGCGCGCAGGTAACAGCGCGTGGCTTCGGTCCCCAGTTCAATATGGTGACCCTCAACGGGCGCCAGATGCCGGGCGCGGATGCGTTCGGTGCGTCGGGCCAGGTAGCCATCGGCGGCGTGGACGGCGGTACCCGCGCCTTCAACTTCGCCCAGTTGGCCGCTGAAGCCATCAATGGCATCGAGGTCTACAAGACCAGCCAGGCCAACGTGCCCAGCGGGGGTATTGGCGCCACCATCAACATTCTGACCGCGCGCCCGTTCGATCATGAGGGCACGGTCGCCAGCGTCGGCGCCAAAGCCGTCTACGACAAGAGCCAACCGTTCGCTGACGATCTGACACCGGAACTGTCCGGCATCTTCAGCTACAGCAATCCGGACAAGACCTTCGGCGTCGGACTGAGTGCCAGCTACCAGAAGCGCAAGGGTGGCTCGGTGCAGGCCACCAACAACTACTGGAACATCCAGCCGTGGACCGGCACGATGCCCGGCAACCCGACCGTGGTCAATGCACCGGCGGTGGGCGCGCTGTACGGTCGCCCGAACGACCTTCGCTATGCGTTTTCCGAGTTCGAGCGCGAGCGCATCAATGGCCAGGCCGTGCTGCAGTTCGCGCCGACGGACGCGGTGACCTTGACCCTGGACTACACCTATTCGACCAACGAGATCACCGAGAATCGTGGCGAGCAGGGCATGTGGTTGCAGAACAGCAACTACACCGATGTCACGTTCGACACCAGCGGTGCGGTCGCTACGCCGATCTATATCCGTGAAATCGCCGGCACCAAGGATTTCGGGCTTGAACAGCAGCGCAGCATGCAGAAGTACAAGCTGGGATCGCTCGGCTTCAATGCACTGTGGAACGTCACCGACCGGTTCAAGCTGACCTTCGACGCGCACAACTCGAAGAACGAAAGCCGGCCGAACGATCCGCTCACCGGGGGCGGATCGATCTTCAGCAGCATCGCAGGCACCAACAACTGCACCACCGGGCCGCACTGCGGTGGGTCATGGGTGCAGGAAATGAACTTCAACAACGGCCTGCCGGTGGGCACCCAGGTCTGGTACCCGAGCACGGCCGATGCCATCGCCAAGACCAACGGCGTGGTCAACCCGGGCTTCGTGCCGGGCGAGATTGGTTCGCAGGTGCTGCGTATCAATTCGCAGAGCCAGGTGAGCGAGATCAAGCAGGGGCGCGTCGACGGTGAGTGGAGCTTCGACAAGGGCCGCTTCCAGTTTGGCGTGGACTCGAGCAAGCAGACCACCCATCGCATCCAGGCCGCGGAGAATTACAACACCCTGGGCGACTGGGGCGTGGCCAACGTTGACGGGGATGTTGCCAACGGGCTGATGGACCTGCTGCAACCGGTCAACATCGTCGGGTTGTTCAACGATTACAACGCCAACAGCTTCACGGCCTGGCGCGGCGATGCCGGCCGCCTGGCGCAATGGGCGGCGGACAACTATGGCGCCAATCTCGGCGTGAGCCCGCAGCGCGCCGCCGACAACCTGGTGGAGGAGAAGACCAAATCGGCCTATTTCCAGGTCGAGCTGGACGGCGAACTGGGCGGCCTGCGCACCAATACCCGCCTGGGCGTGCGCTATGAAACCACCGATGTGGTGTCGACGTCGGTCATCGCCATCCCGGAAGCCATCGAGTGGCAGTCCAACAACGACTTCCGCGTGGTGTTGTCCGACGAGCAACAGCCGTTCACCGAGAAAAACAGCTACAGCTACATCCTGCCCAACCTCGACTTCAGCATCGACCTCATGGACGACCTGAAGGGTCGCGTCTCATTCGGCAAGAGCATCGCGCGTGCGCCGATCGGCAACCTCTACGCAGGCCCGACCGCACAGCAACCGTTTGGCTCGGTGCTGATCGATCCGTCCTCGCGGGCCAGCGGCACCGCCCAGAACCCGCAGCTGAAGCCGCTGGAGTCGGACAACCTGGACCTGGCGCTGGAGTGGTACTTCGCGGACGCCAGTTATGTGTCGGTGACGTACTGGAACAAGTCGGTCGACAATTTCATCGGCAACACCATCGTGCAGGAGAACCTGTACGGCCTGCGGGATCCCACCGCCGGCCCGGATGCGCAGGCCGCCCTGGCATTCCTCAACAGTGGCGCCTGCATCACCCAGGTGGGCGCAGCCAATGCGGCGGCGTGCTCGGCCAATGACACCGCGTTGTTCACCGCGCTGGCCCTGCTGCGCAACAACCCTGCCGGGTTGGGCGCCTACACCGGTACCGATGCCCAGGTGCTGGCGACCGAAGCGGCCTACGATCTGTACGGCAACGCCGCTGACCCGTTGTACCAGTTCAACGTCAACCGCCCCATCAACCAGAACAAGGCCAAGCTGCACGGCTGGGAGCTGGGCGGGCAGTATTTCTTCGGCGACACCGGCTTTGGCGTCCTGGCCAACTACACCATCGTCGACGGCGATGTCGGCTACAACAACGCGGGTGACCCGGGCATCGACCAGTTCTCGCTCACGGGCCTGAGCGACACGGCCAATGCGATGCTAATGTACGAAAAGTACGGCTGGTCGGTCCGCTTGGCATGGAACTGGCGTGACCAGTACCTGATTCTGGCCAACCAGGGGGCCAGCCGGAATCCGTACTACGTGGAAGCGTACGAACAGTGGGATCTCAGCGTGAACTACACCCTGGATGATCACTGGTCGTTCGGCCTGGAGGCGATCAATCTGACCGGTGAAGACGTCCGCTGGCGTTCACGCACGTCCGAGATGATCGTGAAGCTGGCAGATCAGAGTCCGCGTTACATGCTTGGCGTTCGTTACAGGTTCTGAACGGAGGGTGCCGCTGCACGTGCAGCGGCACCTGTTCACCGCTCCTGAGGGGATTGGACAGCACCATGCCGCGTTACGAAATGCTCAACAACATCGCCCATCGCGACCTGCGGGTGGCGACCGGCTTCGGGCCCGAATATGGCGACGCGGTGGGCATGGTCCCGGCCTACCCAAGCGAGTTTGCCGAGCTGCAGCGCGAGTACCCCATCTTCCTTCGCAAGGACACTGCGACGGGCCGGTGGCAGTCGGTCGTGCTGCTGGGGTTCGAGCAGCACGAGAATCTGTTTCTGCAGGACGGTCGCTGGAATGCGTCCTATCTGCCCGGGGCAGCGGCCAAGGGGCCGTTCCTCATCGGATTCCAGGAGCACCAGGTCGACGGTGCGTTCACCCAGGAAGCGGTGCTGCACGTGGACCTGGATCATCCCCGCGTCAATGCGATGCAGGGCGAGCCGGTATTCCTGCCGCAGGGCGGCAACACCCCCTACCTGGACCACATCGCAGGCGTGCTGCGTGGCATACACGATGGCCACGCGTTCGGGGCGGACATGTATGCGATGTTCGATGCGAAAGGCCTGATTCAACCCCTTGCCCTGGACGTGCAGATCGATCCGCAGCATCGGATCGGCGTCAATGGCCTGCACGCGATCGACCGTGACCGCCTGGCCCTGCTGGACGGTCCTGCGCTGGCTGAACTCAATCGCGCCGGGTACCTGGAGGGTGCGTATCTGATGCTGGCGTCACTGCACAACATGCGCCGTCTGATCGCCGAGAAGCAGCGACGCCTGCGCATGCACGATGCCGCCGTTGCGGCCGGGGGACACTGACCCGTGCTGGACGGCGCCGCCATGCACACCCTGGAAGGCCTGGACCCGGCCGCACTGCCGATGGAGGCGTTGGTGGCCGCGGGAATGCCGGTGGTGCTGCGGGGCATCGCGCGCGACTGGGGGGTGGTGCAGGCCGGGTTGCGCTCCACGCACGAGGCGATGGACTATCTGCGCGGTTTCGATGTCGGCGTGCCCGTGCCGTATTCCTTCGGCGGGCCCGAGATCGAAGGACGTCCGTTCTACAACGCCGATTTCACCCGGTTGAACGTGGAGGTCCGGCGTGGATTGCTGACGCAGGTGCTCGACGAGATTGCCGACACCTTCGACGACCCGAAGCCACCCACCTATTACGTGGCGTCGCTGCTGATCGATCGGGCGCTTCCCGGGTTTGCGCAGTCCAACGACGCCGGCTTGGCGGGGCAGGGCATCGAGGCCTCGGCCAGCATCTGGATCGGCAACCGCGTGACTGCTTCCTGCCATTTCGACACCCCGGAGAACCTGGCGTGCTGCGTAGTGGGCCGACGCCGGTTCACCCTGTTTCCGCCGGAGCAGATCGACAATCTGTATCCGGGGCCGCTGGAGCCCACGCCAGGTGGCCAGGTGGTCAGCGTGGTGGATATGGACCGCCCCGACTTCGCGCGCCATCCCCGGTTCCGTGACGCGCTCGCCAGCGCGCAGACGGCCGTGCTGGAGCCCGGCGATGCGATCTTCATTCCGAGCATGTGGTGGCACCACGTGCGCAGCCTGATGCCGTTCAACGTGCTGGTGAACTACTGGTGGCGCAGTTCGCCGCACTTCCTTTCCTCGCCGCTGCCGGCGCTCCAGCATGCAATGTGGGCGCTGCGCGATCTGCCGCCCCGCCAGAAACAGGCGTGGTCGGAGATCTTCGCGTACTACGTTTTCGGACCCGGCGAACGCGCAGGGCAGCACCTGCCGGACGTGGCCCGGGGTGAACTGGCGCCGTTCGACGAGACACAGGCTCGGCGCACCCGCGCGCAGCTGCTGGCTCGGCTCAACCGCTGATGGGAGCATTGCATTGAACGTGGCGGACACAACACACGGGCGCATCCGCAAGGTGGTCATCGCCGGCGGCGGTACGGCAGGCTGGCTGGCCGGCTGTGCGCTGTCCCATCAGTTCCGCGACCAGCTGGACATCACCCTGGTGGAGTCCGAGCAGATCGGCACCGTGGGCGTCGGCGAGTCGACGGTACCGCCCATCCGTACCTTCCACCGCTTTCTGCAGATCGACGAGCAGGAGTTCCTGCGCGCCGTCGCCGGCACGTTCAAGCTCTCGATCTCGTTCGAGAACTGGCGTCGCCCCGGGGACCGGTTCATCCACCCGTTCGGCACCATCGGGCAGGGCACCTGGGCCACGCCGTTCCATCATTTCTGGCTGGACAGCCTGCGCCGCGGCATGCCGTCGGACCTGGGCGACTTCTGCCTGGAGAGCGTCGCCTCACGCGGCGACCAGTTCTCGCTGGAGACCCAGCCCGCGCTCAACTACGCGTACCACTTCGACGCCGGGCTGTATGCCAGGTTCCTGCGAGGCAAGGCCGAAGGGCATGGTCTGCGACGGGTGGAGGGAAAGATCCGGGAGGTCAGGCAGCGTCCCCACGACGGCTCCGTGGCGTCACTGGTGCTGGAGGATGGGCAGGTCATCGAGGGCGACCTGTTCATCGACTGCACCGGGTTCCGCGGGCTGTTGACCGAGCAGACCCTGCATACCGGCTACGAGGACTGGCACGAATGGTTGCCCAGTGATCGCGCCGTTGCGGTGCAGACCGAGGCGGTCGCGCCGCCCGTTCCGTACACCCGTGCCATTGCACACGAGGCCGGCTGGCGCTGGCATATCGCGCTTCAGCACCGGGTTGGATGCGGGCTGGTGTTCTCCAGCCGGCACATGTCCGATGACGAGGCACAGGCCAAGCTGCTGCGCGACGTTGACGGTCCGCCCCTGCGCGACCCCTGGTTGGTGCCGTTCCGCAGCGGGCGCCGGTTGAAGGCGTGGAACAAGAATGTGGTGGCGCTCGGGCTTGCCAGTGGCTTCATCGAGCCGCTGGAATCGACCAGCATCCACCTGACCATCAGTGCCGTGGTCCGCCTGATCCAGCTGTTCCCGATCGACGGCATCAGCCCGGCGCTGGTGGCGCTGTACAACGATGTCAGCCGCCAGGAAATGGAGCACGTGCGCGACTTCATCATCCTGCACTACCACGCCACCCAGCGCGACGAGCCGATGTGGAAGGCCTGCCGCGAGATGGCACTGCCGGAGTCGCTCGCGATCCGGCTGCGCGCCTGGCGCGAACGTGCCCATGCCTGGCAGGACCCCGGTGAGCTGTTCCGCGTGGATTCCTGGACCAGCGTGTTGATGGGGCAGGGCATCCAGCCCGGTCCGCCGCACCCGCTGGCGGCGGCCATCAACGACGCAGACCTGCGGACGCTGCTGGCGCGGATTCGGCAGCCGGTGCAGCAGGCGGTCGCAACGATGCCGTCGCAGGCCGCCTTCATTGAACGCTACTGCAAGGCAGCGGCGGACGTATGGCCACGGCGCTCCGCCGTGGCGTAGCAGAGCCGCACGCTGCGGCTTGGAAATGGTAGCGCTACCTTCAACAACAGGCGAGGGGGAAGACGATGGATCTGGTGGCTGGAATCGACGCGGGTACGCAAAGTCTGAAGGTCGTGGTCTACGACCCTGCCGGGCGGCGTCTCATTGCCAACACCAGCGCGCCCCTGGACCTGGCGTCCGACGCCGATGGGAGCCGCGAACAGCGCCCGGCCGATTGGATCGCCGCACTGCATGCCTGCTTCCGTGCGGTTGATCCCAAGATACGGTCCCGCATCGCCGCACTGGCGGTCTCGGGCCAGCAGCACGGCTTCGTGCCGGTGGACGCGGCAGGGGAGGTGCTGGCACCGGCCAAGCTGTGGTGCGACACCAGCACCTCGGCGGAGTGCGTGCAGATCATGGACGCGGTGGGCGGAACCGCGCGCACCATCGCACTGGCGGGCAATCCGGTGCTGACCGGCTATACGGCATCCAAACTGCCGTGGACAAAGGCCCACCGGCCCGAGGCCTACGCGCGTCTTGCCAGCATCCTGCTGCCGCACGACTACCTCAATTTCGTATTGACCGGCCAGCGCTTCTGCGAATACGGGGATGCCTCGGGCACGGGCTGGCTGGACGTGCGGACCCGCACCTGGTCAACCGAGCTGCTGCGCGCGACCGATCCGGATCGCGACCTTGCCGCGTGCCTGCCGCGCATCGCCGCGCCCGAGGAAGTGTTCGACATCGACCCGTCCACCGCGGCGGCGCTGGGCCTGCCCGCGACAGTGAAGGTGGCCGTCGGCGGTGGCGACAACATGATGGCCGCCATCGGCACCGGCTGCGTCGCACCGGGTCGCCTGACGGTGAGCCTGGGCACCTCGGGCACCCTGTTCGCCTACTCCGACACCCCGGTGGTCGACCCCGACGGGGCGTGGGCCGCGTTCTGTTCGTCCACCGGCGGCTGGCTGCCGCTGATCTGCACGATGAACTGCACCGTGGTGACCGAACAGGTCGCCGATGCCTTCAGCTTCAGCACCCGGTACGGCGACGGGCACCTGCGCGCGACCGCGCCCGGGGCCGACGGCCTGGTAATGCTGCCGTTCCTCAATGGCGAGCGCACGCCGGACCTGCCGCTTGGCAAAGGGGTACTGGCGGGTCTGGACACGACCAACATGACCCCGGCGCACTTCTACCGCGCGGCCATGGAAGGGGCGACGTACACCCTGAAATATGGCTATGACGCCTTTGTCCGCGCGGGCATGCGGTTCGACCGCATCGTGCTGACCGGTGGCGGCAGCAACAGTGCGCAGTGGCGGCAGATAGTGGCCGATGTGTTCGGCCTTCCGGTGGACGTACCGACCCAGCCCGAGGGCGCGGCGTTCGGTGCGGCATTGCAGGCGCTGTGGGCCTTGGGTCACGCCCGCGGTGATGCCGCTTCCATCGCCGACATAGCGGACCGGCACGTGGCGGTCGACCCGCTGCAGTCCGCACAACCCGATCCAGCGCGCACGGCCGCCTACGCCGCGGCGTATGCCCGTTTTCTTCGCCATCTCGATGCCATCACGCCGTTGTATCGCGGCTGATATCCCTTTTTTCGCGACACCTCGCACAACGACAGGAAGACGCACCATGAGCAACCAGCCCTTCATCGGCGGCAAGGAATACTTCCCCGGCATCGGCCGCATCCCCTTCGAAGGCCGCGGCTCGGACAATCCCCTTGCCTTCAAGGTCTATGACGCAAACAAGGTCATCGGCGGCAAAACGATGCAGGACCACCTGCGTTTTGCGGCCTGCTACTGGCACACGTTCTGCAACGCCGGCCATGATCCGTTTGGCCCGGGCACGCGCCACTTCCCGTGGGAGACCGGCTCGCCGATGGGCACCGCCGAGGCGAAGGTGGACGCGGCATTCGAGTTCTTCACCAAGCTCGGCGTGCCGTACTGGTGCTTCCACGATATCGACCTGGCGCCGGACGCCGAGGATGTCGGCGCGTACGAAAAGAACCTGAAGCACATGGTGGGACTGGCCAAAGAGCGCCAGGACGCGACCGGCATGAAGCTGCTGTGGGGCACGGCCAACCTGTTCTCGCACCCCCGCTATATGAACGGTGCATCCACGAATCCGGATTTCGCGGTGGTCGCGCGTGCCGCCGTACAGGTGAAAGCGGCGCTGGACGCCACGGTTGAACTGGGTGGCGAGCACTACGTGTTCTGGGGCGGCCGCGAAGGCTACGGCTCCCTGGCCAACACGCTGATGAAGCGTGAGGTCGACCACTTCGCGCGGTTCCTCACCATGGCGCGCGACTATGGCCGCAGCATCGGGCTGAAGGGCAATTTCCTGATCGAGCCCAAGCCGATGGAACCGATGAAGCACCAGTACGACTTCGACAGTGCCACCGTGGTCGGCTTCCTGAAGGAGCATGGCCTGGACAAGGACTTCAAGCTCAACATCGAGGCGAACCACGCCACGCTGTCCGGTCACACCTTCGAGCACGACCTGCAGGTCGCTTCGGATCACGGCCTGCTGGGCAGCATCGACGCCAACCGCGGCAATGCCCAGAACGGCTGGGATACCGACCAGTTCCCGACCGACCTGTACGACACCGTGGGCGCGATGCTGGTGGTGCTGCGCCAGGGTGGGCTGGAAGGCGGCTTGAACTTTGATGCCAAGGTGCGTCGCGAATCCACCGATCTGGAGGACCTGTTCATTGCCCACATCGGTGGCATGGATGCGTTCGCCCGCGGGCTGGAAGTGGCCCATGCGCTGCTGAACGACTCGCCCCTGGAGCAGTGGCGCAAGGCGCGGTATGCCAGTTTCGACAGTGGGTCCGGCGAGCAGTTCGCGCGCGGCGCGCTCAGCCTTGCCGACCTGGCCGCACTGGGTGCCAAGGGTGGTGAACCCACGCAGATCAGCGGCAAGCAGGAGCGTTACGAGAACCTGATCAACCAGTACCTGCTGCGCTGAGCGTTGCAGCTCGCATTGATGACACCGGACCGGAGAAGGGCAGGGCAATGGACCAGGCAATGAAGGGCGGCGAGAACACCCGCCTGATTGTAGTGATCAGCGTGGTGGCGACGATTGGCGGATTCCTGTTCGGCTTCGACAGCGGGGTGATCAACGGCACCCAGGACGGGCTGCACCAGACTTTCAAATCCGGCGAATGGATGCAGGGGTTCGAGATCGCATCGATGCTGTTGGGCTGCGCGGTCGGTGCCTTCAGCGCCGGCCGTCTGGCCGACCGCCTGGGGCGCCGCAACGTGCTGATCGTCTCGGCAGTGCTGTTCCTGCTGTCGGCGATCGGCGCGGGTGCGGCGTCGTCCTCGGCCATGTTCATCGTCGCGCGGGTGATGGGCGGCTTTGCGGTGGGGGCGGCGAGTGTGATCTCGCCGGCCTACATCGCCGAAGTGGCGCCGGCGCGCTACCGCGGCCGCCTGGCCACGGTGCAGCAGATCGCCATCATCAGCGGGCTCACCGTCGCGTTCCTCTCCAACTACCTGCTGGCGGCCACGGCGGGTGCGTCCACCGAAGCGCTGTGGGGCGGGTACGCGGCGTGGCGCTGGATGTTCTGGATGCAGGCGGTGCCGTCGCTGCTGTTCCTGGCGCTGTTGCTGACCATTCCGGAAAGTCCGCGCTACCTGGCGGTGAAGCGCCGCAAGGACGAGGCGCTGCAGGTGCTGACGCGGCTCTTCGGCGCTGCCGAAGCGCAGGCAAAGCTGGCCGAGATCGACGCCTCGCTGTCGACCGACCATCATCGCCCGCGGCTGTCGGATCTCCTCAGCAAAGCGACCGGCCGGGTCCGCCCGATTGTCTGGGTCGGCATCGGCCTGGCCACCTTCCAGCAGCTGGTCGGTATCAACGTGGTGTTCTATTACGGCGCCGTGCTCTGGCAAGCAGTCGGCTTCTCCGAGAACGACGCGCTGATGATCAATGTGCTGTCCGGTGCGCTCAGCATCGGCGCCTGCATCGTCACCGTGCTGCTGATTGATCGCATCGGGCGCAAGCCGTTGCTCTGGGCTGGCTCGGCCGGCATGGCGGTGTCGTTGGCGCTGTTGGTGGTGGCCTTCGCCAGCGGCTCCCTGGTCGATACACACCTGCAGCTGCCGCCGGGCATGGGCACGCTGGCGCTGGTGGCGGCCAATGCCTACGTGGTGTTCTTCAACATCTCCTGGGGGCCGGTGATGTGGGTGATGCTGGGCGAAATGTTCCCCAATCAGATCCGTGGCTCGGGGCTGGCCGTGGCGGGGGCGGCGCAGTGGACCGCGAATTTCGCCGTCACGGTGACCTTCCCCATTCTGCTGGCGGGAACCGGGCTGGCCACGACGTACAGCCTCTATCTGGTGGCGGCCGTCATCTCGATCTTCTTCGTGCTCAGGTACGTGCACGAAACCAAGGGCAAGGAACTGGAGCAGATGGAAGGATGAACACGATGACCAATCAAGGCGCTTCCCGCGCCCGGAAGGGCGTGCTGCTGACCGCGCTGCTGCTGGTACTGGCCGCCTGCGGGAAGGATGACAAGGCGCCCGCAGCTGCGACGGCGGCCCCCAATCCATGGCCGGAGGTCACCTGGCCGCTGGCCGAGGACGCCGCCCTGGAAACGCGCATCACCGACCTGATGGCGACCATGACGGTAGAGGAAAAGGTCGGCCAGCTCGTGCAGGGGGATATTGCCAGCATCACCCCGGATGACCTTCGCAAGTACCGGCTCGGCTCGATCCTGGCCGGCGGTAACTCCGACCCGGGCGGCCGTTACGATGCGTCGCCGGCCGAATGGCTGGCGCTGGCCGACGCCTTCTACGCGGCCTCGATGGATACCTCGCAGGGGGGCAAGGCGATTCCGGTGCTGTTCGGCATCGATGCCGTGCACGGGCAGAGCAACATCATCGGCGCGACCCTGTTCCCGCACAACATCGGTCTGGGGGCGACCCGCAACCCGGAACTGCTGCGCCGGATCGGTGAGATCACCGCGCTGGAGACCCGTGCCACCGGCATGGAGTGGGCATTCGCACCGACCGTGGCCGTGCCGCAGGATGACCGCTGGGGGCGCACCTATGAAGGCTATTCCGAATCACCCGAAGTGGTGGCCAGCTATGCCGGTGCGATGGTCGAGGGCCTGCAGGGCAAGGTGGGCACGCCGGCCTTCCTGGACGGTCGCCATGTGATCGCGTCGGTAAAGCACTTCCTCGGCGACGGCGGCACGGCCGATGGCAAGGACCAGGGCGATACCCGGATCAGCGAGGCCGAGCTGGTGCGCATCCACGCGGCCGGGTATCCGCCGGCGATTGCCGCCGGTGCGCAGACCGTCATGGCGTCCTTCAACAGCGTCAACGGCGAAAAGATGCACGGTCATAAGCCGTACCTGACCGACGCGTTGAAGGGCCGCATGCACTTCGGTGGGTTCGTGGTGGGAGACTGGAACGGCCACGGGCAGGTCAAGGGCTGCACCACCACCGATTGCCCGGCCACCCTCAATGCCGGCCTGGACATGGCCATGGCGTCGGACAGCTGGAAGGGCTTCTATGACACCACGCTGGCCGCAGTGAAGGCGGGCACCATCTCCCCCCAACGCCTGGACGATGCGGTGCGCAGGATCCTGCGGGTCAAGATGCGGCTGGGCCTGTTCGAGGCGGGCACGCCATCCTCGCGCGCGGTGGGTGGGCAGTTCGCGCTCATCGGCGCCCCGGCGCATCGTGAGGTCGCACGGCAGGCGGTACGTGAATCGCTGGTGTTGCTGAAGAACCAGGGCGGCGTGCTGCCGTTGTCGCCGAAGCAGCGCATCCTCGTCGCCGGTGACGGTGCCAACGACGTCGGCAAGCAGGCGGGCGGGTGGACGCTGAACTGGCAGGGCACCGGCACCACCCGCAAAGATTTCCCGAATGCGGACACCATCTTCGAGGGCATTGCGCAGCAGGCGAAGGCCGCTGGCGGTCAGGCGGAGCTGGCGGTGGACGGGAAGTATGCGGCCAAGCCGGACGTCGCCGTGGTGGTGTTCGGGGAGAACCCCTATGCAGAGTTCCAGGGGGATCTGCCGACACTGGCCTACAAGCCGGGGGACGACGCCGATCTTGCGTTGATCAAGCGACTGAAGGCCGCGGGCATTCCGGTGGTCGCGGTGTTCCTGAGCGGGCGCCCGTTGTGGGTGAACCGGGAGATCAATGCCGCCGACGCATTCGTGGCGGCGTGGCTGCCCGGCTCGGAAGGCGCCGGCATTGCCGATGTGCTGCTGCGTGGGCCGGGGGGCGACGTGCAGCACGACTTCAAGGGCACGCTGAGCTTCAGCTGGCCGCGCACGGCAACGCAGTACGTCAACAATGTGGGGCAGAAGGACTACGCCCCGCAGTTCGCCTTCGGTTTCGGCCTGACTTACGCCGATAACGGCGATCTGGCCGCGTTGCCGGAAGTGTCCGGCGTTACCGGCAATGAAGGCGCGGGCGGCGTATTCTTCGCGCGCGGCGATGCCGGCGCCGGCATGGCGCTGCGGCTGGAAGGCAGCACGGGGCAGGGCGTGACCGTCACCAAGGTGCCGGAGTCCCTCGATGGCGACCTGCTGCAGGTCACCGGCGTGGATCATCTCGCACAGGAAGACGGTCGTCGCCTTGCGTGGACGGGCAAGGGCGAGGCGATTGCCGCGCTGCAGTCGCACACGGCGCTGGACCTGCAACGTGAGAGCAACGGCGACCTGATGCTGTTGACCACGCTGCGGGTGGACGTCGCACCCCAAGGCGAGGCGTGGTTGTCGGTAGGCTGCGGTCCGGGCTGCTCGGCCCGTGTGGCACTCGGACCGACGCTGACGAAGCTGCCCAAGGGTCAATGGACCCGCGTGGGCGTGCCCTTGAAGTGCCTGGCAGCGGCAGGCGCGGATGTCGGCAAGCTGGATCGGCCCTGGTCCATCGGGACGGCGGGCGCGCTGACGCTTTCGGTGTCACGTGTCGCGCTGGGTGCCTTGAACGAGGCGGAATCCACCATCGCATGCCCGGGCGCGTGACGATGGGTCGCGCGCCATCAGCGCTTGGGTGGGCGCGCGACCGAGTCGCGCACCACCAGCCGGTGCGGCATGACGTGGTCGGTCAACACGCGCGTGTCCTCGCCCTTGCGGCGGATGGTGCGCAACAGGATATCGATGGCGGCGTCGGCCATCGCGGCGATGGGTTGATGGATGGTGGTCAGCTCGGGCCAGACGGTGGTGGCGGCCGAGGTGTCATCGAAGCCCACCACCGACAGGTCGCGGGGCACGTCCAGGCCGCGCCGGTGCGCGACGGAGATCACCGCCGCGCCCATATCGTCGTTGCTGGCGAAGATCGCGGTGGGCGGCTGGCGCTGGGCCAGCAGCTTCTCGGCGGCGGCGAGCCCCGAGCGGTAGGTGTAGTCGCCCTGCTGCACCAGCCCGGGTTCAACGTCCAGCCCGGCCGCGTGCAAGGCCGTCACAAAGCCGTCGTAGCGCCGTGCACTGGCACTGAGGTCCTTGCGCCCGCAGATGAAGCCGATGCGGCTGTGGCCGTGCTCGATCAGGTGTTCGGCCAGTTCCCTGCCGGCCTGGAAGTCGTCGATGCGCACGCAGGAGATGCCGTTGCCCAGGTGGCCCGGTGCGATCGCGACCACTTGGATGCCGGCCTTGATGAGCTCGGTCACCGCCGGCTGCGACTCGCACAACGGGGGCGGCAGGATGACGCCATCCACACGGCCGGCCAAGGCACGCGCGGCCTTGCGCTCGGCGGCGGGCTCGAAATCCTCCCAGTAGTCGACCACCAGCTGGATGGCGGCGTTGGACGCCACACGCAGCAGGCCGACCAGCAGTTCGCGCAGGTAAGCGCCGCTGGGATTGGTGTAGATCAGCGCAATCCGCGTGTGCTGTGCGGCGGCCAGCGTGCTGGCGGCCAGGTTGGGCGTATAGCCCAGTTCGCGCACCGCGCGCATCACGCGTTCGCGGGTGTCATCGCGCACTTTGCCCTGGTTGATCGCCCGCGAGACCGTCATCGGCGACACCCCGGCCAGCGCCGCCACCTCGTCGATCGTCACACCACTGGTTTTGCGACGGACCGATTTCTTCGGCTTGTCCAATACGCGCTCCCGTTTTTCGTTGCGACGCTGGCGCATCGAAGGCACGTCCGGAGCTTACAAGGTTTGCTGTCCCCGCTGCGGTTCCGCTGGGATGTCGAGCGGTGTCATTGCATGGTGGGTGCGGTGATGGCGTTGTTGGCGTGCACCGGCACCGTGCACGCGGAGGATGGCTACGCGCTCTGGATGCGTTACGCCCCCCTCGAACCCGCGCAGGCGGCCGACTACCACACGCGCTTGGCGGAGGTGGTAGCCCCGGACCAGACACCCATCCAGCGTGCCGCGCGCGAGGAGCTGGAACGTGGTCTCACGGGTCTGACAGGCAGCGCGCCGCGGATGCATGTCGCCCCTGCCATCAAGCCGTCACTGGTCATCGGCACACCGCAGTCGACGACCTTGATCGCGCCGTTACGCCAGGAGATTGACGCGCTGGGCGACGAAGGCTATCTGCTCCGGCAGACCCGCATCGACGGGCGCGAGGTAATGCTGGTCGCCGCACGCCGGGACATCGGCGTGCTGTACGGCGTATTCCATCTGCTGCGACTGCTGCAGACCGGCGCATCACTGGATGCGCTGGAGGTGCGCGAATCGCCGCAGATGCGGCTGCGCGTGCTCAACCACTGGGACAACCTGGACGGCTATGTCGAACGCGGCTACGCCGGTCGCTCGCTGTGGGACTGGCAGACGCTGCCGGAGTGGCACGACCCGCGCTACACCGACTACGCACGCGCCAACGCCTCGGTAGGGATCAACGGCACCGTGCTCAACAACGTGAACGCCAATGCGCAGAGCCTGGCGCCGGACTACCTCGCCAAAGCGGCGACGCTGGCGGACATGTTCCGGCCCTACGGCATCCGCGTGTACCTCAGCGTGCGTTTCAGCGCGCCCATCGAACTGGGCGGCCTGAAAACCGCCGATCCGCGCGATCCGGACGTACAGCGCTGGTGGCAGCACAAGGCCGACGAAATTTACGCGCGCATTCCGGATTTCGGCGGCTTCCTGGTGAAGGCCAATTCCGAAGGGCAGCCCGGTCCGCAGGACTACGGCCGCTCGCACGCCGAAGGCGCCAACCTGCTGGCCGATGCGCTGGCCCCGCACGGCGGCGTGGTCATGTGGCGGGCGTTCGTCTACGCGCATGAGGTTCCTGCCGACCGTGCCACACAGGCATACACCGAGTTCGCGGGGCTGGACGGCGCCTTCCGCCCGAACGTGATCCTGCACGTGAAGAACGGGCCCATCGACTTCCAACCCCGCGAGCCGTTCCACCCGCTGTTCGGGGCCATGCCGCGTACGCCGCTGGTGATGGAAGTGCAGATCACCAAGGAATATCTCGGCTTCGCCACGCATCTGGTGTACCTGGGGCCGTTGTACGAAGAGGTGCTGCAGTCCCACACCCGTGGACAAAGCGCCACGGTGGCGCAGGCACTGACCGGCATGGCCGGCGTCGCCAACATCGGCACGGATCGCACCTGGAGTGGCTCGCACTTCGATCCCGCCAACTGGTACGCCTTCGGCAGGCTGGCATGGAATCCGCAGCAGTCGGTCCGCGCCATCGCGGCGGACTGGGCGGCGATGACCTTCTCGCCAGACCCCGCGGTCGTGCAGCCCATTGTCGGCATGATGATGGGCTCGCGAGAGGCCGCGGTGAATTACATGACCCCGCTGGGCCTGCACCACCTGATGGCACGCGGACACCACTACGGACCCGGCCCATGGGTCGACGGCGGCCCGCGCGCGGACTGGACGTCGGTGTACTACCACCGCGCCGACCGCGATGGCATCGGCTTCGACCGGACCGCCCGTGGCAGCAACGCGGTGGGCCAGTACGCCCCTGACGTGGCCGCGCTGTACGGCGACCTGGCGCGGGTGCCGGAGCCGCTGCTGCTGTGGTTCCACCACGTGCCCTGGGAGCACCGCATGGCGTCGGGCAGGTCGTTATGGGACGAACTGGTCGGGCGCTACTCGCAGGGCGTGCGCCAGGTCCAGGACATGCAGACGACCTGGGCCAGCCTGGGGGGCAGGGTGGATGCGCAACGGCACGCGCAGGTCACCGCGTTCCTGCGCATCCAGCTGCGCGAAGCACACTGGTGGCGCGATGCGAGCGTGGCGTATTTCCAGTCGGTGAGCGGCAGGCCGCTGCCTGCCGGCGAGAGCGCTCCGCCGCACCCGCTGGGCTGGTACCAGCGCCTGCAGTTTCCTTCCGCGCCGGGAGATGGGAAATGAGTCATAGGGCGTGGATATGCCGGTTGCTGGCAATGGCGTTCGCTGGCTGCGCCGTGCCGTCAGTGGCGCAGGAACCGGTGACGACGCTGTTGCATCCGCTGTTCCAGGACCACGCCGTGCTGCAGCGCGACCAGCCGATTCCGGTCTGGGGCAACGCTGCACCGGGCACGACGGTGTCTGTGACATTGGCAGGGCGAACCGTCACCACGCGCGCCGATGCCAGCGGTCGCTGGCAGGCACGGCTCACGCCGCTCGCCGCTGGCGGTCCGTACGTACTGTCGGTGCGGGCAGGGAAGGGCAGCCAGGTCGTGCAGGACGTGCAGATGGGCGATGTCTGGTTGTGTTCCGGACAGTCGAACATGGAACTGCCGGTGTGGCGCGCGCTCGACGCGGGCAGCGAGATCGCCTCGGCCACACACCCGACGATCCGCCTGTTCACCGTGCCCAAGGCGGTGGCCACCGTGCCGCAACAGCAGTTCGGCGCGCCGGTTGGGTGGCACCCCGCGTCACCGGAGACGGTGCGCGACTTTTCTGCTGCCTGCTTCTACTTTGCGCGCGAGCTGCAGAAAACCGTCACCGTTCCGATGGGCCTGATCCAGGCGGCGTGGGGCGGCTCGCGGATCGAGGCCTGGACCAGCGCCGATGCGCTGCGCGCACAGGGCGGCATGGACCCGGCACTCGATGTGCTCGCGCTGTATGCCCGCGATCCGGCTGCGGCCAACGCACGCTGGGGCACGCAGTGGCAGCACTGGTGGGCAACGCGCGAGGGGGCGGTCGCGGACGACAGGCCCTGGCAGCCAGGTAAAGACGGCAAGGGATGGCAAACGGCGCCGGCCATGCTTGGGGCATGGGAGCGCTGGGGTGTGCCGGCGCTGTCCACCTACAACGGCATGGTCTGGTACCGCACCCAAGTGACCCTGACCGCCGCGCAGGCGGCGCAGGGTGCACGACTTGCGCTGGGCCCCATCGATGAGACGGACATGACCTGGGTGAACGGCGTGGCCGTGGGCAGCCAGTACGGTCCGGGCGAGGCGCGGTCGTATGTGCTGCCCACCGGTGTGTTGACCGCCGGTGCGAACACGGTGGTGATCAATGTGCTGGACACGTACGGCGACGGCGGCCTGGCAGGCCCTTCGGACGCCCACGCCGTGGCGCTCGACGATGGCACGCGGATCGTGCTGGATGCGCCGTGGCAGTACCGCGTCGCGCCGGGTGCGCAGGCACCGCCGTCCGCACCGTGGCACGCCGCCACCGGCCTGTCGACGTTGTACAACGCCATGATTGCGCCGCTGGGTACCTATGGTCTGCGCGGCATGCTGTGGTACCAAGGCGAATCCAATACCGGGGATGGCCTTGCCTACGCCGCACGGCTGCGCGGCCTGCGCGCGGACTGGCGCAGGCAGTTCAGCGCGCAGATGCCGCTGCTGGTGGTGCAGCTGGCCGGCTACGGTCAGCCGCCCGTGGCGCCGGTGGACAGTGGCTGGGCGCAGGTACGCGAGGCGCAGCGGCGGGTCGCGGCCGAAGACCCGCGCACCGGGCTTGCGCTGGCCATCGACATCGGCGATGCCTACGACATCCATCCGCCCAACAAACAGGAACTGGGCCGTCGCCTGGCCCGGGTGGCGCGCCACGTGGTATACGGCGACCGCACGCTGGCACCCTCCGGCCCGACGGCCCGCACGGCGTCGCTCTCAGAGGGCAAGGTGCGGGTGGTGTTCGACGGTGTCACCGGCAGCCTGGTCACGACCGGTGCGAACGGCCCCATAGGATTCGAGCTCTGCGATGCCGACGCACGGCACTGTGGCTATGCCGACGCGGTGCTGGAGGGGCGTGAGGTCGTGCTTTCTTGCGCGGATTGCGTGGAGCCGGCCAGCGGCCGGCACCACCTTGGCGCTGCGTTGCGTGTGCGCTATTGCTGGGCGGACGGTCCGGTCTGCACGCTGCGCGACAGCAGCGGTGCGCCGGCCGGGCCCTTCGAGCTTTCCCTTACTGCTGCGGAGGTTCGCTGATGCGTCTGCTGATGGCCATGATCGTTCTACTGTTGTCGGCGACGGTGTCGCCACTGGGCGCTGCGGCTGCGCCTGCGCCGCCGGTGTACTTCGACTGGTTCGAATATTCGGGTCACGACGCGGCCTTTGAAACACCCCTGCCAGCCGGTCACTATCGCAACCCGATTCTGGCCGGCTTCCATGCGGACCCCAGCATCGTCAGCGCGAACGGGCGCTTCTACCTGGTCAACTCCAGCTTCACCTACTTCCCGGGCATTCCGGTGTTCGAGAGCGTGGATCTGGTGCACTGGAAGCAGATCGGCAACGTGATCGACCGTCCGGGTCAGCTGGATTTCGATGGCCTGAGCGTGTCGCGCGGCATCTTCGCACCGGCGATCGCGTACCACGACAGCATGTTCTATGTGGTCACCACCGCGGTGGACAGCGGCGGCAATTTCATCGCGACCGCGCGCGACCCTGCCGGTCCCTGGTCCGACCCGCACTGGCTGCCTGGCGTGGAGGGCATCGATCCGTCGCTGTTTTTCGACGACGACGGCACCGTCTACCTGCTGAACAACGATGTGCCACCCGGTCCGCAGCGCTACGAAGGCCACCGCGCCATCTGGATGCAGCAGATCGATTTGGCCGCATTCAAGCCGGTGGGTGCGCGCAAGGTGCTGATCGACGGCGGCGTGGAGCCGGCGAAGAACCCGATCTGGATCGAAGGGCCACACCTGTACAAGCGCGATGGCTGGTACTACCTCTCCGACGCCGAGGGTGGCACCGGGCCGCAGCATTCCCAGGTGGTGCTGCGCAGCCGCGACGTCTGGGGTCCCTACGTGCCGTATGCGGACAATCCGATTCTCACCCAGCGCGACCTGCCCGATGACCGGCCGCTGCCCATCACCAATGCCGGGCATGCCGATCTGGTGGAAGGGCCGGACGGCTCCTGGTGGGCGGTGTTCCTTGCCAGTCGCAATTACGACACACGCCACTACAACACGGGCAGGGAGACGTATCTGCTTCCGGTGGAATGGCGGAATGGCTGGCCGGTAATCCTGCCGGCCGGCCAGGCCATCCCGTATGCGGTCAAGGCACCTGAGTGGATGCAGGGCGAGGCGTCGCAGGCACCTTCCACCGGCAACTTCGTCGACCGCGATGCGTTCGATGCCCCGGTGCTGGGCACGGGATGGGTGCACGTGCGCGTTCCCAAGCAGGCCTGGGCAGACCTGCGCGGGCGACCGGGTAGCTTGGCGGTGCACCCGCTGCCGGAGAATCTGGACACGCTGCGCAACCCGGCCTTCCTGGGACGCCGCCAGCAGCATCTGCGCTTCGAGGCCAGCACCGCGATGACGCGCCCGGCGGCCGGGGTAGCGGCCGGCCTGGCCGCATTCCAGAGCGAGGCGTACTGGTATTTCCTTGGCGTCCGTAGCCTGAGCGGTGACCGTGTTGCGGTCTTCCTCGAAGCACGCGACGGCGGCGGCGCCAGCAGGACGCTGGCCAGCCGGGAGCTGGACGCAACCCCGTCACTGCGCCTGCGGATTGCAGGTGACGCAGGCCACTATGCGTTCGCGTTCGACACCGGCGACGGCCGTGGCTGGCAGACGCTCGCCGACAACGTGGACGGCACTGTATTGAGTACTGATCGTGCCGGCGGTTTTGTCGGCGCCCTGCTGGGACCATTCGCGCGCGATGAGCGTGCCTTGAGGAGCAAATGATGACGCGCATGCCCATCGTCCGCACGCTGGCGCTATGCGCCGCCGCTGCCCTGGCGAACGTCGGTTACGCCGCCGGACCCCAGCCTTGGCTCGACACCTCGGCCAGCTTTGAAAGCCGGGCCGCCGCGTTGGTGGCGCAGATGAGCCTGGAAGAAAAGGCAGCGCAGATGCAGAATGCCGCCCCTGCCATCGAGCGCCTGGGTGTGCCGGCCTACGATTGGTGGAACGAAGGGCTGCACGGCGTCGCGCGGGCAGGGCAGGCCACGGTGTTTCCGCAGGCCATCGGGCTGGCGGCCACGTTCGATGTGCCGTTGATGGGGCAGGTGGCGACCACCATCAGCGACGAGGCGAGGGCCAAGCATCACCAGTTCGTCCGTGAAGGATCGCATGGCCGCTATCAGGGGCTGACCTACTGGTCGCCGAACATCAATATCTTCCGTGACCCGCGCTGGGGGCGGGGCCAGGAGACCTACGGTGAGGACCCGTACCTCACCGCGCGGATGGGCGTTGCCTTCGTGCAAGGCCTGCAGGGCGACGACCCGGTGTACCGCAAGCTCGACGCCACGGCCAAGCACCTGGCCGTGCACAGCGGCCCCGAGGCCGACCGTCACCACTTCGACGCCCGCCCGAGCAGGCGCGACCTCTACGACACCTACCTGCCGGCGTTCGAGGCGCTGGTGAAAGAGGGGCAGGTAGATGCGGTGATGGGTGCTTACAACCGGGTCTACGGCGCGTCCGCCAGCGCCAGCCAGTTCCTGCTGCGCGACGTGCTGCGCCGCGACTGGGGCTTCAAGGGCTACGTGGTGTCTGACTGCTGGGCCATCGTCGACATCTGGAAGCATCACAAGATCGTGCCCACCCGCGAGGCTGCGGCGGCGCTGGCCGTCAAGAACGGCACCGAGCTGGAGTGCGGCCAGGAATACGCGACGCTGCCGGCGGCCGTGCGGCAGGGCCTGATCAGCGAGGCGGAGATCGACGACGCGGTGACGCGCCTGTTCACCGCGCGGATGCGGCTGGGCATGTTCGATCCACCCGAGCGCGTGCGCTGGGCGCGGATTCCCGCGTCGGTGAACCAGGCCCCGGCACACGATGCGCTGGCGTTGAAGGCCGCCCAGGAATCGCTGGTGCTGCTGAAGAATGACGGCGTCCTGCCACTGTCACGCAGCCTCAAGCGCATTGCCGTGGTCGGCCCCACTGCCGATGACACCATGGCACTGCTCGGTAACTACTTCGGCACGCCTGCAGCACCGGTGACCATCCTGCAGGGGATCCGTGATGCGGCCCAGGGCGTGGAGGTGCGGTACGCGCGCGGCGTGGACCTGGTCGAAGGGCGCGACGATCCCGGCGCAACGCCGTTGATCGAAGCGGCCTACCTGCGTCCCTCGGCCGACTCCCCCGAACGTGGCCTGCGCGGTGAGTACTTCCGCACGGCCGATCTTTCCGGGACGCCGACGCTGGTCCGCACCGATGCACAGATCGGCTTCCGTTGGGACCGCGGTTCACCGACTGACAATCTGCTGGCCCGCGGCGAGGCGGCACCGGGGCAGGGCATTCCCAGCGACGGATTCAGCATCCGCTGGCGTGGACAGCTGCTGCCGCCGGTGTCAGGCCGCTACCGGATCGAGGCGGCTGCCGACGACGGCTTCCGCCTCTACGTGGACGGCAAGCGGGTACTGGACCATTGGGCCAACAGCGACCGCCTGCGCAGCGACGGCGTGGAGCTGGATCTGCAGGCGGGCCGTGCGTACGACCTGAAGCTGGAGTACTACGATGCCGAGCGCGACGCCGGCGTACGCCTGGGCTGGCGCATGCCGGGCGCAAAGCCGCCGTTCGAAGAGGCCGTCGATGCGGCCCGCAGCGCGGATGTGGTGGTGTTCGTCGGCGGCCTGACCGGCGACGTGGAGGGCGAAGAGATGACGGTCAATTACCCCGGCTTTGCCGGTGGCGACCGCACCGACCTGCGCCTGCCCGCGACGCAGCGCGCCCTGCTGGAAGCGCTGCACGCCACCGGCAAGCCGGTGGTGATGGTGTTGACGGGGGGTTCGGCGTTGGCGGTGGAATGGGCCCAGGCGAATCTGTCCGCGATCCTGATGAGCTGGTATCCCGGGCAACGCGGCGGCACCGCCGTGGGCAACGCGCTGTTCGGCGACGTCAACCCGGGCGGCCGACTGCCGGTGACGTTCTACACCGCAGACCAGGCGATGCCCGCGTTCGACGATTACACGATGGAAGGCCGCACCTACCGCTACTTCCGCGGCACACCGCTGTATCCCTTCGGCTACGGGCTGTCCTATACCCGCTTCGACTACGGCAAGCTCCGCCTCGATGCGCCCCGCATTGCCGACAACGGCACGCTCAAGGTGCAGGTGGACGTGACCAACACCGGCAAGCGCGCGGGCGATGAAGTGGTGCAGCTGTATGTGCGACGCCTGGCCGCCGGAGCCGGGGATGCGCTGCAGACGCTGCGTGGCTTCCAGCGCGTTCACCTGGCACCGGGCGAGCGGCGTACCGTGGCGTTCAACCTGGACGCGCACCAGGCGCTGCGCGAGTACGACGAAGCGCGCGGCGCCTATGGCGTGCCGTCCGGGGCGTACGAGGTGCGGATAGGCGGCTCAAGCGCCGATGCCCGCGTGCAGAGCCGCTTCAACGTGGAGGCGAATCGTGACTGATTCGCGACTCCTGGAGACCCCCGAGCACACGCTGTCCATCCGGGAGAAGCTGGGCTACAGCCTGGGCGACCTTGCGGCCAACCTGATCTTCCAAACGCTGATCACCTACCTGGCCTTCTTCTATACCGATGTGTACCGGTTGCCGCCCGCCACGGCGGCAACGATCATTTTCGTGATCGGTCTGCTGGGTGCGTTTGTCTTCACGCCGCTGATCGGCATCGCGGCCGACCGCACCGCCACCCGCTGGGGAAAGTTCCGGCCCTGGATCCTGTGGACGGCGATCCCGTTCGGCGTTTTGTCGCTGCTCGCGTTCAGTACGCCGGACCTCGGTGAGCACGGCAAGGCCGTCTACGCCCTGACCACCTATGGCTTGCTGATGCTGGTATATGCGGCCAACAACCTGCCGTATTCCGCGCTCAGCGGCGTGCTGACCGGCAGCATGGCACAGCGCAACAGCCTGTCGGCCTACCGCTTCGTGGCGGTGATGATCGCGCAGTTCATCATCCAGGTGCTGCTGTTGCCGCTGGTATTGATCCTGGGCGACGGCGATCGCGTGCAGGGCTTCGAGCGGGTGATGACCGTCTTCGCGGTAGTGGGAACGCTGTTCTTCCTGATCACCTTTGCCACCACGCGCGAGCGCATCGTGCCTGCCAAGGAGCAGACGGGCGGGGTGCTGCAGGATCTGACCGACCTGCTGCACAACCGGCCGTGGAAAGTGATGCTGGCCCTCACCGTGCTGGTCTTCATCAACCTGGCCCTCAAGGGCGGCACATACATCTACTACTTCCAGTACTACATGAGCGAAGCCGCCTTGGCGGGCTTCCTCGACACGTCCGGCTTCAACCACTTCATCGGGGGATTGAACGCGACGCTCAATGGATGGGGTCTGTCCGGCTTCACCTGGCCGGAGGATCCGGCGACCTCTGCGTTCAGCCTGTTCAACGCCTGCGGCATCCTGTGCATGATCCTGGGGATTGGCGTTTCCCGCCATTTCGCCGATCGCTTCGGCAAGCGCAGCGTCTTTGGCGGCGCGCTGTTGGTGTCCACCCTTTTTCTGCTTGCGTTCTACTTCCTCCCGCCTACGGCGGTTGCCGTGGGCTTTGCGGCCTTCATGCTGCACGGGTTCTTCTACGGCATCACCATCCCGCTGCTGTGGGCGATGATCGCCGACGTCGCCGATTACTCCGAGTAGAAGAACCACCGCCGCGCCACCGCGATCATCTTTTCGGCGATGTTGTGTGGCCTGAAGATCGGCCTGAGCATCGGCGGCGCACTGGTCGCCGGCATTCTGGCGCACCACGGCTACCTGGCGGGCGCGGAACAGCAACCCCAGGCCGTGGTGGACGGCATCCGCCTGACCGTAAGTGTGTACTGCTCCCTGCCGTCTACCCGTCGCACGACATCGACAGCGGCGCACCCTTCGACGATGAGGGCGGTCACTTCGGCATGGAGGACTACCACGTACTGCGGATGGACACGCCCGACGGCGAGACCACCGACTGCGGCGTGGCGCTGCATGTCCGCGACGTGCCGGGGGCCGCACAGCAGATGTGGGCGCCCGACGCGGCCAGCCGGGACGGACGCTATTACCTCTACTTCCCGGCCAAGGACAGGCAGGGTATGTTCCGCATCGGCGTAGCCGCGTCACATCACCCGGAGGGTCCGTTCACCCCCGAACCCGCGCCCATGGAGGGGACGTACTCGATCGATCCTGCCGTGTACGAGGACGACGACGGCACGCACTACCTCTATTTCGGCGGCATCTGGGGCGGTCAGCTACAGAAGTACCGGGACAACCGTTACGACGCAGCGCACGAAGAGCCGACCGGAGACGCGCCTGCACTCGGCCCGCGGGTTGGCCGGCTGGATGCCAGCATGACCCGCCTTGCCGAACCCACGCGCGCGATCATCATCCTGGACGAGCACGGGCAGCCGCTGCGCGCCGACGACCACGCGCGCCGGTTCTTCGAGGGACCGTGGCTGCACAAATACCAGGGGCGCTATTACCTGTCGTACTCCACGGGTGACACCCATCTGCTCTGCTATGCCATCGGCGACAGCCCGTACGGACCGTTCACCTATGGCGGCGTGATCCTCACGCCCGTGGTGGGTTGGACCACGCACCACTCCATCTGCGCCTTCGAAGGGCAGTGGTACCTGTTCTATCATGACGCCGTGTTGTCCAGCGGGGTGACCCACCTGCGCTCGGTCAAGTGCACACCGCTGCACATGAACGCGGACGGCAGCATCTGGACGATTGATCCCTATGGCGCTTGAAACGGCCTCACCCAGGGACGATGCGCAGGCGCCGCTACCTGCCGGCCGCCTTTACTGGTTGCGTGCAGGCAAGCTGGAGGTCGCGCTCGCCCCGGAAGCCGGTGGGCGCATTGCCCATCTGCGCTACGACGGCGTGGAGTGGCTGGTGGGCGAACACGAGGGTAGCGCAGCTGCCATCGGCTGGGGGTGCTACCCGATGGTGCCATGGGCCGGACGCATTCGGCAGGGACGCTTTGTCTTTGACGGCAGGGCAATGGAGTTGCCTGCGAACTTTGGGGCGCACGCTATCCACGGGGTCGGTTTTACGCGGCCCTGGCACATCGAGAGCATCGGCGCGGAGGTGGTGACGTTGTCGCTGGCGCTGCCCAAGGACGCTTACTGGCCCTTCGGTGGCAGTGCGACGCAGAGCATCCACGTAAGGCCGGATTGCCTGGACCTGCACCTCTCCGTCCAGGCTGGCGACCAGGCAATGCCCGCCGTGCTCGGCTTTCATCCCTGGTTCCGCAAGCCGGATCAGGTGCTGTTCTGGCCCAGTGCGATGTATCCACGGGACGGGGAGGGCATTGCCATGTTGCCTTGCGTCAGCCCCGCGCCCGGACCTTGGGATGACTGTTTCATCAATCAAGCCGAGGTGACGCTGGTGTCTGGCACCCAGCGCCTGCGGCTGTGGGCGGATACGGATCACTGGGTGGTCTATGACGGTGCTGGACACGCGACGTGCGTGGAGCCTCAGACCGGTCCGCCGGATGGCTTTACCCTCGCGCCGCGGCGGCTGGTGCCCGGCCAGAAGATGGAGGTGACATTCACGCTGAGGTGGGAGAAGGATGGGACTGCGCAGCGATAGCACCGCGATGAAGTGGGTATCTCCGGCACCCGCCGCAGCAGCCTCGCGCCCACCCTAAAGGCAAGCGCATATGCGCCGCTGGACCCGGCGACACGCTCGATGCGTATACCATCGAAATCAAGCGGCAGGAATGCGATCCAGTGAACCCGCAGTGATGCACGTCGTCCAGGAATTCACGGCCTGGAAACTGCACGACGGCGACTCTTTACCGACCCCCGTTTTGAAGTGAAGAGTCCTTTTCCATGCCCAACAGCCATCTCACCACGGTAAATCCGCTGACCGAAGAAGTGGTCGCCACCTATTCCTACATGTCTGACGCCGAAGCCGCTGCCGTCGTCAAGGCGAGCCATGAAGCCTTTACGCAATGGCGTCTCCGCAGTCTCGATGAGCGAGCAAAGGTGATTGCCGGCATTGCCAAGGCACTTCGCGAGCGGAAGGAAGAGTTCGCACAGCTGATGACCGACGAGGTCGGCAAGCTCATTGAAGACAGCCGTACTGAAATCGAGCTGTGTGCCAGCATCTGTGACTACACCGTCAAGCAGGGCCCTGTCGTTCTGGCTGATGAGGAGCGGGATGTGGAGGGCGCCACGGGCGTCGTCATCCACGCGCCGATCGGTGTGGTGTACGGCATCCAGCCCTGGAACTTCCCGGCCTACCAGGCGATCCGCTACTCCATCGCCAGCCTGATGGCCGGCAATGGCGTGCTGCTCAAACACGCCGAGAGCTGCACCGGCAGTGGGTTGCTGCTGCGTGACATCTACGAAAGTGCCGGGCTGCCCAAAGGGCTGTTCGGCGTCCTGTTGATCAGCCACGACCAGTCCAATGCCATCGTGGAAAACGATCTGGTGCGCGCGGTGACACTGACCGGGAGCGAAGCGGCAGGGCGTACCGTGGCCGCGAAGGCGGGGGCAGCCCTCAAGAAGACGGTGCTTGAGCTGGGCTCCAACGATGCTTATCTGGTGCTGGACGATGCCGACCTGGATCTGGCCGTGGCGACCTGCGTCAAAGGCCGCCTGTTCAACAACGGGCAGACCTGCGTCAACGCCAAGCGCTTTATCGTGACAAAGAAGAACTACGAGGCCTTCGTCAGCGCCTATGCCAAGGCGTTCGAGGCGATCCGTATGGGCGACCCGAACGCCGACGACACCCAGCTCGGCCCCATGGTCTCCAAGGCGCAGCGTGACAAGCTGCACGAACAAGTGACCAAGAGCGTAGCGCAGGGCGCACGCCTGGTGGTTGGCGGTGAGGTGCCAGACCGCACCGGCTGGTTCTACCCGGCCACGGTGCTGGCGGATGTGGCACCGGGGCAGGTGGCCTACGAGGATGAGCTGTTCGGTCCTGCGGCGGCCATCATCCGCGCCGAGGACGATGAAGATGCGCTGCGCGTCGCCAACGACAGTCGCTACGGCTTGGGAGGGGGCATCTTCACCCGAGACGTCCAGCGCGCCCGGGAACTGGCGAGCACGTACTTCGACACCGGCATGGTGTTCATCAACACCTTCGATGTGGCGTCCCCCGCGCTTCCCTTCGGGGGTGTGAAGGCCTCCGGCTATGGGCGTGAGCACGGTCCCGAGGGGCTGAAGGAGTTTGTCAACGTCAAGTCCATCAAGATTCCCGCTGTCGTATCGGGTTGATCCGCGCCCGGCGGTTGGCGACGCCAGGTTGCGCACGCGCTTGGCCACGGATGGCCGGCGCAGACGCCGTGAGGCCGTCGTCCAACGCCAACCCCGCACGCTGCTGGTCGGGACGGTTCCCAGCGACACCGGCTGAACCGGCTGCACACGCACGTGAAGTACAGCTTCTGATCTTGAGCCGGCACGGGCACTCCGCTATCACGCTCCCGGCGTCCCCGGCGGCCGGGTGTCGCCGCGTTCGAACCAAGAAGGGAGTTCCAGCGCATGGCGTGCGAGCATGGCCTGGATGCACGCACACGCATGGTCCCTTTCCGCGTTCGCGCATTGGTCGAGAATCTCGCCAGCCAGCTGTTCAAACTGTGTCCAGAATTGCGCTGGGTGGCGCACGCGCGCCACCCAGTGGTCCAGCTTGTCGGCCAGCGAATCAAGTTGCACTTGTATCTCGGGACGAACGTTCATCCCGGCGGTGCACCCAGATCAAGCGCGACACGGTAGTAATGGCCGTCGTCGCGGAGCAGGACGGTGAGGTCCGGCTGCAGGACGTCTTCCACATGCAGGGTCGGCTGACCCTGCGCAGTGCGGGTCACCACGAACTCGTACAGGCTGCGCCCGAAGCGGTAGCTGAGCTCGAACGACGGCCAGTGATCGGGCAGGCAAGGTTCAAGCGAAAGTCGATCACCGTCGCGACGGATGCCGAGCAGGGATTCCACCAGCAGGCGATACATCCACCCGGCCGACCCGGTATACCACGTCCAGCCGCCTCGCCCGACGTGCGGCGACACGGCGTAGACATCGGCGGCCAACACATAGGGTTCGACGCGGTAGGTCTGGACCGCCGCCGGATCCAGCGTGTGGTTCAGGGGGTTGATCATGCCGGCCAGCTCCCAGGCACGCACTGCATCGCCCTGTTGTGCGAATGCCATCGCCGCCCACACCGCCGCGTGGGTGTACTGGCCGCCATTCTCGCGCACGCCCGGGACGTAACCCCGAATGTAGCCGGGGTCCTCCGTGGTCTGGTCAAACGGCGGATCGAGGAGCTGGATCAGTTTGGCGTCCTTTCGCACCAAATGCGTGTACAGCGAATCCAGGGCCTGCGTGGCACGCTCAGGCGCCGCAACTCCCGACAGCACCGACCAGCTCTGGGAGATCGAGTCGATGCGGCATTCCTGGTTCTGTGACGAGCCCAACGTGGCGCCGTTGTCGAACCAGGCACGCCGATACCACGCGCCGTCCCAGGCATGCTGTTCCAGGTTCTGGCGCAGGCGTTCGGCTTGTTCTTCGCACCATTGCGCACGGGCGGCATCGCCACGCGCGTTGGCCAGCCCGATGAAGCGGCGAAGCGTGTCATGCAGGAAGAACCCGAGCCACACACTTTCACCGCGCTGCTGGTCACCGACGCGGTTCATGCCATCGTTCCAATCGCCGCTCCCCATTAACGGAAGCCCGCGTTCGCCGAGCAACCGGCACCCGCGCTCCAGCGCGACGACGCAGTGCGTATACAGTGTGCCGCGCTGTGCCGAAAGGGTGGGCATGTCGTAGTAGCCTTCCTCCTCCGGCGTCACCGCCCGACCCTCGATGTAGCCCACCACTTCGTCCAGTACGCTGGCGTCGCCGGTGACCTCCAGGTAGCGGCATGCGCCCTGGGGCAGCCACAGATAGTCATCCGAGCAGCGGGTGCGCACGCCGCGACCCTGCGGCGGGTGCCACCAGTGCATCACATCGCCTTCGGTGAACTGATGTGCCGCGCAGAGCAGCAGGTGTTCGCGGGTCAGGTCCGGGCGCGCGTGTACGAGGGCGAGCGCGTCCTGCAGCTGGTCGCGGAAGCCGAACGCGCCGCCGGACTGATAGTAGCCACTGCGTGCCAGGTAACGGCAGCCCAGGGTCTGATAGACCAGCCAGCCATTGGCCAGTGCGTCGAACGCCGGGTCCGGCGTGCGGACCTGCACCGTGGCCAGCACATTGCGCCAGTGGATGCGCACGGCATCGAGCGCGTCGATGGCTTCCTGATTGCCCTGGCGGCTGCGTGCCAACGCCAGCGTTTCCTCGCGGTCGCGCCCGGCGCCAAGGCGGAACGTGGTTTCACTGCGGTCGCCCGGCGCCAACTCCAGCGGCACCTGGATCGCCGCGCAGGGATCCAGGCCCGCACCGGACCGTGCATCCAGACGCTCGCGACGCAACGCCGCAGGCGCGTGCAGGCCGCCGTTGCGGCCGATGAACTCCAGGCGGTCACAGGTCCAGCCGCAGCCCTCGGCATCGGTGTCGAAGAAGGCCATCCGGCCGCCGAACTCGGTGCTGTAGCTGTTGCGCGCCAGCAG